>RRZU012699014.1_pt1 | contig 36117 bp, 30 predicted proteins | sample 2165561 | NCBI WGS metagenome assembly RRZU01 (sample SAMN10456909, study PRJNA506462) | wastewater metagenome | isolation source: wastewater sludge | place: USA: Moscow, Idaho | reverse complement strand
TGGTAGTGACAAACTGGAGCAAACCCAAGAAATTAAATCGTACCCTCAATCACATCACCAGCGGAAATAGTTCCACATGTGTAACGACAAGGTGACTCAGAAGTCACGGTGCGCGGACTCCCGTAGCGCATCCAGCCGTTCCTGATCCGGAAAGCCGACGACTTCCCAGCGCGGTGGCCACACGCCGTCGAGCTTGCGAAAACCGTCCGGCCACACCTCGCGGGCCACGTGAGAGCGAACCGATACCATCTCGCCTCGATCCTCATCCCACGGCATCCCGCTGGAGGACCTGGTGAAGGTGATGAAGTCGGTCTCGGGAACGGATCCGAAGTTGTCCTGATCGGACCACTGGGTGTTGGAGACGTGCGCTCCCGAGCGCAGATGGTGCACGTCGTACGTCTTGAAGACGCCGTGCTGGTCCGGCTCCCGCTCGAAATGGATCACCTGGTTGTCATACATGCGCTCGCGATAGGCGGTGCGCAGCTCGCTGAGGATCGGGGCCGCAGGATGGTCCGACATGGGGATCCATTCGCTCCATCCGTCCGAGGCCACCGTGTGGGGCAGCGGGTAGAGCGCGTCCACATCCTGATGATGCCCGCGCAGCGACTTGAACACGTCCGCGAGGTTCGGATCCTCGGCCATGATGACGAACATCGAGGTCCGGCTCGCCGGAACGAAGAGTGGCAGGGAGTCCGGATACTCCTTGGTCAGGGACTCGGTGATTGTTTGCGTCATGTCCAGATCCGCGAACCACGAGCTCTGATAGTTCTGCGGAGAGGTCAGGAGAAACACCTGGGCGCCGGCCACGTTGGCGACCCCGAGCTCGAGCCCGGGGGTTCCCTGCTCGAGGTTCAGATTGCGCAGTTCCTCGACGGCTTCCACGAAGAGTGGCCCCAGTTCGCGGGAGAGCCCACGGTCCTCCAGATCCGAGAAGAAGATCGGCTCGATGGTGTCCGGGAAGTCATCCGCCAACCCCACTCCGATGAACTCCGTGAGTGGAACGTACACCATGGAGTCGTTCCGGGAGTGGTCGTGCGACGCGAAGAAGTAATCGGCGGGGCGCACGATGGGCAGGGTGTGAACGGGGCCGTCGTGATCGGTGACGTCGTCGCCGGAATCCTCGTCCGGCGGCACCGTGGGGAATCCGGAGTTTCTGCTGGATGCGGATGCGGCGCCGGGTAGTGCACCCATGATCGCGTCGAAGACCGAACCGAAGGGTGAACGGGAGGCCGCGGGGGTCTGCTTGGGATCGGAGGAATCCTCACGTGGGGTCCTGCCAGCGGCGCGCCCGCGGGTGGACGGGCCGCTCCCGCTCCCGCTGCCGGGGCGGGAGCCGGCGGACGGTGATTCGCCCGAGGCGCCGTTCTCTCCCTCGGCAACGGCTTCGTTCGCCTGAGCCACACCGATGCTGATGAGGCGGTCGAGCAGTTTGTGCCGGATCTCCTCGGGCTTGGTCTCATCGATCATCTCGCCGGGGCGGAATCGAAACGTGCGCCCGTCGGAAAGCAGGACATCGAGCCATTCACCTTCCGCGTTGACGAAGGCTCCCTCGAGATCGGGGTGCGAAGCGGCTACATCCAAAACCCATTCCATGAATGACGACATGTGTACATTCTCGCTTGTTGGAGGCGAGGAAGGAACGGTTCGGTGGGCGTGGTTTGCGGATCGGGGCCGCGAATTCGTTCTGTCCGCATTCGCCGTCGATTAGAATGGGGTTCAGCGACGAAGGGATGTGCGTGTCCAAACGAGTAACGCTGGCTGACATCGCCCAGGCGACAGGGCTTTCAGCGGCCACGGTCAGTATGGTCCTCAACAAGAGGCCGGGTTCGCGCATCTCCGAGGTCACCGCGCAACGAGTCCGGGATGCGGCGGCTTCCCTCGGCTATTCCCCGGACGTCAACGCCCGTGGGCTGCGCACCGGAAAGAGCAAGGCCGTGGGCTTTCTTTCCGACGAAGTGACCATCACTCGCTACGCCTCCGCGATGATTCGTGGACTTCTTGATGCCAGCGATGAACGCGATCACATCGTCATGATGGCGGAGTGCGAGAACGGCTCTGCCCAGGTTGAACGCGCGGTGCGGGCCATGCTGTCGCGGCGCATCGACGGTCTCATCTTCGGGCAGATGAGGGCCCGGCGGATCGAGATCCCCGATGTGGGGCTGCAGGTTCCCCGAGTGGTCATCAATGGAGAGGCCGAGGGCTGCAGCCGGGTCCTGCCGGATGAGTATGCTGCGGGCATGGAGGCCGTTGACCACCTCGTGAGCAACGGTCACCGAAGGATTGCGTTCATCGGGCGCTCGAAGCTTCACCTGGATCCGCGGGTCTCCGTCACCATCGGCGAACGGCTGTCCGGAATCGACGCCGGCATGGAACGGGCCGGTCTGAGATTCGAGAAGGTCATCGAAGGGGCCTCGTGGGAACCCGAGCTCGGCTACGAGGGGGCCCTGCAGGTGTTCGAGGAGGATTCGGTCATGGCTCTTCTGGTCGCCAACGATCGCGTGGCCCTCGGGGCCTACCAGGCCGCGCAGGAGCGTGGGTTGAGTGTTCCGCAGGACGTCTCCATCATGTCGTTCGACGACGAACAGTTGGCCGGCTATCTGCGGCCTCAAGTCACCACCATGCGCTTGCCCTATCTGGAGATGGGGGAGGCCGGCATGAATCTTCTCCTCGATCAGATTGACGGTGGGCAAGGTGGCGCGGCGGCTGCGGGCGATGGCGCGGTGGCCGGCGAATCAGAGGGCACGAAGGTGATGCCGTACGCCCCGCCGGAACAGGCCCTACTCATCCGCATGCCGCTCGTGGAGCGCGGCTCCGTACGCAAGATCTAGCGTCACGACGCCCGGGACCCTGCCTCATGTGGCTTTCTGGGCCAGCTTCACGAAATCTTTCAAGAATACGGGGTACCTGCAAAGCTCCCTGAACTTGCTGCTCTTCTTCATGTCCTGGGGCATTTGGTGGTCCTTCTTCCAGATCTGGTTGAAGGCTCCCGAAGGTCTGAACTTCACCAATACTCAGGTCGGCACCGTGTACTCGGTCAACTCCCTTGCCACCCTCATTCTCATGTTCGTCTACGGAACGTTGCAGGATCGCCTTGGCTACAAGCGCTACGTGCAGGTGTTCATCGCCGCGATCTCCGCACTCGTGGCGCCGTTCATGATCTTCGTCTACGAACCGCTGCTCAAGAACAACTTCATGGTGGGCGTCGTCCTCGGCTCCGTCGTGCTGTCCGCAGGCTTCATGGCCGGCGTGGGCCTGCTGGAGGCCCTCGCCGAGCGGTTCTCCCGCCGATACAACTTCGAATACGGCCAGGCCCGCATGTGGGGTTCGTTCGGCTACGCCGTCGTCGCCCTGCTCGCGGGCTTCCTCTTCACGATTGACCCGCACCTGAACTTCTACGTTGGTTCGGCAATCGGCATCGTCAACCTGCTTCTCGTTCTGCTGTGGAAGGCGCCCGTTCCCGCCGAGGAGAAGGACCTCACGACCGAGGAGAAGGCCAGCCAGCCCGGCCTGCGCGAGATGGTTGCCCTGCTCAAGATGCCGTCGCTGTGGCTCATCATCGTCTTCGTGTTCTTCTCGTGGACCTTCTACACCGTGTTCGACCAGCAGATGTTCCCCGATTTCTACGTGGGTCTCTTCGAAACTGCCGAAGCGGGCCAGCGCACCTACGGCATCCTGAACTCCGTCCAGGTGTTCGCGGAAGCCGCCATGATGGGCATCATTCCCATCCTCATGCGCAAGGTCGGCGTGCGCACCACGCTGCTGCTGGGTGTGACAGTGATGTCGCTGCGAATTCTCGGCTGTGCGGTCTTCAGCGATCCGATCGCCATCTCCGCCGTCAAGATGTTCCACGCCGTCGAGGTGCCGCTGTTCATCCTGCCGATCTTCCGGTACTTCACGCTGCACTTCAACCCGATGCTCTCGGCAACCCTGTACATGGTGGGCTTCCAGATCGCTTCGCAGATCGGCAACGTCGTGCTCTCCAACCCGCTCGGCCAGCTCAATGACGCTCGGGGCTACCATTTCACGTTCGTCGTGATTGCCGCAGTCGTTGCCCTGGCCGGTGTCTACGCCTTCTTCACCCTGAAGAAGGACGACGAACAAGTGCTCGGCGATCCCTTCATTCGCGACTCGCAGGCCAAGCCCGTCGCGGCGCGGGCCCAGCAGTCCGCGGCGGGGGATGCATTCTCCGAGAACTCCCCGAACAAGCGCGAGCTCTCCTGAGCCGCTCCGTCAGCAACCACAAGAAGTCTCAACCGAGAGAGGTCATTCAACGATGAAAGAGCAACTCGCCAAGGCTGAAGCCGGTGTCAAGGAGATGCTGAGGAATCGCAAGGATCGGTGGTACCCCACCTTCCACATCGCCGCGGTCGCCGGATGGATCAACGATCCGAACGGGCTGTCCTTCTTCAAGGGTCGCTATCAGGTCTACTTCCAGCATCATCCGTACTCCACCGTGTGGGGCCCGATGCACTGGGGGCATGTCTCCTCGCAGGACATGGTGACGTGGCGCCGTGAGCCGATCGCGTTCGCGCCATCCATCGAGGCGGACCGTGACGGCGTGTTCTCCGGTTCCGCCGTGGTGTCCGACGACGGCGAGACCCTGTACGCCTTCTACACCGGCCACCGGTGGGCCAACGGGATCAACGAGGACGAGGGCAACGACCAGGTCCAGTGCCTGGCGGTGTCCGATGACGCCAACAACTTCGAGAAACTGGGCGTCGTCGTCGAAGGGCCATCCGAGCTTCCCCACTTCCGTGACCCGAAGGTGTGGAAGATGGAGGACACCTGGTACATGGTCTTCGGGGCGTGTTCCGCGGACAACCGCGGTCAGGTGTGGCTCTACACCTCGAAGGATCTCAAGGAGTGGAGCTTCGATTCCATCCTCTTCGAGGATCCGGATCCGAACGCCTTCATGCTGGAGTGCCCGGACATGTTCCCGGTGGGCGACAAGTGGGTTCTTGCCTACTGCCCGATGGGACCCGAGGTGAAGGAGTACGGCAACCGCAACGGTCACAACTCGGGCTACGTGTTGGGCGACTGGGCTCCCGGCCAGAAGTTCGTGCAGACGCAGGAGTACACGCTGGCCGATTGGGGCCACAACTTCTACGCACCGCAGAGCTTCGAGGCTCCGGACGGCCGCCGCATCCAGTACGGCTGGATGGGTGCGTTCGACAATCCGATCGCCTCGCAGGCGGAGGACGGCTGGTCGGGTCAGCTCACGGTGCCGCGTGCCCTGACGTTGAGTGAGGACGGCGCCCTATTGGCGAACCCGATCGCGGAGCTGACGAAGCTGCGCGTGTCCACCGCGGAGTTCGGCTCCTTCAAGGTGGCGCGCAACGAGCGTTTCCTCGTGTCCGAGGATGCAGAGGCCGTGGAAATCGAGCTGGAAGTGGATCTGGGGGGCAAGGGCAGTCTCGAGCGTGCCGATCGTTTCGGCTTCGAGGTGCACAAGACCCCGGACGGCCATCACAGCTATGTCTACTACGACGACCTCGCGGGGCGTGTGGGCGTGGACCAGCGCCTGACCCACGCCGGTGAGCGCGGCTACCGTGCCGCTCAGGTGGAGGGAGACACCCTCTCGTTGCGCATCCTCATCGATCGCGGCTCCATCGAGGTGTTCGCGAACGGCGGTGCGGCCACCCTCACGTCGTTCTCCTTCCCGGCCGATGGCCCGCGTGCCATCGAACTGGTGAGCGAGAACGCGCCGGTGACGGTGCGTGACCTCAAGGTGCACACTCTGGGTACGATTTGGGCGGAGCCGGATCGTTGATCTGAGCGGCGCTGGTGAATCCCGGGCGGGGAGCGGCTCTCGGACCTCTGGTTCGCGAGCGGCTCCCCGTTTGGCTTGTCGAGTGCCCCGAATCTGCGGACCGGCCGCCCTGGCCGCCCGACGGAAGGAATGGATCGTGGAGAGCGTCATCGCACTGGGTCTGATCGCCATCTGTGCAACGTCCGTGCTGGGGCCGCGGCTGAACGTGGCGGCGCCACTGCTTCTGGTCGCCGTGGGCATCACGGTGGGATTCGTTCCCGGGGTCCCGCTCATCCACATCGAGCCTGATTGGGTGCTGGCGGGCCTCCTTCCCCCGCTGCTGTACTCCGCGGCGGTGTCCATGCCGGTCATGGACTTCCGGCGCGAGTTCGCCCCGATTGCGGGCCTGTCCGTTCTCCTGGTCATTCTCTCCTCGGTGGCGCTCGGCTTCCTGCTGTGGTGGCTGATCCCCGCTCTGGAGCTGCCGTGGGCGATCGCGTTGGGTGCGGTTCTCAGCCCCACCGACGCGGTGGCCACCTCGATCGTCAAGGAGACGGGGGTCTCGCCGCGCATCGTCTCCATTCTGGAGGGCGAGGGCCTGCTCAATGACGCCACCGCCCTGGTGATGCTGCGCACCGCGGTTGCGGCCACGGCCGCGTCCGTCAGCCTGTGGGGCGTGGCCGGTTCGGTCGCCTACTCGGTCGTGGTCGCTGCCCTCCTCGGATTCCTCGTGGGCAAGTTGAACCTGTGGATACGTTCGCGGATTTCCGCGCCGACGGCGACGACGGCGCTCTCCTTCGCCGTTCCCTTCGTCGCGATGGTTCCGGCCGAGGCCCTGGAAGCCTCGGGTCTGGTGTCCGCCGTGGTGGCGGGGCTGGTCACCGGGCAGGGCGCGGCGCGGCACTTCTCGCCGATGCAACGGATATCCGACTCGCAGAACTGGGCCACGGTGGAGTTCGTGCTCGAGGGCCTCGTCTTCCTGACCATGGGGCTGCAGATGCACACCCTTCTCGATGATCTTCCCAATGGGAGCTCGGCGGTTCTTCTCAAGGCGGCGGGGATCGCGCTTCTCGCCCTGGTCGGCTCCGTGGTGGTGCGCGCGGGCTTCGTCGCTCCGCTCCTGATGCTGCTGCACCGCCGCGCGCTGCGACGCAAGGTTCTCAAGCCAAAGCTGGAACGAGTGCAGGAAGTTCTCTCCCGTGATGACATCGAGGATGTCATGAGCCACATGCGCAAGACCGGGGAGGTCCCGGACACCATCGAGAACGAGAAGGTTCGCGCGGCCATGGAATCCCGCCTCGAGCGGGCTGCCACCGGGAAGGCCCGTCTGGGAGCCAGGGCCCGGCGCCGCCTGCTCGGACGGATGCCGACCGTTGACGACATGCGCACCGGGCTGCGGCGCTCGCTCGCGGACATCGACTACTTCCTGGCCTCGCCACTGACATGGCGGGACGGCACCGTTGTGGTCTGGGCGGGGATGCGCGGCGCGATTACAGTGGCGGCGGCGCAGACCCTGCCATGGGACGCGCCACAGCGCTCGTACCTGATCCTTCTGGCCTTCCTCGTGGCAGGGCTGTCCCTCCTCATTCAAGGAGGGACACTGCGCGGTTTCGTCCGGATGGTCAAACCGACTCCCGGGCCCTCGCGGCAGGACACGAGGGAGGAGATGAGCCAGCTTCGCGACCTGATGGAAGGAGCGGCCCAGGAGTTCGTGGTGGCGCTGGACGGGGTGGACCCCGATTCGCCCGCCGCACGGCTGGGGGCTGTGGAAGCCAAGCGAGCCGCACTCCTCAATGCCCGCGACGAGGGACTCTTCGACGCGACATTGCTGAGTCGTTCACTCGATGTCCTGGACGCCCAGCAGATCGCCCTCGAGTTGCGCCTCGAGGGGCGCGAGGAGTGATCGCGCTAGATTGCCGAAATGCGCAGGTCCGCTGCCGGTGATTCGACGTTGACGATCAGGCGTGCCTCGCCGGCTTCCAGGACCTGGCGGCCCAGCAGTACCTGTTGGCCGCCCGGCACTGCTCCGGTCAGCGGCTCCCCACCCACGAGGTGCAGGCCCAACGTGGGATCGACCGTCACTGTGCCGGTACCCATCGCCAGATGGATGGCAACGGAGGATTCGGCGTTGACCAGCAGATCGATGCCGCCCTGCGTGGCGTACAGAGGTACGCTGACCTGCTCGCCATTCGGTTCGAGCCAACGCAGGTCGGCCAGGACGTTGCCGCCGTTCGAGGAGGCGCCCTTGCGGGCGTCGTCGTCGGTCACGGGAACGAAGCGACGTTCGATTGCGGTGACGGGGGTGCCGTAGGAGGCCGTGCGCGCGAAGGCCTGGGTGGAGCGCACGGTGGCGGGGGCGGCGCCGCGCGAATCGAAGAGGCTGGCGGCTTCCTCCTTCTCGCGGCGAGGCCAGAAGGCGGCTGCGAGCAGCAGGATCGCGCTCACCACGAGCAGGCCCACCACGATCCACGCGAGGCTGAACGTGGCGGAGAAGAAGATGTTGTGCCCGAAGGCCGAGAGCAGGGCAGCGCCGCCGATGAGCATGGCGACCAGCCCAATGAAGATGGTTCCAAAAAGAGGACGATAGCTTTTCATGATGCTCCTAGTGCTGGACGTGGATGCTTGCGCCGGACATCGAGATGTCCGCGTTGATGATGATGTCCGCCTCGCTCACGGAGTCGATCCCCCCGATGAAGATCGTGTCTCTGGTGAAGCCGCCGATGTCACGGTCATCCAAGGACCGGCCGTTGCTGAGAACGGCGCCCGGGGAGTCGGTGTCCAGTGATCCCATCGAGATGTTCGAGATGATGGCCACCTTCTGGGTGTCGTCGAACTCCATGTGCAGGGAGGCCATGGAGCTGGCCACGTTGACGTGCTCAGGAGCATCGTCGGGATTGAACTGCGAGAAGTCGATCGAGGCCTCGCCCATGTGGACGGAGTACCCGGTGCCGATGTCCGCGCTGGTGCGGGGAACCCAGTAATTCGTGGTTGCCACGGTCGAGTTCGAATAGGTGGTGGTGATCGTGGCCATCGGAGGAATGGCCACGATGGACGCCAGGATCGCGACGAAGGAGAGGAAGCCGCCGCGACGGCCGAAGATGCCCACTCCCAGAACGATGAATCCGAACAGGAGCGCGGCGAAGCCGATTCCGGCCGCGACCGTGGAGACATCCGCGAAGGCACCTGCTCCGCTTTCGAGCACGACGATGAAGGCCGCGACCGCCAGCAGTGCGATCGCCAGCAGTACGGCGCCTGTCCGCCCGGACAGACGCCGCCGGGCCCGCAGCTCCACCCGTTCGTTGCGGGAGTGTTCGCGAGCCGCCTTCGCGCGTTGGGCTTCGCTTTCCGCCCGAGCGCGCTGCTGGGCCCGGTGGTGCTCCCTGTCGGGATTGGCGTTCTGGTTCGTGATCGGGGGTGTGGTCGGGGGTGCATTCGGGGGTGTGTTCTCGCTCATTGATTCCATCCCGTCGGTGTTGGAGGAGTATTCGTTGGTGTCTGGGGTATCACCCGGCGGGCGGGAGTTGCGGCCGGTGATTGATCCGTAGCACAGCAGCGCGAACACGGCTGTGATGATGAGGCCCAGAGCACCGAAGAAGCTGAGGCTGCTGAACACCGCGAAGGTGATGAGGAAGAGCGACATGGCTCCCACCAGGCCGGCGGGGAAGCGCCCGTTCATGGCCTCCTCCATGTGGATGTTCTTGGTGCGTTCGTCCGGAAGGAAGGCCCAGCACAACGCGTAGAGCATTGGTCCGGCGCCGCCAACGAAGGTCAGGGCGAGAAATCCGGCACGGATCAACAGTGGGTCGACCCGCCATGCCGTGGCGAGTCCGCCGGCGACACCCGCGATGGGGGCGTCGGCATGCCGTTCGAAGCCCCACGAGCGAATGGAGGAGAAGAAGGAAGTGACTGACATGCTCCAATTCTTCGCAATGCGTGAGGGTTCCGCCATTGGGGACAACCCTGATTGAACCCTGAAACTCAATGTGGGGGATGGGGAAGTGTCGGAGCCGCGTGGGATGATCGGATCATGCAGGAACATCAGCGTGCCAGCACACAGGGTGAACGGTATCCGCTGCGCCGTCCCACGAGCGGGCGGATCCTTCTGGGGGTCTGTCAGGGCGTTGCGGACCACCTCGAGGTTCCGGTCAAGGTGGTGCGGCTGGTCTTCGTTGTTTCGGCCTTCATGTTCTGCTCGGGCCTGTTCCTCTATGTGTGGCTTGCCATCTCCATGAACTCCTCCACGGAGCGCCCGGCATCGGAGAAGCTCGCGCCCGCTCCCCGAAGGAAACCGGGCAAGCGGCTCCGCCTGTTGCTCTATGCGGCAGGGGCTCTGGCCGCGGCTGTGGTGATCGTCCTCGTGATCATCCTGAACTGGCCGTGGGGAACGATACTGGCAGTGGGGTGCATGATCGCCGGAGCGGGCCTGGCGTGGTCGAACTTCGCGGGGGAGCTGCCCGCCCGCAAGGCAATGGTGCGTCTTGGCGGAGGCATCGGTCTGCTCGTCATCGGGGTGCTGGCTCTGGTGGTGCGCGATCAGCCCTTCCCGCGTGTGGTCAGTTCGGTCATGCTGGGGGTGGGTGTGCTGGCCGTTGCCGGGCTGGCGTTGTGGCCGGTCATTCAGCGCCTGCTGCGCGATCTGCAGAATGCCCGTGAGGAGAGCGCGAGGGAGGCCGAGCGCGCGGACATGGCCGCCCACCTGCACGACTCCGTGCTGCAGACCCTCACCCTCATCCGCAACCAGGCGGGCGATCCGGAGGCGGTGCAACGCCTCGCCCGAGTTCAGGAGCGCCAGCTTCGCTCGTGGCTCTACGCGGACTCGGAGGAGGAGACCGTCTCCCTCAGCGAGGCCATCAGGGCCACGGCCGAGGAAATAGAGGATCTGTACGGGGTGGGGCTGGAGATTGTCGTGGTGGGTGAGGGGCGGCTGGACCAGAACTCGCCCATGCTTCTCGCCGCGATGAAGGAGGCGCTGGCCAACGCGGTGCGGCACGGCGAGCCTCCGGTCTCCCTGTACACCGAGATCTCCGATGGCTCCATCGATGTCTATGTACGCGATCACGGTGAGGGCTTCGATGTGGACGCCATTGCCGAGGACCGCCACGGGGTGCGCGATTCGATCGTCGAGCGGGTCGAGCGCCACGGCGGCAGCGCGGTGTTCCGGCGCCGCGACCCCGGCACCGAAGTGCACCTCACCATGGCGCTCGGCGCGGGATAGCTGCGAGCGCGCCGCGCCGTCGCAGTCATTCGTTGGTACGGTGGATGGCGTCGGAGGAGGAGCCGTGATTCGAGTACTCGTGGTGGATGACCACCCGCTGGCCCGTGCCGGAATGGTTGGCGAACTGAACAGGGTCGGCGGAGCCGAAGTGGTGGGTGAGGCACACGACGTCGACTCCGCGATCGCCGGTGCCCACGCCCTGCGGCCCGATGTGGTGCTGCTGGATGTGCACCTGCCCGGAGGCGCGGGCGGCGGTGGTGCCGAAGTGGTTGCACGGTGTCAGGATCTGTACCCGGGCACGAGGATTCTGGCGATCTCGGTGTCTGACTCGGCGCACGACGTCGTCGGCGTGGTGCGGGCCGGGGCCCGCGGTTACGTCACCAAGGACGTCACCGGCGAGAAGCTCGTCGATGCCATCTCCCGGGTTGCGGAGGGCGATGCCGCGTTCTCGGCCCGGTTGGCAGGCTTCGTTCTCGACGCCTTCGGGGCCGGGCGTGCGGACGTCGCGGAGAACGACGACGAACTCAACCGCCTCTCCGCCCGCGAACAGGAGGTCATGCGGCTGATTGCGCGCGGACTGTCCTACAAGGAGGTGGCCTCGGACCTGTTCATCTCGGTCAAGACGGTGGAGACCCACGTGTCCTCGGTGCTGCGCAAGCTGCAGCTGTCCAACCGGCACGAGTTGGCTCGCTGGGCGGCGGCGCGCAAGATCATTTGAGGGCGCGGGGGAACATGGGGTGGCTGATTGCATACGGCGGTCCGGGTGCACATCTGGGAAAATGGAGAGGTGAAACGACTTGTATTTCTCGATGTGGACGGAACGTTGTTGGACCACAATCAGGAGCTGCCGGAATCGGCTCACCGGGCGCTGACTGCCGCGGTGGCCGCGGGCAATGAGCTTGTGATGTGCACCGGCCGGGCGAGGCCGGAGATCTACCCCTTCCTGTGGAATGCCGGATTCTCCGGTCTGGTTGGATGCAACGGTGCCTACGGGGAGATGGCGGGAGAGGTCGTCTTCAACGATCACATGCCTGCCGAGCACGTTGCGGAGGTGGCCGATTGGCTCGACTCCAAGAGCGCGGCGTGCCTGTGGCAGACCGGCAGGGAACTGCACCCCGTGCGCGAGTTTCTGGACATCTTTCGGTCGGACGGTTCCAGCGCCGGATCCATCGCGGGAGACTGGAGCATGTTCCTGAACCAGGTGGAACCCCATCTGCGTGAAGGGGTGCCGCGGACGGCCTCGAAGGTGACGTTCTTCTTCGCGTCGGAAACCGGGGTGCATCTCTCGGATGCCGAGGCCCGTTTCGGTGAACGGTTCAGCATCGTGCCCGGATCGCTTCCGCAGGAGCGCGGAGAGATGGGCGAGCTCACCGCGCTGGGAATGAACAAGTCGGTGGGGATGAAGAAGATTGCGGCGCTCCTGGGAGTGCCGGTGGAGGCGACCGTCGCGCTGGGTGATTCTGCGAACGACGTCGAAATGCTTCAGGTTGCAGGCACCGGCGTCGCCATGGGAAACGGAACTGCCGGGGCCAAGGAGGCAGCCGACTGGGTGACAGCTCCCATCAACGAGGACGGGCTCGCATTCGCCTTCGAGAAGCTCGGACTGGTCGGCTGATCTCACACACCATTCCGGCGTGCTCATCTGTGGGAGCTGCACGATAGGCTCAGTCCCATGGAAAGAATCGCGCGCGCATCCCTGAGAAACCGCTCCTTCGTTGCGTTGGTCTGCGTTGTGGCAGCGATTCTGGGAGGAATCTCCATCGCCTCGATGCGTCAGGAGCTGATTCCGCAGGTGGAGCTGCCCGCCGTGTCGATCATCGCGGTGTCGCCCGGAGCCACCGCGGAGCAGATGAACGAACGCGTCGCGGTTCCCGTCGAACGCCAGATGGCCACGCTTCCGGACGTCAAGGAGACGACCGCGAATTCGTCCTCCTCCTATTCGATGATCACCGTTGAACTCGATTACGGCACGGAGATTTCGCGTGCCACCTCGAAGATCGAACAGGCGATCAGCAGGGTGGAGGATTCCTTCCCCGAGGGCACCACCACGCAGGTGGCATCCGGCGGCACATCGGACATCCCGCTGGCGATGATCGGAGCCACCAGTTCGGGTGACCCACTCCAGATGGCCGAGAACGTGCGCTCCGCCGTGTTGCCCCAGTTGGAGAAGATCGAGGGAGTCGCCTCCGCGCAGCTGATCGGCGCCCCCGAACAGCAAGTCTCCATCTCGCTGGACATGGAGAAGGCGGCCGCTGCGGGAGTCACGCCCACCGCGCTGCAGGATGCACTTGACGCCAATGGGCTCGCCATTCCCGTGGGAACGGTGGCGGGTGATGGGCACACACTTGACGTCACGGTGGGGCAGAAGATCGATTCCCTCGATGCCCTGCGCGAGATCCCGGTCCTCACCGAGGATCCCATTGTTCAGGACCCGTTGGCAGAGGATCCGTTCGCCGAAGAACCCTTTGCCGGGGATCCGCTGGCAGAGGATCCGTTTGGCGATGATTCGGTGGCCGGGGTGCAGGATTCCGTACCCCTGGGGCAGGTCGCCACCGTTGAACTGGTGGGCAAGGAGGCGGCGCTCACCGCCCGAATCAACGGCGAAGCAGCCGTTGCGATCATCATCTTCCCCACCGCGAACGCCAATATCGTGGATACGTCGCGTGCTGTCAATGAGACCCTTGACGAGCTCTCGGCCATGGTGGGCGGCGACTCGGATTTCACCATGATCTTCGATCAGGCGCCCTTCATCACCACGTCGATCTCGGCACTCGCCGAGGAAGGCGGAATGGGCCTCGTCATGGCGGTGGTGGTCATCCTGCTCTTCCTGGTGTCGTTGCGGTCCACTCTGGTCACCGCCATCTCCATTCCGCTCTCGTTGTTGTTGGCCTTCATCGGCATGTTTGCGGCGGGATACTCGCTGAACATGCTGACCCTCTCCGCCCTGACGATCACCATCGGGCGCGTGGTGGACGATTCGATCGTGGTCATCGAGAACATCAAGCGCCATCTGGAGTACGGCGAACCGAAGCGCCGCGCCATTCTCACCGCGGTGGGCGAAGTGGCGTCGGCCATCACCGCTTCCACGATCGTGACCTGCCTCGTTTTCGTCCCCATTGGGATGGTGTCCGGCATGGTGGGCGAGTTGTTCAAGCCCTTCGCCTTCACCGTGGTGCTGGCGATGGCGGCCTCCCTCCTGGTGGCATTGACGATCGTTCCGGTGCTGGCATATTGGTTCCTCCGTCCCTCGAAGGCGGCGCGGTCCGTGGAGGAATCCGTGCGGGCTGTCCACACCGTGGGCAATGTGCTCAGCGAGCGGCCCGCTCGGGAGGGAATCGCAAGGGCCCGCGCTCTCATCGAGCAGCAGCGCGAGGCGGCAGAGGCCAAGGAGGATCGCTCGTGGCTGCGCCGCGCCTACCGCCCGGCTCTGCGCGGTTCCCAGAAGCATCCCGTCATCACACTCGTTGCCGCGGTGGCAATCCTCGCGGCTTCCGGCGCCCTGTACCCGATGCTCAAGGTGAACCTGTTGGGTGACACCGGGCAGAACATGGTGCAACTGAGTCAGGAAGCTCCAGCCGGCACGGACATGCCGGGATTGGTCGAGCGTGCGGCCGTGGCGGAGGAGGCTCTCATGGGAGTCGCAGGCGTTGAGACCGTGGCCACCACCATTGGCGGCGCCGGGATGGGGCAGTCGGCCTCCTCCATCTCCTACGTCGTGACCACCGCGGAGGGCGCCGATCAGGAAGCACTGGGCAAGAAGCTTGAGGAAGTGCTGGCGGAGAAGTCCTCGGGAGATCGGGTGGCGCTCGCGGACATGACGGCGATGGCCTCCAGCACCATGGACATCAACATCGTGGCCAACACCGAGGAGACGTTGCAGCAGGCCAACGCCGTGCTGCTGGAGGCGCTCCAGGGAGTGGAGGGTTCGAAGGAGGTCACGTCGAATCTGGTCGCGGAACAGCCGTCCGTCAAGGTCACCGTGAATCGCGCGGCGGCGGCAACGCTCGGGCTGAGCGAGAACGACGTCGTGGGGTTGATTTCCTCGCAGCTGGTGACGCCGTCCATCGGTCAGATCACGCTCAACAACATCGACACGGACATCTACATCGCTCTGGCGGACCCCGTCACGTCGCTGGCTGACTTGCAGAACATGCAGATCCTGGGGATGCCGATCTCCCAGCTGGCCACCGTGGAAGAAGTCGATGTGGTTCCGAGCGTCGTGACCATCAACGGTCAGAAGACCGCGACAATCTCGGTGGTCCCGGAGAACTCGGATGAACTCGGCGCCGTCAAGGATGCCGTGGCCCGGGTCGTGGACAACACGGAGCTGCCGGAAGGCGCGATCACCACCCAAGCAGGTGCCGCGGCCCAGATTGACGACGTGTTCGGGCAGCTCGGGTTGGCACTTGCGGGGGCGATCCTGCTCATCTACGTGGTGTTGGTGTGGATCTTCAAGAGCCTCAGCCAGCCACTGGTGCTGTTGGTCTCGATCCCCTTCGCCGCCATCGGTGCCTTCCTGGCACTGTTCCTCACCGGGACTCCCCTCGGAATCTCTGCGCTGGTGGGCCTACTCATGCTGACCGGCGTGGTGGTGACGAACGCGATCGTGTTGATCGATCTCATCAACCAGTATCGCCGCAACGGCATGGACATGGATGAAGCCATCGACATGGGCTCCCAGCGCAGGCTTCGACCGATCGTGATGACGGCCGTGGCAACCATCGCTGCGCTCATCCCCATGGCGCTGGGCATCACCGGGCACGCGGGCTTCATCTCGCAGCCGCTGGCCGTCACCGTGATCGGTGGTCTCCTCTCTTCCACCGCGCTCACGCTGATTCTCCTGCCGGTGCTCTATCGTCTCACCCAGAAGCGCTCGGTTCGCGCAGCCGAAGGCGAGGAATGGGACGAAGCGATCCACGCCATCATCGCGGGCGAGCAGGAGGCTCCGGTTGATGCGGACGTCGCGGCCGGCGGTACCGAAGAATCAGCCGCCAGGGCGCCGTCGTCGGAAGCCGGAGGGGCGGATCGCCCTGTACGCGGTCGGGGCCGGGCACAACGTTCGGCGTCCCGCCGCTCCCGGTTCTTCGGCCGAAGGCGGTAGCTGGAGGCCCGGACACCGACTGGTTGTAGCATTTGTGCAGCACAGCGCCCTCTGAAGCCCCCGCAGCGATTAAGCTTTGGGTAGCCGCTGCGGCTCGGGAGGATTGCTGGCGTCGCATGGACTATCACCGTTTTGGATGATTCGTTGACGTGGACGTCGTCGGCCTTGGCTGGGTCGAATGAATGAACCATGAGGAGGGGTTGATGGGCGTGAGTCACAGGGTCCGGATGGCACTGTCTCGTTTTCCCCGTGTGGGCCGTAGTGATCTGAGGTCGTTCGCCGGGGCGGTGCTAGGGTCCGGATTGCTCGTGGTGTCCATGGTGACGCTTCGCGGAACGAGCTGGAGTCCGTTCGGGGTGTCCCTCATCGTGATCTCCTGCATGTGCGTCATCGTGGCGGGCAAGTGGACGCTGCCTGCCGCCGCGGTACTCGCAGTCGTCATGTTCCTCGTGTGGTTCACGCCGGAGCGGGCCCTGCAGGTGGCATCCTTCGCCGCGTTCTTCATGGTGCTCCTGCTCCTGTGGCACAGGCATTATCGCGCGACCCTCATTCTGGGCACGTGGTATCTGGGATGCCTCATCAGCCTGATGATTCCGTATGTGGCCTCGACCAGAGAGCTCCTCTCCGGAGCGCTCATGTGGATCGGCCTCATGTTTTCGTTCGCCATCGCGGGCGAGCTGCTCGGGCGCCAGAGCGATGCCAACGAAGAGCTGGATGCGCGCCGTCGCGAGGAGCTCATGGAGCAACGCCGTGCCATCGCGCGAGAGCTGCATGACACGGCCGTCTACTCCACCACCATGGTGGTCATGCGGGCGGAGGCCGTCAAGCTCCATCTTGCCGAGGCCATCGACGCGCAGGATGCCATCGAGCACAATGATGACGTCTCGGATGGGGAGACGCGCCTGCGCCAAATGCGCGATGAGTACCGTGCACGGCTGATCGATGATCTCGACTTCATTGCGCGGACCGGCCGCCGCGCAACCGTGGATCTGCGTTCCATGTTGTCCGTGCTGCGCATGGCCGAGGGGATCAAGGACGTCGATTCGTTGACGGCCGCGGAACGTTTCACGATTCCCTCGACCTCGCTCGGCGGCGTTCTCCTGGAGCAGGCCAACAAGCTCCGCGCTGCCGGGCTGGAGATCCAGACCGCCATCGAGGGGGATCTGGATTCGGTTCCGGAGGAGGTCAATGCGGCCTTTGCGAGGATCATGACCGAGGCGTGCTCGAACATGGTCAAGCACGCCTCGAGAGATGTCGCCGCCACAATCATGATCGACGTGCAGGACGGCGTGCTCGAAGCAACCTTTGTGAACGGGCTGTCCGCAGCCGGAAGTCCCGTGAAGGACTCCGTGAGACATGATGGACTTGGGATCGTGGGACTTCGTGAGCGCGCGCAGTCCTTGGGAGGCACAATCGAAGTGTCGGAAACAGATTCGCGTTGGATCGTCCGGGTGTCTCTCCCGGTGAGACGTTAAGGAGTCCACGATGGCATCGGATGGTTGCGACGTCAGGCCGGTTCGCATAGTCGTCGTCGACGATGACGATCTCGTCCGAAGGAACATCGCGGAGTACCTGGCCACGGCCCCGGACTTCGAAATCGTGGGCATGGGGTCCACGGGGTTCGAGGCGATTCGACTTGCGACGGATCTGCGGCCGGACATCCTCATGACCGACATCCGCATGCCCGTCATGGACGGCATCACCGCGGCGGAACAGGTGCGGTTGTTGTGCCCGCAGGTGCGAGTGGTTCTCCTCACAACTTTTGACGACGACGAGGCGATGCTTGCGGGCTTGCGTGCCGGCGCCGCCGGCTTCATCCTCAAGAGCACCGCGCCCGAGGAGCTGCTCAATGGGCTGCGCCAGATCGCTGGTGGGGGCACGGTGGTGTCTCCCGGGCCCACGTCACGCCTGGTGCGCGATTACCTGGTGCAGCCGCAGCCGGAGGAAGTCCCGGAATTGCAGTTCTCTCCGCGCGAGCAGGAGGTGCTTGAACTGCTGTGCCTGGCGTATTCGAATCAGGAGATCGCTGCGAGGCTCTTCGTACGCGAATCGACGATCAAGAGCCACGTCTCCTCGATCATGACCAAGCTTGAGGTCAACACGCGACTGAAGATCGTGGTCCGGGCATACGAACTGGGCTTGGTGCGTCACTGAACCGAAGCGGCGTCCGGTGGCCGCTTGTGGCCTGCCACATGGCCATTTGGAGCCGTTTTTGTGATGAAATCAGTGTTTGTCAGGACGCCAAAACGCACGTTCCAAATGCTGAGAATGGCACACGCAGGGTCTTACATGTTGGGATAGGTGCTTAGAAACCGGCGCGTCGAAAGAAGTTTGGGCAGTTTCCACCCAGCTTGACATGCAGTTTTACCCGAAAAGCATTGAAAGAACTGGCCTCTCATACTTTCGTAGGAATGTGCTTCCATACTTTTGGGGGAGAGACGGGCTATTGTCTACTGTATACAGTAAGAGTGTAGGAAAAAGGAGGAAGTTCAATGGCGAAGACCGCGAGTCTGGCAGCTGTAGCAAGCTTGGTGTTGGCGAGCGCAGTGTTGCCGGTTATTGGAAATATCGATGAACCCTCCAACCCGTTCGATACTTCATCTCCTGTATCGATTGATGGGGCGGAGAATCAGACTGATTTTCTTTGCACGTGGTTTCCTTACCTACGCCCTCTCTGCTACAAGATGTTTTGAGGGCATGCATAACTGAATAGACGAAGAGGTAAATGAAGCCAATGGTGTTCATTCACAGGTTTTGACTCGATTAGTTTCGGATACTGTCGAATCGAAGCAAACATTGGCGGAGGGAGAGCCTGAACACCTTTCCCAGAAGTGAACCATTCGTCTCCGTGAGTCACGGATTTGGCTCAAGCAGCGGGACCCGGATGGAGCGTGAACATCCGAGTCCTGCTTCTTTTTGTGCATGGCACTGCGGTGTGTGAAGGTGTGTGAGCCCATGCCGTGCAAAGTCACCGTGCAAAGTCCCACGTAATCGGCCATGATAGGGGCAGACGATTGTGAAGGAGAAGCATGCCCAAGATTGATGCTCCAACCGTCAAGGAACATCATGCAATGGTCAAAGCCAAGCTCATTGCAGCGACGGAAGAGATTCTGCACGAGAGGGGGCCGGAAGGTCTCAGCGCAGGGGCCGTTGCACAGCGTGCCGGTATCGCGCGCAACTCGATCTACCGTTACGTCGATTCGGTTGACGATCTGAAGTTCCTTGCCCTGGAGCAGTACGTCCCGCGGTGGATCCAGTTGATCTTTGCGCAGGTGCGTGAGGACTCGGATCCGGACGAACGGTTGGCGGACTTCGCGGTGGCGTCTCTGCGTCAGACCCGTGAATCCTCCCATGGCTGGCTCATGAGCATCATGCGCACGGGGGCGCGCCGCCAACCGCGCTCCTCCGAGCGGATCCATGCCGAGGGAGAAATTCAGGACGTCCACGGTCGCATCGGTGGTTTCATTCAGAGCTGTTGGCAAGAGATGGGCGTGGAGCACCCGAGGGTGTGGGCTGGCTACTCCCAGGCGCTCATTTTCGAGAGCTTCAAGCTCGCGGAGTCCGGCGTGGACCTTGAGTTGTTGCTGGGGGACTTGCGGTCCTCGATCATGGCATTGACGGACGCCGCGCGTCTCCCATGTGAAACGTCTGGCTCGTAGGTGTCCCGAAGGGATAGTTTGTCTTGTGTCTACAACGAGAGGGTATTGCGATGGCAGATAAGATCCGTGTGGCTATCAACGGGTATGGGAACCTTGGACGTGCGGTTGAACTGGCCGTGGAGCGCAGCGAGGACTTGGAGTTGGTGGCCATCTTCACGCGTCGCGCACCGGAATCGCTGGGGACGGCCACGGGCCGCGCAGTTTCCGGCGGCGAGATGGCGAAGTGGGTGGGCCAGGTTGATGTGTGTGTGAACTGCGGAGGTTCGGCCACGGATCTTGCGGATCAGACACCCGAGGCGGCCGTCCTGTTCAACGTTGTGGACACATTCGACACCCATGCGCGCATTCCCGAGCATTTCGCGGTGGTCGATTCGATCGCCCGCGATCACGATCACCTCGTCGCAATCTCGACCGGATGGGATCCGGGCCTGTTCTCCCTCAATCGCTTGGTGGGCGAGGCGGTCCTGCCCGAGGGCGAGACCTACACGTTCTGGGGCCCGGGCCTTTCCCAGGGCCACTCGGAGGCGCTGCGCAGGATCGCTGGGGTCGTCGATGCGGTGCAGTACACCAAGCCCGTCGAGGAGGTGCTGGCCCGCATCCAAGCAGGTGAGCGCCTGGAGTTGACCACCCGCCAGAAGCACACCCGTGAGTGTTGGGTCGTGCTGGAGGATGGTGCCGATGCGGAGGCGATCCGAGAGCAGATCGTCTCCATGCCCAACTACTTCGCCGATTACGACACCACCGTCAACTTCATTTCCGGCGAGGAGCTGGCCCGGGACCACTCCGGAATGCCTCATGGTGGCATCGTGGTGCGCCAGGGTGAGACGAGCGAAGGGGTCACCCAAGTGATCTCCTTCAAGCTCGCGCTCGATTCGAACCCGGAGTTCACCGGTTCCGTGGCTGCTGCCACTGCCCGCGCTGTTGCGCGCATGGCCGACGACGGCGTCCGCGGCGCCATCACCCTGTTCGACATCCCGCCGGCAAAGCTCTCGCCGCGCGATCCGGTGGAGCTGCGCAAGCACCTGCTGTAGGTGGTGGCGAGAGCGGGGGCGGCCGAAGTGATTCGGCCGCCCCCGCTGTGCTTGGATTTGGAGTGATCAGTCGTTGCAGCCGCAGCCGCCACCGCCGCAGCCGGCGCCTTGGGCGACGGGTTCGGGCTCTGGTGCGCTGCTCCCGCAGCCACATCCGCCACCGCCTCCACCGCAGCATCCGCCGCTTCCACCGACCTCCATCTCGATGATCTCCTGGATCTTCGGGGAGGTGTTGAGGGCGATGTCCCGTGCCGGACCCTCGGCATCGAGCGCGATGATCAGACCCATCTTCTGCATGGTGTTCAGCATGGAATTGCCACAGCGGTTGATGATGACTGCGTCCACTTCGTTCTCACGCAGGAACTTGACGATGCGAGCGTGATGGGAACCGGAGGTTCCCTCATCATGGAGATCGTCCCACTTGACCTCCTGCTCATCCCAGGACATGAGTTCGCCGTCGAGAATCTCGGCGAGGGCCACGTCGTGGGCCTTTCCCCATCGGGGATCTACCTGTCCGTCCGCAGTGACGGGAGTTGCAATGATCATGGATCCACTCTATTCGCTTGACTGGGGGAGGAGCGAACACTTCGGTCCCACGTCACAGGTGTGGGCGGGCCGAAGTGTGCGCGTTGGGTCACCTGTCGATCGGTCCGTTGGGCAGGAGCACGGACTTGAGGGCCTCGCCGGTGCGGGCGAATTCAAGTGCCTTGTTGATCTGCGAGAGGGGTAGGACGTGCGTGATGAGCTTGTCCGCCGGGAAACGCGGATCGAGCGTGAGCTCGAAGGCGCGCTGGACCTGCATCGTGTTCGAGGCGTAGTGCCCGTAGATCCACAGTCCGTTGTAATGAATGAGGTTGGTGTCCAGCGCGGTCAGTGATCCCTTGGGAACACCGCCGAAGAACACGACCGTGCCGGCCTTGCGCGCCATGAGAAGTGCCTGCTGCTGGCTCTGGGTCGAAGGATTGGCGGAGATGACCTTGTCCGCACCGCGCCCGCCGGTCAACCGCAGCACTTCGGCGACGGCGTCGGTTTCGGCGGAGTTGATGAGGGCATCGATGTCAAACACACCGGCCTTGTCCAGACGCGCCTGGTTGGTGTCCGTGACGATCACCTGGGTGGCCCCGCGCATGCGGCTCAGGATTGCCAGCAGCAATCCCACGGGCCCGGATCCCAGAACGACGACGGAATCGCCCATCTTCACGTCGATGTTCTCCACGCACGCATAGGTGGAGGAGAGCGGCTCGGCGAGGGTGGCCCGGATGGGATCGACGCCGTCGGGAATCTCGAACGTTGCCCCACGGTCCACGCGCGTTGCGCTGTAGGCGATGTACTGCGCAAGACCACCCGGGTTGGCGATGTAGTCCTCCACCTCGGAGCACTGCTCGCTGTGGCCGCTGCGGCAGTTCTTGCACTTGAGGCAGTGGGCCAGGGGATACACGTAGATCCACTGGCCCGGAACGTACGTGGTGACGCCCGGCGCCACCTCCACGACGCGGCCCACGACCTCGTGCCCGTACAGCCACGGGTACTTCCCGGATCGCGAATCCGTGGTCAGGTTGCGGATGTCGGAGCCGCACATGCCGATCGCATCGACCTCCACAACGAATCCGCCGTCGGGGCATTCGGGTACGGGAATCTGCTCGATTCGAATATCGCCGGGCCCATACATCAGCGCGGCGTCCATCATCTTGGCCATGTGACCAGACCTCTCTTCTTCGCTCGTCCTTCGGCTTGTCAAGGTCACAGTTCGGCTTGCGGCGATTCGGGCCGCGAGCTCGGATACCGCACAGCCAGCTGGTACAGCTCGTGGAACGTGTCCTTGAGCTGCGGATACAGGCGGCGTTGAACTGCGGCCACGTCCTTGTACTGCTCGTGGAGGTCCATGTTGGGATCCACGGTGATTCCGAAGTGTGCCATGGCGCGAGCAGACTGCTCGACCCCACCCGATCCGTGCGCGCCGATGCCGGCCATGGCCACCACGGCGGCTCCGAGCGCGGAGATCTCGTCCTCTGCACACAACGTGATGGGAACACCGGCGGTGTCCGCCATGATCTGACGCCACAGTGCGGACCGCGTTCCACCGCCCATCGCGCGCAGCGTGGTGATCTTGGTTCCAGTACCGGCCTCGATCGATTCGAGATTCAGTTTCATCTCGAAGCCGATGGATTCGAGGATGGAGCGATACATGTGTGCCCGCGAATGAGTTCCCCGCCAGCCGACGACGGCGCCGCGTGCTGTCGCATCCCAGTACGGGGACTGGACCGCGTTCCAGTACGGCAAGGTGATGAGGCCCTCGCATCCGGGCGGGATCTCGGACGCCGCGCGATCGAGCTCGGGGTCCGGTTCGCCCAGAAGCTTGGGATCGCCCAGAGTCTCGCGGAACCATCCGGCCAGATAGGAGCCGGAGGACTGTACGACTTCGAACACGAAGTCACCGGGCACTCCGCCCACCAGCGTGCGGAACACGGGGTCATAGACGTAGTCGTGCGCTGCGACGCCTGCGTTGACCGCGGTTCCCAGATTGAGGTAGGCGGTGTCCGGCGTCACGGCTGCTGCGCCGACGCCCGCCGCCTGGCCGTCGCCCAAACCCGAAATGATGGGGGTGGAGGCCGAGATTCCCCACTCCTGCGCCAGCTCGGGTTTCAGCGTTCCCATGACGTCGCCCGGGGGTACGAGGTCCGGCATTTGCTCGCGCCGAACCCCTGCGATCTCCAGCAGTTCGTCCGCATAGTCGAACTTCTGGATGTCGAGAATCCCGAGCGAATCGGCCGAGGCCGTCGATGCCGCCCATCGTCCCGTCAGGTTGAACGTGATGTATGCGAGAACGTCGGTCACCTTGTCCGCGCCCTCGAGAACTCCCGGCTCGTTCTCCTTGACCCACGCCATCTTGTACAGCGCCGGTGTCACGCCAGCGGGCTTGCCGGAGAGCTCGTGGATGTGAGCCGATCCATAACGTTCGATCTGGCTGGCGGCACGCGAATCGAGCCAGAGGATTCCCCGCCGCAGCGGCGTGCCATCGCTGGTGAAAGGCGCGAAGGACTCGCGTTGATGGGTGATGCCGATGGCTTTCACCCTGTCCCTGTCCTTCGCCGAGAGCTTGGACAGAACCTCGGCGACGGTGTCACGGGACGTTTCCCACCATCGGCTCGCGGTGTGCTCATACTCGTCCATCGCCGGAGTGTGCAACTGAATGTTGCGCTTGGCCGTGTGCCAGACGTTGCCGGCGGCATCCACGACTATTGCCTTGGTTGATGTGGTTGAAGAATCTAGTGCGACGACCAATGGTCCGTCCTGTAGGAACGCGGAACCCACCACGTTCTCACCTCCAAAATCGGGGTCGCGCGCGACTCTGCAAGCGACCTACCAGCGATGTTACACGGAACGTGTGCCCTGTACCACACTCGAGGTGCCTGGTATGGGCCCGCTCAGTCGTTGTCGCGGCGCTCAGCAATGAGGCAAATCTTCGAGGTTTGGCTGCCGGATGGATGGTTTTCGGAGTATCCGATTCCAAGTCCGTGGTTGGCACAACATGCTTGACGGACGCAGCCGAGAGGCAAATCCTGAAGCACCAAGTGCACCAGTCAATTGACCAGAGACTGACAATTCGGGAGATTTTTGAAGTCGCCCAGAATGATAAGCGGGTACTCCTTCTTGAAATCCCCGCGGGGCCGAGGGGCATTCCAATCTCCTGGAAAGGCACCTATTATGCGAGAGCTGGCGAGAGTCTCGTGTCGATGCCGTTGGACAAATTGGATGCGATTCGGGAACAGACTCGCGAAATGGACTGGACGGCAGCGGTTGTGCCGGAGGCCCGTATAGACCATTTGGATCCGGAAGCCATCAAGCGAGCGAGGGAGGGTTTCAGTGAGAGGCACTCAATGAGAGGACACCACGCAAATATCGGAACCCATTCTTGGTTGAAGCGATGACTGCGCTGAATTTGATCGATCAAATGGGGTACGGAATCCACAGAATCGTCCAAGATCAGCTTCGGCGTTTTCTTCCGCTACCTGACTATGACTTCGAGACGGCAGGCGAAGTGAAGTTGACGATTTCTGGCGCAGTCATGGACGAGGCGTATTCACAGCTGCTCATGGTTCGGACTGACCTCCCGCTGGAAGACGTACTGGCATTGGACCGAATTCAGAAAGGACTGGATGTGGGGGAGAAGTCTGCTCGTCATCTTCGCCGGATCGGAGCGATGTTGAAGCGGTCTTGCGTCCAGCGCTGAGCGACGCCTTGAATGAGGAGCAGAAGACAAGCAAGATTACCAATCTGTTGACCAAGATGCGTAAGCGCGGCGTCATCGCAAATCAGGGCAGCCGGACCAAGCCACGGTGGGAGCTTTCTTAAGCCGGTGACGAATACTCGGCGCTTAGCTTTGGCGAAAGAAAGAACAGGCGGTTCAGGAGGTTCGTTGTCTGAACCAAACCGCATGATGGCACGCTTTCCCATCCATTTCCCTTTTTTATCCAAGGTAGTTACGTCGACGATTGCAGAAAGCAGTGGCGAGGAGTGCTCGGTAGTGGGGCCTCCACGGTACGAGGCTCAGTCGTTGTCGCGGCGCTTGGTGGCCAGCACGTGCCGTTCCAGGGGCTCGCAGGCGGCCAGGGCGGCCGCGGACAGCCCGATACCGATGGTGAGGATGACGCCCAGACGGATGGTCCCGGACACGGACGTGTTCATCGCGGAGGCCAGAAGGCCCAAGCCGAACCCCAACCCGGCTGAGGTGATCGTGGCGAGGAACAGCGGAGCCATGACCTGGAAGAACCGAGTCTGCCCGAAGACCCGGCGCGGGAAGCCCAGCTGGGAGAGCGAGTACGTCTGGGGTGCCCGATCGAAGACGGTTGAGGACTGGTTCATCAGGGTGGACAGGGCAGCGACCCCGAATCCGAATCCCAGCGTGACGAGCACACCGGTGCTGATGTCCTGAATGTAGAAGGATTCCGATTGGCCCGCGTCCATGGGCACCACGGCAACGAATCCCGCAATGAAGCACAGCAACGCGATGGCGTTGACGTTGCGCCAGGCCGAACGCGGGTCGTCCAGAATGCGCCGCATCGCCAGCAGCCGGGGCGCCGACCGCGTGTGGGTGGCCGGAGTGGCGAGGAGCTGGAGGATCCACGGCCCGACCAGCGAGATGGCACCCACCATGATGAGCAGCATGATGGCCAGCACGGCGTAGGTCCCGGCGTCCACGAAGCTGTGCTCCGTGCGTGCCCAGACGATGAACCCCGCGATCGCCACGAGGAAAGCTACCGGACGCCACCGCTTGAGGGCGGGATTGGCCTCTCGGCGGGCCACACCCAGAGGCGAGATGCGCACGCGCTGGAGCCCCACCACGGTGGAGAGCAGGGAGATGATCAGTAACAGCGCAAGAACGGCGGACAGGATCCCGAGCGGAAGGCGCATCTGGGAGGAGTCGATGGGTTCGGTCAGGAAGGTCACCTGATGCCACAACGGAAGGGTGGCAAAGTAGGCGATCACTCCGACCGTGGTTCCCATGACCCATTGGACGAGGGTCTCCACCACGGACATGGCGACCGTCTGGCCTCCGGTGACCCCCACCAGGCGAAGCGAGGAGAGCCGTTCGGCGCGCCCCCGGGCGCCCAGCCGCGCGGCCGCCGCACCGAGCGAGAAGATGGGGAACACGAGCAAGGCTCCCGCGGCGAGCGCCAGCGAGAAGTACATGGACAATATGGTGTCCGCCGGGTCACTGCCCAGCCCCATGGACTCCGAGAGGGCCACCATGGAGGGTGTTGGATTCAGGCGCCACTGTGAGAACATCCAGATGCCCCCGGCAACGGTCAGGGCCATCAGGGCCGAGAGCGTGAAGGAAAGGACGGCGAGCAGGTCGAGCCAGGCGTCGCCGGTTCGTGACCGCAGCCGCGCGGCGGTGAGGGTCGGTGCGAGCTTCAGTGCTTCCTTCATCGCAGGCCTCCGAGGTTGTCCTCGTGCACCGCGCGGTGGACGGGCTGGGCTGGGAGCGAATCGGCATGGATGCGGCCGTCGCGAATCTCCACGAGCCGGTCACACCACGCGGCCACCTGAGGATCGTGCGTGACCACGATGAAGGTGGAGTTGGTCATGCGGGCGGTGGTGGTGAGCACCTGCATCACCTCGTGCCCGGTGGCCTGATCGAGTGCACCGGTGGGCTCGTCCGCGAAGATCACTGCGGGGTTGCCCGCGAGGGCTCGTGCAATGGCCACGCGCTGTGCCTGACCGCCGGACATCGAGCCCGGGCGGCGCGGGGCCTCGCTCTGCAATCCGAGGCGGCCGAGCCAATCCTCGGCGCTCGCGAGCGCCTTGCGCCGCGAGACTCCCCGCAGCATGAGCGGAATCGCCACGTTCTCACGGGCCGAGAGCTCGGGGATGAGCTGGCCGTCCTGGAACACGAAGCCGAAATCGCGCAGGCGCAGCTTAGAACGTGCCGAGTCGGAGAGCTCTGAGACGGACTCCGCTCCGAGCATCACCTGCCCGGTGCTGGGAGCCAGAATGCCCGAAAGGCAGTGCAGCAGAGTGGACTTTCCGGAGCCGGATGGACCCATGATGGCCATCGTCTGCCCGGCGGGGATCGTGATGTCAACGCCGGCGAGGGCACGGACGGTGCCAAAATCCTTGACGAGACCCTGCCCCACGAGGGTGCGATCGGTGCGGTTGTCGTTCATGGTCTCCATTTCACTCGACATCGCAGCTCTCGCCCATGGTGCTGGCTGTGCAATTGGGGTAGAGCTGGCTCTACTCAAGGTTCGGTGGGTGCCCATGACATCTGTCATGCGCACCCGATGATTGCCGGCAGTTCCGCTGGGCGCCCAATTCCGACAGGATGGAGGCATGAAGCTCAATGAGAACGCTCTCGCTGTCTCCGGGGTGACGAAGCGCTTTGGTTCGTTGACCGCGGTGGACGACGTGAGTCTGATGGTACCCGCCGGCGAGATCGTGGCCCTGCTGGGTCCGAACGGCGCCGGAAAGACAACCCTTCTGGACATGGTGCTCGGATTCACCTCACCGGCCTCCGGAACGATCACCGTCATGGGCCGGGAACCGCGTGCCGCCGCCACCAGTGGCGAGGTCGGGGCCGTGCTGCAAACCCGCGGCCTGCTCGACGACCTCACGGTGTCCGAGACACTGCGCATGGTCGCGGCATGCCACCAACGGCACCTGCCGCTCGCCGACGTCATGGGGCGCGCGGGCATCACCGACTTCGGATCCACCAAGGTCGGCAAGTGCTCCGGCGGCCAGGTCCAACGCCTGCGCTTCGCACTGTCGCTGCTGACCGACCCGCAGCTGCTGATCCTCGACGAGCCGACCGCGGGAATGGACGCGGGGGCCCGGCGCGACTTCTGGCAGACCATGCACGCGGAGGCCGAGCGCGGCCGCACCGTCGTCTTCGCAACCCACTACCTCCAGGAAGCCGATGACTACGCCGACCGCGTGATCCTCATGCGCTCGGGCAAGGTGGTTGCGGACGGCACCGTCGCCGAGATGACGGCCACGCAGGACAGGATCATTCACGGGATCTGGCTGCGGGCGGAGGTGGACCCGGCCGACGTCGCCCGAAAACTCGGGGTGCACGACTGGAGCCGGGAGGGCAGCCGCGTGCGATTCGCGACCGCGGATTCCGACGAGCTGGCGCGCCACGTGCTGGGTGAGAACCTGATGCGGGATCTGGAGATTTCGCGCCCCTCCATGGAGAGCGTGTTCTTCGAACTGACGGATTCGCATGAGGAAGGAGTGCTGCGATGAACGGCAGGATAGTTGCCCGCTACACGGCCTGGGAGTTCTGGCGCAACGTCAGGATGGTTGATTCCACCTTCTTCGTGATCGTGCTGCCGGCCGCCATGTACCTGATGTTCGGCGTGGGAATGAACGAGGGGGAGATGTCCGCGGGCCACGGCAACATTGCGGCCTACGTCATGACCTCCATGGCCGTGTACGGCGCGGTGATTGCGACGACGGCGATGGCCGGTTCCGCCGCAATCGAACGCAACTACGGCTGGGGCCGCCAGCTTTCCCTCACCGGGCTGTCCAACGGCGGGTACTTCTCGGGGAAGATGCTCGCGAGCGTGGCCATGGCCATCGTCCCGATCCTCACCGTGTTCGTGGTAGGCGTGGCCACCGGGGCACAGTTCGATGGCGTGTGGCGTTGGTTCGCCGTGGCCGGGCTCTGCCTGCTGGTGGCGCTTCCCTTCGGCTTCTACGGGCTGGGCGCTGCCCTGCTCTTCCGGTCGGAGACCGCCGTGTCCGCGGCCTCGGGGATCCTTGTGATCCTCTCCTTCTTCGGCAACCTGTTCGTCCCGCTGTCCGGCACGATGCTGGCGATCGCCAAGTTCACCCCTCTCTACGGGGTTGCCACTCTGGCGCGCTGGCCGCAGATGGAAGGCTTCATCATCCCGATGGGGGAGGTCGGGCCGGGTTACGTTCCCGAGTTCGATTCCCTCCCGTTGGTGCTGGCGAACATCGCGGTGTGGACGCTCATCTTCGTGGGGATCTGCGTGCTGGCCGCCCGCCGGCGCACCCAACGCTAGGGGCTCGCCGTGAGACAGGGTTACCGGCCACCGGACGTGTTCTCCGCGCAGCTCAAGCGCGAGACGATGTTCTACGGCGGCATCTGGGTGGTCTTCCTGGCGTGGCCGGTGGTCTCGGTTGCCACCTCCGGTGCGAGCCTGCCCGCGAAGATGGTGGGCGAGCTGGCCATACTCGCATTCGTGGTGGTCTATCTGCATGGGCTCACCCATCCGCGGGTCTTCTTCGGCGCGCCGCGCTGGGTGACCACCCTCGGCTACACGGCGATACTGGCATTGTTCGTGGTGGCCACGGGACTGGTGGCCGGGCCCGCCGTCCTCACCATGGCCTCCTACCTGCTTGCCCTGTGGCTCTTCAGCCATCCATGGCGTACGGGCCTCGTGGGAGCTTCCGCGGTGACGGCCGTGGTGGTGACCATGGGTCTCGTCACCGTTTCACGTGAAACCCTGTTCTACTTGCTCATTCCTCTGGGCAGCACGCTCGGGATCCTGCTCCTGGTGCGCTTCATGGTGGAGCGAGACGAAACCGATCGGGCGGTGGAGCAACAGCTGGCCCTGGGCCGCCAGCGCGAGGATCTGGCCCGCACGGTCCACGACGTGCTCGGGCACTCGCTCACCGCCATCACCGTGAGCGCTCAGCTGGCCCGCCGGCTCGTGGAACGCGATCCGCAGGCCGCCGCCGCGCAACTGGACAACATCCTTTCCACCGCCCGGACGGCGCTTTCGGAAGTCCGCTCCACCGTGGTGGAGCTGCGCCAGCCCGATCTGTGGGAACAGCTCCAGGTGACCAAAACCCTGCTGGACGCGGCCGGTATCGCCCCGGACCTTCCCAAACCGCGCACTCTGGACGCGCTGGAGGAGGGCGAGAGTGATCTGTTCGCGTGGTGCCTGCGCGAGGGCATCACCAACGTGGTGCGCCATTCGCGGGCCACACGATGCGCCGTCCGGATCGGCGTGGATCACCTGCGCATTGATGACGACGGCGTGGGACTGCACGAATCGGGCGGCGCCCCGGGCAACGGGCTGACGGGCCTGCGCCAACGTGTGGAGGAGGCCGGCGGGATGCTGACCATCGGTGATCTGCCCGAGTCCGAACGAGCCGACGCCCGGCGCCCCGGAACACGTCTGGAGGTCGTGTTGTGATTCGAGTGCTGGTGGCTGACGATCAGGAGTTGGTGCGTGCCGGACTCGCCGCGCTGCTCGATCTGGAGGAGGACATCGCCGTCGTCGCCGAAATGCCGAGCGGCCTGGGGTGCGTGGAGGCGGTGCGCGATCACGAAGTGGACGTTGCCGTTCTGGACATCGAGATGCCGGGGATGGACGGGATCACCGCCACCGAGGAGATCATGGCGGTGGGCACGTGCAGGGTGCTCATCGTGACCACCTTCGGGCGCACCGGCTATCTGCAGCGCGCGCTCGCGGCCGGGGCCTCGGGTTTCATGGTCAAGGACGCTCCCGCGGAACAGCTGGCCCAGGCCATTCGGACCGTGCATGCCGGTGGCAGGGTGGTGGACCCGGCGTTGGCCACGGAGGCGCTGCTGGCCGGAGCGAACCCCCTGACGGACCGCGAACGCGACGCACTGAGCCTGTCCCTGACCGGCGCCTCGATCAAGGACATCGCCGCGCGGCTGCATCTGTCGCCGGGAACCGTGCGCAACCACATCTCCTCCGCCATCGGAAAGACTGGCGCCGGCAATCGCGCCGAGGCGGCGGGCATCGCGCAGAGCCGCGGCTGGCTCTGAAGGGAGCTATTCCGTGGCCAGCGCCACCACCGGCGAGGTGCGGGCCGCGCGGCGGCCCGGCCACCACGAGGCCACGACGGCGCTGAGGGTGGCAATTGCCATGACGCCGCCGATCTGTAGCCACGGAATCACGATGACCGTGCGCTCCACCTCCACTGGAAGCGCCATGGTTCCCACGACCCCGAAGAACACTCCCAGCACCACACCCACGAGTGCGCTGGTCACAGCCACGTAGATTGCTTCAAGGGCCAACATCCGCTGCATTTGCCTGCGAGTGAGGCCGAGTGCGCGCAGCAGCCCGTTCTCCCGGGTTCGCTCGATCACGGAGAGGGAGAGAGTGTTGGTGACTCCCACGAGGGCCACCAGAACGGACACCGCGAGCAGGCCCACGATGACCAGAAGCGCCGTGTTGATCATGGACGTGTACATGGTGCGTTCGGCTGCGGCGCCGTCCACCTCAAGGTTGTCCGCCATCGAGGTGATGGCGTTCTGCACGGTGGTGACGTCCGCGGAATCGGTCAGGCGCAGCGCAATCTGATGGAGATCGGCCTGCGGTGCCAGCTTCTCCAGCGTGGCCGCGGACACGGAGATCACTCCCGGATCGGGCTGGTCCGTCAACTCCACTTCCAGATCCGCGCAGCGGGCGTTCTGCGAGCACAGTCGCAGGAAGCCGTTGGAGACGTCCACGCCCGCGTAGCCGGGGGTCTCCTCGCTCATCTCGGCCTTCTCGTCCGCCAGCACGGGAACCTCGGAGTGTGCCACCGCGTTGAGGTCCGGTTGGCCGAGAATCGTGATGGCGGGAGGGGCGTCCTCGCGGCTCGCGGTGTCGAATCCCAGGGTGAGCGTTCCGTCGCCCGGGGTGTACGCACTGCTTGCATGGATGGCGACGACGGCGTCCACGCCCTCGACGGTCTCCACCCGCTTGAGGATGTCGGGAGCGATTCCACCCGAGTCGCTGGTGACCACCAGATCGAAGGGCCGGCGCGCATCCACTTCGGACAGCAGGGTCTCGCGCATGGAGCTCGCCGCGACGGACATGGTGGCGATGAGGGTGACGCCAATGACAATGGCGGTTCCGGTGGAGGCGGTTCGTTCCGGATTGCGCAGCGTGTTGCTGCGAGCCATCTGCGCCACGACCCCGCGCCCGGGTGCCCCGAGGCCGTGGGTGAGCATCGGCAGAATGACGGACACCACGAGCAGGGCGCCGACCAGGCACACAACGCCGGAGAAGAACGCCAGCAGGAATCCCGCTTCGTCGTCGCTGCGAACGCCCAGATACAGGCCCGCGGCGGTGACCGCCACGATGATCAGGCCGATGACGAGCCGCACGCGGTGCGATGCCCGAGCGGCAACGCCGCTCTCATCGACGGGCGCCAGAGCAGCGATGGGAGGGATGCGGGTCACTCCCATCGCCGGCCGCGCGCCGGCCACCAGCGTCATGAGTGCTCCGAGCGCCCACACCGCCGCCAGCTGGAGAGGATTCTGCATCGAGAAGGCCTCGGCGAAGGAATCGGCAATGTTCATGATGAGCAGGCCCGCGGCGCTCACCAGCACGCCCGCCACCACGCCGGCGAACGATGCCACCGCTCCCACGATCGTGGTCTCGCGCAGCACCAGTGAACGCACCTGCTTGGCACTCGCGCCCAGCGTGCGCAGCAGTGCCAGCTCGCGGCGGCGCTGCTGCAACACGATCTGGAAGGTGGTGGACACGACGATCGCGGCGACCGCCAGGGCGATCACAGGGAACGCCAGCATCATGGCGGTCAAGGCGCCCTGCCCCATCTTCATGCGTTCGAGGTCCTGCTCCATCGCCGATGCCGCCGTCTGCACGGACAGGGAGTCGCCGAATTCGGCGTCGATCTGCCGGACCAGTGCCTCCTGCTCGGACTCGCCGGGCCGGGAATCGGACAGCGCCACGAACAGGGAATAGGTGTTCTCGGGTGTCAGGGCTTCGGGACGGGCGTAGATGCCCGAGCCCATGGCGTTGACGGAGCGCCCAGGATCGCTCACGATGCCGGAAACCGTGAAATCCTGCGCCGCGCCGCCCTGCCACCGGTTGTTCACCCGGACGGAGTCTCCGGGTTCGACCTCCATGGCTTCGGCCTGGGCGTGACTCAGCGCCAGTTCGTGGCCGCCCGCGGGAAGAGCTCCCGATTCAACCTCTGGTTGGGGAAAGGGGGCGGGGTTGACTGGGGTGACCGCGCCGGAGATGCGCGCCGAATCCGATCGCAGGTCCCAGTAGTCGTAGCTCTCCTGCCCGATGGCCGCCACGCCGTCCAACTGGGAGAGTGGTGTGGCGTAGTCTGCGAGGGGGGCCGGAGTCCGGCCGTCGGCGTCGGCGTCGTCCTTCAATGTGACAACGGCGGCCGCTCCTGCGTAGTGATCCCGCACCGACTTCGTGAGGGACGAGTTCATCCCGGCGGAGAAGGCGAGAGCGATCACCACGAAGGCCATCGAGATGGCGACGGCGAGCCCGGTCGCCACATACCGGTGGGCGTGGCTGGTGACATTGGCGCGAAGTAGTTCGTTCATCGGCCCGCCCCCTGAAGCTCCTGTGCGGCGGCGCGGTCCAGATCGGAGACGACCCGCCCGTCGCGCACCACGAGGACCCGGTCCGCCATGAGGGCCGACTCGGTGTCATGGGTCACCATGATGACGCTCTGCCCCAGGGAATCGACGGCCCTGCGCAGGAGCGTCAGGACGTCCTTCGACGAATGCGAATCGAGATTGCCCGTCGGTTCGTCGGCCACGATGACGGCCGGCCGCATGACCAACGCGCGAGCAACGGCCACGCGCTGGGCCTGGCCACCGGAGAGTTCGGAGGGTCGATGGGTGAGGCGGTCCTTGAGCCCGAGGGAGGTCACGACCTCGTCGAACCAGATGGGATCGCTCCGGCGCCCCGCCAGCTTGAGGGGCAGCAGGATGTTCGCCTTGGCGTTGAGCGTGGGCACCAGATTGAAACTCTGGAAGACGAAGCCGATGCGATCGCGCCGTAGCCGGGTGAGGGCGTCGTCGTCCAATCCGGTGATCTCGGTGTCCTCGATCCTGATCGACCCCGAGGTCGGAGTGTCCAGCCCCGCCAGCATGTGCAGCATGGTGGATTTCCCGGATCCGGAAGGGCCCATGATGGCGGTGAAGCGACCTTGTTCGAAGGCGACGTCGACGCCGTCCAGGGCAACAACCTTTGTGTCGCCGCTGCCGTAGACCTTCGAGACGTCGCGCAGGGAGACGATGGCAGAGTTGGTGAGTCCGTTCATGTCTCCATTCCATCCGAGAACGCCGCCCCGGCCCATGGGGTTGACTATCAACTTGAGGTAGAGCTGGCTCTACCGATGCATGGGAAGCAATCATCTAGGATGAACGAGGAATGAGGAGGCGTGCATGGCGAACCCGATGCGGCGTGGAGGACCCCTGCACGCTCGCGATCTGAGCCCCACGGAGCGCGCCGCGATGCGATGTTTCGTGCGCCCCTTCCTGTGGGCGGTTGGATCGGCCGGGTTGTTGCTGCTTCTGGTCTTCTTCTGGGCGGCCGGCCAGTTCAGCCGCGCAGACAATCTCATGGTGGTGTTCGTGCTGGCACTGCTGGTGATGTACGGACCGCTCGCCGTGGTGCACTCCGTGCGCCGGGCGGTGCGCAGGATTGACACGTTGTACGGGCCCGGGGACAACCGCCTGCGCGATCCGGGCGCGGTTGCCGAACTGACCGATTCGCGCCGTGAGATCGTGGCGGCATTCGAGATCGAGAGGCGCCGCATCGAGCGCGATCTGCACGACGGAGCGCAGCAGTACCTGGTCATGGCGTCGATGGACGTGGGCGAGGCCGATCTGCTGCTCGACACCGCGGTCGTGGACGGCGCTGCCGCCCCGGACACGATGAGAGAAGTTCGCAGGCTTCTGGCCAAGGCCCAGAATGACGCCGATGAGGCGCTGCGGGCCCTGCGGCACACGGTGGCGGGCATTCATCCGAAGGTGCTGTCCGATCTGGGGCTGGAGGCGGCGGTCCGCAATCTGGCGGCGGAAAGCCCGCTGGAGGTCACCCTCCGGGTTCCGCACCCGCTGCCCGCGCTTCCCGAAGGTGTCATTGCCGCCGGGTACTTCCTGGTGGCCGAGGCGTTGACGAACGCCGCAAAGTACGCTCCCGGTTCGCGGGTGTCTGTTCTCATTGCCGCGGATGAGGATCTGCTGCTCTCGGTCGTGGACGACGGCCCCGGGGGAGCCGTGGTTCATCCCGATCACGGGTTGGCGGGCATGAAGGAGCGGCTGGCGGCGTTCGGGGGAACGTTCACGGTGCTGAGCCCGCCGGGCGGGCCCACGAGCGTGAGCGGGAGGATACCGTTGCTGCTGCGCAGGGGCGAGTTTGGGGTGGTTGTTGTGAGTGATGAAGGTGAGGAGACAGGGTGAGACTGATTGTTGCGGACGATTCCGCGTTGTTCCGGGAGGGGCTCGTGGGGCTGCTGGAACGGCAGGGGCACGAGATTCTGGCGCAGGCCTCCAACGCCCCCGAGCTGCTCACGATGGCAGCCGCGCAGCCGGCGGACGTGATCATCACCGATGTGCGCATGCCACCCCAGATGTCCGACGACGGCCTGCGGGCCGCCGTGCAGCTGCGCGAGAGCCAGCCGGAGACCGGGATCATGGTGCTCTCCCAGTACGTGGCCCCGGCATACGCCACCCAGCTGTTCGAACCCTCGGCCCCCACAGAGGGTGTGGGTGGCCTCGGATACCTGCTCAAGGACCGGGTGGCCCGCGTGGCGGACTTCATCCGGTCGCTGCAGGTGGTGGCGGTGGGCGGCGTCGTCGTCGATCCGGAGGTGGCGGCTTCGCTCGTGCATGGGCGGCCCAGTAGGCTGGACGTTCTCACTCCGCGCGAGGTCGAGGTGCTGGAGCTGATGGCTCAGGGGCTGTCCAACCAACAGATCTGTGACAAGCTCCACCTCTCCGCGGCCGCCGTCTCCAAGCACGTGGCCGCCGTGTTCTCGAAGCTGGGCATGGCCCCCGGCGAGGAGAACCGACGCGTGCGGGCGGTGCTGGCCTACCTCACCGAAGTGCAGGGCAGGTAGTGGTCTCGTTCGCCCTGAGTGACCTCGCCTGGTAT
>RRZU011872050.1_pt1 | contig 36124 bp, 32 predicted proteins | sample 2165561 | NCBI WGS metagenome assembly RRZU01 (sample SAMN10456909, study PRJNA506462) | wastewater metagenome | isolation source: wastewater sludge | place: USA: Moscow, Idaho | reverse complement strand
ATGACGTAGAAGGATGGCAAAACATGCAATTCTGGGGTAGAGGTGAGTTTGCTTTAGCTTTCGGTGATTACGAAGTAAATATTACAGTTCCTGCTGACCACGTTATGGAAGGAACAGGAGTGTTACAAAACAGAAGCGAAGTTTTTACACCAGCACAAGTAAAGCGTTGGGAATTAGCCGAAAAAACATTTGACAAACCAGTTGTGATTGTAACACAAGAAGAAGCAATTGCAAAAGAAGGCAGTTTTTCTGATCAAAAGAAAACATGGAAATTCAAAGCGAAAAATGTACGCGATTTTGGTTTTTCAACTTCAAGAAAATTTATAATCGATGCAATGGCAGTTGATTTACCAACAAACAAACCATTAGCAATTTCTATTTATCCAAAAGAAGCTAATCCACTTTGGGGAGATTTATCTACAAAAGCGGTAGCTCATACTTTAAAAACGTATTCTCATTTTACATTTGATTATCCTTATCCAAAAGCAGTTTCAGTTTCGGCAGAAGATCAAGGAATGGAATATCCAATGATTTGTTGGAACTACGGTCGTCCTGATGAAAAAGGATTTGTAAGCGATAGAGTTAAATACGGAATGTTAGGAGTTATTATTCATGAAGTAGGACACAATTTCTTTCCTATGATTGTAAATTCAGATGAGCGTCAATGGTCTTGGATGGATGAAGGTTTGAATACATTCATGCAATACATGGCTGAACAAGAAATGGGAACTAATTTTCCTTCTAGTCGTGGACCAGCAAGCAAGATTGTTCCTTATATGAGTGGTGATCAAAAATTCTTGGAACCTATAATGTCTAATTCTGAAACGATAGCGCAGTTTGGTGCCAATGCTTACGGAAAGCCGGCAACAGGGTTGAATATTCTTAGAGAAACAATCATGGGAAGAGAGTTATTTGACCATGCTTTCAAAGTATATGCTAACAGATGGAAATTCAAACACCCTACACCTGAAGACTTCTTTAGAACTATGGAAGATGCTTCTGCAGTTGATTTAGACTGGTTTTTCAGAGGATGGTTTTACTCCACTGATTTTGTAGATATCGGAGTGAAAGAAGTGAAACAATATTATGTATCTGAGGTTGCGACCAAAGAGTTAAAAGATGCTGTAGTTAAAAGAGGACGTTTTGGTCAGGAAAAAGGACCTTTTGTGTATTTAGTTCCTGGAACTAGCGAAGAATTATCCGCTAAAAACAAGAAAGCATTAGCAATTGCAGATGTGAATTTATTGTCTGAATATGTAAATAAAAACTTTACAGCGGATGAAAAATCAAAATTTAAATCGCCTAAGTATTTCTACGAAGTAGAGTTCAACAAGCCTGGAGGGATGTTAATGCCTATTATTGTTGAGTTGACATACGAAGATAATACAACAGAAACATTCAAATATCCAGCTCAAATTTGGAGAAAAAATAACGATACCGCTAAGAAAGTGTATGCAACTGAAAAAGCAATCAAAAAAATTCAGATTGATCCAAAATTAGAAACAGCTGATATTGATGTAACAAATAATACCTGGCCAAAAGAAGAGGTGAAGTCTAAATTTGATTAAATAAATACAAAATTTTAAAAAGGCTCTGAAAAGAGTCTTTTTTTTATGAAATAATTAAAAGTCAAAAGATTCAAAATTTGGTATCTTTGTGGCAATAAAAAACAAAATATATGTTTGGCATAGGTGGAGGCGAATTAATTTTTATCATGTTTATAGTATTGATGCTTTTTGGGTCTGATAAAGTTCCAGAAATAGCTCGTACAATGGGTAAAGCCATGGCGCAATTAAAAAATGCAACGAATGATATAAAAAGTGAAATCCAAAAAGGTGCAGAATCCAATGGGTTTGATACTAAATCATTACTTGATTTAAAAGAAAATATTACATCTGAAATCAGTAAAGCAAAAGACAATCTACTGGGTGATACATCTCAACTAACGAATATAACTGAAGATATAACATCAGAAATTAACAAAGCTAAAGACGGTTTATTAGGCGATACCACAACAGAAATAAGCAAGGTTAAAGAAACACTTGAAGATGTTTCTGGGCCTATAAAACGTCAGATGTAATGCTAGAAAAAATACTCACGCTAGACACGGAATTATTGGTCTATTTGAATGGGTTGGGATCGCCTGCTTATGATGGACTTTGGCTGTTTATTACCAGACAAAGCAACTGGGTTCCTCTTTTTTTACTTCTTTTATATGTTATTTATAAAAAATTGGGAGTCAAACAAACCTTGTATTTGTTGTTGTTTATAACAGTGATAGTCGCCATTACGGATCAAACAACCAACTTGTTCAAAAACGGTTTTCAACGATTACGCCCCTGCAATAATCCAGAAATAAACACTGTTATTCGAGTGGTGCAAGTTAGAAATTCGTTTAGTTTTTTCTCTGGTCACGCATCAAATTCAATGGCTGTAGCCGCATTTTTGTATTTTGTTTTAAGGGACAAAATTAAATTTTTCGGATTGATATTCGTATGGCCTTTAATTTTTGCTTACAGCAGGATTTACCTAGGATTGCATTATCCTGGAGACATTCTTACTGGTTATTTATTTGGTTTTACTTTTGCATTTTTAATGTTCAAAGTATATAAAATCGCACAACGAAACTATTTTTCACAACACTAATTTTAGAATTCTTTAGGAGCTGTTTCCTGCTCTACGCTGTATCTTTTTAAGGATTTTAGGCTAGAATCCTTTTAAGGATTCTAGCCTAAAATCCTTAAAAAGGATGCCGCTTCTATCAGGGCTAGGGATTTGTTTTCAATGAAACTTTTAACTAAAGAACGCGACTTACTGTCAATCCATCACGAATAGGTAACAAAACTGTTTCTACTCTAGAATCAGTTGCTAATAACTGATTGTATTCAATCAATACTTTTGTGGGTACATCATTCGGGTGTAACGGTTCCATAACTTTCCCGCTCCATAACACGTTGTCTGATAAAATAACACCTCCTTTATTCATTTTGGGTAGAATCAATTCAAAATAGTTGAGGTAATTCTCTTTGTCAGCATCAATGAAAACCAAATCAAATTTTAGTTCAATCGTTGGGATAATAGCAACTGCTTCGCCTAAATGTTGTACAATTTGATTTCCCCATGGCGATTTGTCAAAATGTTTTCTTTGAAAATCAATCAGTTCTTCTTTGATGTCAATCGTATGCAATTGTCCGTTTTCTTGCATGCCTTCACACAAACACAACGCCGAGTAGCCAGTGTAAGTGCCAATTTCTAGGATGTTCAGCGGCCGAATCAATTTAGACAGCATACTTAAAACCCGACCTTGAAAATGCCCACTCAACATTCTTGGCAATAGGATTTTCTGGTAGGTTTCTTTGTTTAAAGCGGCGAGTAAAGCCGGCTCTTTTTCAGAATGTTGCTCGATATAATCTTCTAAATGTTGGGAAATGAAATGCATTTTTGGAATTTTTTTCTGTGCTGGACAAAGTTATTAAATTATCAAATCAACAAATCAACAAATTGTCATTAAATTTGCACCATGGAAATCGAAAAAAAAGACATACGATCCTTATCAAAAGAACAACTGCGTGATTTTTTCATTGCTAATAACGACAAAGCTTTTCGCGGAAATCAAGTCTATGAATGGTTGTGGAGCAAAGGCGCACATAGTTTTGAGGACATGACTAATGTTTCTAAGGAAACACGCACAATGCTGGAAACGCATTTTGTGATCAACCACATCAAAGTAGATACGATGCAGCGCAGTGAAGACGGAACGGTAAAAAACGCGGTTCGTTTGCATGATGGTTTGGTAGTAGAATCCGTTTTGATACCTACAAACACCAGAACTACAGCTTGTGTTTCTAGTCAAGTAGGTTGTAGTTTAGATTGCAACTTTTGCGCTACAGCGCGATTAAAAAGAATGCGAAATCTTGAACCGGCTGAAATTTACGATCAGGTACTTGCCATTGATAAAGAAAGTCGTTTGTATTACAATCATCCGTTATCAAATATTGTTTTCATGGGAATGGGAGAGCCACTTATGAATTATAACAATGTGTTGAAAGCAATAGAAATGATTACATCTCCGGAAGGATTGGGGATGTCAGCTAAACGGATTATGGTTTCGACTTCGGGAGTTCCTAAAATGATAAAAAAACTTGCTGATGATGACGTTAAATTCAAATTAGCGGTTTCCTTACATTCTGCTATCGATGAAATTCGTTCTCGAATTATGCCATTTAGCGCTAATTTTCCCTTGGCAGATTTACGGCAATCATTAGAATACTGGTACCGAAAAACGAAGAGTAAAATCTCCTACGAATATGTCGTTTGGAAAGATATTAATGACAATAAAGAATCTATAGACGCTTTGGTGAAATTCTGTAAATATGTTCCTTGTAAAGTCAATTTGATTGAATACAATCCAATTGATGATGGAGAATTTCAACAAGCTTCCGAAGAGTCTATTAATGCCTACATAAAAGCGCTGGAGGCAAGCGGAATTGTAGTAAAAGTGCGAAGAAGCCGCGGAAAAGATATTGACGCTGCTTGTGGACAACTAGCCAATAAAGAAGCATAAAAAAAGCATTAAGATTGAGGAATATTCCTCAATCTTAATGCTTTTTTAGTGAAATATTACAATTATTTTTCTAGAATAATGTCTTTCGTAACTCCGTCTATTGTAAGCGTTGCAAGGTTATCACATTTTCCATCTCCAAAATCTAATGTTCCTACAGAGGTGTTTTTTGTAATGGATACAATTCCTCTTACTGGAAACGGTAATTTACAACTTGTTATATAGCGTAAAGGCGTGGTGATTACAGTTGTAACTGTGTCGCCATTAGCTAAACTTGTTGCGCTATTTCCAGTTACTAAAAAAACATTGTCTTCCCAATTCAGAGGAGTTTCATTTCCTTCGATAGTCTCTTTCACAGTAGTACCTGTTCTGCTGTAAACTTTGCCGTCATCAAAAGTGATTTTCATATCTACAGTAAAAGTCATTACAGGATGTTCCGTAGCAAGTAGTTCTGTGCTTTTCGATTCGTAAGTAATAGACTTGTTCCCTTGAAGGAGTTTTCCGTTGTGGTAAAAATCAACAAAACGATACGATAAAGTTCTGGACTTACTAGTGAAATCATTTGAAAAACTAATGATGATTTTTCCTTTCAATACATTGCCATTAGGAAGTGTACAACCTGCGCTTCCAAAATCGATAGTTCTAGTCCAAGTTCCGTCTACTAATACTGTTGTAAAGGTTGCGCACGTTGGCAAAATACTTTTACTAGCGGTGCTTGACCTATTAGATATACTTTGTTGTGCAGTGTATTGGTCTTCAACAATATAAACAACATCGTCTATCGCTACATCAATTTTTGAATTTACCGCTATATCTTTAGCCGTCAGCGTAGGGTTGTTGTCATTACCATCATTGGAAGAATCACAACTGATAAAAAAACTTAGCATTACAATTGCTATTCCTGATACAATTTTTGTTTTCATAATAAATTATTTTATAGTTTATAAATACGGGCTAATTATCGAATGTAATCTAACGGTGTTATTTGATTCCGTAATGGATTTAAAAGACATGCAATCCTCTAAATGACTTTTAAAGGTTTAGAATTAATGAAATTGTTTTTGAATGGGGGCTACGGTGTGTTTGTTCTAATTAAAAAATAATAATTACCTGTACACAGTGCAATTATTGTATTTGCATTTGAGCAAACGAAATCAAATAATCATTTGTTATTTTACATTCTTAGCTTAAAATACATAACGTTCTTTTGTTTAAAATAGTATCTTTGAATCCTAAATGAATATCACTTCTCAAATAAAACAGCCCATTTTCGACGAAATGGAACTTTTTGAAAAAAAGTTCTATGAATCGATGACTTCAAAAGTGGCTTTGCTAAATCGAATAACCTATTATATAGTAAACAGAAAAGGGAAGCAAATGCGTCCTATGTTTGTTTTTCTGACTGCAAAAATGGTATCGTCCGGAATGGTGAATGAACGAACCTATCGTGGCGCTTGTGTTATCGAGCTTATTCATACCGCAACATTAGTGCATGATGATGTAGTAGATGACAGTAATCGCAGAAGGGGTTTTTTCTCGCTGAATGCACTTTGGAAAAATAAAATTGCGGTACTTGTGGGGGATTATTTATTGTCCAAAGGCTTATTACTTTCCATTGATAACGGAGATTTCGACTTGCTTCGAATTATTTCTGTCGCTGTGCGCGAAATGAGTGAAGGAGAATTACTTCAAATTGAAAAAGCCCGCAGACTTGATATTACTGAGGATGTTTACTACGAAATCATTCGAAAAAAGACAGCAACACTTATTGCTGCCTGTTGCGCTCTTGGAGCAAAATCAGTAATTGAAAAGGAAGTTTTGGTTGAAAACATGCGGAAATTTGGGGAACTCATAGGGATGGCTTTTCAAATAAAAGATGATTTATTCGATTATACTGACGAAGCTATTGGTAAACCAACGGGGATAGACATCAAAGAACAAAAAATGACTTTGCCACTGATTCACGTCTTGAATACATGTACCTCAAAAGAGAAAACATGGCTTATCAATTCTATTAAAAATCATAATAAAGATAAAAAACGCGTCAGAGAAGTTATTGCTTTTGTAAAAAACAATAACGGATTACTTTATGCCGAACAAAAAATGATAGCATTTCAGCAAGAAGCACTTTTGCTTTTAGATAGTTATCCTGATTCTGAGTTTAAAGACGCCCTAGTCTTGATGGTCAATTACGTAATTGAAAGAAAAAAATAAGCCTTACTTGTCATTCAGACGGAGGAATAATTTCATGTACTATTTTTTATCTCAATTATTTTTCATCTCCATGCAACCTTTTTGTATCCACTCTCGTCTAATTTATATAGAAGTCTTATTCACTATCTAAAATCATTTGTAATAAAGATTTTACATTGAAATTGAGTTTTACTTTTGCTGAATACTAAAAACTGTACGCTAAATACTATACATGAAAGTAATCTACTTACATCATCAGGAAAATGAATTAATTAAGTTAGCCACCGAAAATAATCGGCAGGCTCAACAGCAAATTTATACTCATTTTTCTCCAAAGATGTTAGGTGTTTGCCGTCAGTATATAAAAGATATTCATCAGGCCGAAGATATTATGATTACTGCCTTTATGAAAGTTTTTGTTAACATCAAAAACTTCGAAAATAAAGGAAGTTTTGAAGGTTGGATTAGGAGAATAATGGTCAACGAATGTATTTCGTTTATTCGAGTGCAGAAGAAGATAAAGTATGTTGAAGATGAAACTTATTTTGAGGAAAGTTTTAATAACATCGAAAGTCAATTTTCAACCGATGACATTCAGTCTTTGATTGATAGTTTGCCAGATGGTTATAAAACGGTTTTTAATTTATATGCTATTGAAGGTTTTAAACACAAGGAAATTGCAAGTATGCTGGAGATAAATGAGGGGACATCGAAGTCGCAATTGTCGCATGCTAGGAAAATGCTTCAAATCCAGATTAACAAGTTAAAAAATTACGAGTATGGAACCGAATAAATTAGATTTTGAAATAAAACAAAAGTTGGACGCGAGAACGATTCAGCCTTCTGCACTAGCTTGGGATCGATTGAGTGCTAAGCTTGATAGTGCCGAAAAAACAAAAGTAAAACGCAATTATAAATGGATATTTATTGCTGCAAGTTTTGTTGGTTTTCTACTGATAGGAACTGTTTTTTTTACTGTTTTTGACACTAAAATAATAGACAAAAATTTGCCAGTAGTAGTTTTAGAGCAAAAAATGGACATGAAAACTTCTGAAGAACCAGAAGTCAATAACGAGAGTATTCTACCTAATCTTCTGCAAAATAAAATGCTTAAGGAATCTAAGGTTGTTACTAATAATAGTATTATAAAGCAGTCTAAACAACTTTCGAAGAAAGAAGATGCCGTTTCAATCATCAATCAATCAAAAGAGAATAACGCGATTGTAAATTCTGCTGAAAATAGCAATTATCAAGTGGTTAGTAAAAATAGATACATTTCTGCCGAAAAACTATTAGCGGAAGTCAGTAATGCAAAAAGTGAAGCAAATACTTCTATTAAAACAATAGAGAGAACTAGAAATGGTATTGCAGTCAATCCGAATAGTTTGCTTTCTAATGCTGAAGCAGAATTAAATCAATCTTTTAGAGAAACGGCATTAGAGAAATTAAACAAAAATTATAATGCTATAAAAACAGTTTTAGTCAATAGAAATTACCAAGAATAAATAATCATCAATCATCAATCAAAAAACGAAAATCATGCAAAAAATTATCTTATTTACGGCTATTTTGTTGGTCGCGATCGTTGCAAAAGTAAATGCTCAAAATAGCGGAAGTTATAAATATGTTCTAGACTGGTCGTACTGGCAACCTGAATCACCAAATTATAATATGAGTTTTGAAAAAAATCCAGAATCACTCGATCAAAATATTTTTACTATAAAATCAGTAAAAAGTAAAATTGATGGTTTTGGAACTCTAATGAAAACTGTTCAATCAGATTCATACAAAGGAAAAACAGTAAAAATGAGTGGTTTTGTGAAAACTGAAAAAGTAAAATCATGGGCTGGACTCTGGATGCGTGTTGATTTTTATACAGCTCAGGTTCTTGCTTTTGATAATATGCAAAATAGAGGAATAAAAGGCACAACAGATTGGACAAAATATGAAGTAGTTTTGTTTGTTCCTCAAGAGGCTACATCAATTTCGTACGGTGTATTATTAGACGGGACGGGTCAAATTTGGTTTAAAGATGTAAGTCTTGAATTGGTTGGGGATTCGGTGCCGGAAACAGGTTCCGTTAAGGGTCGAAATCATAAAACAATTTCTTTCGAAACAAGAGCAAAAGCTATTGCCAATCAAATTAAAAAAATTACCGATAATGAGAAAAAAGCTTTAAAAACTGAAATTGAATCATTAGACAAGGAAGTGGAAAAAGGATTGATTTCTAAAGATAAAGCAGAAGCGCTTAAGTTAAAAAAAGCGGAACAGCATGCTGCGATTATAGAAGCTAAAATTGCTCTTGAAGAAGGAAAATTAAGTCAATTAATTCAAGACAAAGTGGATGGTAAGTTCGAAGTAGAAAAACTAATTAAAGGAGGTAATAGAAAGATTGTGTTAGGATCTAATAATGACTTTATTGGAGGGAATCATGAATTTAATATAACCTCAATGAAAGTGTATCATGGCAATGAAGATAAGGAAAACCGCCAGTCAAAACGAACAACTAGTCAAATGGTTTTTGCAGCAGGTTTAAATAATTTGGTGACAAACGATAAAGTTGATAAATCTGATTTCAGGTATTTAGGGTCTCATTTCTATGAATTGGGTGTTACTTACAATAGCAGGATTTTAGAAAATGATAATCTTTTGCATGCAAAATATGGTTTGTCAGTAATGTATAATAATCTTCGTCCTACTGATAATCGCAGTTTTGTGGTTAATGGAAATCAAACTGATCTTGTTTTGAATGCTAAAGATTTAAGTGATTCTCGTTTTAGAAATGTTTATTTAGTGGCGCCAGTTCATTTAGAATTTGATTTTTCAGGTAATAAAGATTCTAATGGGAAACCATTTTTCAGAACTCATAATAGTTTTCGTTTAGGTGTTGGTGGATATGCAGGAGTCAATTTAAAGTCAAAGCAAATTATTAAATATGAGAACAATGATTTGAAAGCTACTGAAAGAACCAAGGGAGATTTTAACACTAATAATTTCATCTATGGGTTGAGTTCTTACATTGGATATAAGTCTACCAGTTTGTATTTGAAATATGATTTGAATCCATTATTTAAGGATAACGCAGTCAAACAAAATAATGTGTCTCTCGGTGTTCGTTTTGATTTCAATTAAAAATGGTTTGAGTTAGTTTTTTTAAGAACCCTTTCGGAGTTTGAAACTCTGAAAGGGTTTATATCTTCAAAAACTTTGTAACTTTGAACTTTTATAACCTTGACCTTAAATTAAATTGATTTCAAAAACCACTATAGATACCGTTTTCGAAACTGCTCGTGTTGAGGAAGTTATTGGTGATTTTGTACAGTTAAAACGTGCAGGTAGCAACTTCAAAGGGCTTAGTCCTTTCTCTGAAGAGCGCTCTCCATCGTTTATGGTTTCACCCGCCAAAGGAATTTGGAAAGATTTTAGCTCTGGAAAAGGAGGGAATTCTGTAGCGTTCTTGATGGAACATGAAAAATTTACCTATCCCGAAGCCATTCGTTATTTAGCTAAAAAATACAATATCGAAATTGAAGAAACGGAACAAACTGATGCTGAAAAAGCCAATACAGATATTCGAGAAAGTATGTTTTTGGTTTCGGAATTTGCAAAAAACTATTTCCACGACGCCCTTTTAAACTCTGAAGAAGGCAAAGCTATTGGCTATTCTTACTTTAAAGAACGCGGTTTTACCAATGAAACTATAAAGAAATTTGCTTTAGGATATTCACCTGAAGCTTGGGATGCATTTACCAAAGAAGCTTTAGGAAAAGGGTATAAATTAGAGTTCCTGGAAAGTTCAGGACTTACAATTCCGCGAGATGACAGGCCTTTTGACAGGTTCAAAGGACGAGTGATGTTTCCTATTCAAAGTATGTCAGGAAGAGTTCTTGGTTTTGGAGGACGAATTCTTACTAGTGATAAAAAAGCGGCAAAATACCTGAATTCACCAGAAAGTGAAATTTACCATAAAGGCAAAGTTTTGTATGGTATTTTTCAGGCCAAACAATCCATAGCTAAACTCGACAATTGTTTTTTAGTAGAAGGATATACCGATGTAATTCAGTTCAACCAATCCGGAATTGAAAATGTTGTTTCTTCTTCTGGGACCGCCTTGACTCCAGATCAAATTCGCTTAATCAATAGATTAACCAAGAATGTAACAGTGCTTTTTGACGGAGATGCCGCCGGATTACGTGCTTCTATCCGAGGGATTGACCTGATTCTTGAAGAGGGAATGAATGTGAAAATATGTACTTTTCCTGATGGAGAAGATCCAGATAGTTTTGCCAAAAAAACATCTCATGAGGATTTAGTTTCATACCTCGAAAATAACGCTAAAGATTTCATCCAGTTCAAAGCCTCGCTTTTGATGAACGAAGCCAAGAATGATCCAATAAAAAAAGCTGATTTGATCAGGGATATGGTCGTGAGTATTTCTAAAATTCCGGATAGAATTCAACGCGAAATTTACATTCAGGAGTGCTCTCGTATTATGGATATTTCGGAGCAAGTTTTACAAAGTACTTTGGCCCAATTAGTCCAAAAAGATGTTTTGGAAGTTGGAAAAAAACAAAAACAGGAGCAAAAGGCATTTGAAGTCGTAAAAAATGAAAATCCAATTGAAGCTGAAAAAGTTGATATTTTATATCGCCTGGAAAGGAAAATTATTGAGATTCTTTTGTTATATGGGAACAAAGACGCAGAGTTTGAAGATACATTTTTGAGAACAAACGATGAAGGAAAAATTGAAACTGTAACTGAAAAGAAAGTGTATAAGGTATATCAACGAATCTATCTCAGTCTACAAGAAGATGAAGTTGAATTGGCAAATCCATTGTTTAGAGATATATTTAATGATTTAATCAACTATTATCATCACAATGAAAATTTTAGTTTAGAGCAGTATTTAATGCGATTACAGGTTGATTTTGCACAAGAAGTAACCGATATTTTGATGGAGGACGAACGAGTTGTTTTGCACGATTGGGTAGGGCAGAATATTTTTCCAAAATCAAAAAACGATACGATAGGACAGGATGTTTCGGAGACTATTTTGACCTTGCGTTGGTATTTGGTGGGCAAAATCATCGAAGAATTAAAAAGCTCTATATCATCTGAAGCTAATTCAGATAATACAGAGCCTTTGTCTATGGTCATGGATTACAATGTATTAATCCATTCCTTTTCGAAAAAATTAGGGAGAGTTATGTCGCGGTATTAAACTATCTCTAAAGTTTTTGCTTTGTTTACTAAATCTACTAAATTAGTAACATTCAGTTTTGTTAACAATCGTAATTTATACGTACTAATGGTTTTTTCATTAAGTTTTAGGATGTCAGCAATCTCGTGATTCTTTTTTCCGTCACTTAAATAACGTAAAACCTCGACTTCTCTATTAGAAAGTTTACGGTACAAACGTTCGCTTTTACTTTGTTTAGCTATTAAAGCTAGGTTTTTCTTCACGGTCTCATTCATGATTATTTTTCCTTGGTGGACTTTAATAATCGATTGACCTAAAGTTTCTAATTTCTCTGATTTATGCACAAAGCCAGAAACACCGGCTTTTATGGCATTTGGCGCATAAATTTGTTCTGAAAGACCACTGAAGATAATAATTTTAGTTTTTGGAAAATTTTTCAAAAGTGCTTTGACCTCAAAAATACTGGCAAGACCTTCTAGTTCCAAGTCTAAAATTAATACATCAATTTCTTTTGTTTGAAGAATATCCCGGACCATCAAAAAATTACCAACGTTGGCAACTAGTGATATCTCTGCATTATCTTTAAAGTAAGACTTTACTCCAAAATGCACAACAGGATAGTTATCGGCTATACATACTTTAATCATGATTTTTAATTTTTTAAAATTATTTGTTATTTGGAATTGTAAAATTAATAATTAAATTCTGTAATTAATTGCAAATCAATATAAAATATCATTTCTTTATTCATTTGGGATGAAACAAACGGGAATTGCTGTCATTTTGTGCTGATTAATAGTATTTAATCGTTTATAAATATCTAAAACAATTTTTTCTCTTCCTGAAAAATCATCTGAGGATTTTCCTGCTTCGTTTTCTAACATCGCCCATTCTAATTCGTCATAACTAGCTCCTAATTGATCTTCATCAGTTCTGTCATCACCAAACAAGCCATCGGTAGGAGAGGCTTTTAATATGGATTCTGGTATTTTTAAATAACTTCCTAAGAGATGTACTTCGGATTTCATTAAATCAGCAATTGGACTCAAATCGACTCCGCCGTCGCCGTATTTTGTATAAAAACCTACTCCAAAATCTTCTATTTTATTACCTGTACCGGCAACTAAAAGGCTGTGTAAGCCTGCAAAGTAATATAAAGTAGTCATTCTTAACCTAGCGCGAGTGTTTGCCAGTGATAAATTTAGTTTGTCAACGTCTGAACCGTCAGGCACTATTTTTTTAAAAGTTTCAAAGACTGATGTTAAGTCGACTTCAATATTAGTCACATTTTGAAATCTATTTTTTAAGTACTCAATATGTTCGCGTCCTCGAGTTACGTGACTTTGCGCTTGATGGATGGGCATTTCAACACATAAAACTTTTAACCCTGTTTGTGCGCACAGTGTTGAGGTCACTGCAGAATCGATTCCGCCAGAAATCCCGATAACAAATCCACTTACTTTTGCATTTTCAGCATACGTTTTTAACCAATTTACAATATGCATATTTACTTTTTCAACCTGGATTGTTCTTTTTTTAATCATAATAGTTTACGTTTTAAAAAGCAGGAATGTATATTTGCAAAATCAATATGTTGTGCATTCGTTTCCTTTAATTCTTTGGAAACAAATTTAATTAATAAATATGAAAATACATCCATTTATTGTAGTCACTTGTCTCTTTTTTCTATCGTGCGATAAGAAAAACAAAACAGAAAATGCTGTAACGGCAATTCCTTTAGAATTGAAGGTTGAACGTTTTGATAAAATATTTTTTGAAACGCCTCCAAAGGATTTAGAAAAAGTAAAAACAGCTTTTCCGTTTTTCTTTCCTGCTGGAAATGACGACAGTGTCTGGTTAGATAAAATGCAAGATCCAATTTGGAGAGAAGTTCATACGGAAGTTCAAAAAAAATATGCTGATTTTGAACCTGTAAAAGCAGATTTGGAGTTGCTCTTTAAACATATTAAATATTATTTCCCTGAAACAAAAACACCCAAAGTGATCACCATAATCTCTGAAATGGATTATACGAATAAGGCTATTTATGCGGACAGTCTGGTTATTATTTCGCTCGAGCTGTATTTAGGAAAAAACCATAAATTTTATCAGTTTCCCAATTATATAAAGCAAAATTTTGAGCAAAAACAAATTATGCCGGATATTGTTTCCAGTTTCTCATCACGAAAAATTCCGAGTGTTATGGACAAAGATTTGCTAAGTCAAATGATTTATAGAGGAAAACAATTGTATCTAAAAGATGTATTGTTGCCAGATTACAGCGATGCAGAAAAAATGGGATATACTCCGGAGCAAATTAAATGGTGCGAGGAAAATGAAAGTTATATGTGGCGTTACTTTATTGAAGGGGAGCTGTTGTATAGCGCTGATCAAAAACTAGTAACACGATTTATTAATCCAGCTCCATTTTCTAAATTTTATTTAGAAATTGATAATGAATCTCCAGGACAAGTTGGTGCTTGGATTGGTTGGCAAATGGTACGTTCTTATATGGAAAACAATAAGGTGCCTGTTGCAGATTTATTAAAAACGGACGCAAAAGAAATATTTTCGAAATCAAAATACAAACCAAAAAAATAATGTCAAATAAAAACACATCAGAAATTAAGTTTCTAGTTGAATTAGATGAAAATCGTGTTCCAGAAAAATTAATGTGGTCCGCTCAAGACGGCGGAATAGAGCAAGAGGAGGCTAAGGCCATTATGTTGTCTATTTGGGATAGCAAAGCTAAGGAAAGTATGCGAATTGATTTATGGACAAAGGACATGCCGGTCGATGAAATGAAAATTTTCTTTCACCAGACTTTAGTGGCTATGTCTGAGACCTTCAAGCGCGCTACTGATGACGAGAAAATGGCCGATACTATGAAAGATTTCTGCGATTATTTTGCTGAAAAACTGGAGTTGACGAAATAGAGTGGTTTTCGAACCTAAAATAAAAATCCCAAAACTATTGTTGTTAAGTTTTGGGATTTTTTGTGTTTTAAAATTATGTGGTGCGTTTAAAATCGACTCTTATTCTTAAACACTTCTTGATTTACTTCGTCAATATAGCCTAATAATTCTTCTTTCCCTGTAGATTCTGTCGCTGAGGTTACAAAATAATGTGGCATTTCGGCCCAATTGTTAGCGTACATTTTCTTTTTGTAAGCGGCAACATGAGAATCTATTTTCACTTTACTTATTTTATCAGCTTTTGTAAAAATGATACAAAAAGGAATTTCGCTTTCGCCCATGTAGGACATGAATTCAATATCTATGGTTTGTGCTTCAAGACGTATGTCGATCAAAACGAAAGCACAAACTAATTGTTCTCTAGTCTCGAAATAATCAGTAATAAACTCTTGAAAAATAGATTTTGTCTTTTTGGATACTTTAGCGTAACCATATCCAGGTAAATCGACTAGATACCAATTGTCATTGATCAAGAAATGATTTATCAATTGCGTTTTTCCAGGTCTGCCAGATGTTTTTGCTAGTTTTTTATGATTAGTTAGCATGTTTATTAAGGACGATTTCCCAACATTTGAGCGGCCAATAAAAGCATATTCTGGCAAAAAATCTTTTGGACATTTGGCTACATCTGAGTTGCTTATGATGAACTCGGCAGTATTTATTTTCATATTCTAAGTATGTGACAAACCCTTTTTTAAGGGTTTATAGATTAGTTTTTATCAACCATTCTTCGAGCAAACGATTAAATTCTTCAGGATGTTCCATCATAGCCGCATGACCACATTTGTCAATCCAATACAAGGTTGAGTTAGGTAATAATTTATGAAATTCCTCTGCAACATCCGGCGGAGTAACTTTGTCATTTTTCCCCCAAATAATGCAGGTTTGAACATGCATTTTAGGTAGGTCCTTTGCCATATTATGACGAATGGCACTTTTTGCAATCGTCAATGTTTTTATCAATTTGATTCGGTCATTTACAGATTCGTATACTTCGTCAATTAATTCTTTGGTGGCTATCTTTGGGTCATAAAACACATCTTCCGCTTTTTTCTTAATGTATTCGTAATCCCCTCTTTTTGGATAACTGTCGCCCATGGCACTTTCATAAAGACCAGAACTGCCAGTTATTATTAGTCCGGCTACTTTTTCGGGATACATTTTAGTGTGGTATAAGGCAATATGACCACCTAATGAATTTCCTAACAGTATAACTCTGTCTAATCCTTTGAAAGTGATAAAGTCTTTAACGTATTTTGCAAAACTCTTCACATTTGTTTTTAAAATGTTTTGAGTGTATATAGGTAAATCTGGAATGATTATTTTATATCCTTTGGTAGAAAAGTAATTTGCAACCGCGTCAAAGTTACTAAGCCCTCCCATAAGTCCATGTAAAATGACGATTGGAGTTCCTTCACCAGCTTCATAATAGCTATATCTACCTTCTTTTTTATAGTTTTTTTCCATTTTGTTTCAAACCAGATTTTCAATTTTGACAAATATATGATTTAATAAATAAAAATTAATTCTTACTACAGTTTTTAATTCTAAAATTATTTCGAGAATAGCATGTAATAACTAGTTTTTTTTAAAACACCAATCGGCTTTTTTTTTAATTCATTGCTGTTTGAATCTTTTTTTAAAGCCAGATTTTAAGCTACTGAATGGTAGGTTTTACATCATTAAGTTGCTAACATATATAGGAATAGGTTTCAATGTTTTAAATGTATATGAAATAGGGTTTTTTGCGAAAAAGTGGTTAAACTTATTAACAAAGTGGTAGTTAGTGGTAAATAGTGGTAATATTTTTTATATTTTTGCTCTATATCATTTAATACTTTTTCTTGGATGCAATTGTAGGAACATACGAATGTAAAGCCGATGCTAAAGGAAGGTTGCTTATACCAGCGCCTCTGAAAAAGCAATTGGCTGCTTCTCTTCAAAACGGTTTTGTTTTGAAGCGTTCCGTTTTTCAACCATGTTTAGAGTTGTATCCTATGCAAGAATGGGATTTGATGATGCAAAAAATCAATAAATTAAATCGATTTGTAAAGAAAAACAATGACTTTATCCGCAGGTTTACTGCTGGTGTCAAAGTGGTCGAAATTGATGCTTTAGGACGGTTATTAGTTCCTAAAGATTTAGTGGCTTTCGCTAGTATTACAAAAGAGGTAGTGTTTTCTTCAGCGGTGAATATAGTTGAGATTTGGGATAAGGATTTATACGAAAAATCAATAAGTGGTGAAGATATGGATTTTGCAGATTTAGCCGAAGAAGTAATGGGGAATTTAAATGACGACAACAATGGAATATCATAATCCTGTTTTGCTTCAGGCATCAGTAGATGGTTTGAATATTAAGCCTGACGGCATTTATGTCGATGTAACTTTTGGTGGCGGAGGTCATTCGAAAGAAATTTTGAGCAGACTTGGGACAAAAGGAAAACTGTTTGCTTTTGATCAGGATGAAGATGCCTTGGCGAATGCTTTGCAGGATGAAAGATTTGTGCTTATTAATGAAAATTTTAGACACATAAAACGGTTTTTGCGTTTTTATGGTGTCAAAAGTGTGGATGGGATTTTAGCAGATTTGGGGGTTTCGTCGCACCAGTTTGATGTTGCCGAAAGAGGTTTTTCTACTCGTTTTGATGCTGGATTGGATATGAGGATGAGTCAAAAAAATGATTTGAATGCGTACCGTGTGGTGAATGAATATGATGAGCCAAATTTAAGAAGAGTGTTCTTGGATTACGGAGAATTGAAAAGTGCACCTGCTTTGGCAAAGACAATTATAGAAGCTAGAGAAAATCAACCAATCAAAACAACGGATGAATTAAAGGAGGTTTTGGCGCGACATTTACCAGAAAGAGTTCGAAATAAAATATTAGCTCAAATCTATCAAGCCATTCGAATTGAAGTAAATCAGGAGATGGATGTTTTGAAAGAGTTTTTGGAGCAATCCTTAGAAATATTAAATCCAAAGGGAAGATTGAGCGTGATATCATACCATTCATTAGAAGACAGATTGGTTAAAAGGTTTATGAAAAATGGAATGTTTCAAGGAGAACCTGAACGTGATTTTTTTGGGAATTTTTCAGTTCCATTTAAAACAATTGGGAAATTAATTGTTCCTGATAATGAAGAAATTAAACTAAATAATAGAGCGAGAAGTGCAAAATTAAGAATTGCAGAAAAAATAGAATTATAAGGATGATTTGAGTTTTTGTAAAGAAGGGAAAATGAAAAAGAGAATATACAACATTTTAAAAGCGCGATTCCTTATTGATGATGATGCCATGAAGAATTGGCGTTTTATCGTTTTCATTATTTTTTTGGCTATCGTTATGATTGCAAATACACAACGTTTTGAACAGAAGGTTTTTAAAATTGCAGATTTAACAAATCAAGTAAAAGAATTGCGGTCAGAATTTGTAGACAGACGCTCTGAATTAATGAAGTTGAAAATGGAATCAACTGTTTCTCAGAAAATGGAAATAAAAGAAATATTTCCCTCAACTGTTCCTCCAGTAAAAATCAAAGTAGCAAAAGAAGAAGAAAAAAACTTTTTTAAAAAAATATGGCAGTAGAAGATAAACATATATCCTACAGAATTTATCTAGTGGCTTTTGCTATCTTTTTGATGGCAATCGCTATTGTTGTCAAATTAACTAATCTTCAGTGGGTTGAAGGTGATTATTACAGAGAACTAGCTAAAGAAAGAACGGTTAGGAATTTTGTAATCCCGGCTAATAAAGGGAATATTTATTCTGCTGATGGAAGTCTTTTAGCTACATCAATTCCAAATTACGAGATACGTTTTGACGCTGTTGCATCTAAATCGGAGGCTTTTGAAAAAAACATAAAGACATTGTCAGATTCATTAGCTCAGCTTTTGGGGAAATCAACTAATTATTATGAAAATGAATTAAGAAAAGCCAGAGCAAATAAAAATAGATATTATTTAGTAGCGCGAGACTTAAGTTATACCGAATATATAAAAATTAAAGATTTTCCTTTATTTAATCTAGGAGCTTATAAAGGAGGGATTATTGTTGAGCAAGAAACAGTAAGAGAACATCCAATAGGGAAAATTGCTGAACGTACAGTAGGTTATGAACGAACTGCTAATGGAGAATCGCTTGACGGAAAAGGAATCGAATGGTCTTTTAGGGAATATTTGAATGGTAAAGACGGTAAAATTTTAAAGCAAAAAATTGCTAAAGGACAGTGGAAGCCCATACGCGATACTAATGAAGTAGATCCTCAAGATGGATATGATGTGATATCAACAATAGATGTTTATATCCAAGATATTGCACATCATGCATTGCTAAAACAGTTAGAAATATATGAGGCAGATCATGGTTGTGTTGTAGTTATGGAAACAAAAACAGGACATGTCAAGGCTATTTCAAATCTGGGGAGAGCGAATGATGGATCCTATTACGAAAAAATTAATTATGCAGTGGCCGAATCTCATGAGCCAGGTTCTACTTATAAATTAGCTGATTTAATGGCGCTTCTTGAAGACAAAAAAGCAGATACCAGTACTGTTTATGATAGTAAAGGTGGAGTTCTAACTTATTCTGGAAAAAAAGTACGGGACTCGAATCAAGGTGGTTATGGTAAAATATCCTTAGCTAGAGGCTTTGAGCTTTCTTCTAATACGGTGATGGTTCAAGCGGTTTACGAGGCTTACAAGAACAACCCTTCTAAATTTGTAAACCATCTTAATGATTTTGGATTAAATAAACCATTGGGGCTTTCGATTAAAGGAGAAGGGAAGCCTTATATTCCGCAGCCAAAAGACAAACATTGGTCAAATATCTCGCTTCCTTGGATGGCATTTGGATACGGTGTATCTATCACGCCAATGCAAACATTAGCGTTTTATAATGCAGTTGCCAATAATGGAGAAATGGTTAAGCCTCAGTTTGTTTCCGAAATTAAAGAATGGAACAGAACTATCAAAAAATATGAGAAAGAAGTTTTAAATCCAAGAATTTGCTCGCAAGAAACTGTTTTGAAATTACGTGCTGTTTTAGAGAACGTAGTAAAAAAAGGCACAGGGTCTAAACTGTATTCAAAAGATTTTTCTATGGCAGGAAAAACAGGAACGGCACAAGTCGATTATGGGAAAACTGGTAGATCTGGAATGTATTATGCATCTTCCTTTGTAGGCTATTTCCCGGCAGATCAACCTAAGTATTCTTGTATAGTTGTGGTTCACAGACCTAATACAGCTCTTAATAATTTTTATGGTGCCGATGTGGCAGGACCAGTTTTTAAAAGGATTGCACAAAAAATATTTACCGATGCGCCTTCAACAAATGAAATTAAAAACTTAGATAGAAAGATCCCAAAACAAGAAAAGAATTATGACGCTTATTTTGTTAAATCTCAGAATAAACAAAAAGTAATTCCAAATTTAAAAGGAATGTCAGGAATGGACGCTGTGGCTTTATTGGGTAATCTAGGCTTGAAAGTAAGAGTGCTTGGCGTTGGGAAAGTAAAAAAACAATCGGTAGAAGCTGGACAGAATTTAGTAAAAAACACAACGATATTATTAGAATTATCATGAGTATACTAAAAGACATATTGTACAAAGTAGCCATTCTAGCCGTAAAGGGCCCGACGGATATTGTTGTAAATAAAGTAGATTTTGATTCTAGGAAAATTGAAGCGAATGATATTTTTGTAGCTATTCGTGGCGCAATTGCTGATGGACATTTTTTTATCGAAAAAGCAATTCAACAAGGGGCAGTTGCAGTAATTTGCGACACTTTTCCAGAAAATATTGCTAAAGGAATCACCTATGTTCAGGTAAAAGACACCAACTCAGCCTTAGCATTTATGGCTGCAAATTATTTTGGAGATCCGTCTCAGAACTTGAAATTGGTAGGAATTACAGGAACTAATGGCAAAACGACTATCGCTTCGTTGTTGTACCAGTTATTCAAAAAAGCTGGTTTTAAAGTTGGATTACTTTCTACAGTAAAAATTTTAGTGGACGACATTGAATATAAAGCGACTCATACCACACCAGATTCAGTTACGATAAATCAGTATCTGGCAGAAATGGTGGAAAACGGAGTTGAATATTGTTTTATGGAAGTAAGTTCTCACGGAATTCATCAAAAAAGAACAGAAGCATTGCATTTTGTTGGAGGCATTTTTACCAATTTGTCTCACGATCACTTGGATTATCACCCAACTTTTGCAGAATATAGAGATGTAAAAAAATCGTTTTTTGATAATCTGCCCAAAACAGCCTTTGCATTGTCAAACATTGATGATAAAAACGGGCAAGTGATGTTGCAGAATACTGTGGCAAAAAAATTGACCTATGCTTTAAAATCATATGCCGATTATAAAGCACAAATCCTAGAGAATCAATTGTCAGGCTTGTTGTTAAAAATAAATGGAAATGAAGTTTGGGTAAAATTGATAGGAACATTTAATGCCTATAATTTATTGGCTATTTATGGAACTGCGATTGAACTGGGAATGGAAAGCTTAGAAGTACTGCGCCTAATGTCAGATTTAGAAAGTGTTTCGGGGCGTTTTCAATTCATTGTGTCGACTTCAAATATTACTGCGATTGTGGATTATGCACATACGCCAGATGCATTAGAAAACGTGTTGAAAACCATCAATGACATTCGAACTAAAAACGAACAATTAATCACGGTTGTAGGCTGCGGAGGAAATAGAGACAAAGCCAAGCGACCAATTATGGCTGGTATTGCAGCTGAATTGAGTGACAAAGCAATTCTTACTTCGGACAATCCAAGAAACGAAGATCCTGAAGTTATTATTGCTGAAATGGAACAAGGTGTTGCACCTCAAAACCATAAAAAAATATTGACGATTACAGATAGGAAGCAAGCTATAAAAACGGCTTGTCAATTGGCTCAGCCTAATGATATCATATTAATTGCTGGTAAAGGTCACGAAACATACCAAGAGGTTAAAGGCATTCGTCAACATTTTGACGATATGGAAACGGTAAAGGAAATTTTAGAACAACTTAATAAATAAATAACCAAATAACCCATAACCAAATATGCTATACTATTTATTTGAATATTTAGATAAAACATTAGATGTTCCTGGAACAGGTGTTTTTCAGTACATTACTTTTAGATCGGCATTAGCATTGATGTTGTCGTTGCTGTTGTCAACCATTTATGGAAAAAGAATCATCCGTTTTTTGCAAAGGCAGCAAGTAGGAGAAACTGTTCGTGAACTTGGTTTAGCAGGTCAGAACGAAAAAGCGGGTACGCCTACAATGGGAGGGCTAATTATCATATTTGCCACTTTGGTTCCAGTTGTGCTTTTTGCAAAACTGCATAACATTTACATTGTTTTGTTGATTGTTACCACGCTTTGGATGGGGACAATAGGTTTTATAGATGATTATATTAAAATTTTCAAGAAAGATAAAGCAGGTTTAAAAGGAATATTCAAAGTTTTTGGACAAGTAGGGTTGGGTTTAATTGTAGGTGTAGTTCTTTATTTTCATGCAGGTGTGACGGTTCGTAAAGATACTTCTACTTCGGATGTTTTTAAAGCACCAACCACTGCAGTGGTTAAGCCTGCGCCAATTGAGGAAAAATCTACAGCTACTACAATCCCTTTCTTTAAAAATAATGAATTTGATTATGCTGAATTATTGGCATGGACAGGTGAAGGATATGAAAAATGGGCTTGGTTGGTTTTTATTCCAGTGGTCATTTTTATCATTACAGCGGTTTCTAACGGTGCCAATTTAACAGATGGGATTGACGGACTCGCTGCAGGAACGTCAGCAGTCTCTGTTTTGGCTTTAGGGATATTTACATTCGTTTCGGGGAATATTATTTTCTCTAATTATCTGAATATAATGTACATCCCTAATTCTGGGGAAATGACGGTTTTTATTGCCGCATTTGTAGGGTCATTGATTGGATTTCTTTGGTACAACTCGTATCCAGCATCCGTATTTATGGGAGATACAGGAAGTTTAACAATAGGCGGAATTATTGCTGTTTTGGCAATTGCTGTTCGAAAAGAAATGCTGATTCCTTTGTTATGTGGAATTTTTCTTGTCGAAAATTTTTCTGTTGTTCTTCAAGTAAGTTATTTCAAGTATACCAAGAAACGCTTTGGCGAAGGCCGAAGAATATTTCTAATGTCGCCTTTGCATCATCACTATCAGAAAAAAGGGTATCACGAAAGTAAAATAGTAACTAGATTTTGGATTGTTGCTATCATGCTGGCCATATTGTCAATTGTCACTTTAAAATTAAGATAACATGAGGTTAGTCATTTTAGGTGGAGGCGAAAGCGGTGTTGGAACTGCAATTCTGGGAAAGAAAAAAGGATATGAAGTTTTTGTATCTGATTTTGGAAAGATAAAAGGCAATTATAAAGAGGTTCTTATCATTAATGGAATTGCTTGGGAAGAAGAAAAGCATACGGAAAATTTGATCTTGAATGCTGATGTGGTGATGAAAAGCCCTGGAATACCTGAGAAATCACCAATAGTTAAAAAGCTTTTTGAAAAAGGGATTCCTGTAATTTCAGAAATCGAGTTTGCAGCTCCTTTTACAGATGCAACCATAATTGGGATTACTGGTAGTAATGGAAAAACAACTACTACCATGCTCACGCATCATTTGCTAAAATCAGCAGGTTTGAATGTAGGATTGGGAGGAAATATTGGAAAGAGTTTTGCTTGGCAAATTGCAGATAATAAATACGATTCCTATGTGCTGGAGCTGAGTAGTTTTCAACTGGACGGGATAGTAAATTTCAAACCGCATATTGCCATTATTACAAATATTAGTCCGGATCATTTAGATCGGTACGATTATAAATATGAGAAATACATTGATTCAAAGTTTAGAATTACCATGAATCAAACGGAGGACGATTACCTCCTGTACGATGCAGATGACGAAGCTATAAATGAATGGTTCAAGACGCACACAACAAAAGCAAAATTAATTCCTTTTTCATTGACTAAAACGTTCAGCGAAGGAGCTTATATAAAAAACAACAAAATGGAAATAAAAATCAACCGAGAAGAGCTTACAATGGATACAGAATACATTGCTTTAGAAGGAAAACATAACATGAAAAACGCAATGGCAGCAACCTCTGTGGCAAAATTAATGCAAATAAGAAAAGCTACAATCAGGGAGAGTCTTTCCAATTTTCAAGGAGTAGAACATCGTCTTGAGAAAGTTTTGAAAATCCAGAACGTTCAATATATTAATGATTCAAAAGCAACAAATGTAAATGCTACTTTTTTTGCTTTAGATAGTATGAATACACCTACGGTTTGGATTGTGGGTGGTGTTGATAAAGGAAATGATTATACTGAATTGATGTCATTAGTTCGTGAAAAGGTAAAAGCGATTATCTGTCTTGGAGTTGACAATAAAAAAATTATAGATGTTTTTGGAAATGTAGTTGACATCATGGTCGAAGTCTCTACAATGACTGATGCGGTAAAAATGGCGCAGCGTTTAACTGAAAAAGGAGATTCAGTGTTGTTGTCACCAGCTTGTGCAAGTTTTGATTTATTTGAAAGTTATGAAGACAGAGGGAATCAATTTAAAAAAGCTGTAAAAAATTTATAGAAAAGTTTAAATTCTAAAATTTGAAATAGAAACTGATTTATTTTTTGATATCAATAAACTTCATACAAATAGCATTATGAAACAATTAATAGGTAATCTAAAAGGAGATAAAGGTATTTGGTCATTCGTGGCCTTATTAGCCTTGTTTTCGTTTATGCCTGTTTTAAGTGCGAGTAGTAATTTGGCCTATTTGGGTCGTGGAACAGGAAATACTTTAGGGTATTTAGTAAAACATTTAATTCATATTTGTTGTGGTTTTGCAATTATTTATTACATTCATAAGATTCCGTATCATTATTTTAGATCTTTTTCTAAATGGTTGTTACCTGTAGTTTGGGTTTTTCTTGCCATTACAATGATAAAAGGAACGGTAATAGGCGGAGCAAATGCAAGCAGATGGCTTCAAATCCCGTTTGTGGGCATTTCGTTTCAACCGTCAGCTTTTGCGTCGTTAGTTTTATTTGTTTTTGTAGCACGTTATTTATCCAAAACTAGAGATAAAGCTATTGATTTTGTCGAATCATTAAAAGAGCTTTGGTTTCCAGTTTTTATGACGTTGATCTTTATACTTCCTTCAAATTTTTCTACTGCAGCGTTAATATTTTCGATGGTATTAATGTTAGTGTTTATTGGGCGGTATCCGATGAAATATATTGCAATTATAGTGGGTTCAGGAATTCTGTTTCTTTCTTTTTTTGTGTTGATTTCAAAAGCTTTTCCTGATGCGAAGATGTTTAGCCGAGTAAGAACTTGGGAAAGCCGAATTGAAAGTTTTAGTACAAATAAACCGGATGAGGATAATTATCAAATAGAAAAAGCAAAAATTGCCATAGCATCGGGTATGATTTATGGATTAGGGCCAGGTAAAAGTGTTCAAAAAAACTTTTTGCCACAGTCATCTTCTGATTTTATTTATGCGATTATCATTGAGGAATATGGATTAATAGGCGGATTGATTGTCTTGTCATTGTACTTGTTATTGCTTTTCCGGTTTGTCATTGCTTCGCATAAAGCAACTACATTATTTGGAAAATTAGTAGTCATAGGACTTGGTTTTCCAATGATTTTTCAAGCGATGATTAATATGGCGGTAGCTGTTGAATTATTGCCTGTTACAGGACAGACCTTGCCATTAATAAGTAGTGGAGGAACTTCTATTTGGATGACTTGTATCGCACTTGGAATTATTATAGGTGTGACCAAAAAAGAAGAGGAAGTTGCTCAGGAATTAAAAGATGCTGCCAAAAGGGAAGAAGCACTTCAAAAATTAATAGACAGAGAATTAGAAGAGGATCCTATTTTAGAAGAAGGATATTCTATCGAAGACAAAGCAAAAAATCCAATGCAGGCGGTATTAAATAAGTAATATATTTTAGAAAATATAATTTTTAAAACAATAACAATTCAGTAATTTTAATATAATGAAACAGTACAAATTCATATTGAGCGGTGGCGGAACTGGAGGACATATCTATCCAGCAATTGCTATTGCTAATGAATTAAAATCTCGTTTTCCAGATGCTGAATTCCTTTTTGTTGGTGCCAAAGATAAAATGGAAATGCAAAAAGTACCTCAGGCTGGGTATAAAATTATTGGGTTATGGATTGCAGGATTACAAAGAAGGTTGACGTTTGACAACACGCTTTTTCCAGTGAAATTAATTAGCAGTTTGCTAAAATCACGCACGATAATCAGTAAATTCAAACCAGATGTAGTTATTGGTACTGGAGGTTTTGCAAGTGGACCTTTATTGCAGATGGCTGGTTTAGCAGGAGTTCCGACCGTTATTCAAGAACAAAATTCATATCCAGGGATTACTAATAAGTTGTTAAGTAAAAAAGCAAATAAGATTTGTGTTGCTTATGAAAATTTAGAACGATTTTTTCCAAAAGAGAAAATGATTTTAACTGGAAATCCTGTGCGTCAGGATTTAATAGATATTGCTAGCAAAAGAGAAAAAGCATTACAGCATTTTAATCTAGATCCTGCCAAAAAAACTCTTTTGGTTCTAGGAGGTAGTTTAGGTGCTAGAAAAATAAATGAATTAATAGCCAAAGAAATTTTGTTATTTTCAGCTCACAATACGCAAGTAATATGGCAATGTGGCAAGTTGTATTATGACCAATACAAACGCTTTGAAGAGAATGAAAACATTCAGGTGCATGCGTTTATAGATAGAATGGACTTAGTTTACGCTGCAGCAGATGTAGTAATCTCTCGTGCAGGAGCTTCGTCAGTATCAGAATTATGCATTGTTGGGAAACCGGTAATTTTTATTCCGTCTCCTAACGTTGCAGAGGACCATCAAACAAAAAATGCGCAAGCCGTAGTAGATAAAAATGGAGCTTTTTTGATTAAAGAATCAGAACTCGATTCGCAATTCAGTCTTGTGTTTGAGTCTGTGTTGAATGATGAGGCTAAACAAAAAATGTTGAGTGAAAATATAAAGAAATTGGCTATGCCTGAAGCTACAAGACAAATTGTAGATGAAATTGTAAAGCTGATAGATAGAAAATAAGAAGGAATAAAGAAAGAAACGAAAATGAACTTGAATCAAATACGTAACGTCTATTTTATAGGAATTGGTGGCATAGGAATGAGCAATTTAGCTCGTTATTTCAAGAACCTGGGAAAGCAAGTTTGCGGATATGATAAAACGCCTTCTGTCCTTACTAATGAATTGATTGAAAGCGGGATTTCAATTCATTTTGAAGATGCTATTGATTTGATACCAAAGGATTTTTTTATCGAAAATACGCTGGTGATTATTACGCCCGCAGTCCCGGTTACGCATTCAGAATGGAATTATTTTGTAGAAAGAGGTTTTGAAATAAAAAAGAGAGCCGAAGTTTTGGGATTGATTACTAAAGACACTTTTTGTTTTGCAGTGGCTGGTACGCATGGAAAAACAACCACGTCCGGGATTCTAGGACATATTTTGCACGAAAGCAGAGCAGATGTTACTGCTTTTATTGGGGGAATAGTGGAGAATTATAATTCAAATTTAATAGGAAGTGGTACAACTATAACCGTTGTTGAGGCGGATGAATTTGATCGTTCCTTCCTGCATTTGCACCCTAATATTGCATGTATTACATCAATGGATGCCGATCATTTAGATATTTATGGCACTAGCAAAGCGATTGAAGCGTCTTTTATAGAATTTGCTTCTAAAATTACGGATAAAACTAAGTTGTTTATTACCAGAGAATTGCCTATTGAAGGTGTTGTGTGTGCGGTGGATGAAGATGCAGTTTATAAAGCGTTTAATGTAAGAGTTGGAGATGGTAGTTACATTTTTGATGTACAAACTCCGAAAGAGGTAATTAAAGATTTACATTTTGGATTACCAGGACGACATAATTTAATGAATGCGTTAATGGCTATTGCAATGGCAAATTTATTTGGTACCCCAACTGAGGCCATCGCAAAAGCGCTAGCATCATTTAAAGGGATAAAAAGAAGATTTTCGTATCAAATAAAGACAGAGTCTAAAGTATATATAGATGATTATGCGCATCATCCTACAGAGATAAACGCAGTAAATCAGGCTGTAAGAGAATTGTATCCGGGACAAAAAGTGCTAGCGATTTTTCAGCCTCATTTGTTTAGTAGAACAAGAGATTTTGCAGATGATTTTGCCAAAAGCTTATCCGTATTTGATGAAGTTATTTTATTAGATATTTATCCAGCTCGTGAACAACCCATGGAAGGCGTAAATTCGCAATGGCTGATGGATAAAATGACAAATGTCAATAGAAAATTGGTTGTTAAAAACGATTTAATTCCATCAATTTTAGCAAGTGACGCGACTATTATTGTGACGATTGGTGCAGGAGATATTGGTGAGTTAGTACCATTAATTAAAAAAGCAATAAATGAAACTTTTTAATTGGACAAATATTCGATTATTACTGATGTTTGTGTTAGTAATTTTTCTATTTTCATTTACCTCAAAAAGAAATGAAAATAGAAAACTCAAAAAATCAGTTATTTTGTTTGTAGGAAATACCGAGCCTTTTGTCAAGCAGGAAACGGTTAACAAATTGTTAATAGAAAATAATGAAGGGGTATCCAGCATCCAAAAAGTTAATTTAGATTTGAATAAGTTGGAAAAAAACCTCAATGCACAAGAAATGATTGAAAAATCAGATGTATATGTGAGTATTGATGGTGTCTTAAAAGCAGTGGTAAGACAGAAAACTCCTATTGCTAGAATTTTTGATAATGAAGGTTCTTTCTATATTGATTACGAGGGAAATAGAATGCCTTTGTCAACTAATTTTACAGCAAGAGTTCCACTTGTTTCAGGAGGAATCAATAAAAATAATAACGAAGATTTAGCGCAATTGTTACGCATAATTCATGATGATCCATTTTTGAAAAAAAACATCATCGGAATTGAAATTATGCCAAATGGTAGCTTAAAAATGCACAACAGAAATTTTGATTTCCAAATAGATTTTGGTAAATTGATAAATATGGAGCATAAGTTTAAAAATTACAAAGCTTTTTTTCAAAAAGCAGTTTTAGATAGTTCGTTGTATAAATATAAAAAAATCGACCTCCGATTTACGGAACAAGTAGTTTGCACTAAATAATAGATAATGGAAAAAGAGAATATTGCAGTAGGTCTAGATATTGGGACAACTAAAATAGTTGCCATGATAGGCAAGAAAAATGAATATGGTAAACTAGAAATTTTAGGTGTAGGGAAATCTAAAAGTTTAGGTGTGGCAAGAGGCGTGGTAAATAATATTACTCAAACCATACAATCAATACAACAAGCAATACTTGAAGCTGAAAATAATTCAGGCTATAAAATAAAAGATGTAGTGGTGGGAATTGCAGGACAACACATCCGTAGTATTCAACATACAGATTACATTAGCAGACACAATCCCGAGGAAGTAATTGGCGGGGGTGATATTCAGCTTTTGATTGATCAAGTCAATAAGTTGGCAATGTTACCAGGTGAAGAAATAATACATGTTTTGCCACAGGAATTTAAAATTGACGGGCAATCTGAAATCAAAGAGCCTATAGGAATGTATGGTGGAAGATTAGAATCTAGTTTTCATGTTGTAGTAGGACAAGCTTCATCGATTCGTAACGTAGGCAGATGTATTCAAAGCTCCGGAATTGAATTGTCAGGATTAACGTTAGAACCATTGGCTTCGGCAGATGCTGTTTTGAGTCAGGAAGAAAAGGAAGCAGGAGTTGCATTGATCGATATCGGTGGTGGAACTACAGATTTGGCTATTTTCAAAGATGGGATTATTCGTCATACTGCAGTAATTCCTTTTGGCGGAAATGTCATTACAGAGGATATTAAAGAAGGCTGCTCTATTATTGAAAAACAGGCCGAATTATTAAAAGTTAAATTTGGGTCAGCTTGGCCAGGAGAAAACAAAGACAACGAAATTGTTTCTATCCCAGGATTAAGAGGCCGAGAACCTAAAGAGATTTCTTTAAAGAATCTATCTAAAATAATCCATGCTCGTGTAGTAGAGATTATAGATCAGGTTTTTACAGAAGTAAAAGCGTATGGTCACGAAGATCCTCGTAAGAAACTAATTGCAGGAATAGTGCTTACTGGTGGTGGAGCACAATTGAAACACATCAAACAGTTAGTAGAGTATATTACAGGAATGGATACTAGAATTGGGTATCCAAACGAACATTTGGCAGGAAATTCAGATGAAGAGATTTCAAGCCCATTGTATGCTACAGTTGTAGGATTAGTGATGAAGAGTATCGAGAATAATTCACAAAGTGCACAACGACAAGAGGTTGTTACAGAGCCAAAAATGGGATATAGAGCACCGATTGTTCAAAGTCCAGTGAATGAAATTCCAGAGCATGTAGAAGAGGAAAAAAATCAAAAACCGACTTCTACTGTAAACACCATTCAAAGAAATTTCTTTGACCGTTATGTTGATAAGATTAAGGATTTCTTAGATAATGCAGAATAGGGCAGTGCCCATAAAGAGACAATAATTAATAATAAATATCAAAAACCAAATAAAATGATGAGCGACTCAGAATTTGGAAATATTTCATTTGATTTACCAAAAAATCAATCAAATGTAATCAAAGTTATTGGTGTAGGTGGAGGCGGTAGTAATGCTATAAATCACATGTTTAAACAAGGGATTAAAGGTGTGGATTTTATCGTATGTAATACGGATTCTCAGGCTTTACAAAGCAGTTCTGTGCCTAACAAAATTCAGTTAGGAGTAAATCTGACAGAAGGACTTGGTGCTGGAGCAAACCCAGATGTAGGTCAACAATCAGCTATTGAAAGTATTTCCGATATTGAAAAAATGTTGGATCGCAATACTAAAATGGTGTTCATTACTGCTGGAATGGGCGGAGGAACAGGAACTGGAGCAGCACCCGTAATTGCACAATTAGCTAAAGAAAGAGATATTCTTACTGTTGGGATTGTAACATTACCTTTCTTGTTTGAAGGGAAAGTGCGTCAGGAACAAGCATTAATTGGTATCGAAAAATTACGTAAACAAGTAGACTCTTTAATTGTTATCAACAACAATAAATTAAGAGAAGTATATGGAAATCTTGGTTTCAAAGCTGGATTTTCAAAAGCAGATGAAGTTTTGGCGACAGCCTCAAGAGGTATTGCCGAAGTAATTACGCATCATTATACGCAAAATATCGATTTAAGAGATGCTAAAACGGTGTTGTATAATAGCGGAACGGCTATTATGGGGTCATCAACTTCTTCAGGCGAAAACAGGGCTAAAGAAGCCATTATTGCAGCCCTGGATTCTCCGTTGTTAAACGACAATAAAATTACAGGTGCCAAAAACGTATTGTTGCTTATCGTTTCTGGAACTAATGAAATTACAATTGACGAGATTGGAGAAATCAATGATCACATCCAAATTGAAGCAGGTCATAATGCAAATATTATAATGGGGGTTGGTGAAGACGAATCGCTAGGAGACTCAATTGCAGTGACTATTATTGCTACAGGCTTTGATATTGAGCAACAAAACGAAATCGTAAATACGGAACCAAAAAAAATCATTCACACGCTGGAAGATGAACAAAGAAGTGTTCATAACCTAACCAATAAAACTGTTGCTGCGTTTGATTTGAATACAGAATCACCAGCTTCTAATTCAACTGAACGAATAGTTTTTGATTTGTTGGAAGACACTGTTGTTGTGCCTGAACCGGTTACGGCGGCTCCAATAATCAATAATGACGAGTTAATCGTGATGTCTGAATTTATTAAAAATTTAGATGTGACTTTCGAAATCGTTTCTCCAATTACAGATATTGATTTCACCATTTCTTCTCCTGTAGCTGAAACAAAAACAGTACAGCCAAAAGTTATAGAAAGACAAGAACAAACTACTTTCTCTTTTGATTTGCCTCTTTTCAAAGCTGAATCAGTAGCAGAAGTTGAAGAAAGCAAAGTGATTTTTGAATTGACGAATGAAACTCGTGATATCAAAGTAAATGAAGCCATTCAATTTGTTCCTGTAACCGAATTGAATGATAACGGAATCATTAAATATTCTCTAGAAGAGTATATGGAAGTGGAGCCGGATTTTGTCGCAAAGCCAGTTGCAAAAACTCCAGAAGTTACTATTCCGGCAGAATTGAACATCACCATGAAGCAAGTTGATACTTCGGCTACTGCTAATGTGGATTTTGATGCCATATCTCCTATGGAAATGACTATCGAAGAATCATTGCGAATGAAAGCGGATGAAAGAAGAAAAAAATTAAAAGAATTCAATTATAAGTTTCATAATAATGTCTCTAAAATTGATGAATATGAAAAAGAACCAGCTTACAAAAGATTAGGAATTGATATTTCAAGCAATCCAGCGAACAATACAAATTCTAGAATTTCTGTAGGAACTGACAGCAATAACGATTTGCAATTGCGTTCAAACAACTCCTATTTACACGATAACGTAGATTAATAATCACAATCCAAAATGAGATAACCCGAAAATTACATTTAGTTTTCGGGTTATTTTTTATCATTGTTAGGAGTTTCAATAATTATTGGTGCAACCAAGCAATCTGTTCTTGTAAATCCGAGTAAAATTATTTAAATTTGCTGGGCCTTAATCCAGCTGTCGCTTCAAGCTTTTTCTCGAAAATGCTTTTTTATAAGGCCTAAAAAGAGCTTCCTTTGGTCGCTTTTTAAGTCCAATAAAAAATGCATTTTCTCCTAAAAAGGCTTTTCACTACCATCTGGGGCATTCAAAAAAAAACAATCAGTTTGCAATGTTCGATTTTTAGATTGAATACCAAATTAAAATTAAAAGCAGTATGAGTTTATCAGTACACATAATGGACGAAATCAAAATCGCCATGAGAGCCAAAGATACAGTAGCATTAGAGGCTTTAAGAGCGATCAAATCTGAGATTTTATTGGCACAAACAGCAACAGGGTCAAAAGAAGAAATTACTACTGACGATGAAATAAAATTACTTCAAAGATTAGTGAAAACCCGTAAGGAAAGCGCTAGAATTTTTACAGAACAAAACCGTTTGGATCTAGCCGAACCAGAATTGGCTCAAATTGCAGTAATCGAGAAATTCTTACCAGCACAATTAAGCGAAGCAGAAGTTGAAACTGTAATTGCAAAAATCATTGCCGAAACGGGAGCCACAGGAATTGCTTCAATGGGAAAAGTGATGGGGTTAGCAGCAGCTCAATTAGGCGGAACAGCCGAAGGGAAAACGATTTCTACAATAGTAAAAAAGCTATTGACATAAAATATTTTAGATTTAGGAATTATCATTTCTAAATCTAAAATCAAATGGCTGCGTAGTTCAACTGGATAGAATATCAGATTTCGACTCTGAGGGTTGCAGGTTCGAACCCTGTCGCGGCCACTACTTCCCCATAAGTTTTATCAAAACACTGTGAATTTAATGTTTACAGTGTTTTTTTTTTGGTTTTATATGCCAAAATTCACATTTTTTCTCCTTCCTAAGGTGTCCAAATCGGGAACATTTTTCTAGTTTTTTTAGGGGCACCTGAAAATAAATGCACATAAAGTGAAAAAAAAATTGGTTAGCTTTACTACAACGGATTTGATGAAATAGTTAGTGGAGCAATACAATAAAATGGTTTAAGTTCTTTTTGATGCTGCTGATAATTGTCATATTTTTTATGGTTTTTGAGTTGTATATTTAAGTCTAATTTAAAAATGTAAAACGATGAAAAATAGAGTTCCAGTGTCAGTAATAATGACAAAAGAGGTAATTAAATTAAACAGCACAGATGACCTAACAAAAGCAGAAATGCTTTTTAAAAAAAATAAAATCCGACACATTCCTGTTGTAAGTGGAAAGCATATAAAAGGAATGTTGAGTTACACTGATTTATTGCGAATTTCCTTTGTAGATGCTGTTGATGATGAGGCAGAAGATGTTGATACAACAGTTTATAATATGTTTACAATTGATCAGGTAATGGCTAAAAATTTGATTACAATAACTCCAGAAACAACTATTAGAGAAACGGCTGAGATATTATCTAAAAATGAATTTCATGCCTTGCCAGTTTGTGACGGGGAAACATTAGTGGGGATTGTAACTACCACCGATTTATTAAAATACTTATTAGAGCAATACAACTAATTGTAAATAGAGCGTCCCATTGTGAAGAGAATGGGACGCTTTGTTTTAGAAACTTGTTAACCTCTTTAAATCTTGTATCGTTTGAGTTGGATTTTCCGCTTTGAAAACAAAACTTCCGGCTACCAGAACATCTGCTCCGGCCTCGACTAATTGTTTTGCGTTTTTATTAGTTACCCCACCGTCAACTTCAATTAAAGTTGTTGCTCCTTTTTTAGTAATTAAGGCTTTTAGTTTTTCAACTTTAGCGTAGGTGTTTTCTATAAAAGACTGTCCTCCAAAACCTGGATTTACACTCATGATGCAAACTAAATCAATGTCGTTGATTACGTCTTCCAGTAAATCAATATTAGTGTGTGGATTGATTGCTACGCCAGCTTTCATTCCTTCGGCTTTGATGGCTTGTAGTGTTCTGTGAAGGTGCGTGCAGGCTTCGTAGTGTACGCTCAGAATATTTGCTCCTAATTCAGCAAACGTTTTTATGTAACGGTCTGGGTCCACAATCATCAAGTGAACATCAATTGTTTTTTTTGCATGTCGGTTAATGGCTTCCAAAACGGGCATTCCATAGGAAATGTTAGGTACAAAAACACCGTCCATGATGTCAATATGAAACCAATCGGCTTCGCTGTTGTTGATCATTTCGATGTCGCGTTGCAGGTTTCCAAAATCGGCTGCAAGTACGGAGGGTGCAATAAGTGTATTCTTCATTGTGTAGTTGTATTGTTTGTACAAAAGTAGTTTTTTTAGAGCAATTTGCGAAAGTTTTTTGACAATAGGGACATCTTGTGAGTTGGGCGTTTTGCTTGCGTAAGGGATTGCAGTGAAAATCCTTTTTGCTTTATGTAGCGATAGCGAAATAAAGGAAAAAGATTGTAGCGGAAAGCCCGACCCGAAGTTTTAACGCAGGGTTACGCCGAGATTAGCAACAATATCAAAATTCAATTTCAATAAAAAAAGCAGTAGCAGTTTTTATTTCTCCTTCGGGGGCTGGGGGGATAAAAGTAAAACTCCGGAAACTCGAGAGCTTTGCTCGAACAGACTGGAGTTTTACTGAAAAAAGTAAAACTCCGGTAATCAGCCGGAGTTTCAATCATCAATCAAAAAACGAACAGTTAATCAGACCGTCGTTACTTATTTAGTCGAAAGGAAAAGTCAAAAACCATAATGTTGTTGCACTTTATGATTTTTGACTTTATAATTTTGACTATTTTATCCTAAATAGGTTTTTAGTATTTTACTTCTAGAAGTATGTTTTAATCTTCGGATTGCTTTTTCCTTGATTTGACGCACACGCTCACGAGTTAGGTCGAAAGTTTCGCCAATTTCCTCTAATGTCATGGGGTGTTGATCACCAAGACCAAAGTACAAACGAACTACATCAGCCTCTCTTGGAGTCAATGTTTCTAAGGAACGTTCGATTTCGGTACGCAAGGATTCGTGGATTAATTCTCTGTCTGGATTTGGAGATTCACCAGAACGTAAAACGTCATAAAGGTTAGAATCTTCTCCTTCAACAAGAGGCGCATCCATTGATAAGTGACGACCAGAGTTTTTCATAGACTCTTTTACATCATTTACGGTCATGTCCAATTCTTTTGCAATTTCCTCAGCAGATGGTGGACGCTCGTTAGATTGTTCTAATAAGGCGTACATTTTGTTGATTTTATTGATAGAACCGATTTTGTTTAATGGCAAACGTACAATACGAGATTGTTCAGCTAATGCTTGAAGAATCGATTGACGAATCCACCAAACCGCGTATGAAATGAATTTGAAACCACGTGTTTCATCAAAACGTTGTGCTGCTTTTATCAATCCTAAATTTCCTTCGTTAATCAAATCAGGAAGCGTTAATCCTTGATTTTGATATTGTTTTGCTACCGAAACCACGAAACGTAAATTGGCTTTTGTCAATTTTTCTAATGCT
>RRZU013023516.1_pt1 | contig 36184 bp, 29 predicted proteins | sample 2165561 | NCBI WGS metagenome assembly RRZU01 (sample SAMN10456909, study PRJNA506462) | wastewater metagenome | isolation source: wastewater sludge | place: USA: Moscow, Idaho | reverse complement strand
TGGAGCGGGTGAAGGGAATCGAACCCTCGTATGCAGCTTGGGAAGCTGCCGTTCTGCCATTGAACTACACCCGCAAACCGAGCTGCGCATTTTAAAGGTGCCGGACATGCTTTTCAAGTGCGGTTTGCCGGTTCGGGCTATCGGAGTGAATTTCTGTGTGTCTGTGGCGGGCATTGCAAATGCACGAAGGCATTTCTGTTGCATGGTTACGTGGTTATTTTTGAATTTTTATTCATTTGTCATGATTTGCGATAAGCTGGGGGTCCGCATGTCCTTATTGAGAAACGGAGTCCGGAATGAAACGCTTGATGATGGGTCTGGTTGCAGTGCTGATCAGTACCGCAGCAATGGCCGCAGTTGATGTCAACAGCGCGACGCAGGCGCAGCTTGAAGACGTGAAAGGGCTAGGGCCGGTCAAGGCCAAGGCGATTATTGACTATCGCCAGAAAAACGGGCCGTTCAAAACCCTGGATGATCTGGACAAGGTGGAAGGGTTCGGGCGGAAGAGTATCGACAAGCTCCGGGCCGAACTGAGTATCGGCAATCGTCCGGTTGCTGCGACCAAGGCCGTGGCAGGAAAACCGGTGAAGCCCTGAGGCCACGACCGGGATGCAACAACGGGCACCTCCGTGAAGGTGCCCGTTGTTTTTGAAGCAGCAATGCAGGAGCCGGTTTGCCGTTGGCGAAAATCAGACCGCGCTTTCCCCGGTTTCTCCGGTGCGGATGCGCACCACTTGCTCGACCGGAAACACGAAAATCTTGCCATCACCGATCTTGCCGGTGCGGGCAGCCTGGGCAATCACGTCAATTGCACGGTCAACCAGATCGTCAGCCAGAACCAGTTCGACCTTGACCTTGGGCAGAAAATCCACCACGTATTCCGCACCGCGATACAGCTCGGTATGCCCCTTTTGCCGTCCAAAGCCCTTTACCTCGGTAACGGTCAGGCCGTTGACGCCCAGCTCGGAAAGTGCCTCGCGTACTTCGTCGAGCTTGAACGGTTTGATGATGGCTTCGATTTTCTTCACGGTGTGCTCCTGTTTGATGAATGTCAAAAAGGTTAAATGCCACTCGTTAGATGGCATACATGCGAATACTGTATCATGCCGGGCTTGATTGAATTACGTTGCGAGCGTGCGATGCCGGTCATCATCAAGCTTCAGGGCGGTTCAGCCCTGTCTTCTTTCCGTCTCGACAAACTGGTGCGTCAGGCTGCTGATGCCGGTCTGCCATCAGTGCAGGTTTCGGCCTCCTTCTGGCACTTTGTCGAAGCAGAGTCGGCGCTCAGCGCCGACGAGCAGGCCACGCTCGACAAACTGCTGACCTATGGCGAGCCGGCAACACCCGCAGTTGAAGGCATTGTGTTTGTCGTGTTGCCGCGCTGCGGAACCGTTTCGCCTTGGTCGTCCAAGGCCAGCGACATTGCCAGCCACTGCGGCCTGGCCAAAGTGCGCCGTATCGAGCGCGGGGTGATGTATCACGTGAAGGCCGAGCGTGAACTGCGTGCCGAAGAGCGTGCCACCCTGGCTGCCATGCTGCACGACCGCATGACCGAACAGGTCTGGGACAGCCTCGATGCTGCCGATCGCCTTTTCGACCACGTGCCGCCGCAGCCGCTGCAAACCGTGGACATCCTGGCCGGTGGCCGTCCCGCACTGGAAGAAGCCAACCGCAGCATGGGTCTGGCACTGTCGGATGACGAAATTGACTATCTGGTTGCCAGTTTTGCCGACATGCAGCGCAACCCGACCGATGTCGAACTGATGATGTTCGCTCAAGCCAACAGCGAGCACTGCCGGCACAAGATTTTCAATGCCGATTTCATCGTGGACGGCGAGGCCAAGTCCAAATCGCTGTTCCGCATGATCCGTGATACCCACGAAGCCCATCCGGAAGGCACACTGGTTGCCTACAGCGACAACTCCTCCGTGATCGAAGGCGGTTTCATTGACCGCTTCTACCCGGCACCGCAAGGCCATGGCTATGGCTACCACGCAGAGCCGACCGACATCCTGATGAAGGTGGAAACCCACAACCACCCGACGGCCATTTCTCCGTTCCCTGGTGCCGCAACCGGTTCCGGTGGTGAAATCCGTGACGAAGGCGCTACTGGCCGCGGTTCGCGTCCCAAGGCCGGCCTGACCGGTTTCTCCACTTCCAACCTCAACATTCCCGGCTTCAAGCAACCGTGGGAATGCTACGAAGAAGACTGCAGCGAATACGGCCGTCCCGACCGCATCGCCAGCGCGCTGGAAATCATGCTTGACGGCCCCATCGGTGGTGCAGCCTTCAACAACGAATTCGGCCGTCCGAACCTGTGCGGCTATTTCCGTACTTTCGAAGAAGAGCTGAACGGCGAAATGCGCGGCTACCACAAGCCGATCATGATCGCCGGGGGCATGGGCAACATCCAGCGCCAGCAGATCGAAAAACAGCCTTTGCCTGAAGGTGCACTGATCGTCGTGCTCGGTGGCCCCGGATTCCTGATCGGCCTCGGTGGTGGTGCCGCTTCGTCGATGGATACCGGCGCCAATGCCGCCGACCTTGACTTTGACTCGGTGCAGCGCGGCAACCCGGAAATCGAACGCCGGGCACAAGAAGTCATCGACCGCTGCTGGCAGCTGGGCGAGGACAACCCGATCCTGTCGATCCACGACGTTGGTGCCGGTGGCCTGTCCAATGCCCTGCCGGAACTGATCCACGGCGGCGGCCGCGGCGGCCGTCTGGAACTGCGCCGGGTGCCGATCGAGGAAACCGGCATGTCGCCGTTGCAGATCTGGTGCAACGAATCGCAGGAGCGCTACGTGCTGGCGCTGGTGCCGCAGGCCGTGGAAGCCTTCCGGGCCATTTGCGAGCGCGAGCGCTGCCCGTTTGCCATCGTTGGAACCGCCAGCGCCGACAACCAGCTGATCCTGCGTGACGAGCTGATGGGCAACCGTCCGGTCGACATGCCGCTGGACGTGCTGCTGGGCAAGCCGCCGCGCATGACCCGCGACGTCACCCGCATCGAGCGCCCGTTCCGCGTGTTTGATGCCTCGCGCTTCGAGCTCAAGGACACGGCGTATCGCGTGTTGCGGCTGCCTGCCGTGGCATGCAAGAACTTCCTCATCACCATCGGTGACCGCTCGGTGGGCGGCATGACCGTGCGCGACCAGATGGTGGGGCGCTGGCAAGTGCCGGTGGCCGATGTGGCCGTTACGGCCATGGGCTTCCAGAGCTATCGTGGCGAAGCCATGGCCATGGGCGAGCGTACGCCGGCTGCCCTGTTTGATCCGGCTGCTGCTGCCCGTCTGGCCGTGGCCGAATCGATTACCAACATGGCCGCTGCCTACGTGGGCACCATCGACAACATCAAGCTGTCCGCCAACTGGATGGCCGCTGCCGGCCATCCGGGCGAAGATGCCGCGCTGTACGATGCCGTCGAGGCCGTCAGCAACCTGTGCCAGAGCCTTGGCGTGTCCATCCCGGTGGGCAAGGATTCGCTGTCGATGAAGACCGTATGGGAATCGGCCGGCGACAAAAAAGCCGTGGTGGCACCGCCTTCACTGATCGTGACGGCATTCGCTCCGGTTGAAGACATCCGCAAGACCGTTACGCCGGCGCTGGTCGATGATGCCGATACCGATCTCCTGATGATCGACCTGGGTTACGGCCACTGCTTCCTCGGTGGCTCGGCCTACGGCCAGGTGCACAAGCACATGGTGGGCCGTTCGCCCGACCTTCAGCACCCGGAGCTGCTGGTCGGCATGTTCAATACCATCCAGTCGCTGCTGCGTGACGACATCCTGCTGGCCTATCACGACCGCTCGGACGGCGGCCTCTTTGCCACGCTGGCCGAAATGATGTTTGCCAGCCGCCACGGGGTGACGGTCGACGTTGACGAGATGGTGATCGAGCGGCGCAATACCCAGCGCGCCATTGACGATTTCGTACAACCCCATCAGGACATGGCTGATCATGGCCGCCTGATGCGCGTGCTGTTCAATGAAGAGCTTGGTGCCGTGCTGCAGGTCAAGAAGCAGGACACGGCCGAGGTGATTGCCCGCTTTACCCGGGCCGGGCTGGGGCGCACGCTGTTCGTGATCGGCCACCTCAATACTGAAGACCGCATGGTGGTGCGCCGTCAGGGCGAGGTCGTGTTCGACGAGACGCGTCTGGACCTGCAAAAGGCCTGGAGCGAAACCAGCTGGCAGATGCAGCGCCTGCGCGACAATCCGGCCTGCGCCGACAGCGAGTTTGCCCTGCTGGAACAGGACCAGCTGACGCGTCTTGACGCTTGCCCGAGCTTTGACGTCGATGAAAATCCGGCTGCGCCGTTTGTGAATACGGCCCGTCCGCGTCTGGCCGTCCTGCGCGAGCAGGGCGTGAACGGTCAGCTGGAAATGGCGGCTGCCTTTGATCGTGCCGGTTTTGACACTGTCGACGTGCACATGAGCGACATCATCGCCGGACGCGTGCAACTGGCCGACTTCAAGGGTCTGGCTGCCTGCGGTGGCTTCAGCTACGGCGACGTGCTGGGTGCCGGCGAAGGCTGGGCCAAGTCGATCCTGTTCAACCCACAGGCACGCGCCGAGTTTGAGGCCTTCTTTGCCCGCACCGACGTGTTTGCCCTCGGGGTGTGCAACGGCTGCCAGATGATGTCCAACCTGTCGGAAATCATCCCGGGTGCTGCGGCATGGCCGAAGTTCAAGCGCAATGCTTCCGAGCAGTTCGAGGCGCGCTTCAGCATGGTGGAAATCACCGACAGCCCGTCGATCCTGCTGGCTGACATGGCTGGCAGCCGTCTGCCGGTGGTGGTGAGCCACGGTGAAGGCCGGGCCGTGTTTGCCGCCGGTGCCATGGACCAGGTGCAGACAGCCTTGCGCTATGTGGATGGTCTGGGCCAGCCCACCGAAACCTATCCGCTCAACCCCAACGGTTCGCCGCGCGGCATTACCGGGGTCACGACGGCAGACGGCCGCTTTACCATCATGATGCCGCATCCGGAGCGGGTGTTCCGGGCGGTGCAGAATTCCTGGCATCCGGCCGGCTGGACGGAAAACGGAGCCTGGTTCCGCATGTTTGCCAATGCCCGCAAGTGGCTGGGCTGATCTTCAGCTTCCAGTACCAGAGCCGGTCGTCAGACCGGCTTTTTTATTTGGCCGCCCGGACTTGGGCCGGAGGCATTCCGCCTCCATTTCCTGCTTGTTGTCCCGTGTGTTTTCAGGATCGGAACCTTTGCATGAAGTATGAACATCTGGTGCGCATCAATGCACCCCACGTTAAATCCCTGACCCGTGACCAGCTGTGGCGCGGGCTGATGCATCGCGTCGAGCAGCCGCATGTGTTTTTGCCGCATATCGACCGGGTGGAAATACTGGATCGCGGCGAGGATTTCATCGAGCGGGTGATGTGGTTCGGTGACATGGAGGTACGTGACCGCATCGCTTTTGATGATGGTGTCAGGTTTCATTACCACACGCTGGCAAGCGAAGCGCATGCCGGCGGTCACCTGACGGTCAGTATCGAAGAGCCGGATGCCGGTGAGCTGTTTGTCCGTTTTTGCTATGAGACGCCGCTGGCCGAGCGGGTCGAGGACGGTGTGGACGTGGGCAGTTATCTGCGTTCGGCCTGGCAGCAATCGGATACCGAAGCCATGCAGAAGCTGCGCGAGCTGGCTGAAAGCGGCGCATTCGATGCCGGCCCGGATGCTTCCGGGCGGTGAGGCAGTCTCGGGGATACGGGCGCCTGAAGCCGTCGGTTACAGGCACCGGATGACCCGGTCCGGAGATGATGTCCCGGCCCTGGCATGTTCCGGAGGCCGGGTTTGTTCGGGAGAGTTGTCGGCGCGGCGGGCTAGTCAGTTGCCTGCATCTGGCTTTGCAGCCAGTTTTCCCGTCCGATGCGGTGCAGCAGGTCCCGCTGGGTTTCCAGCCAGTCCACGTGTTCTTCCTCATCTGCAAGGATGTCGGCCAGCAGCTCACGGCTGACATAGTCGCGGATGGTTTCACAGTGTTGAATTGCCTCGCGCAAGGCGGGCAATCCCTCCATTTCTAGGCGCAGGTCACAGGCGAGGATCTCTTCGGGGGTTTCGCCGATGTAAAGCTTGCCAAGATCCTGCAGGTTCGGCAGTCCTTCCAGGAACAGGATGCGCTCGACCAGCCAGTCGGCATGCTTCATTTCCTCGATGGATTCCTGGTATTCATGCCGGTCAAGCTTCGCCAGGCCCCAGTTGCGACACATGCGGGCGTGCAGGAAATACTGGTTGATGGCGGTAAGTTCGTTTTTGAGGATGTGGTTGAGGTGCGCGATGACCTGATTGTCGCCTTGCATGGTGTTGTCTCCGGAGCCGTTTCTGCTCATCGGAGTATGGCAAGGGATGCCTGCTTCACAAGGCGGTATTGACGGAGGCTGTTCCGGTTTCCGGCTGGTTCTGTTGCAGCAGCTGGTGGGCGCAGCGGCCGCACTTGCCGCAACGGGTGGCGACCGGGTGCAGGTCACGCAGTTTGCTGGCGCCCTGGCGGGCAGCGTGACGGATGTCTTGTTCGGTAGTGGGGAAGCACAGGCAAACGTACATGGAAAAAGAAAACGGGCAACACGGATGTCGCCCATTATTATTGAGAGTGTTTCTCAACTAAAGCCGGTTCCGACCAGCGGAGTCCGCTGGCCTGTCGCTAGCTAGAGCACCTCGGATGCGTATTCGGCCAGCCGCGAACGCTCGCCACGTGCCAGCGTTACGTGACCGCTGTGGTCCCAGCCCTTGAAGCGGTCGACCACATAGGTCAGGCCCGAGCTGCCTTCGGTCAGGTACGGCGTATCGATCTGGCTGATGTTGCCCAGGCACACCACCTTGGTGCCTGGTCCTGCGCGGGTAATCAGCGTTTTCATCTGCTTGGGCGTCAGGTTCTGGGCTTCGTCAATCAGGATCAGCTTGTTGAGAAAAGTGCGGCCGCGCATGAAGTTGAGGCTCTTGATCTTGATCCGGCTGCGGACCAGATCGCGGGTGGCGGCCCGGCCCCAGTCTCCGGTTTCGTGAGAGGGCTGGGTCAGCACGTCCAGGTTGTCCTCCAGTGCGCCCATCCACGGCAGCATTTTTTCTTCCTCGGTGCCGGGCAGGAAGCCGATGTCTTCACCGACCGGGACGGTAACCCGGGTCATGATGATTTCGGTGTACAGCTTCTGCTCCAGCACCAGTGCCAGCCCCGCGGCCAGCGTCAGCAGGGTCTTGCCGGTGCCGGCCTGGCCCAGCAGCGTCACGAAATCGATTTCCGGGTCCATCAGCAGGTTGAGGGCAAAATTCTGCTCGCGGTTGCGGGCGGTGATGCCCCAGACGCTGTTCTTGTGGTGGCTGTAGTCGCGCAACGTGACCAGTTCGGCTGTCTTGCCGGTAATGTCCACCACGCGGGCAGCAAACGGGTTGTCGCCTTCCTGCCAGAGGATCTGGTTCAGGTACAGCCTGGGAACATCTGGACCGGTCATGCGGTAGCGCACCCGGTTGCCGTCCGGCCAGCTGGCCAGATCGGTGCCGTTGCGTTCCCAGAAGGCAGCGTCCAGTTCCAGCGTACCGGCGTACAGGAGATCGGTATCTTCCAGCACCTTGTCGTTGAAGTAGTCTTCGGCAGCCAGTCCCAGTGCCCGCGCCTTGATGCGCATGTTGATGTCTTTGGACACCAGGATGACCTGACGCTGCGGCTCGCGGTGCTGGAGTGCCATCACGATGCCGAGGATCTGGTTGTCCGCCTTGCCCATGGGCAGGCTTTGCGGCAGCTCGGCCGCAATGGCCTGGGTTTGCAGCACCAGTTTGCCGGTCGAAGCGCCCATGCTTTTCTCGGCCAGAGAGATGCCGGACTCGATGTCGCCCTGGAATCCTGCTACCAGTTCATCCAGGAAACGGCTGGCCTGCCGGGCATTGCGGGCGACCTCGCTCATGCCTTTTTTGTGTGCGTCCAGCTCTTCGAGCGTGATGATGGGGATGAACAGATCATGCTCGTCAAACCGGAACAACGAGGTGGGATCGTGCATCAAAACATTGGTATCGAGCACAAACAGTTTGGTCAGGGCGGGGGAGGCTTTTTTCTTCGGCATGACGACATCCTGTCAGTGATGGCGGGAACGGGAAGCGGGCTGTCCGGAGACCGGCAGTTTCCCTCAACCCGGTTGTAGCTTACGCCGTGCGGGTGCGTTCTGACGACCGTTAAAAAAGTACGCAACCATTGCATCACCCCAACGGCATCAGGTTATTATCGAGTCAACAAAATACGCCAAACCTGATAAATACCCAGAGGTGAATCTTGAAGATTGCTGTGCTGCCCGGCGATGGCATCGGGCCGGAAATTGTTGCTGAAGCCGTTCGTGTACTGGAGTGTCTCAAGGCTGACGGCCTGCCGGTGGAAACCGAAACGGCCCTGATCGGCGGTTGTGCCGTCGATGCTGCCGGTGACCCGCTGCCGGACGCTACCCTGAAGCTGGCGCAAGAAGCCGACGCAGTGCTGCTCGGTGCCGTCGGTGGTCCGCAGTACGATGTATTGCCGCGCGAACAGCGACCGGAACGGGGTCTGCTGCGCATCCGCAAGGGCATGAACGTGTTTTCCAACCTGCGCCCGGCCGTGCTGTATCCGGAACTGGCCAGTGCCTCGTCGCTGCGTCCGGAAATCGTTGCCGGTCTCGACATCATGATCGTGCGCGAACTGGTCGGCGACATCTACTTTGGCGAACCGCGCGGCATCGAAATGCGCAATGGCGAGCGCGTCGGTTTCAACACCATGATTTACAGCGAATCGGAAATCCGCCGTATTGCCCACTCGGCATTCCGCATTGCCCGGAAGCGCAGCAAGCGCCTGTGCTCGGTCGACAAGATGAACGTGCTCGAATGCACCCAGCTCTGGCGTGACGTGATGATCGAGGTTTCGGCCGAGTATCCGGACGTCGAGCTGTCGCACATGCTGGTTGACAACGCAGCCATGCAGCTGGTGCGCAACCCCAAACAGTTTGACGTGATAGTGACCGGCAACATGTTCGGCGACATCCTTTCCGATGCCGCGTCCATGCTCACCGGCTCGATCGGCATGCTCCCGTCGGCCTCGCTCGACGCCAACGGCAAGGGGCTTTACGAGCCGATCCACGGTTCGGCACCGGACATCGCCGGCAAGGGGGTGGCCAACCCGCTGGCCACCATCCTGTCAGTGGCGATGATGCTGCGTTACACCTTCGGCGAAACCGCTGCGGCAGACCGGATCGACAACGCCGTCAAGGCCGTGCTGGCCAAGGGCCTGCGCACCGCCGACATCTGGCAGCCGGGCACGGAAAAGGTCGGTACCCGTCAGATGGGTGACGCCGTGATTGCCGGGCTGTGATTCCGGAACCGGATTGATCTTCCGGGCGCCGGTCATGGCGCCCGGTCAGCATTCCAAAATACGCAAAACTGATACAAAGGGAGTAGTAAACATGAGAGTCGGTCTGGTTGGCTGGCGCGGCATGGTCGGTTCCGTGCTGATGCAGCGCATGGTGGAAGAGGGCGACTTTGCCCTGATCGAACCGGTGTACTTCACCACCTCCAACCCGGGAGGCAAGGCACCGGTACTGGGCGGCAAGGAAGCACCGGCCCTGAAGGACGCCAGAAACATCGACGAACTGAAGGCCTGCGATGTGGTCATCACCTGTCAGGGCGGCGACTACACCAACGAGGTGTATCCGCAGCTCAAGGCGACCGGCTGGACCGGTTACTGGATCGATGCCGCCAGCTCGCTGCGCATGGACAAGGACGCCGTGATCATCCTGGATCCGGTCAACCAGAACGTGATCCGCGATGCCCTGGCCCGTGGCGGCAAGACCTTCGTCGGCGGCAACTGCACCGTCAGCCTGATGCTGATGGCGCTGGGCGGCCTGTTCCAGAACGACCTGGTCGACTGGGCGACCTCCATGACCTACCAGGCCGCATCCGGCGCTGGTGCCAACAACATGCGCGAACTGCTCAAGGGCATGGGTGCCATCAACGCTGCCGTGGCAGCCGAGCTGGCCGACAGGCAGAGCGCCATCCTCGACATCGACCGCAAGGTGGCCGAGTTCATCCGCTCGGATGCCAACCCGACCGAATTCTTCGGTGTGCCGCTGGCGGGCAGCCTGATCCCGTGGATCGACAAGGATCTAGGCAACGGCCAGTCCAAGGAAGAATGGAAAGGTGGCGTTGAAACCAACAAGATCCTCGGCCGCAGCGACCGTCCGGTGCCGATCGACGGTTTGTGCGTGCGGGTCGGTGCCATGCGCTGCCACAGCCAGGCCCTGACTATCAAGCTGAAGAAAGACGTGCCGGTCGACGAGATCGAAGCCATGCTGGCCGCCCACAACGACTGGGTCAAAGTGGTGCCGAACCAGCGTGAAGTGTCGATGAAGGAACTGACTCCGGCAGCCGTGACCGGCACCCTGACCGTACCGGTCGGCCGTATCCGCAAGCTCGCCATGGGCCCGGAATACATCAGTGCCTTTACCTGCGGCGACCAGCTGCTGTGGGGTGCTGCCGAACCGCTGCGCCGCATGCTGCGCATCCTGCTTGATCGCTGAGACCGGACCGGCTGGAACCAAACCAGCTTGACCTGGACTCCAAAAGGGCGCGATTCTCGCGCCCTTTTCCCTTTCTGGAGAATCCTGATATGAGCCAAGCCCGACTTGCCCTGCTGGGCGCCACTGGTGCCGTCGGCCGTGCCCTGCTGGAAGCCATGGCCGAACTGGCCCTGCCGATGGCTTCGTTGCGCGTGTTTGCATCTGCCGCGTCGGCGGGTGAAGGCGTTGCCCTGGGCCGGCGCGAGCTGGATGTCGAAGATACCGCTGAATTTGTACCGGCTGATTTTGACCTGGTGTTCCATGCCGCCAGCGAAGCTGTTGATCCGGTGGCTGCTGCGGCCTTGGCTGCCGGTTGCCGGGTGATTGACCTTGGCGGACGTATTCATGGTGCCGAGCACGTGCATGCACCGCTGGCCAGCATGCTGGCCGTGTTGTTGCGCGGGCTACCGGCCGACGTGGACCACCTGACCGTGACCGCCATGCTGCCGGTCGTGGCTGCGGGCCGGCACGGAGTGGATGAGCTGGCCCAGCAGACCATGGCGCTGTTCAACCAGAAAAGCTACGAGCGCGAAGTGTTTGACCGGCAGGTGGCATTCAACCTGATCCCGCAGGTTGGCAAGATCGGGCCGGACGGTTGCAGCGACAGCGAACGCGCCCTGCAAGAGTCGCTGGGCCTGTTGTTGCCGCAGCAGGCCGGGCTGTCGGTAACGGTGGTACAGGCGCCGGTGTTCTTCGGTCACAGCCTGTCGGTGGAAATCGAACTGCGGGAAGCCGCCAGTGCAGCGGTATTGGCCAAGGCGCTGGCTGATGCCGGGATGGAATGGACCGACATGAACCCGGAGGGCATGGTGGCCACGCCGATGGACGTGCTGGGACAAGACCGCCTGCTGGCCAGCCGCCTGCGCGTGCATGGTCGCCGGATCAGCCTGTGGCTGACCGGAGACGGCTTGCGGATGATGGCGCGTGAAGCCGTGAGGCATGCCGGCTGACTTTCGGGCAACTGCCCGCGGTTTTTGCTGGTAATGCTTGCGTGAAGGGGGCCGCTTTGGGTAAAAGTGACCAACGTCACTTCTTGATTGCCGGGTGGCTTCAGGCCATCCGGCCGGCTTTCCGAACAGAGACCCTATCTTGCGCGCATTGGTTCGCTTGTCCGCCTGCCTGCTGCTGGGCAGCAGTTTTCTCCCGACCGCCTGGGCTGCCTTGGGCCCGTTGACGGTTCATTCCAGACAAGGCGAGGCCCTGAGGGCCGACATTGCCCTGACCACCGCGCCTGACGGTGCGCAGGTTGCCTCGGCTCCGCGGGCGTTTTACCGCAGCGCCGGGGCCGACTGGCTGCCGGCACAGCAGCAGGCCGTGTCGATGCGAATCGATCGTACTGCCGACGGGCAGCCGGTGGTGCGTCTGGCGTCCACCAGGGCGCTGACCGACCCCTATCTTTCGCTGGTAGTGGAGCTGAGCGCCGCAGGACAGGCGCCGGAATACCGCTACTACACGGTCTTGTTGCCAACCACGTCCAAAGAGCCTGTCCGCAGTCAGGGGGCGCCGGTAGAGGCTCCCGATGCTGCTCTGCCTGCCAGACCGGTTCCCGATCCGGAAAACCTGCCCGGAACCAGTCCGGCCCAGGTGCAGCAGCCGGCAGCGGCCAGCCCGGCACCGATGGTGTCTGTCGCCGAACTGGACCGGATTGCCCGGCAGGAATACGAAGCTGCCCAGGCACGCTCCAACGGCAAGGAGGCGCCGGCCGTCAAAGTGAAAGCAGCAGGCAAGCCGGCTCCAGTGACTCCAGTCCGTGCACAGGACAGCGGCTGGCAGTGGTCGTCTGCCGCAGCCGGTGCTGCCGCCACGCTCGCCGTCTTGCTCGCTGGCGGTGCCGGTCTGTTGTGGTGGCGTCGCCGGCGCAACCGGCCGGACTCTCCCTCCGGGGACGAGACCGGTGCCAGCCAGGTCATGACGGCCCGCCCGCCAGAGCTGCCTGCCTTGCCGGAGGCACCTGCACCTGTGGTGGCAGCCATGGCTCCGGTCATGGCCGAACCGGCGGTGCTGGAGGCCGACTTGTCTGCGGCCTCGAGTGAAGCCGCGCTGGCGGAGGCCCTTGCCAGTGCCGAAGCCATGGCCGAGGCAGCCCCTCATCCGGCGGAGGTTCCGGCGCCTGTTGTGGCCGCAGCCGAGCCGATGCTGGAAAACTATGAGTTCCACGATGCAGACGATGGTGCGGCCGTGCTGTCGGCCACTCCGGAAGCCGTGCCGGCACCTGCGCCGGCGGTCATGTCACTGGACATGGACATGGACGCCATTTTCGGTGATGCCGTCGAGCCTGTAGCCGCACCTTCGCCGGTCGAGGTGGCTGCGCCTGTTGCTGCACAGGAAGAAGACCTGCTGGCGGCCATGATGGAGGACATCCATCCTCCGGCCGCTCCCGAAACCCTGGCAGAGCCCGAACCGGCTCCTGCTGTGGAGGCGGAGAAAGAGGAGCCGGTGGCGATTGACCAGGATTCGATCGACGACCTGCTGGCAGGTTTTTCCACGCCAGCCCCCAGCGTACCGCCTGCCGTGATGGGGCCCCCGCCACCCGAGCCCGAACCCCCCGTTGAAGAGCCTGAACCGGAGCCTGAGCCCAAGGCCGAACCCAGCCTGCTGGAGTTTGATTTTCCGCTGGAAGAAATCCAGCCGGCACCGGCGCCTTTGCCTTCGGACACCAACGGCATGGAGCTTGATTTCGACAACATGCTGGATGGTGATCCACTGGATACCAAGCTGGCGCTGGCGCGGGTGTATCTCGACATGGGGGATGGCGAGGGCGCCCGCGAGATTGTTGAAGAAGTGTTGCAGGCCGGCAGTGAAGCGCAGCGGGCCGAAGCCCGCAAGCTGCTGGCCGGCATGGCATCGGCCGGTTAAGCCGCCTGATGCAGCTGCGGTGGCTGGCCGGCCTGCACCCGGCAACCCGGTTCCTGCTGTGGCTGGTGCTGGCACTTGCCCTGCCGGTGCTGGTGCCGCAGGCGCAAGCGGTGCTGGCCCTGGCGATGTTCGGCGTGCTGGCGATCAGTGTGCCCGGCAGCCTTGGACCGACCATGCGGCGGTTGCGCTGGCTGTTGCTGACGCTGCTGGCAGCCTTTGCCTGGACGGTTCCGGGCGAGCCGCTCTGGCCCATGGCGTGGGCGCCAACCCGTGAGGGACTGCTGACCGGGGGCGAGCATGCCTTGAGGTTGCTGGCGCTGGTGTGTGCCATCCGGCTGGTGCTGGCCTGCTCTTCGCGGGCGGAACAGCTGGTGGCGTTGTGGACCCTGGCGCGGCCCATGAGGTATCTGGGATTGCGTCCGGAGCGGGGTGTCTTGCTGGTGGGGCTGGCGCTGGAAGAAGCTGATGCCTGGCTGGCGCAGCGCCGGGGCTGGCGCGAATTGCGGGCCGAGCTTTCCCGCCCTGCCGCCGAAGACGGGGCCGTGCGGCAATTGACGTTACAATGCCCGCATTTTCACTTACGGGACGGGCTGGTCCTTGCAGCGGCGATGGCTGTGCTGGCGAGCCTGTGGATGGCATGAGAATCGCCCTCGGGCTTGAATACGACGGCCGTGGTTTTGCCGGCTGGCAACGGCAACCGGACCTGGACACCGTGCAGGGCGCCCTGGAAGGGGCGCTGTCGCAGATTGCCGGGCATCCGGTCAGCGTGCTGGCGGCCGGCCGGACCGATGCCGGTGTGCATGCCTCGCAGCAGGTGGTGCACTTTGATACCGGAGTCGAACGGCCGCTGACGGCGTGGGTGCGTGGCGTCAACCGGTTTTTGCCGCCTGGTGTGGCCGTCCTGTGGGCGCAGCCGGTGGCAGATGATTTCCATGCCCGGTTTTCGGCCTGCTCGCGCAGCTACAGCTATTACCTGATGAACCATCCGGTGCGGCCGGCCTTGGGTGCCGGGCGGGTCGGCTGGTTTCATGCACCGCTGGACGTGCCTGCCATGCAGGCTGCGGCTGGCCTGCTGCTGGGACAGCATGATTTTTCCAGCTTCCGGGCTGCCGAATGCCAGGCGAAAACCCCGGTCAAGACCTTGGCCCGCTTTGACATCAGCGAGCACGACGGCCTGATCCGTTTTGATTTGCAGGCCGACGCTTTCCTGCACCATATGGTACGCAACCTGGTGGGTGCGCTGGTCTACGTCGGCAAGGGCGCACATGCGCCGGAGTGGATGGCCGGACTGCTGGCCGCCCGTGACCGCACGCAGGCACCGCCGACTTTCATGCCGGATGGCTTGTATCTGACCGCGGTGGGGTATCCTAGCCACTTTGGCCTGCCGGCAGCCTGCCGCCGGGTGTTTCTCTAAGAGCGCCGAATGTCTGTCAAGCCTGCCCCCCGTATCAAGATCTGTGGCCTGACCCGCCCGCAAGACGCCGAACAGTGCGCGGCGGCCGGTGCCGATGCCATCGGGCTGGTGTTTTACCCGCCCAGTCCGCGGCATGTGCCGATCGAGGCTGCACGCGCCGTCATTGCCGCGCTGCCGCCCTTCGTGACGGTGGTGGCGCTGTTCGTTGATCCGTCGGTGGAGGAGGTCGAGGCCGTCTTGCAGGCACTGCCGGTCGACGTGTTGCAGTTTCATGGCGAGGAACCACCGGAATTCTGCCGGCAGTTTGCCCGCCCTTACCTCAAGGCCGTACGGGTGCGTCCGGACATGGACCTCACGGCATACGCCCGGCGTTACGCCGATGCGCGCGGCCTGCTGGCCGACGCCTTTGTGCCGGGCCAGGCCGGCGGCACCGGTGCCGTGTTCGACTGGACCCTGCTGCCGCCGGACCTGCCGCTGCCGCTGGTCTTGTCCGGCGGGCTGACCCCGGACAATGTGACCGACGCCGTGCAACGGGTACGGCCGGCGGCGGTGGATGTATCAAGCGGCGTCGAGGCCGCCAAAGGAATCAAGGATGCCGCGCTGATCGCGGCCTTCATCTCAGGAGTCAGACATGCAGATTTATGACCAGCCCGATGCGCGCGGTCACTTCGGCCCGTATGGCGGAGTGTTTGTCGCTGAAACGCTGATGGCCGCACTGGATGCCTTGCGGCAGGAGTACGAATCCGCCCGCCAGGACCCGGCCTTCATGGCCGAGTTCCATTACGAACTCAAGCATTATGTCGGACGGCCAAGCCCGGTGTACCACGCCCGCCGCCTGTCGGAAGCGTGCGGCGGTGCCCAGATCTGGCTCAAGCGCGAAGACCTCAACCATACCGGCGCCCACAAGATCAACAACGCCATCGGCCAGGCCCTGCTGGCGCGGCGCATGGGCAAAAAGCGGGTGATCGCCGAAACCGGCGCCGGCCAGCATGGCGTGGCAACCGCCACCGTGGCTGCCCGCTACGGCATGGAGTGCGTGGTGTACATGGGCGCCGAGGACGTCAAGCGCCAGGCACCCAATGTCTTCCGCATGAAGCTCCTGGGGGCGACGGTGGTGCCGGTGGAAAGCGGCAGCCGGACCTTGAAGGACGCGCTCAACGAAGCCATGCGCGACTGGGTCACCAACGTCGACAACACGTTCTACATCCTCGGCACGGCAGCCGGTCCGCACCCGTACCCGATGCTGGTGCGTGATTTCGTGTCGGTGATCGGCCAGGAAGCGCTGGTGCAGATGCCCGAGGTGATCGGTCGCCAGCCGGATGCCGTGGTTGCCTGTGTCGGTGGCGGTTCTAACGCCATCGGCATGTTCCATCCGTATGTCGACGTGCCGGGCGTGCGCATGGTCGGTGTCGAAGCCGGTGGCGACGGTGTCGAGACCGGGCGTCATGCGGCGCCGCTGTCGGCAGGGCGCCCGGGCGTCCTGCACGGTGCACGCATGTACCTGATGCAGGATGCCGACGGCCAGATCATCGAAACCCATTCGATCTCGGCCGGGCTGGATTACCCCGGCGTGGGCCCGGAGCACAGCTACCTCAAGGACATCGGTCGTGCCGAATATGTGGCCGCTACCGATACCGAAGCCCTGGAGGCATTCCATACCCTGTGCCGGCTGGAAGGCATCATTCCGGCGCTGGAATCCAGCCATGCCGTGGCCCATGCCATGAAGATGGCGGCCGGCATGTCGCCGGAGCAGGTGATTCTGGTCAATCTCTCCGGCCGGGGCGACAAGGACATCAACACCGTCGCGCGACTGGCGGGCATCGAACTGTGAGGATGGCATGAACCGTATCGACGAACGACTGGCCGCGCTCAAGGCCGCAGGCCGCAAGGCCCTGATCCCGTTCATTACCGCCGGCGACCCGGAGCCGGACATGACCGTCAGCCTGATGCACGCCCTGGTGCGTGGCGGGGCCGACGTGATTGAACTGGGCATTCCGTTCTCGGACCCGATGGCAGACGGCCCGGTGATCCAGCGCGCCAGTGAACGGGCGTTGGCCCGGGGCATGACGCTGGCGCGGGTGCTGGAAATGGTGGCCGGATTCCGCCGCACCGATCCGGACACCCCGGTGGTGCTGATGGGCTATCTGAATCCGGTCGAAGCCATGGGCTATGCCGCGTTTGCCAGTGCTGCGCGTGCGGCCGGGGTGGATGGCGTGCTGACGGTGGATTGCCCGCCCGAAGAATCGGACGAGTACGCACAGGTGCTGCAATCGCACGGCCTGGCAACGGTGTTCCTCGTGGCACCCACGACACCGGCGGCCCGTCTGGCCGCTGTGGCGCGGCTGGCGCGGGGCTATGTCTACTATGTCTCCATCAAGGGCGTGACCGGTGCCGCCACGCTGGACGTGGCCGACGTGGCCCGCCAGGTCGGGGCATTGCGCGAGCATCTGTCGCTGCCGGTCGGTGTGGGCTTCGGCATCCGTGATGCCGAAACGGCACGGGCCATCGGCGAGGTGGCCGATGCGGTGGTGATCGGTTCGCGGCTGGTGCAGGAAATCGAAGCGGCCGGTGCGCAGGCACCTGACCGTTTGCAGGCACTGCTTGCCGGCATCCGCCAGGCACTGGACGCCTGAATTCTGTCTGACAAAGGCCGGTGCGAGGGGTAAAATCACCGGCTTGAATTTTTACCGGAGAAGTCATGAGCTGGCTCAACAAGCTCTTGCCACCGAAAATCAAGAAGGACAGCAAAAAGCCCTCCTCCGGCGTGCCGGAAGGCTTGTGGAGCAAGTGCGCAGCCTGTGAGGCCGTGCTCTACCACACCGATCTTGAATCCAACCTGCAAGTCTGCCCCAAGTGCGGGCACCACCATCCCTTGTCGGCGCGCGAGCGGCTGGCCGTCCTGCTGGACGAAGAGGGACGGGTGGAGATCGGCAGCGAAGTGACCCCGGTGGACATCCTCAAGTTCAAGGACAGCAAGCGTTACCCGGACCGGCTGGAAGCCGCTCACGAGGTGACGGGCGAGGACGATGCACTGGTGGTGATGCAGGGCAGCCTGCATTCGCTGCCGGTAGTGGTTGCGGCCTTTGAATTCCGGTTCATCGGTGGTTCGATGGGTTCCGTGGTAGGCGAGCGCTTCGTGCGTGGCGTGCGCGCGGCCGTCGAGGCCGACTGCCCGTTCATCTGCGTGGCTGCCTCGGGCGGGGCGCGGATGCAGGAAGGCCTGTCGTCGCTGATGCAGATGGCCAAGACCAGCGCCGCACTGCAATTGCTGACCGACCGCAAGCTGCCGTTCATTTCCATCCTGACGGATCCGACCATGGGTGGCGTGTCGGCGTCGTTTGCCTTCCTCGGCGACGTGGTGGTGGCCGAACCCGGTGCCCTGATCGGCTTTGCCGGCCCGCGGGTGATCGAGCAGACCGTGCGCGAAACCCTGCCGGAAGGCTTCCAGCGGGCCGAATTCCTGCTGGAAAAGGGTGCGGTTGACCTGATCGTCGACCGCCGCCAGATGCGTACCCGTCTGGGCAGCCTGCTGACCCTGATGACACGACAACCGGCCCTGTCCGTGTAGTCCTGCGCTCCTGCGCATCATGTAAAAAGCCGCTTCAAGCGGCTTTTTTGTTACCCGGCTTCTGGCCGGCCGGCAAAGAAAACGGCACTCCGGTCCGGAGTGCCGTCATTCCTGCATCTGCCTGCTCAGGTCTTACTTGGTGGCAGGCATGGTACGCGCCGGCATGGGCTGCTGGGGAGCCGGCATGCCGGGCTGCGGCTGCATGTTCATGCCCTGGATGTTCTGCATGTCGATCTGCGAAATCGGCACGTAGGTCCGCGCCGGAATGGCCGTTTTGTCCAGCCTGGCCGGCAGGACGTACTGCGTGGCGCAGGCCTTCAGGGTTTCCGGGTCCAGATCGTCTTCGACCTTCAGCGTTTCGACAGGCTTGAGCTGGAGGGTTTCCAGCAGTTTGCCCGAGCTGGCCAGTACGCGCATTTCGGCCAGCAGCAGATCCTGCTGGGCGTTTTCCAGTGCGCGGTTGGCATCGAACAGTTCGTTTTCGCTGTCGAGCAGGTCAAGCAGGGTACGCTGGCCGATGTCGAACTGGCGCTGGTAGGCATCGCGCACCATTTCCGACGTCCGCTGGTGTTCGCGCAGATACTGGATCTGTTCCGTGAGCTTGACCGTGTCGTGGTAGGCAATGGCCGTGGTCTGGCGCAGGTCGCGGCAGGATTTGTCGCGCAGGTCCAGTGCGGCGTTCAGCCGTTCGGCAGCCATCTTGAGGTTGGTATTGTCGAGCCCGCCACGGAACACATTCATGTTCATGACCAGTTCGATCACGTTTTTCTTGGTGCGACCGTCGTAGTTGTCCAGGTTGTTAATGTCACTGGCACTGGCGCGCAGGTCCAGCGTGGGCGAGAACGCGCCTTTGCGCATGTTGACTTCGCTGCGGACGGCCTGGACGTTTTCCAGTGCCGACCGGTAAGACGGGCTGCCGGCCACGGCGTACTGCATCAGCTCTTCGGACTTGGGCATCCTGTCTTTCAACGATGCCACGCTGTCCATTTGTTCGGGGGCAGTTCGCCCGTCAGCCGTTCGTAACGCTGCGACACGTCATGCAGGTTGGAGGTTTCGGTCAGCAGGTTGGATTCGGACAGGGCCAGACGGCCGGTGGCCAGCTCCAGGTCCACGCGACGCCCGACGCCGGCACCGACCTTTTGCTGGATCTGCTCGTACACACCTTTGTGAGAGGCGTAGTTTTCCTTGCTGAGGTCGACCAGTGCGCGATAGCGCAGAACGTCCAGATAAGCCCGGGCAGCTTCAAGAGCCTGCTGTTCGCTGGTGTTCAGGAATTCGAAATAACGTGCGCGTTCACCATATTTCAGCTGCCTGACCAGATTGGTGGTCTGCAGGCCCTGGAACAGGTTTTGTGTCAGATAGGCTGACCAGCCATCCCGGTTGTAGCTGCCGTTGGTGCCGGCCAGCCGGTTGGGATAGGTGCTGTCTTCCCGACCCCAGGTGTAATTGACGTCAATGACCGGCAAGAATCCGGCCCGGCCAACGCCTTTTTCTTCAGCAGCCTGCCGGAACTGGTGAAAGCTGAACCGGACTTCCGGGTTTTGGGCAATGGTTTTTTCCACTGCCGATTTCAGGTCGGCGGCTTGCGCATTGCCACACAAGGCAATGAAGGGCATCGATGTCAATGCTGTCTTTTTGCAGGGAATTTTATTGGCCAGCATGATTCGGGTTCCTGTCGCTGTATCTGTTTTCACGGGCTTGACTGTAAATGCGCGAAAACAATACAAATGTCATTGTTTTCTTGTGTCAAAACGCATAACCGCACGCAGGTTATGGGCGATTTTTTAGTCCCGTCTTAATCTGGAACAAATTTGTTTCGAGATAAAAACAAGTGTTTCCAATGTAATTGTCATGAAAAATCTATACATGCAATGATGTACTTATGTAATGGATTGAAATTCATGAAATTATTCATTCGGCTGGAGATATCTGTTTTTCTGGCTATTGCAACGACATATCCAGGGTGGTCGTTTTTTGACAGAGCCCTGCTGGCACCCTGTTGAGGCGGAATGTAGTATGCGAAAACTTTTTCAGGAATCATCGTGCCGGTGTCTGTTTTCATTCCGTTCCCGGCATGGGTTTCATCATGCTGTCACCGACAGTCATTCTGTCCAGGATATTGAAATATGACCGCAACGGCGTCGGCGAAAGAAGGCGGTTTTTCTTTCTCGCAGCGAAGTCTGGCAACCGATCCTTTGCTGGATTGCCTGTTCTCCCTTGTGCGCGGTTTCGGGATGACGGCGACGCGTGAATCCCTGACGGCCGGCATTCCCTTGCATGACAACCGGCTCACGCCGTCGATGTTTGCGCGGTCGGCGCGGCAGCATGGCTTGGTGACACGGGTACTGCGGCGTGACCTTTCGCAATTCAAGGCCAGCCATTGCCCGGCCGTTTTGCTGCTGGACAATGATGAAGCCTGCATCCTGCGCGGGGTCCGGGAAGGCTTCGCCACGGTCAGCAGTTCCGATTTGCCGGATGCGGCGGACGAAATACCGCTGGAAGAACTGGCCGGGCGCTATACCGGCATCGCCATCCTGGTCAAGCCGCGTTACCACTTTGACAAGCGCACGCCCGAGCTTGCCTCCATCCGTACGCGGCACTGGTTCTGGCAGGCGATATTCCAGTGCAAGACCCTGTACCGGGATGCACTGGTGGCGGCCTTGATGATCAACATTTTTGCGCTGGCGATCCCGATCGTCACCATGAACATCTACGACCGCGTGGTGCCCAACATGGCGACCGATACCCTGTGGGTACTCGCCATCGGGGCGGCACTGGTGCTGGTGTTCGATTTCCTGCTGAAAATCTCGCGGGCCTACCTGATCGACCGTGCCAGCAAGCGGGTGGACATCAACCTGTCGGCGCTGATCATGGAGCGGGTACTGGGCATCCGCATGGCCGCGCGCCCGGCCTCGGTCGGGGCCTTTGCTGCCAACCTGCGGGCTTTTGAAACCATCCGCGACTTCATCGCCTCGGCCTCGGTCACGGCGCTGATCGACATGCCGTTCCTGCTGCTGTTCATGATCGTGATTGCGTGGATTTCACCATGGATGGTTTTGCCCCTGCTGGCCGGAGCGGTGGCGATGATCGTCTATGCGCTGCTGATGCAGCACAAGATGGAAGAACTGTCCGAAACCACCCTGCGCGCCTCTTCGCAGCGCAACGCCTTGCTGGTCGAGAGCCTTGCTGCTCTGGAAACCGTCAAGATTCAGGGGGCCGAAGGCTCCATGCAGACCAAGTGGGAAGAGTCGACGCGCTTTCTGGCCCAGGTGGGATCGCGGCTGAAGGTCCTGTCGACCTCGGCCACCAATTTCGCCGGTTTCGTGCAGCAGTTCAACTCGGTCGCCATGCTGGTGGTCGGGGTGTACCAGATCATGCTGGGCAACCTGTCGATGGGGGGGCTGATCGCCGTGGTCATGCTGTCCGGCCGCGCCATTGCGCCGCTGGGACAGGTAGTGGGCCTGCTGACGCAATACCACCACGCCAAGACCTCGCTGAGCTCCCTGGAAAGCTTCATGGAAATGCCGGTAGAGCGCGATGCCAGTTCGCCGTATTTCCACCGGACCCATCTCAAGGGAGAAATCGAATTCCACGACGTGTCGTTTGCCTACCCGAACAGCAACATGGGGGCGCTCAGCCATGTTTCGTTCCGCATCCATGCCGGTGAGCGGGTCGGCATCATCGGGCGCACCGGCTCGGGAAAATCCACCCTGCAAAAGCTCATCCTCGGGCTGTTCCAGGCAGACGAAGGTGCCATCAGCATCGACGGTATCGACATCAAGCAGATTGACCCGTCAGAGTTGCGCCACCATATCGGCCATGTGCCGCAGGATGCGGTGCTGTTCTATGGCAGCCTGCGCGAGAACATTGCCTTCGGCAAACCCCACGCCTACGACGCCAGCGTGGCTGCGGCAGCCGAACAGGCCGGACTGACCGACTTCATCAACCGCCATCCCGACGGCTTTGACATGCTGATCGGCGAACGGGGCGAATCACTCTCCGGAGGCCAGCGCAAGGCCGTGACCATTGCCCGCGCCCTGCTGGAATCTCCTCCCATCCTGTTGCTGGACGAACCGACCAGCAACATGGACCACGCCAGTGAACAGGCGATCAAGCGCACCCTGGCTTCGGTCCTGCCAGGCAAGACCCTGGTGCTGGTGACTCACCATACTGCCTTGCTGGATCTGGTCGACCGGCTGATCGTGATTGACCAGGGACGGGTGGTGGCCGACGGCCCCCGCGCCGAAGTGGTACGTGCCCTGCAAGGCGGCAAGATCGGAAAGGCGGCCGTATGAACAAGCCAGAATTGCCCCCGTCCGTACCCGGCTCCGGGGAGGAGGCACCGGCCTCGCCGGCAAGACACCGGCTGCTGGCGGCTGCCGTGGCGCGTTTCAACCTCTGGCGATCCAGGGTGGACCGCAAGCTCGACCAGTGGCTCAGCCTGAAAGAACAGGATGACCAGCAGGATTTCGTTACCGATGCCGAATGGTTCATGCGCGAAGAATCCCCGCGCCGGCCCCGCATTTTTGTCTGGAGCATGCTGGGCTGCCTGCTGGTGGCGGTCTTGTGGGCCGCCCTTGCCCAAATCGACGAGGTGTCGCGCGGCGAGGGCAAGGTAGTGCCCTCGGGGCAGAACCAGGTCTTGCAGAGTCTGGACGGCGGGGTGGTGACCGAAATCCTGGCGCGCCCGGGCCAGACCGTGAAAAAGGGTGAGTTGCTGCTGAAGATCGACAGTACCCGCTTCGTGTCCAACCTGCGGGAAAACCAGGCGCAGTACTACGCCCTCCAGGCCAAAGGGGCGCGGCTGCGTGCCCTGGCCAATGATGTGCCGTTCGAGATGCCGGCCGAGGTGACGCAGTTTGCACCGGGCATTGCCCAGCAGGAGATGGAGCTTTACACCTCCCGCAAGATGGAGCTGGACGCCAGCGTGTCGATTGCCCGGCAGCAGATGGCGCAACGCACGCAGGAGTTGCGCGAAGCGCAGGCACGACGTGCCCAGGCAGCGCAGAGCTATGACCTGACTGCGCAGGAACTGCGCGTGACCCGTCCGCTCAAGGACGTGGGTGCCGTATCCGAAGTCGACCTGCTGAGGCTTGAGCGGGATCTTGCCCGCTTCCGGGGCGAGCGGGACATGGCCGGTGCGCAGATCCCGCGCACCCAGGCTGCCATTGACGAAGCCCGGCGCAAGATCGAGGAAGTGGAACTGGCTTTCCGCAACGAAGCCAGTACGCAGCTGACCGAAACCATGGGCAAGCTCAATGCCCTGTCTGAAGGCAGCGTAGCCTTGCAGGACAAGGTCCGGCAGACGGAAATCCGCTCGCCGGTGCGGGGTGAGGTCAAGCAGCTGTTTACCAACACCGTGGGCGGCGTGGTGCAGCCTGGCAAGGACATCATCGAAATCGTGCCGCTCGAAGCTTCGCTGCTGCTGGAAACCCGGATTTCGCCGCGTGACATTGCTTTCCTGCATCCGGGCCAGAAAGCCGTGGTCCGCTTTACTGCCTACGACTTCACCATCTATGGCGGGATGGAGGGGGTGCTGGAAACCATCGGCGCCGACACGATCACCGATGAAAAGGGCAATGCCTTTTATGTAGTCAAGGTGCGTACCAAAGGTGCGACGCTGGGTGACATGAAGCTGCCCATCATTCCCGGCATGGTGGCGCAGGTGGACATCATGACCGGCAAAAAGACCGTGCTGTCGTATCTGCTGAAGCCGGTCCTGCGCGCCAAGGCCACGGCGCTGAGTGAGCGCTGACATGCGTTCGCCCTATCTGGTCAGTCCGGACCCGGACGTGCTGGCTCACTGGCAAGCGGGCCTGGGAGGAACGGGGGCACAGGTGGCTACGCTGGAGGCGCTCGGACAGGCCCGGCCCGGCATCGTCTTGCTGGACGCCGACGGCTATCCGCAGCTGGCGCCTGCTGCCAGCCTCAGCCTGCTGGCCCGGCACCGCGTGGTGGTACTGACCGCCAGACCGGACGAGCAGACGGGCCTGGCCTGGCTTTATGCCGGCGCCGTGGGCTACGGTGCGCGCTGGAGTACGCCTGCCTGTCTGCAACTGATGTGCCAGTCCATCGGGGAAGGCAATACCTGGGTGGACCAGACGCTGTTTGCCCGGCTACGGCGGGTGGAGGATGTCCGTCCGGCCGAAGATGACTGGCGTTCCGCCATGTCCGGCCGGGAAGAACAGGTAGCCGGCGCCTTGAGCCGGGGCCTGTCGAACAAGGAAATCGCCAGTGAGCTGGCGATCAGCGAACGTACGGTCAAGGCACACCTGAGTTCACTGTTCCAGAAATTCGGCGTCAGCAACCGCCTGCAACTGCTGCTGATCCTGCGTCAGGCAGACCGCCGTTAACTCCGGTTCGGGCAGGTTGCAGCGGGCGGTATCCGGCCTGTGTTGTTGTCCTGTTCCTGCCGGAGACTGACAGACCGCTGTCACGCAATCCGGTGGCGTCTGCCCGGGCCGGTTTTTCCGCTCTGGTCTGGGCGTCCGCACGGCTTATGGCATGTATCCATTGGCAGCCTGCTGCTGCGTTTTCCCCGTCTGGTCGCACCGGACTGGCCGGCCGTTTTCGTGATGCCGTCAGGACTTTGGTGTTGGCCGCATTCAGTCGGCTGGCATGTGCCGTTTGCCCGGAATGAGTGCTTCTGTGTCTGCCGGCGCTGCCCTGCGCTGGTTGACAAAGCCTGCCCGTGTGCCCGAGGCGGCAAGGCATGCGGTCATGCAGTGCGGGCAGGATGCCCGGACCACAAGGAGGATGTTCCGGGACCGGTCAGTTGCAAGATGACAAAAGGCCCAGCCGTTCAGGCTGGGCCTCGTGAATCAAGAACGGCGTCTGGTGGTCAGTGCGCGTGGGCGGCAGCGGCACCGATACCGGTCTGGGCGCGCACGTACTGGTCATCGAATGCTTCACGCTCGCGCCTGGCTTGCAGGCTGCCGTCCAGCACCGAAACCAGCATGGTAACGATGAAGGCCAGGGGCATCGAGAACAGCGCCGGGTGTTCGTAGGGGAACACCGGTGCTTCATGACCGAGCACCGTGACCCATACCGACTTCGACAGCACGACCAGCGTCACGGCGCTGACCAGACCGACCGTGCCGCCGATCAGGGCACCCTTGGTCGTCAGGCCTTTCCAGTACATCGACAGCAGCAGGATCGGGAAGTTGGTCGAGGCGGCCACGCCGAACGTCAGGCCGACGAGGAAGGCCACGTTCATCTTTTCGAACAGGATGCCCAGCACGATGGCCAGCACCCCTATCACGATGGCAGCAATCTTCGATACCTTCAGTTCGCTCTTCTCGCTGGCCTGGCCCTTCTTGATGACCGTGGCGTAGAGGTCGTGCGAGATGGCCGATGCACCGGCCAGTGCCAGACCGGCCACGACGGCCAGGATGGTGGCAAAGGCCACGGCAGACAGGAAGCCGAGGAAGATGTTGCCGCCGACTGCCTGAGCCAGGTGCATGGCCGTCATGTTGCCGCCACCGATCAGCTTGCCGGCCAGGTTGCCGTTCTCGAAGTACTGCGGATTGGTGCCGACGATGACGATGGCGGCAAAGCCCAGCGTGCACACGACGAGGAAGAAGAAACCGATGAAGCCGGTGGCGTAGAACACGCTCTTGCGGGCTTCCTTGGCGTTCGGCACGGTAAAGAAACGCATCATGATGTGCGGCAGGCCGGCGATGCCGAAGACCAGACCCAGCGACATCGAGGCGGTATTGACCGGATCAGCCAGCATCGAGCCCGGTCCCATGATGCTGAAGCCGTCCTTGTGGGCCTCCACGGCTTTCCGGGCGAGGGTTTCGTAGCTGAAGCCGAAGTGGCTCATGGACATGATGGCCAGCACGGTGCCACCGACCAGCAGCAGGACGGCCTTGATGATCTGCACCCAGGTGGTGGCAATCATGCCGCCGAAGGTGACGTAGATCATCATCACGATGCCGACCACCACCACGGCCACCGGGTAGTCGAGGCCGAACAGCAGCTGGATCAGCTGGCCGGCACCGACCATCTGCACGATCAGGTAGAAGCACACCACGGTCAGCGAACCGAAAGCGGCAAAGCTGCGGATCTTGGTCTGGTCCAGCCGGTAGCTGGCGATATCGGCAAAGGTGAAGCGGCCGAGGTTACGCAGGCGCTCGGCCATCAGGAACATGATGATCGGCCAGCCGACGAAGAAACCGACGGTATAGATGAAGCCGTCGTAACCCTTGGCGAACACCATGGACGACAGGCCCAGCAGGGTGGCGGCAGACATGTAGTCACCGGCAATGGCCAGACCGTTCTGGAAACCGGTAATGCCGCCGCCGGCAGTGTAGAAGTCCGACGCGGAGCGGGTGCGGCGGGCAGCCCAGGCCGTAATCATCAGTGTTCCGGCCACAAACACAAAAAACATGCCTATGGCATGAATGTTGAGGGGCTGTTTCTGGACGGTGCCTTCGATGGCGGGGCCGGCCAGGGCAAGAGCCGGCAGGCAGCCCAGGACGAGGGCGGTCAGGCGTGAGAGCAGGGCGGACATCATTTGCCGGCCTCCTCGATGATGGCGCGGTTCAGGCGCTCGAATTCGCCGTTGGCACGCCAGATGTAGACACCGGTCATGGCCCAGCTGAAGACGATGATCAGGGCTGCCACCGGTACGCCGACTGTCAGCATGCCGCCTTCAGTCAGCGGAGCATGCAGGATGTCCGGCCGCAAGGCGACGACCAGCATGTAGCAGTAATAAGTTCCCAGAACGATGGCCGTCAGGGACCAGGCCGTGAGTGAACGCTTTTGTGCCAGTTCGCGGAATGCAGGGCTGGCCTTGACCGCGTGAAAAGCAGGGTTGGACATGTTTTCTCCTTGGTTGGGAAGGTCGCTGTCTGCGGGTACGGCGGGCAGCCAGGCGGTCTTCTCTCCTCCAGCTCCATTGTGTTTTTGTGTCGGAGCGCGCAAAAGACTATGTCAATCGGGTTTTTGCCTCAAAGCCATCTTGTAAAGAAGGTGTCTGGTGTTGACGCTAATGTTTTTCTTGAATGGTTATTTTTTTGAAATATTTAAAAAAAATCACGTTTCATTAAATTTAATGTCAAGTTGCTCAATCTGATTGTCTGACATGGATGGCCGGCCGGTGAGCTGTTGCCGGGGGTGCGGAACGGGCTGTCAGGCGCTACCATGCGCACTTTTGCGCCCTGTTGGTCTGCCCATGTCCCTGCCTGCGTTTCGTTGCCTGGAAGAATTTGTCGGACACACTCCACTGGTGCGTCTCAAGCGCCTGCCGGGAGACAGCTCCAATGTCGTGTTGCTGAAACTCGAAGGCAACAATCCGGCCGGATCGGTCAAGGACCGGCCCGCCCTGAATATGATCCGGGCTGCCGAAGCGCGCGGGGACATCCGGCCGGGAGACACGCTGGTCGAGCCCACCAGCGGCAATACCGGCATCGCGCTGGCGATGGCCGCTGCCGTGATGGGCTACCGCATGATCCTGGTCATGCCGGAAAATTCCAGCACCGAACGGGTGGACACCATGCGCGCCTACGGTGCGGAGGTGGTGCTGACACCGGCGGCCGCATCGATGCCGGGGGCCATCGACGAGGCCCGGCGCCTGTGTGCGACCGAAGGCGCCGTCATGCTCGACCAGTTTGCCAACCTTGATAATCCGGCCGCTCACATGGCCGGCACCGGGCCGGAAATCTGGGCTGACACGGCTGGCAGCGTGACCCATTTTGTGTCCAGCATGGGTACGACCGGCACCATCATGGGGACCGGGCGCTATCTCAAGTCCCGGAATCCCGAGGTACAGGTGATCGGCGTGCAGCCGGCGAGCGGCAGCCAGATTCCCGGCATCCGCAAGTGGGAAGCACCGTATGTTCCGGGCATTTGCCGGTTCGAGGAAATCGACGAACTGCAATACGTGACGCAGCAGGAAGCCGAGGACACCACCCGCCGGCTGGCGCGCGAAGAAGGCATCCTCGCCGGCCCATCGTCCGGTGGCGCGCTGGCCGTGGCCTTGCGGCTCAATGCCGTGCTGTCCGGTGCCGTCATCGTGTCGATCGTGTGCGACCGTGGTGACCGCTACCTGTCGACCGGGTTGTTTTCGGGCTGAGAGCCACTGGCAAAACCACGGGCGAGCCCTGGCAAGATCCTGATCTGGCAGGCTCCGATCCGCAGGGAAACCAGGTATTGCCTGCAACTCCGGATCTGTTGCCGGCATGCAAAAAGCCGCAGGGGATGCCTGCGGCTTTTTGCTGTGGTGACCAGTCCGGCGGCCTTGCCGGTGCAGTGGGCAACCATCTCCGGCGTGGCTGCCGGCAGGTGTTGCCGGTTACCCGCATGCCGCCGGATTTGCCTTACCCGAGGGCGCGTTCGACGCCAGCACCATAGGCCGGATCAATGCGTTTGAAGTGCTCGATCATGTCGCGCTGGATGTCCAAACTGGCACCGCCCAGCGAGCGGGCGATATTGGCAAACAGGCGCTGCTTTTCAGCCTCGGAGAACAGGCGGAACAGGGCAGCCGGCTGGCTGTAGTAGTCCTGGTCGTCGGCGCGGTGATCCCAGCGGGCTGCTGCACCGTCGAGTGCCAGGGCCGGTTCGTCGTAGCGGGCCTTGTCATCGGCTGCCGAGCCGAAGCGGCTGGGCTGGTAGTTCGGGTAACCGTCACCGGCATCGCCGCCATAGTTGTCAAAGCGCATGGCACCGTCGCGGTGGGCAGTATGGAACGGGCAGCGCGGTGCGTTGACCGGCAGCAGACCGTGGTTGACGCCAAGGCGGTAACGCTGGGCATCGCCATACGAGAACAGGCGGCCTTGCAGCATCTTGTCCGGCGAGAAGCCGATGCCCGGTACCACGTTGGACGGGTTCAGGGCGGCCTGTTCGACTTCGGCAAAGTAATTGGCCGGGTTGCGGTTGAGTTCCATGATGCCTACCTCGATCAGCGGATAGTCGCTGTGCGGCCAGACCTTGGTCAGGTCGAAAGGATTGATGCGGTAGGTCTGGGCCTCGGCCTCGGGCATGACCTGTACGCACAGCTTCCAGCGCGGAAAATCGCCATTCTGGATGTGCTCGTACAGATCGCGCTGGGCGCTTTCCCGGTCGCGGCCAACCAGCTCGCCGGCTTCCTCGTCGGTGTAGTTGGCGATGCCTTGCTGCGACTTGAAGTGGAACTTCACCCAGAAGTGCTCGCCTTCGGCATTGACGAAGCTGTAGGTGTGGCTGCCAAAACCGTGCATCTGGCGGTAGTTTTGCGGCAGGCCGCGGTCCGACATCAGGATGGTGACCTGATGCAGGGCTTCCGGATGCTGGTTCCAGAAATCCCAGGCCGCATCGGCGCTGCGCAGGTTGGTGCGCGGATCACGTTTTTGCGTATGGATGAAGTCGGGGAACTTGAGCGGGTCGCGGATGAAGAACACCGGCGTATTGTTGCCGACCAGATCCCAGTTGCCTTCTTCGGTGTAGAACTTGACGGCAAAACCACGCACGTCGCGCTCGGCATCTGCTGCTCCCCGTTCACCGGCCACGGTGGAAAAGCGCACGAAAAGCGGGGTTTGCTTGCCTGGCTGGGCGAACAGGGCGGCCTTGGTGTAGCGGGTGATGTCACCCGTGACGGTGAAGGTGCCGAACGCACCCGAGCCCTTGGCATGCACGCGGCGCTCGGGGATCACTTCGCGGTCGAAATGGGCCAGCTTTTCCAGGAACCACACGTCCTGCAGCAACATCGGGCCACGGGCGCCGGCAGTCAGGCTGTTCTGGTTGTCGGCCACCGGTGCGCCGGCCTGGGTAGTGAGTTGGGTGCGATTCATGGCAAGGCTCCTTGTATGGAATGAAGGGGGACTACTGTAGCCAGACGAGGTTGGCAAACAGCTCAACGAACTGGTCGGTCAGTGCCTGTTTCATGGCAGAACTCCCGTTGGCGATGGAGGCATTCTGTCGCAAATGAATTTAAAAATTAAATTGATAATTTATTGCTGATAGTTTTAATTTGACTATGACAACAGGAATGAAGGCGTGACAGAACCACCGTGGCAAAAACGGAATGACCGGATCGTGGTGGCACGGCATGTCGTGAATGCAACCTGTTGATCTGCATGGATAATCGTGCAGGATGCCAGGAGGAGCATGAAGGGCCGGCAAGGTATGGACTGCATCCGTTCATGTCATAAAAGAATGCAATGCTTACCTTTTTGACGTGGCAAACGGCACGCAACAGGCATACGATCCCACCGCATTACTGCAATGCAGCAAGAGGTGGCAAACACATGGCGTCACTGGTGGTGTATCACGGCCATTGTCCGGATGGCTTCGGTGCCGCCTATGCGGCGTGGCTGCGTCTGGGAGAGAGTGCCGAGTACGTGCCGGCCGAGTACGGCAGCTATCCGGTCCTGAATGTCACCGGGCTGGATGTCTACATCCTTGATTACAGCTTTCCCCGGCCGATGTTGCAGGCCATGAAGGATGTCGCCCGCTCCCTTGTGGTGCTGGACCACCACAAGACCGCCCAGGCGGATCTGGAGGGGTTTCCGGGGGCGTTTTTCGACATGGAGAAATGCGGCGCCCGTCTGGCGTGGGAATACTTCCATCCGGACCAGCCGGCTCCCCGCCTGATCGATTTCATCGAGGACCGGGACATCTGGCGCTGGCGCGATCCCGTGTCGGCGGATTTCCTCGCCTATCTCGATACCCGCCCGTTCGAGTTTTCCGTCTGGCACGAGCTGGCCACACTGGACGCCGCCCGGCTGGACGAAATCCTGCAGGTCGGGCGGCACATGAACCGCAAGTACGACAGTCTGGCGCAGATCATGGCGCAGTCGGCCGAGCCGGTGCGCCTGTCTGGCGTGCAGGGGCACAAACTCAACTGCGCCAGCCTGTTTACCTCCAGGGTGGGCGAGCTGCTGTACCGGCAGAACGGCACGTTTGCCATGCTCTGGCGTATCGAGGGCGGCCAGCTTTACGTCAGCCTGCGCGCCCGCAACGGTACCATTGATGTAGCAGAAATGGCTTCGCTGTTCGGCGGAGGCGGGCACGAGGCCGCAGCGGGGTTCCGCATCCCCCTCAACAACCCGGCCTGCGACTATTTCATTGCCCGCTACATCAAGGGTGCTGGCGAGGCCTGAAAAGACAAAGGGCCACCGCAACGGGTGGCCCTGACCGGAATGCCGGCTGACCGGCTCACTGGAGCTGCTGGATGTCGTAGGTCACGTCTTCCGATTCGACCATGTCCAGCAGTTCGTCCATGAATTCGTCGCTGACGGCGTTGCTCCATTCGCCCTCCACGTCACGGGTCACCATCGGTTCAAAGGTCAGATCCATGAACTGGTCCGGAGCCAGTTGCAGGATTTCCACGCCGTCTGCGGTCCGGACCACTTCCCAGCTGTCCGGGACGTCCATTTCCAGCCGGATGGTGACTGCCAGTTTTTTTGCCATTGCTGCCATTCCTTCCATAAAGTCAGCCGCCACACTACCCCGATTCAGGCCGGCTGTCTCGGTCATCACCGGACAAGCTGTCACGCCTCGTCCATGCTGTCGATGGTGTCGATTTCATCCTGCAACATCAGCCAGTCTTCTTCCAGCTGGGCCAGCTCGGCGCTGACCTCTCCTTGGCGCTTGACCGACTGCGCCAGCAGCTCGCGCTGGGCCGACTCGTAAATGCTTTCGTCAGCCAACCGGGCATCCAGCGCGGCTTTTTCCGCATTCAGCTTTTCCAGCGCCTTTTCCAGTTTGGCCAGTCTGGCCAGCAGGGGCTTCTTGAGCGCGGTCTTCTTCTGGCGGGCTTCGGCTTCCAGCCGCTTCTGCGTCTTGCGGTCCACCGCCTGGGTATCGGTGCCGGCCGGCCGGCCGGCAGCCTGTTCGGCCTGCTGGCTGGCCAGCCGGTACGCACGGTAGTCGTCTAGGTCGCCGTCGAACGGCTGCACCGTACCGCCCTCCACCAGCCAGTAGGTATCGGTGGTGGAAGCCAGCAGCGAGCGGTCGTGTGACACCACGATCACCGCGCCGGTGTAGTCCTGCAAGGCCAGTGTCAACGCCGCGCGCATGTCGAGGTCGAGGTGGTTGGTCGGTTCGTCCAGCAGCAGCAGGTTGGGCTTTTGCCAGACGATCAGCGACAGGGCCAGCCGGGATTTTTCGCCACCCGACATCGGGCCGACTGGTGCCGAGGCCTGGTCGCCGCGGAAATCGAATCCGCCGAGGAAATCGCGGATTTCCTGCTCGCGCACTTCGGGCGAAAGTTTCTGCACGTGCCAGATCGGCGATTCGTCCGGGCGCAGGGTTTCCAGCTGGTGCTGGGCAAAGTAGCCGATCTTCAGGTCGCGCGCCGGGATCAGGCTGCCGGTCAGCGGGGGCAGCTCGCCGCACAGGAGCTTGATCAGGGTGGATTTGCCCGCCCCGTTGGGGCCGAGCAGGCCGATGCGCGCACCGGCCTGTACGCCGAGGTTGAGGCGTTGCAGGATCGGCGTGTCACCGTATCCGGCTGCCGCGTTTTCCACGGTCAGCAGCGGGTTGGGGCTGTGGGTGGGCGAGTCGAAGCAGAACGAGAACGGGCTGTCGATGTGCGCTGCGGCCACGCGTTCGAGCTTTTCCAGTGCCTTGACCCGGCTTTGTGCCTGCTTGGCCTTGGTGGCCTTGGCCTTGAAGCGGCGGATGAAGTTTTCCAGATGGGCGATGGTGGCTTGCTGTTTTTCAAACGCGGCCTGCTGTTGTGCCAGCTGGGCGGCGCGCTGGGTTTCGTAGTCGCTGTAGCCGCCGGTATAGAGGGTGATGCCGCCGCGGGCGACTTCGGCAATGTGGGTGACGCAGCCGTCGAGGAAATCGCGGTCGTGCGAGATCAGCAGCAGGGTGCCCGGATAGCCGGCCAGCCATTGCTCCAGCCACAGCACGGTTTCGAGGTCGAGGTGGTTGGTCGGCTCGTCGAGCAACAAGAGGTCAGAGCGGCACATCAGCGCCTGGGCCAGATTCAGGCGCATGCGCCAGCCGCCGGAAAAACTCGACACCGGACGCTGCTGCATGGCTTCGTCAAAGCCGAGCCCGGCCAGCAGGCGGGCGGCGCGGGCGGGGGCCGAGTAGGCGTCGATGCGGGCGAGTTCGGCGTGCAGGTGGCCGATGGCCTCGCCGTCGTGGGCGGCTTCGGCGGTGGCGAGGTCGGCTTCGAGCTGGCGCAGTTCGCGGTCGCCGTCCAGCGTGTAGTCGAGCGCCGAGCAGGCCAGCGCCGGGGTTTCCTGCGCCACATGGGCAGTCACCCAGCCCGGCGGGATGAACAGGTCGCCGCTGTCGGCCGAGAGTTCGTCGCGCAGGAGCGCAAACAGGCTGGATTTGCCGGCGCCGTTGCCGCCGACCACGCCGACGCGCCAGCCGGGGTGAATGGTGAGGGTGACGTCGCGGAAGAGTTCCTTGACGCCGCGGCGCAGGGAGAGTTGCTTGAGCTGAATCATGAAATACCAGAAATGCAGCGGGTGCCGCAGCGCCCGCCGGATGGGTCAGTCGCTGACGACGTCAACGCCTTTGGGTGGGGTGAAACGGAAACGGTCCGGGTCGATTTTCGGGTTTTTCTGGACCTGGCTGAAGGTCAGGGTAGTGGTCTGGCCAAAGCTGTCGGTCAGCACCATGCCGGCGAGTTCGCTGCCCTTGAAGCCCATGCGCACCGAGTTGAAACTGCCTTCCTTTTTGGGCGTGGCTTCAAGCCAGTCAAAGCCGTTTTGCATGCCGAGATTTTTCAGGCGGTAGTCGCGTTCGATTTCGTTGCTGCCGGCGAGCAGGGCGGCAGGGCTGCTGCCCAGCGCGTCGTCGAGCTTCTTGGACGTGACCTGTGCCAGGTCGCTGTCGTATACCCACAGGCGCTGGCCATCACCGACGATCAGTTGCGGGTAGGGCTGGCTGTAGGTCCAGCGGAACTTGCCCGGACGCGACAGCTCGAGGCTGCCGGAAGCAGTCTGGGTCTGGCGGCCGCTGACGACCTGGGTGAATTCGGCCTTCATCGAACGGGTCTGACCGACGAATTGCTTGAGCGAGGCGATGGCATCAGCCTGGACGGCAAACGGGGTGATCGCCAGCGCGCAGGCCAGCAACAGTTTTTTCATGACGGACTCCTCTTTCGTCCGGCTCAACGAAAGCGGTTGGTGATCGGATAGCGCCAGTCCTTGCCGAAGGCGCGGTGGGTGATGCGCGGGCCGACCGGAGCCTGCCGGCGCTTGTATTCGTTGACTTTCAACAGACGGGTGACGCGCTCGACGTCGGCGGTGTCATAGCCCAGTGCGACGATGTCGGCCGCACTGCAGTTCATTTCCACATATTCGGCCATGATGGCGTCCAGCACATCGTAAGGTGGCAGGCTGTCCTGGTCGACCTGGTCCGGTCGCAGTTCGGCGCTGGGCGCCCGGTCGATGATGCGGCGCGGGATCACTTCGCTGCCCTGGCGGTTGCGCCACTCGGACAGCTCGTACACCAGCGTCTTGGCAACATCCTTGAGCACGGCAAAACCGCCGGCCATGTCGCCGTAGAGGGTGGCGTAGCCGGTGGTCATTTCCGACTTGTTGCCGGTGGTCAGTACCAGCTTGCCGGTCTTGTTGGAAAGCGCCATCAGGATGACGCCACGAATGCGTGATTGCAGGTTTTCCTCGGTGGTGTCGGCGGCTGCGCCGGCAAACAGCGGGGTCAGCGCCTGCATGAAGGATTCGTACATCGGCCAGATGGCCACCTCGTCGTAGCGCACGCCCAACCGCTCCACCATGTCGCGGCTGTCGTCCACGCTGATGTCGGCGGTATAGCGCGAAGGCATCATGACCGCGTGCACCCGGTCGGCACCGAGCGCGTCAACGGCGATGGCCAGCGTCAGGGCCGAGTCGATGCCGCCGGACAGGCCGAGCAGTACGCCCGGAAAGCCGTTCTTGCCGATGTAGTCGCGCACGCCCAGCACCAGGGCGCGGTAAACCGCTTCCACCGGATCGGGCAGCGGGGCCATGACGGCCGGCCGGATGTCGCCCTCCTGCACGTCGAGGAAGCCCAGTGCTGCCTCGAAATGCGGCAGGCGACAGACCGGCTCGCCAGCGCGGTTGAGTGCAAACGACGCGCCGTCGAACACCAGCTCGTCCTGCCCGCCGACCAGATTGACGTAGGCCACCGGCAGGCCGGTTTCCTCGACGCGCCAGCGGCATTCCTGCTCGCGTACGGCGTGTTTTTCGCGGTGGAACGGCGAGGCGTTCATCACCAGCAGCACGTCGGCGCCGGCATCCAGTGCTTCAGCGGCCGGTTCCGGCCCCCAGATGTCTTCGCAGACCAGTACGCCGATGTTGACACCGTCCTGCCCGAATACCAGCGGTGCCACGCCGGGGGTGAAGTAGCGGACTTCGTCGAATACCTCTTCGTTGGGCAGGCGCATCTTGTGATAGGTGCCCAGGATGTTGCCGTCGCGCATGACGGTGGCGGCGTTGAAGCGTTCGCTGCCCAGCATGGCCGGGTGGCCGATGATCAGGGTGATGCCGTCGATTTCCATCAGCCGGTCCAGCTGGCGGTTGACCTCGGCATAAAAGGCCGGGCGCAGCAGCAGGTCTTCCGGGCTGTAGCCGGTCAGTGCCAGTTCGGGGGTCAGGAGTACGTCGGCGCCTGCCGCCATGGCTTCGCGGGCGAGGCGGGCGATCTCGTTGGCGTTGCCGGCAATGTCGCCGACGATGGGGTTGAACTGGGCTAGAGCCAGGCGCATCGGAGGTCTCGTCTGTCTTGGAAAAACACAAGCGGGCGATTTTAGCCTTATCGGGCGAGGGTGGGGCAGCCGGCGTCGTGCAAGTCGTCAGCTATGTGTTGCCTCATGCGACTAG
>RRZU012017790.1_pt1 | contig 36213 bp, 59 predicted proteins | sample 2165561 | NCBI WGS metagenome assembly RRZU01 (sample SAMN10456909, study PRJNA506462) | wastewater metagenome | isolation source: wastewater sludge | place: USA: Moscow, Idaho | reverse complement strand
GACAGTCCTCTAGTCAAAATTTCACGCGGCGCTTTATCATTTGAGACACTACCCAGAAAAGGGTTTGCAGCCTCATACCCACCCAATCGCTCAATTAGATTCACTGGACACCTCCATACAACTTTCTACATCTGCGATGGCTCTTTTCAGGTATTTTTTGTGGCGACTAACCTTTACCGCCACCTTGGCATCAGCCAAACCACCCCAACTTGCCACCAGCTCATGACTCCTTACCAGCTGCTTCAATTGGTCGGTATGAAACGAAAGACCATCCTCTAAACTGCAAAACCCAAATCCCATCTCAACCAGTTCTCTTGATCTTTGAAGTCCATTTTTTTGAAAGTATTTCACTGCATCATTCACGACACCTCTCCCAAAGCTTTAATCACACCATACTGGTCATGCTTATTAATATATAAAGCAAGCATGTTGTAGAGCGGATGCACAAAGTGTTTTTGCACACGGATAATGATTCCAGTACCATCAACCTTTCTACTCTTTGTGACCTTGATAACCCATTCAACAAAATCAGAATTTAAATGACGCATATCAACCGCTATTTCATAAAGAGCGCCTGTTTCACCTGCATCTAACACCAAATTGAACGGCTTCTCTTTGTGTAGTTCGCCGATGATGAAATTTGCTACAGCAATGTTCGTTTGTTGGATTTCAGTCATTGGCTTGCTCCAAATACCTGCCGCAAAGCTGCGACAACTTGTTCAACTTCATCTTCGGTGCGCCATGCTCCCATATTTATAAAACGTCTATCGGCATGCTCGGACTCATAGACATTGTGACCATACCCAAGAACTGTTTGTGTGCTAAAACACCAGTAAGTTTCACCTACTTTCGGCTTAAATGGCGCAGGCACTTCAATACCGTTTAGCTTGATTGTTTTTGGTTTTAGGCGGAACTTAAATGAAGGGTGTAAGAACTCTCGGACTTGCCACTCATCTGTGACGTCTTGAAAATCATCACCAGTTGCCCATTGAACTTCCTCACCATTCGCCAACGCAATTAACGCTTCTTTACCACTGATTAGATTAGTCATTGGCTTGCTCCTGTGCTGCTTCGATCATGGCCTTGTAGCAGTCCCTTCGTTTTTGATTTGTACCCACCTGAACTAATGAGCCTTTAATCGGATTCATCACGACATGACCAGCGTTAAGCATTTTCTGGGTTGGCTCTTTCGGTACTAAAACAAACCCTTCAGGCACCGCTTGGGCTTTGGCTTCCCGCTCAATAGCATTAGCAAAATCATAAACATAAGCATTTAAATCCATGCTTCCGTCTGCTTGCTCTTTCAACTTAAAACCGTTTGCCAGAGCTAATTCTTTAACTTTCTGAATATCCATCACTCACACTCCTTTGCTGCTTCTCGCATTGCTTTACAATGTGCTGCTGCCTTTTCAGCTTCTTCTTCGGTTTTGAAGAACTCCCAAAAACCTACCTGATCGTTTGAGTCATCCCATACAATAGCTGCATAAAGCGTGTCACTTTCAGTGATTAGATACTCTTTGTGCTCAATAGCAGTTACTTCACCGATATCCATATAAGATAATGCGTAATCGATACCATCCTGCTCATACCATATGTGTTCGTCAGGGTCTAAATACCAATCCTCAGTTTGGCCTTTTGGCACCACTACGCACCCATTTAACTTCTCATACTCAAGTTTTGCTCGTCTAAACCAAGCCTGCCATTGCTGATTCATCTGTGACATAACTTCAACTTCATGATCAAGCGGATTTTTCTTGCTCAACACAAAGCATTCATTTTCTACATCAAATGTGAACTTAATAGCACTTGGGTAATACTTATAAATACCCAGAAATGCTGATTTTTCTTTTTCAATATCCATCACGCCACCTTCGCCAAGTTAATCTGACGATGCACTTCCACAAATTTAGACATCATCGAACTGTCCAGATCGTTCACAAAAGATTTGCCATATTTAAGCCACTGTAGACTGAACAACTTAAAGCGCCCAATCATGTAGTCATTCATTAAATAACTCGGCTGAACTTGACCGCGCTTTGCAAATATCTCGCCAGTTTTCGCGCCTTTTCGGATAACGACACGGTCTTTTTTGATTTTGATTTCATGCCCACCACGCACACACCACTCCATAAATGCAGGGCATAGCTCGTTTGGTAAGCGAGAAATTATGTTGATGTGCTCAGTCATGCAGCCACCCCCATAATTACCTGCTTGCGTCTCTCTAACTCATTCAGAAAAAGATCAACACGATCATCAATTTCTTGAATAACTTTCTCGTCTCGATACATGCGTTTGATAAAAATAGGCATTGATGGGCAGTAGCTTATAAAGTCGATCCATTCGCGCTCTGCTGTCCATAATCCACCCATGCACTGCATATAATGCTCACTCGGTATTTCACGCTCATATAAGATTTGAGCCTGATACTTTGGCAACTTTGATTTGATCTCTATCAAACCGTTAGACCCAAGTAAACCATCTGGGCTATAGCCAATCTTTTCACCAATGATGAAACCGCAATTCTGAATCTCAACATCATGCTGTAACTGGTAAAGCTCAATCGCTACAGGCTCATGAGCATGTCCGCGCTCAGTATGAAATCCTGAATAACTTTCTTTTGGCTCACCAGTGATTTGCTCTCCGATCAACTCATACATATAAGTGATTGCGCCTTTCCCAAATACATTTTTACCCGTTCCTTTTGAGAAAACCGACTCAAGCTCCGAGCAGGTAATTAAACCCGCCCTTGCTTGCAACCATTCCTCTGAGCCTTGCTCACAGTTAAGTATTTGCATTGCCATTTCCTTGTTTCAGAAGCTTGTTTAAAGCCGCTTGAGCTTTGGCAAACAAAGACTTGTTGATATGATCAATAGAGCCGAACTGTTCAAAGAAAAGCTGCTGCTGGAAGTTATCTAAACGGCTATGTAATCCAGTAAGCATTTGCACCTGTTCATTTGTTAAAGGGCAGAAAGGCTTAGCTGCAAAACCATTGTCATCTTCTTTGGCTGTTGTGATATTCAGCATTGCACACAAGGTATAACGCTTGCCGTAACTAACACTTGAGCCTAATGCCTGAACTGCATTTTTAGATCCAGAAGTGTCCGCGCCTAACACCATGCTTGTACTCTCACGATGACCATCTTTGTGCATCAAAACGCAAGTAACTTTGACCTTGTTTTGTTCAGGGTGTTCAACACGAAATGAAGTAGCAAACCCATATTTAGAAAGGATGGGGCGCACCACAGCGTCAATTGTTTCAAGTGCAGCATAAGTAATATTGTGGCCGGTAGAAGTCTCAGCAATCACAGGGATTTCTTGAGCCATCATTGCAAAGTCACGGTTAAAAGACATTTCAGCCTGCTTAGCCAAGACGCGCTCTTGCATGTCTAGCATTTTTTCAATCACAGCCATATCAGGAGCAGGGCTGCTCAATACTTTTTCAACTAAACCAAATAATTGATTTTCTTGAGCAGGGGCAACTAGCTGATTTTCTGTTTTTACTGGCATATTCATTAACAACACTCCTGGCGCTCTAATTGGCGCTCATACACATATTCAAAATGTTCTTCTAACAATTGATTCAACTTAAAAGCTTGGTCGCTAGTGAGCATGAATTGCTGATCTTCTTTGGCTGTCACACCATCGGCACACAAAATAGTTGCAAGCGAGTTATCAGGCGCAAACATTGAATTAATCTCAACATCCACATCATCCTGTGGGTCTAAACCATCGTTGTGAATGTAGGTTTGAGTCGATTGCACCAGCGGGATAAAACATTCCATTCGTGCATCTGAAACATGCTTAAAACGATATTCCAAAGTAAAAATTGCACCGTTTTCTTCAACCTGAACTTCAGTTAGCACAAAGTCTAAAAAGACAGGGGCAAGGATTGTTTCTTGAGTAATTGCGTTCATCGCATAGCCTCCTGGTGCGCCTTAGCCGCTTTCACTTGTGCAACCTGTTCAGCCTCACAAGCCTTTAAACCAACACCAAAAAAGATGAATGTACTTGCTGCAATTAGTGCAGATGCAGCAGCATTTGAAGCAAAGCTTTTCAGCTTAGAAACAAAGCGTTTTTTGTCTTGGCGCTTAATTAGCGTTTCGACTAGCTTGTTTTGGGAAGTATTTGTTGCCATAATGACCTCGTTGTATTCGAGCCCGCTAGATTTCCAGTCGCTGCGGGCTTTTTGTTGTTTACGAGGTCAAATATAGAATATTCTATTTATGTTGTCTATAGATAATTCTATATATTTCTATAATCATCTATATTTTTGCTTATAAATCGTTAATAAATATAGACAAATAATTTTCAAAAAAACAAAAAATAAACAATAGGCGTAAAAAAACCCGCCGAAGCGGGTAGTTTTTGACTTAAAAACTATCCAGCACGCCAAAATTGGCGACCTATCACACGGAAATTCGCACCATTTTCTGCTGAAATTACTTTATCTCTATACTTTCCATTCAAGCTGTGAAGAACTAGCACACCACCAGACTCTTTGAATATCTGCTTCAACATGGCTTCGCCCTCAAAATAGACAGCATAAAATTCGCCATCTTTAATTTCGGTATCAGCAAGATCAATAGCAAACATATCACCGTTCTTAACATACGGCTCTTGAGAATCGCCTGTTGCAAGCGCGAGCTTTACGTTAGCTGGCTTTACACCGTGATGCTTAAAAAAGGCTTCATCAAATGATACTCGCTTGATCACATCATCAAAATGAAACTCGATTGACTCACCCGTACCACACGAAAATCTTATATTCACCAAATCAATCCAAACCCTGTCATCACTCAAGCCATCTATATTTAATAGAGGGTTTGAAGAATTTTCAAGAAGTTTAGCAACTTGCGCGTCAATATCTGTCGAGTGTTCTCCAGTCCTAAGCCAAAGAGGATCAACATTTAAGACGCGTGCAATTTCAGGCAGTAAAGACGAGCTGGCGTTGTCGTTTTTTTCCAAGTAGCTGTAAGAGGGCTGTTTCATGCCAACCGCGTCAGCAACTTGCTTTTGTGATAACCCTGCTTTTAAGCGAGATTCTTTTAATCTTTCAGAACGTGTTGTCATTGCAGCAGCCCCAACATCAATAGACGATTCTATAATAATCCATAAACGTCTTTTATCCTAAAAACACGAATATAGAATAAAAATAGACATATCTATCGAAAGTTATTGATTAAATATAGAATACTCTATATTTTATAGTCAGCAGATAGGAGGTGTTTATGTCTACCGAACTCTTAAAACAAGCTGTTGATTATTTTGGAAACCAAAAAAAGGCAGCCGATGCGCTTGGTATCACACAACCAACATTAAACCACTCCCTATCCACTGGCGTTGTGTCAGCGGAGGTGGCTTTACGCATCCAAAAAGCAACTGGCGGAAAATTTAAAGCTGTTGATTTACGCCCAAGCTTAAAGCGCGACTTTGTTTCTATCAGTGTCGCATAAGTACGGAGTCGAACGTGATAAGCCAAGACTCAAAACCCACAAACGAGAAAGGCTCAACCGCTGTAACGGTCAAGCCTTTTATGTTCAATCAGGAGCCAACCAAAATGAACATGCAAATTTTACCACAATTTGGTGAAAACCAAAAAACAATGAGCAGTCGAGAGATTGCTGAACTTAGCGGAAAGCAACACGGTCATGTTTGCCGTGATGTCGAAGCACTCAATGCAACCTATGAAAAAATGGGCTTATCCAAAATTGGAGAGGGGTATTACACCCATCCAAACACAGGCTCGCAACAACATCGAGAGTTTTTACTCACTAAAGAGCAATGTATTGACTTAGTGACAGGCTATAACGCTGAGCTACGCATCAAGATCAATCGTCGCTGGGCTGAACTAGAAAACCAATCACCAGTGAATCTTCCTGACTATCCAACTGCATTGCGCCTGTATGCCGACCAACTTGAGATAACAGCGCGTATTGAGCAAGAACGCGACCATGCAATCGCAACCAAAGCCGAAATCGGTAGCCGTCGTGAAGCAACTGCAATGGGTCGCCTATCTGCAAAAGTCAAAGAGGTTGAGAGCCTTAAAGTTCAGCTAGACAAGTCACTGGATTTCGCAAGCATCAAATCGGTTGAGATTGCTACTGGTCGCAAGTTTGGCTGGCACGCATTAAAAAAATGGAGCAAATCAAACGGCTCTGAAATCAAAACAATTCCAGATCCAAACTTTGGCGAGGTTAAAACCTACCACAAAGACGCATGGTTAGCGGTTTACAACATCAATCTTTCTTCAATTCGCGGAGCATAAAGCATGAAATTACCATCTAAAACAATTTGCCAATTATCTGCTTTATCTCGCGCCTTGACTGATCCAAATGCTCATGATTTTGAAGCGATGGATACATACGACATGCTCCTCCTTGTAAATGAAATCGCAAAAGCGCACTCCAAGCTGGAGGAAGCCGAGCTGAATTCAAGTTTCCGCCTTGCGTCTGTTGGTGATAGCGCAGTCATGGCTTTGGATGCAATTAAAAATGGTGCGCCACTGGAAGTTATTGAGCAGTGCGTTCATGAAATCCTTGAAGCGATTTTGGAGGATTGATTGTGTCTAGTTTTATTTCTAACGCCTTCATGCTCCCCAATGACCTGATCGACAAAGGTTATATGGCCCACATGAAAGGCCCAGCACTACCTTGCTACATATTCATTGTGCGTAAAACTCGTGGTTGGAATAAATCTAACGACAGCATCAGTGTTTCTCAACTGGTGAAGGGTACTGGCTACAACAAGGATTCAGTTTTAAAGGGCTGTGAAAAATTAGTTCAAATGGGTGTTATTGAGCGTAAATCCTTCGCAAATCAGCCAGCAAAATATGTCTTAACTGACAGTATTTTTGCAGTCGATATTTTCGCTAGCGAAAATATAGAGGGGGGAGTCGATATTTTAGATAGCGTGCACTCTAAAGATTCGACCCACAATAACAACTCAAAAACAACTAATACAAAAGCAAATATATATAAGGAGAAATTCAGCTTTGCTGATGCTCTGGCTTCTCAAGGAGTAGATCAAAAGCTTATCTCTGAATACATGGAAGTTCGTAAAGCGAAGAAAGCAGTTAATTCAGAAACAGCATTCAAGTCTCTTATCTCTGAACAACAAAAATCTGGTCTCACTTTAAATCAGGTTATTGAGCACTGTGTTGTGAATTCATGGAAGGGATTTAAGGCGGAATGGATCAAGAGTTCAAATCAAACCAAACCAAATCAACAACGTGAACAAGCATGGGCTGATTACTACGCAAAACGAAATCAGCAGCAGCCAAACAACATCATTGATGTGATTGAGGTGCAGCATGACTAATTTCTTTTTTGGCCCACAGCAAGCACAGCAGCTTATTGACACCATGCGCGTCATTCACGGCAACCTGTTTACACATCAAATGGGTAACGTGTCACCTGAGCAGGTCGAAACTATCATCACAGGCGCAATGGTTGGTGTGTCAGAGGCTCAATTTCACTTTGGACTAGCCCAACTAAGCACACAGGCTTATTGCCCATCTATAGCGCAATTTAGAGCGTTATGTGTATCTGGTTCGTGGTGGTCAGTTGATGAGGCATGGGCGCGTGCATGTGAATACACCAAAGACCGCAACAAGAACAAGATCACCACACTGGCGAAATACGCACTGGAGCAAGTGGAGCACTTGATTACGATGGGCCAGATGCGTGAGGCACAAAGTCAATTCAAGGGTGTTTATAACGCCAATCTACTCAAGGCACAGGTTAGCGGTAAATCACAGGAGTTTTACAAAGCACCTTTGCAGATCGGAACGAAGCAAATCGCTGAGGAAAAAACCACGGCACAAAAAGTGGGATTAAACAAAGAACAGCAGTTGATTTTGACTATGGCTAACCGATTGCGTGAGCAGGGCATGACACCAAAAGAGGCGTTTGTTCAAGCACAAATTGCAATTCGTGGTGAGGTTAAGAAAGCAAACAAGTTTGAGCATGCTGAGCACGACTTGGAAATAAAAGCTGATTCTGATTATTGGCCTGACCCGTTTGACAACTTTGAAGAATACAAAGCGGCTTTGCAGGCTGAGCAAAAACCATTGCCGCAAGCGGTGCGTTTTTTAAGTGAAAAAGGCGGTGCAGCATGACCAGACTCGAATATTTATCACAGTTCAGCAATGCGGTGCTCAGTCCTGAATTGAACACGTGCGAGATTCCGATGCCAAAGCATGAGTTGCGCTGGGCAGATGAATTTGAATTTCGTGAAAAGTGGTGCAAGCAGCAAATTGAATTGATCGGTGAATTTGGTGCGGTGTTAGGGGGTGGGGTGTGAGTGATTACTTAGAAATGAATCTTGAGCAGCTTCAGAAAGAACATGCTGAGTTGCTTGCATTCAATGAAAAACTAGACCGCGAGCGTAATAAATACCGCAAAGATGCCCTGAAGTACGCCAAGAAAGTGCAAATGATTGAACGCTTATTTGTTGTGTCGAGTGACAACCACGAATTGACGCTTAAAGCCATTAAGACGATTGTGGAACGGGTGGGCGAATCATGAAAGACCCAAACGACAACAAAACTCAAGACTGGCTAGAAGTGACCATGCCGCTTGAAGTTGCACAGGCAGCACTGGCTGCAATGAACAAAGTGTTTCTGGATTGGGATGTGCTGAATGAGAAGCCGCCTGCGTTTTTAAAGCACATGCAGGATTTGGCGTATTACGTGGAGCAGAAGCAATGATAATTTCAAAATCAGAATTTTTAGGCTTGGTCAGAGCAGAAAGTGCGGCACGTAAATCAACTGCTGTATTGGCTGAAAAAGAAAAACTGCGCAATGAACTCGAAAGTGGGATTGAAAAGTTTTTAGCAAATGGTGGGCAGATTACTACGCTCAAAGGCACCGAGATTAAACCATTGCCACCGCGTTCAATTGCTGAGGAAGGCCATTTTATCACTAGAAGCCAGTTTAATTCGCTTTTTGAGTTGTGCAAAAAAGGAAATCCGCGCAGATCAAGACGCAGTGCTATCGCAGAACGCACAGGATTGAGTAAGAGCAGGGTTTTTGCATGTTTGACGCCCAGCTCTACCAATCAACTCACAAAACGCGAATACGCGCAAATTAAAGCGGTTTTAAAAGACATTGAAGATGCGGAAATGGAATGGGAAGTTGGGGGTGGGTGTGATTAAGGAAAATATCCACATCTTTGACCGGATGATGCGGGTTTTGCAGATTATCCGCGATAACAAGATAGTGATTACATCAGACCTAGTTAGTGTTTTCGGCATGAGCAAGCGAACCGCACAGCGTTACATGTCGCAACTTGAGCAGCTTGGCTATGTTCGCTCACTGCCATCTGAATTTGGTTATGAAAAACGATACTTTTTGACAGATAAAACAAAAGAAATATTCGGAGTGCAGGGATGACAGGATTTACAGAATTGAGAGATCAGGCGAATCGGGCGACTGACTTGCAAGAAAAAGAACTGCTGCTAGAGCAACTTGAAGCGATGCACCGAGCAGCAGATGAAGAAAGCAAGTTGCATGAAGATTTGATACGTGGTGATTGGAGAGTTTGGAATGAATGAATTTAAATCGTGTCCAGTTTGCCAAGAGCAACAAGCCAAAATTGATGAGTTGCAACGCAGAAATCAGATGCTTAACGACAACATAAAAGAGCAGGGTCAAAAGCTAGTTTATCAAAACGAAGTGATTGAAACGCAAGCTGAAAAACTGCTTGGTTTAAGAGATGAGAAAGCAGGGCTGCAAAAGCGGGTGGATGCTGCAAAGCAACTAATTGAAGATTCAAATGAGTGTTATCAACAAGATCATCAGAATAAATTTGAATATTGGCGTGGGTTTGCAGACAGCGCAGGAATTTTTGGAAAAAGATTAGAGCAAGCGCTCAAAGGTGATGATGAATGAGTGAGATAGATAGCACTTTAAACGAACGTGGCGCTCGATATGGCAATTATTCCGATGTAGCGGGTACAACTCAACAGCTAATGACTATCGTTGAATGTGGCGCAAACTACGAGCATTTAAACGCAGAGCAGAAAACCAGTCTTTTTATGATTTGCAACAAGATTGCTAGAGCCGTGAATGGCGACCCTCAATATTTTGACAACTATCGCGACATTGCTGGATATGCAACTTTGGCTGAAAGAGCGTGTGAAGCGGTGCGAGGTGACAATGCGTAGAGCTGCAAAGGTTGATGCAAATCAAACTGAAATTGTAAAGGCGCTACGTCAGGTTGGGGCAAGTGTTCAATCGCTTGCTTCAACTGGCAAAGGTGTGCCTGATTTACTGGTTGGTTTTAGGGGTAAGAATCTGCTTCTCGAAGTAAAAGACGGTGGCAAGGTTAAGTCAGATCGAAAGCTTACACCTGATCAGGTCGAGTGGCATCAAGGTTGGCGTGGTCATGTTGCAGTGGTCGAGTCTGTAGAGCAAGCAATTAAAATTTTAGGGGAATAGGGATGAATGCTGCGACAGAGTTAAAAGTGAATTGGTCTAAGCGTTCAGCGCACCAGTGGCTTGAGCAGTATGGCGCTTGGGTAAGAACAGTAAAAACAAGCGTGTCAGCCAATCCGCTTGCTATCTTGATTGACCAAAATGACAAAACAAGAATACGTGCGAGCAAGCTGTTAATTCCAGTTGAGATTGAAGATTATGAAGCGGTGCGAGTTAGCAAGTTGTTAGCAAAAATGCACAATGATAGTCGGGAGTTTATGCAGGAAAGGGCTTGGTTTTTAATTCTTTTTTATGAAAACAATTGGTCGTACTTGAGTATTGCAAATGCTCATGATTGCAGTAAAGCAAAGGTACGTGCTGAGATTGACAAAGGGCTTTCGTACCTTGATGGTGTGATTGAGAATTTGCCCTATTGACAGTGCAGCACACTTCGTTTAAATTTGTGATAAGTGGTCAAAGTCAACTATACGCACTTAACCATGAAAAGCAAATGACGATCAGGAAAGACTGATAATTACCGTAAAGGCTCACAGAAATGTGGGCTTTTTGCGTTTTGGCGGCTTCCTTTATTCGTAGTGGTTTAAATTGAATGCCGCCACCTAAATTCTAATTAGGTCGAATTCGCCATAATTAAAACCTTTCGAATTCGAAACCTTTAAAAAGACATTTACCCTGCTACCCTCACAAATGAGGGGACCACATTTTTAACCACAAATTATTCCTAATAATATTCCAGATTCTAATTCCCTCGAATTCGATGCTTTTAAAATGGTGGAATTACACCAGATAGGAGAACAATATGCTCCGTTTATTAATGTGTTTATTCGGTCTACATGGTGCTACTGAAATCGATTACACGATTGAAGATGAAGAAATCAAAGTGTGTCGAGAATGTTTAAAAGAGATTGATTAATTTCTCCATCGCCGAACGTATTACGGCACATAAGACCTCGCTGAGATAACAAACTTGGCGGGGTTTTTCTTTTTCTATTGGTGATTACATGACAGACAAAGTACAAGCGAAACAAGACTTAGAATTTTGCAGTGCTGAGCTGTCTAAGTATCAGAATCTCAGTAGATCAGGATTGACGCGAAATGAGCTGCTGGCAATTGATGGCATCATGATTAAGCTGAAAGAGCGGATCAAGAATTTACGTGAAGCATTGTATGCGTGATGCAAAGCGATTGGCTGAGATTCGTAAGCTTCCGTGTGTAAGGTGTGGTAATCCAAACAGTCAAGCGGCTCATTCAAATAGCGCCAAGCACAGTAAGGGTAGATCGATCAAAAGTTTTGATCAGTTCACTATTCCGCTATGCCATTCCTGTCATTTCCAGTTCGATACTTTCCAGCTAGGTAATCGAGCAGAAAGTGAAGCCATGTTTGAGAAGTGGCTAGTCAAAACAGAGTTGATGATGCGCAGAAATGAGGATGTGTTTTGATGAATGCGAAAGTCAAACTCGAACCTGCATGCTTTGTTATCAAGTCATTTGAAGAAGTAGGTCGTGCTATTGCGTATATGCACAGGCATCATGCGGCAGCGTGTGAAGATGGCAAGCCTTTGGTTGTTCGCATAGATCAGAAACAAGAAGATCGAAGCAAGGCGCAGAATAGACTCTATTGGCTATGGATGTCGCAGTGGGCAAAACATCAAGGCACAGATAAAGATACAGAGCATCTATTCTTCAAAAAGCAATTCTTAGCGCGTATCTATCATCGTGATGATGTTGGTCAATACAGAAAGACGTTTGCAGCAGTAAAGGCTTTAAAAGATCAAAAGCACCCGATGTATCAGCAAGTGGCAGATGGGTTGAATGAATTAATCACGACGACTGACGCAAGTGTGGATCAGTTTACTGAGTATTTGAATGACATTCATGCATTCTGTTTGAAGCATGGGAAACATTTAAGTACGCCTGATGATTTGATGTATTTGAGAGAACAATAAGGGGTGGGCATGAAACTCACACAAGAGCAAGCCGCACTAGCTGATGAGTTGAATGGTCGTCAAAAACTGTTTGTGTTTGGATTGATGAGTGGAAAGACTCAACGGCAGGCATATTATGATGCAGGCGGCACAGCAAAAACAGATCAAACAGCAGATGCATGTGCAAGTGAAATCCTAAGTAATCCTAAGGTGAAAGCGTTTTATGACTCACTGATGGATAAAGTGGCTGAAGAAGCACAAGTTGATGCCACATACATCCTAAAGCGCCTAGTCGAAATCGACCAGATGGACGTATTAGACATCATGGACGATCAAATAAAGATTCTCCCATTGCGTGATTGGCCTAAGATTTGGCGTCAATATATTTCTAATATTGAGAATCTTGAATTAACCGATGCTGAAGGTGTGTTTAAGAAGATCAAATGGCCTGACAAGGTGAAAAACCTTGAGTTGCTTGGTAAGCATGTTTCGGTTGGGGCGTTCAAAGACAAAATTGAGCATTCGAGCGACCCGAACAACCCAATCAACATGAGTTTAAAGGTGGTATTCGAAAATGATGGAGAAGCGAGTACCGAGTAAATTTAAGCCGCTTTATACACATCTAAAAAACAACAAACTGTTCTATGTGTATCACGGTGGCCGTGGTGGTGGTAAGTCTTGGGAAATTGCAGATTTTCTACTCATCGAAGGCGCAAAACAAAAGCATCGCATTCTTTGCTGTCGTGAAGTGCAAAAGTCAATTAAGCAGTCTGTGCATAAACTCTTATCAGATCGCATTGTTGCGCTGGGCTTGGGCCACTTCTATCAAATCTTAGAAACAGAAATACGTGGCATAAACGGCACTGAGTTTAGTTTTGCAGGCTTGCTGAATCATACAGTCGAATCGGTTAAGTCGTTCGAAGGTGCAACAATCACATGGATTGAAGAGGCGCAGACAGTGAGTGCTTTCTCATTGTCTATTCTTATTCCCACGGTTGTTCGTACCTCTAAGCCAATGGTTATTATGTCAATGAACCCGAAGCTACCAAGTGACGCTGTTTATTCGCAATACGTGCTTGGTGAACGTGACGACACAGTTGTGGTGCAGATTAATTACACTGACAACAAAGAATGCCCATCTGAGTTGATTGCGCTAGCTGAACAAATGAAAGCTGATGACTACGATCAGTACGAACATATTTGGCTTGGTAGGCCGAAAGAAATTGCAGATGGTGCAATCTACAAGGCTGAGTTTGAGCAGATCAAGCGTGAAAACCGTATCTGCAAAGTTCCGCATGATCCTAATTTACCTGTTTACACATCATGGGATTTAGGGATTCTCGATCCTACAGCAATTTGGTTCTTTCAGGTTTACGGCAAAGAAGTTCGTGTCATTGATTATTACGAAGCGAATAATGAGCCGCTGGCGCATTACGCACGAATACTTGATGAGAAGAAGAAAGAGTGGGGCTACATGTATGAAAAACATTTTGCACCGCACGACATTGCAGCACGTGACTTATCAAGTGGTGTGAGTCGTGAACAGACTATGGCAACCCTTGGCTACAGAATGATAAAAGGTGCAAGACTCGGTGTTGAAGATCGTATCGAAGCAACACGGCAGATGCTAAAAAACTGCTGGTTTGATGCTGATAAATGCAAACACGGTGTCAAAGCATTGCAGAACTATCGTCGTGAATTTAACGACAAGCTAGAGCAATTTAAGGCTACTCCTGTGCATGACTGGGCTTCGCATGGCTCAGACGCATTCGGTGAGGGTGCTCTCAATATCAACAAGATGCATGAAACAGCCAAACCAAAACCGATACCACAGCTTAAACGCAGTGGATGGATGAGCTAATGGACAAGAAACAAGACAAAAAACAGGATCAGATTCTCAATGAGATTCGCCAAAACCTGAAAACTGCCGAAGAATACTGGCAGGACAACTACGAACGCGGTGTTGAAGATAAAGAGTTTGTCACGGTTGAGGGCGCTCAATGGGAAAAAGGTGCGGTTGCCAAACGCAGAGCAGATGGCAAGCCAAGTCTTGAGTTCAACCTTTCTCGTGCTTATTGCCGTCAACAGATCAACACGCAGCGTCAAAACCGACCACAGGCGAAAGTTATTCCAGTGGACAATGGTGCCGATCCTGAGATTGCAGGCATTATCGAGGGTTTGATCAAGGATACTGAAGAAGGTTCAGACGCTGAATCGGCTTACGATACCGCAGCAGAAAACGCGGTTTATGGTGGCATTGGTTTTTTCCGTATCATCACGGATTACGTGAATGAGTTGTCATTCAATCAAGAGCCTCGCTTTATGCCTGTGCATAATCCACATGCAGTCTATATCGACCCACTAAGCCGTGCGCTTGATGGTTCAGACATGAATTGGGCCATTGTGGGTGAATGGGTTAAGAAGTCAGACATTGAGAAGCAGTACGGCAAAGATGCTTTGGTTGATGTAGATTTTGAAGAATACTCCAGTTGGTGCAATGAGGTAGATGACACTATCCGCATTGCTGAATACTTCAAGAAAACTCAGGTGCAAGACAAGCTCTGGATGCTTGAAGATGGCACATCTGGCTATAAGTCAGAGTTGCTTGAGAGATATGGTTACACCGAAGAAGAAGCTTTGGCTAGTGGTTTTATTGTCAATGAGCGTGATACCACTCGAACAGAGATTAAATGGTTCAAGGTGTCAGGCTCTAAAGTCTTGGAAGAAACCATTTTCCCTGGACAATATATTCCGATTGTTCCTGTTTATGGTGAAGTGACATTTGTTGAAGAAGAACGTCACATCTTCTCACTGGTTCACTTTGCGAAAGACCCGCAGCGACTCTATAACTACTGGAAGTCTACTGAAGCGCACATTTTGCAGAAAAACCAAGATGATGTGTTGGTTGTTGATGCCAAAGGTATCTCAGGCTTTGAGGACCAGTGGCGCAATCCGGGTAGTTATGCAGCGGTTATGTATAACTTTTTTGACGGAAATGGAAATCAGTCTGCTCCACCTCAGCGCATTGGTGCAGCACAGCCGCCAGTTGGTATCCTGAATGCCGCAGAATCAGCCAAAACAGCGATTACAGACATTTTAAACATGCATGCACCTGTGATGGGTGGTCAGGGTAATGAAACGTCTGGTGTCGCGATTGGTATGCGTCAGCGTCAATCTGAAACTGCACAGTTCCATTTACAAGACAACTTAAACAAGTCAATCCGACATGGTGCTCGCATCCTGTTGGGTCTGTATCAGGCACTCTACACAGTGCCGATGGTTCGCCGAATCATTGGAACCGATGGCGAAGCGAAGATGATTCAACTCATGCAGCAAAACGGTGAAGGTTATTTTGCCGATGTGACGATTGGCCGTTATGACGTTCGTATGGACACTGGCCCGTCATTCAACACGCAGCGTGAGCAAAACTTTGCCTTGATGATGCAATTGCTCAGCATGAATCCGCAGTTGTTCAGCTTGATTGGTGATATTCTGCTGCAAAACTCACCATTACTGAACGCTAAAGAGATTGCAGAGCGCATCAAAACCACAATGCCACCACAGGTATTAGGCAAAGGCGACCAGATTGATCCTGAGCAGGCTAAAGCGCAAATTATGCAGCTTGACCAACTTGTGCAGAAGATGACATCTGACCTTGAGCAATTGCAAAAGCAGGTAACTGATAAAGAAGCAGATCGACAACTTGAAATGGTCAAAGCTCAGCTACAGGCAGAGCAAGCGATTCGAGTGGCACAGATCAATAATTCAGGTCGTGCTGATGTTGAAGAATTGCGCGGCATTGTCGAGTTGATGAAACAACAGATTGACTTACGCAATGCACCGCAAGACTGGCTCGAACAAGGTGAAGATGTAGATGCTTATGCACCATCGGAAGCTTACGAGCCAGAATACGATGAAGAATACTCGCAACCCGAATGGTTTGAACCACCACAGGATATTGCGCCAACAGACATGGAAATCCCTGCCACTGAGCAGGGTTTTTTAATGCCTGAAGAAACGGTTCAGCCTAATCTCGCTCTCAATCCTGATCAGATTGAGGACAGCGCATTGATCAACACTGGTGGCGATTTGCTGCCAAACATGGAGCAGAACAATGACGTTTGAAAGTGACGACATCGTAGACACAGGCGCTACGGAAAACACAGCCGCAGAAGTCGAAACGGAACAAACTGAAGAATGGCAGCCTGAACAGCCGAATGATGGTGAAGAAGCTGAAGCTGAGCAATCAGATGAGGAAAAAGCCAAACAGGAAGCTGAGCAGGAAAGCAAGAAAAAGAACCGAGCACAGGAGCGCATCCAGCAGTTAGCTCGTGAACGTGCCGAGTTGAAGCGTGAGCTTGATGAGTACAAGGCTAAGCTTGAGGCACCCAAAGCAGCAAGCGAAGCACCACAAATCGAGGATTTTGAGGATTACAGCGAGTATCTGCAAGCCCAACAAGATTTCTTTGTGAAGCAGGCAGAAGATCGTGTTCTTCAGAAACTTAAAGCTGAACAGGAACAGAAAGTACAGGTCGAGCGTCAGGTTCAATTTGAAACTGCTGCGAATGAATTGCGTGATGAGGGGGTTGATGTTGAGTCATTGGTGAAAAAGGCCGATGAATTGCCACCATTGCCGATCACGCTTGATCAGTTTGGCTTGAGTCCAAAAGAAACACTCTCTCTTGCTGCCGACATCATTCAAAACGATGAGCTGTATCTCGAATTGTCACAGATGAATCAAGTCCAAGCAGCAATGCGCATTGGTCAGATCATCGGGGCAAAACAGCCATCCAAAGCTGCTCCAAAAGTACCAAACACACCAAAACCAATCAAACCAACGTCTGCTAACGCTCCAGTAGCTCGCAATCCTGCGGCCATGAGTGATGACGAATGGTATCGACAAGAATTGAAATCTCGAAAAGGTAAATGATTATGGCTAACCAAGTTTTAACACACCAAATGATCGCTCGTGAAGCGGCTAAAATGCTCGAAGAGCTTGCACCGTTCACCGCAAACATCAACAAAGGCCGTCAAGATGAGTTTGGCACTGATGTGTCGGGCTTCAAAAAAGGCGACACCGTAAAAATTAAAATCCCAACTGCGGGTAAAGTATTTGATGGTGCTCAGTTCGCTGGTGGTGGTTCTGCTGCTGATGTAATCGAAGAATCAGTAAACTTATCGCTGGACACGCAGAAGCACATCGCTTTGCAGTTTGGCACCAAAGAGAAGATGCTCGACATCTCAGACTTTAAAGAGCGTATCTTGATGCCGCAAATGCGCACCCTTGCGTCTGTGGTTGAAGCCGACTTGATCTCTAAAGCCGTTCTAGGTGTTCCAAACACTGTATCAATGAACACAGCAGGTACTAACCCATCAAATGCATTGGCTCTAGCTCGTGCCAAGATGAACCAATACTTAGCTCCAGCAGGCGACCGTTCAACCTTAATCACAAGCACGGCAAACGTGGCGCTATCTGGTGAAATCTCTCGCTTGTATAACCCGACTCAAGCATCAAGCAAGGCTTACTTGGATGGCTATGTAGCAACTGCGTTTGGTCAAGACTTGTATGAACACCAGTCAATCCCGACTCACACCAAAGGTACTGCTGCAACTATCACTGTGAGCGCAGCATCTAAGACTGGTAGTTCAATTACTATGACTGCTGGCACGGGCGGCACATTGGTTAAAGGTGATGTGATTACCATTGCTGGCGTGAATGCGGTTCATCCGTTGACTGGTCAAGACATGGGTGTTTTACAGCAATTCGTTGTGACTGAAACTGTGACTGTGAGCACTGGCACAGCCGTTAAAATCTACCCATCAATCAACCCGACTGCTCCAAATAAAACTGTATCTGCATCTCCTGCATCTGGTGCGGTGGTGACACTTGCCTCAATCAATGGTGTGCAGAACCTTGCATTCCACAAAGATGCATTTACCGCAGCATTTGCGCCGCTTCCAGTGATTGCATCATGTGAGGGCTACACAGCTCGCTTGCCGTCTGGTATCTCGGTTCGTGTGATGACGTTCGGTGATGGTAACAACGATCTTGAGCGTACTCGTATCGACGTACTGTATGGCTTCCGAACGGTTCGTGGTTTACATGCGGTTCGTATTCCACAAGTGACTTCATAAGTTAAATAGGCGGGGCTTCGGCTCCGTCTTTTTATTTATCTTGAGGATTGAAACATGCAATACCCAAAAATGCTCTACAAGGGCAGTCAAGCGAAATACACATACGAAATCGCACAACATGAAGCCCATGAAGATGAACTTCGTGAACAAGGTTGGACTGGTTTTTATGATCTACCAGAACAAAGTGAAAGTGAGAAATTTGGTGAGATTTACTCAACCGACCTAAAAGCATCAGATGAAGCATTGACTGAAGCAAAGGCTGAAATTGAACGACTGCATAAAAAACTGCGCATTAAAGAGCTTGAAGATACATCTGCTGATGATTTGAAAGTATTACTCACTGAGCGAAATGTTCCGTTTGGTGCGCGTGATAGCAAAGCGGTTTTGTTAAATCTGGTGATTGAATCGGATGGGGGTGAATAATGCCAACTCAAATTATTACACTGACAAAAACACCAGTACAGATTACAACTGGACTGGAATCAGCACTTATTCAAAGTAAATCAGGTCGTGAATTCAGCTTTGCTCATTCCGAAACATCACCAGACATCACGGCTGGCGCTCACACATCAAAAGAAGTATTTATTGCAAGCCCCTTCATCATTTGGGCTTGGAGCAATATCGAAGAACCAATCAAAGTCGCTGTATCTGTTGCATAGGAATAGACATGATCAAAACACCGCTTAGCACCGTTTTAGGCGGTGCATTTTGGACACCAGGAGCCACTGTGATTGGTGGTGATAGCCAACCAGACAGAACCCCTTTGATGTGGAGTTCAGTTGACACTGATTTGATGTGGAATCCAGTAGATACAACTTTAATGTGGTCACGATAATTAATTAAGTAGTAGCCCATGGCTAATTTACCCGCAGCAAGCAGTCTGACCAACTCAAATGTCACAGAAGCAGGCTTTAAAGAAAATCTAACCAAAGTCATAGACTATGTCGGCGGCCCAAATGGCAACAATATCGAAGGCGGCAACCTCACTATTCTCATCAAAGACTCATTACGTCAATCCGTTGAAGCGGCAAGCGGTGGTGAGCAGACCGTGCTATATACAGCCAAAGGTCAGCCAACATACATGAACATCATTCAGAAGTTTGATCTATCTACGATTGATGCGTCATTAAGCGGCATACATCCAGCATTTATCGTAAACGGTGTAGAAAAGCCTGAAATCTTTATCGGCACATATCAGGGCAAGTTGGTCAACGGTGAGTTATTGAGTCTGCCAAACGTAGACCCATCTGCAACAATCAATTTTGACAATTTTTCAACATACGCCCGCGCATGTGGTGCGGGCCATCACCTGATGACAAATGCGGAATGGTCGGCTGTAGCGTTGCAGTGCTATAAAAACAATACGCAACCGTTTGGCAACACGTATTACGGACGCAGTTCTGAAAACCCGCTATTGATTGGACGCAGACAAGACGGACTTGACCCAGGCAATACATCAGGCACAGCGCGAACATTGACAGGCTCAGGGCCAGTCGAATGGCGGCATAACCGCAAGCCAAGCGGTATTGCAGACTTGTCTGGTAACGTCTGGGAATGGAGTGCAGGCATGCGATTAATGAATGGTGAAATCCAAGTCATTGCAGACAATAACGCAGCACTACACACAATCGATATGTCAGCAACGTCAGCGCAATGGAAAGCAATAGATGCTGTAACAGGCAATCTAGTCACACCAGACGGCAACGGTACAACGACTGGTACGGTGAAATTTGCGAATAGCGGCACAGCAGACTACACAATTAATGGCACTAACTTTGGTGCGATCCGCAACTTGTCTACAACCAAACCCGTAAGCGCGGCTGCATTGGCTCGCTTAAAGGCACTGTGCTTATATGCAGTAGTTGAAGATACAGCCAAATTTAATAGCGATGGACTTTGGAAAACAATTGATGCAGGTGAGCGCGTGCCCATCCGCGGCGGCACTTGGACCAATGCTGCCGGTGCGGGCGTGTTTGCTCTCTACTTGGATTACGCCCGCTCGTACGCGAGCCCGCTTATCGGGGCGCGTCCAGCTTTCGTGAATCTGTAGGAGGATTAAAATGCTAAAACTTGTATCAAATAAAGACGGTGTAGAAGTACATCAACTCACGATTGCAGACAATGAAATCTCAATCACACCTGCTTTTAATGGAATCACTGAGCTGCTGAGTGGTATTACAGATAAGCAGCAGATTCTTAACGCTCTATCTCAATTCAATCCTGAATATGTTTGGGCTGTGACTTATGAAACCCCGCCAGTGCCAGCATTAACGCGCAGACAATTTCGCCTTGCACTTGTAACCAATGGCTATAGTCTCGCGGACATTGAAACACTGATTGAGCAAATCCCAGATGAAATGCAAAAGCAGATCATCAAAATCGAATGGCAGGATGCAACAACATTCATTAGAACGAGCCCAAATTTATTGACCATGGCAAATTTAATGGGATTGTCTGCAGAACAGGTAGATGCATTGTGGGCGCAAGGGTTGGCTCTATAGCGAATCAAAACAAACATGACCATCCGAAAGGGCGGTTTTTTTATTGGAGAATCACATGCTAGTCAGCAGAATTATAGAAATGTCGCTTAAGCAACTTGGCATCTTGGCTGCTGGCGAAAGCGTGCAGGGTGATGAGCTTGCAGATGCCCTGATTACACTTGAGGGACTGCTTTCGCAATGGGCAACACAGCAACTCTACATCTACAAATCAACCAATGTGGTTATCCCGCTATCAGGTGTAAATTCTTACACGGTCGGCCCATTGGCTGCTGATATAGTCGCAGATATTCAAGGTGTATCAGATAAGGCTTTTCTTGATGATCAAGAAATCACACTGATTCGAGATACAAACAATAGCAAACCAGATGCACAGGTTGTTTATTCGGTTGGTGTGCCAAACTGGACATTCACTGTTTTAACGACTGGCAATGAATTAAGAATCAGAGTCCACTCACTTCCGTCTGATCTTGTTGCTCAAAATGAATTGATTGTTCCATCAAACTATCAACGACCTTTGGTTTTATCACTTGCTGTAGAGCTTGCACCAATGTTTGGTATCGAGCCAACGCAGATGCTTTTGTTGAATCAGCGCAATGCAATTGAGATGCTGAAACGCAGCAATACCACACCATTGCATGTGAAGAATGACCTACCAATTGGGGTGAGTTCTTATGAATGTGATTGATATTCCGATTGTGGGGCAATCTTATCATCTTGATGATTGGGCGGTGGATTGTCAGAGAGCAATAAACCTTTATCCGCAAGCGGTTGAAAGCCAAAATGCACCACAGGTTGCTGCACTCATTCCAACACCAGGACTAATTAAGAAGTACGAGTTTGCAACAGGTGCCATTCGTGGCATGTATGCGCTTACGGATCGTTTACTTGTCGTAGCGGGTGGTATGCTTTACACCATTGATAAGACAGGCGCAATACTGGCAATTGGTGAAATCGAGGGTGTTAATCGCGTCACTTTTGCTGACAACTCATTGCATGTCATGATTGTGGCAAGCAGCACATACAAATACACCATTGCAAATAATTCGCTCACACAAATAACAGGTGATGACTTCCTTGGTGCTTCCGATGTGACTGTGCTGGATTCTCGATTTGTCTGGACTGTGCCAAAGTCGGGTCGCTTTCAATGGTCGGACTTACTTGATACCACAACAACAGCATTAAATTACGCCACGGCAGAAACAAAGTCAGATGACCTTGTGCGAACCATCACGAATGGCGGTCAGTTGTGGCTGATTGGCGAAAAAACCACTGAGATATGGTCAAGTACAGGTGATGTGAATCTTCCGTTTCAGCGCATGTCTGGCGCTTTCTTGCCAGTTGGTTGTGCTGCTAAGAATTCGGTGTGCCAGTTTGGCCAAAGCCTTGTTTGGCTGAGTCAGACAGATGCAGGGCGTGGTCAAATTGTGATGACGCAAGGCTATCAAGCGCAGCGTATTTCAAACCATGCGATTGAGTATGATATTGCTTCATATTCACGTATTGATGACGCTTATGCCTTTGCTTATCAGGAGCATGGTCATTCGTTCCTTTTGATGACTTTCCCGACTGCGAAAAAGACTTGGTGTTTTGATGCGACAACAAATATGTGGCATGAGCGCAGTTTTTATAATGATGCAACTCATAAGCACGAGCATCATCGGGCTGCAAGTTACGCATTCTTTCAAAATACTCATTTTGTGGGTGATCGGAGCAATGGGAAAGTTTATCAGCTCACTCAAAATGCAATGGATGATGCTGGTGATGCAATCATTCGGGAGCGTGTCACTCCAGTGATTAATCCACACGGCACAAGGCTTATTTTTGATGAGCTAGAGCTAATCGCTCAGGTCGGGCAGGAAACTGGAATAGATCCGCAGATTATCCTGGACTGGTCAGACGATCGCGGGAAAACATGGTCACTCAGCCGACAACAATCATTAGGCAAAACTGGCGAATATCACAAGCGAGTGATTTTCCGCAGGCTTGGGCAGTCTTTCGGGCGAGTCTTTCGTATCCGCATGAGTGACCCAGTACGGCTTGTGATTACAGGCGCTAAGGTGAAACTACGATGAAGAAGCTACAGCCGCCAATCGGCGAACCCATGATTGTAAACGGCCAGATTTCACAAGTCTGGCTTTTATTTTTTGCGGACCTATCAGCAGCAATCAATAAGCTAAACGGGTACTGAGATGATTACGATTCAGCGTGAGAAGTGGATTGATTGCATAGATGAGCTGATGCCGCTTTGTCATGCTGCTTTCGATCTTGGTGAGCATAAAAAAGTAGGTTTTGAGCTTGATCTTGATGCTGAGCTTTACCAACAGATGTGCGATGCAAACATCCTACATTGCCTGGTGATGCGAAAGGGTGATGTGCCAATCGGTATGCACTGGGTCTATATCACACCAACACCACGGCACAAGGGAAGGGTGATGGCTCAGACCGATGTGATTTATGTTTTGCCAGAACATCGCAACAGCTCGATCCGGTTAATTAATTGGAGTGAGCAATACATAAAAAACCTTGCTGATATGTGGATTTTATCCAATCGCCCATATTCAGACCGGGAAAAGCTGTGGGCGAAGAAAGGTTTTGCATTAATTGAAACTGTAATGATTAAGAGGGTTTAGATATGGGAATTGCAGCAGCAGCATTAGGGGTTGGTGGAGCTTTACTAGCTAATAACTCAGCCAAGAAGCAGGCAAAAGCAGCGCAAAATGCCGCAAACACGCAAGCAGCGGCAGCAGATCGCGCAAGCCAAGTACAGTGGGATATGTATGATCAGACTCGAGAGGATTTAACGCCTTATTCTGATGCTGGTAAAAACTCACTAGCTCAATTGATGGGGCAAATGGGCCCAGATGGTTATTTTAACCAAACCTACACTGGTCAGGATATTTACAGCGACCCAAGTTATCAGTTCCGATTGCAACAGGGTCAGGATGCTATTCAGTCGGGTGCTGCTGCTCGTGGTGGTTTGCTGTCAGGCGCAACATTAAAAGCATTGCAGGGTTATGGTCAAGATATGGCGAGTCAAGAGTATCAAAATGCCTACAATCGTTTTAATGCAGATCAGACAAACCAATATAACCGATTGTCAAACCTTGTTGGCCTAGGTCAAAACGCAGCAGCGCAGCAGGGCAATGCTGGGATGCAGACTGCGCAAGCGGTCGCAAATAACACTATGTCTGGCGCTAATTCTCAAGCAGCTGGGATGGTTGAATCTGCAAAGGCTAAAGCGCAAGGGCAACAAGCGTTGCTTGGTGGTCTTGGCAACTTGGCTGGCATGTTTATTTAATGGGGTGAATCATGGCGCTTGATCCAAGCATTATTTTTATGGGGAAAACCCCAGACTTTCAGAAATCACTCGGCGAAAGCATTGATTTTGGTCAAGGTCTGCGAAAGTTGGTTGTCGGCCGCAAGATTGGACAAATGAACCAACTTGCCACACCAGAGGAAAAGCAGGCGTTTATCCAGAAAAACAACCTGTTTGGCCGCGAGTTATTCCAAACCTTGAAAGATCAGGAGGTTGCAGCAACACAGGCGGAAATGGCTAAGCAGAAGCATGAGGTGGATATCTACAGTGCAAGAATGCAGGGAGATGAGAGAAAATCCAATGCCTATAAAAACACAACCCAAGGGCAGGGTTATGAGTTGGATAATGCTGGAAAGGTCGGCTCTGCTGTTCAAAAAGCGATTGGTTTCGGTGCTACCACTGGAAACAAGCAGGCAATAATTGACGGCCTTAACCTTGGTAAGTCTACTGGTGAGATTACACCAGAAGCATACCAAACTGCGATAACCGCACTAGGCAATCTTAATTCAATTGATGATATTAAGAAATTTGGCTTGGCTATGCTTGATCCGAAATACTCACTCACCACGGCTGACAACGTTTTGGATAACAAAACATTGGTGGATAACAATATTCGCTCAACCAGTGTGCAGAAGTACGGTATTGATAAAACTGCAGAAACAGCAGATGAAAACCGTGCTGTCGAAGAGAAAAAGTTGGCATTTCAAAAACAACAGGCTTACTTCGAGAAGAATAAACCTGTTGGTTTTGGTGTAGATGTGAATGGCCGCAAATACGCCATTCTGCCAAACGGGAACTCTGTTTACATCAAGGATGAGAACGGTAATTACGTGATTGAGCAAGTCAAAAGTGGCAATGGTGGCGGTCTGACAGAGCAGCAAAGCAAAGACGCATTATTTGGTGCTCGAATGCAGGAATCTCATAAAATCCTCACTGATCTTGAGGGAGAAGGTGTGAGCAAGACATGGGTAAGTAGATTACCGATGATTGGCGATAGGTATTCTCAAGTAATGCCATCAGTATTGGGTGGTGCAAACTCTAAACAACAGCAGTATGCGCAAGCACAACGTGACTTTATTAATGCGGTATTGCGTAAAGAATCAGGGGCTGTCATCGCTGATTCGGAGTTTGAAAATGCGCAAAAACAATATTTTCCTCAAATCGGTGACTCTGATGAGGTTATTGCGCAAAAGGCAAAAAACCGTGAGTTAGCAATGAAGATGATTGTTAATGGCTCGGGTGTGCAAGGTAAAACACTGATTAATGGTGCCACCAACTCGCAAGGTCAATTGCAACCAGGACAAGTTCCTTCTGCTGGTGCTGGTGGATCAGCCTTATCTTTTTACAAGTAGGTGAAGCATGGTAGACCCAAGACAGTATTTAAACGACCCAAGGGTACGCAGAGTTTTGGATGTGATTGCCAAGGCTGAGGGTGTGAAGCATGGCTATAACACCATTTTTGGTAACGAACGCTTTAATAATCTTTCAGCACATCCAAACGTCCGAAAGCAGTTTAGGCAGACTGATGGAAAGATGAACGTAACTTCAGCCGCAGGCCGTTATCAGTTCCTAAAAGGCACATGGGATGATCAGGCAAGACGCTATAAGTTAAAAGACTTCTCGCCACAGTCTCAAGACATAGCCGCTATTGGCTTGTTGATACAGAATGGGGCGCTGCCTTATATTTTAAAAGGCGATTACCAAACTGCTATGAAGAAATCAGGCGGCACATGGGCATCCCTACCATCTTCGCCTTATGCACAACCAAAACGTTCTCAGGCTGAAATTGATAAGTGGTTCGGCGGTAATTCCACTGTGAGCTACGAGCCTGAAATTGTGCCAAAAAATCTAATGCAGAAAACGATGCGGAGCTACGAGCCAGAGCTTGTGCCAAGGGAAATGATGGTTGGTGGGGCAAGCTCCTATGAACCAGAAATTGTTCCATTAAGTAACATTGCTGGCAGTAATTCTTACGAGCCTGAAATTGTGCCAAAAAACATGCTTGCATCTCAGGAATATTGATATGGCATCACAAACTTTAGCTTTTATTAGCAAAGCCCGAAGCAATGGGATGAAGGATTACCAAATCTGGAATGAATTGCGAAAAGACCCAGACTTTAACGCAAGCACAAAGCGAGCTAGAGCTTCTGGAATACCACAAGAGAAGATTGCACAAGAGCTTGGATTAAGAGTTCGCTTTGTTGATTCTCCAAAACCTAAGCCACAACCAAAACCACAACCCACCCCAAAACCTGAAAAACCATCATTCTTGGCTGACGTTGGTGCTGGGATGGATGATATTTACAGCGGTGTTAAACAAGGTGTGTTGTGGTACGGAGATAAAGCAGCAGAGCGCTCTAATACTTTGCTCGGCACAAACTTTGAAACCGATGATTATGAGAAGTTTTCCAAGGAAAAGGCTGCGGAAAAGAAACTCTATGAGAAAACAAGAAAGGAAAGTGGTGCTGGCATGAACGTAGGCCGATTTGTCGGTCAAGCAGTTGCAACCGCTCCACTTGCTGGACTATCAAAAGGCTATGGGGCTACCAAGTTAATATCTGTACCTGGTGTAGCCATCACAGCGCAAAACGCTGCGGTTGGTGGTGCTGTTGGTGGTCTTGGTTTTGCTGAGAACGCGGGACAACGAGAAGCTAATATCGCTTCTGGTGTTGTTGGTGGTGCTTTGGGTGGTATTGCGGGTGACAAGATCGGCAAAGGTATTGCCAAAGTTTCACAAAAGGTTGTTCCATCCGCGAAAGCGACTGCTCAAGCCCGTGTCAGTGCCACCATAGATGACCAGATTGAGATTGCATTAAAGCAAAGCAACGTCAAAATGAGTGACTTGTCTGACGATGTGATTGCTGGATTGCGAAAAGACGTAGCAGCAGCATTAAAATCTGGTAAAGCAGTCAATAAAGAGGCTATTGCTCGCAAAGTGGTGCTTGATCGTGTGGGTATTCGACCAACTCAGGCGCAGCTCACTGGCGATCCGAAATTATGGCAAAAACAAGCTGAGCTTGCCAAAATTCAAGGCGCTGGCGATCCGTTGCGTGACAAGCTGGTACAGGATAATGTGCAGCTTGCAGGGTTGCTTGATGATGTGGCCACCAAAACAGGCGGCAAGGTCGATGATGCTTATGGCGCTGCCAGTGGTGCGGTCGATGCGTTAAAAGGTCAACAGGCGCAAAACAAGGCGTTTTATGGTGCTGCTTACGATAACGCCAGAAAGGCAGCAGGTAATGATATTGTTTTGGATGGTCGAGGTTTTGCAAATGATGCAATCACCAAGCTTGACGAGCAGTATGCTATGTCCAGCCTACCACCTGGTGTGAGCAAAATCATCAAGGATATTGAAAAGAATCCGCAGGCTTTCACCCTTGGTAAGTCTGAAGAACTCATCAAAATCCTGAACCGTGAATACGGCTCATCACTTCAGAATGGACAGCCAACCAGCTCCACTTATGCAATTGGTGTAGTCCGCGATGCGTTAGAAACTCGCCAGAGTGAAGCAATGCAGAATCTGCTTTCAGCTGGTGGTAATGATGCTGCTCAGGCATATCAGTTCGCCCGTGACGCTTATAAGTTTAACGCTCAGCAAATCGAGAGTATCCCGTTGCTCAAAGATGCAATTAAAGGCGTGGAGCCAGACAAGTTGTTTCAAAAGCACGTCTTGAATGGCAATGTTGCTGAACTTCAAAGGACTGTTGAATTACTCAACAATGTCAATCCGCAATCCGTGGCTGACATCAAGGGGCAGGTGGTTAAGTTTATTTCAGACAAAGCAGTCAATCAGAATGGACAGTTTAGCCCAGCAGGAATGAAACGAGCATTGGATTCAATCGGGGATCGTAGACTTGCTGCAATGTTTACGCCAGATGAGGTGGCGAGATTAAAAGACATTGGCATGGCTGGCCAGTACCTAGTGACACAGCCTGCTCACTCTTATGTGAACAACTCAAACACTTCTGCAGCCTTGATGAATTTCTTTGGTGGGATTATCAATCGACCAGGTGTTCGCGTGTTGCTTTCACCACTTAAAGATGTTGCCGATTCCGCTCAAGTGAGCCGAGCAATGAAAGCCAATATTGTTGGTGACGCAAAAGCTTCTGCCAATGTGATCAATAATATGATGCTTGGCGAGGGTGACAAGAGAATGATTGAGCGGCTAACGAAACTTGGTGTAATTGGCGGTGCAAATACAACCAGCCGTTAAAAATTGTGATATAAAATCCTCATAACTATGGGGGTTTTATGAAAAGATTAATATTGATGTGCGGGCTACTTGCTTCGGGTTTTAGTTTTGGTGCGGATTGGGTGTTAATAGGAGAGACTAATAGTAATATCAAGCACTACTATGATGTTGATTCGGTGAAACCATTGGGTAAACATCAGTTTGAGTTCTGGGAAAAGCATGTCGAAAAAAATGAAAACAAAGTCATGAGAGCTAAAGTTGATTGTGTGAATGATAGCTACACCGTGATGGATTACTACAAATATCGCGGTGACAACGTGGTGGACTCAATCACTAATCAGGAGTATAAGATCATTCCTCCACCAGATACCGCTGGTTATATAACGATTGAGAGGGTATGCAACTATGGATTATCATTAGAAATAGGTAAATTAAATCTACCTAAAAAGAGCGATTTCTCTGATGATGCGGAATTTCAAGTTGCTAGATTTTTTGCCCTTGGATTTCAGGACTATACTCCAACAATGGATATGATGAATGATTACTTTGACTTAATGGAGGCCGCTAGTAGTGAAAAACAAATATATAAGATGTTTATTAAAACCCTAGACGGTGTAGAGTATTTAAAATTTAAATACTTGAATTTAAAAAATAAAGCACCCTAGGGTGCTTTTTTTAATATCGATCCTCTAAAGCGTCAAGTCTTCTATTATTTTCGCGCTGATCTTCCTCAAGTGAGGCAACCTCATTTTCAAGCCTTTCAATACGCGCAGAAAGGTCGTGGATAGTATCATCCTGCTCGAAAGTCATTTCAAGGCGCAGGATTAGCTCAGCGGTTAGTGTTCTGCCGTTTTCTTTAGCTGCGTTATCCAACTTATCTTTAAGCTCAGCAGGTATTCTGAAATTCACTTGTGGGTCTGTGCGCGCCATATATCTGCCGTGTCTAAAAAAGAATAATCATAACTATATGGTGCTATAAAAAAATAGTCAAAAATTTATTGACACCAGATAAAGCACCTGCTTTAATGTGATTGTGATGTTGAATTACATCACATGCTATAAGGAGAACCAAATGGCAAGACAAGACCCGCAGGTAAACGTGCGTATACCTGAAAAAACTTTAGAGCGATTTAAAATTGAAACAATTAAGGATCGCAGAACTATCACAGCTCAGCTAAATATGATCATTGAAGAATGGTTAGATAAGCGAGAAAAAGAGAGTGCGAAAGCATGAAATCAACAGACAACAAAAAAGCCCCTGATTCTTGGCGGAAGCGGAGCTTTAGTGTTGTTAACAAAGGAATATTAACTATGTCCAATATAACCCATTTTTCCAAAGGTAAGCAAGTTCAGATTAGTGAGCATCAATTGTTACGCTTACTCGACTTCATTAGAGTTGCAAATAATAAGTTTGGTGAATTGCAGGCTTTAACTAAAGTGGTTGCTGAAAAATGTGATGAACATTCAATTTCACAAACCCTAGCACGATTGGCTTCTAGTATTGCAAACGATTCACAGGATGAATGCTTAGAAGAATTTGAATTCTTTAAAGAACAATCGCCACAACTTGCGTCAATTTTTGCAGAGGAGTTGGCAGCATGAATGCGAAACTAAATAATACAGTAATGGTTGCTGACAAAGCTTTGTCTATTGTTGAATACCAAGGTCAGCGTGTTGTAACTTTTGCAATGATTGATGAAGTTCATGGGCGACCAGAGGGAACGGCTCGAAGAACTTTTGCAGCAAATAAAGATCACCTAGTTAAGGATGAAGACTTCTATCTTATTGATTTTGCTAAAAAGAACGAATTTCGTACATTTGGAATTGATGTGCCAACACGCGGATTAACACTAATAACCGAATCAGGCTACCTAATGTTGGTGAAGTCATTCACTGATGACTTGGCTTGGAAAGTTCAAAAACAATTAGTGAAAGGGTATTTCAAAGCTAAAGAATTGGTTGAAAACTTCGACCCAATGAAAGCACTCTCTGACCCGAATGCTTTGCGAGGTTTGTTGCTTGGTTATTCTGAAAAAGTAATTGAGCTAGAGCATAAAGTTGAAGAAATGGCTCAAGATGTAAATGCCTATGAGCGAATTGCAAAAGCTGACGGCAGTTTATGCTTAACCGATGCAGCCAAAGCATTACAAGTGCGACCTAAAGACTTTATTTCCCATCTTTCCAGTGAAAAGATGAAATGGATATATAAGCGCCCAGGCAACTCACACTGGTTGGGTTACTCGGATAAAGTGCAGGCAGGCTATCTTGAACATAAGGTTACAGAAGTAACGCGCGGAGATGGCACGACAAAAATCACTGAGCAGGTGCGCATTACACCTAAAGGATTGGCGAAGTTAGCAAAGGATATAGGTGGTCAAAGTGAAGCTTGATCGACTGGATGAGTATACTTTAAAAATGAGCAAGGAAGAACTTCTGATTGAGCTTAACGATCAGATCGAGCTTACGTCTGAGATAATGCGCCTTGACCGTGAAGAAATTCGAGAGTGGAGATTGGAGTGTGATAAATATCAACAAAGAGCCTTCAGGTGGAGGTGGAGTTTTTATTTTCTATTCTTAGTTCTAGTAATCATTGCATTCAATCTTAACTAACCACAAACCCACTTCGGTGGGTTTCTTGTTTTTAAACCACATCAACCGCCTTAATTGGCGGTTTTTTATTGGAGCTAGCAATGGCGACCTTAGCAACAAATGTCAGTTTTCAATGCCTTGGGCTGGATGGCAAGCCACTCGCTGGTGGCAAGGTTTACACCTACGAAGCAGGAACCACCACACCAAAAAGCACATACACCACAATGGCTGGGGATGTGCCGAATTTAAATCCAGTCATTCTTGATCAAAACGGCAAAGCCAAAATATTTTTAGGTGATGGTGCGTACCGGATGCGGATTCTTGATAGTAATGATGCGCTGATTGATGATATTGATCAGATTTCACGTTATGTCACACAGTCAGAGTTTGCAACATTCCAGCAGACTGTAAATGATGGCGTTTCACAATTAACCGAAGTTCGTGAGCAGATTGATGTTTTTGTGAATACGTCGATTGGCAACCAGAAAGGCTTTGCGAACGGTATTACACCACTCGATGCAAATGTGAAAGTTGATCCGATTTATCTACCAGCCCTGCCAAACAATGCAATCCCCCAAGCCACAGAAACAGCATTTGGTGTGGCTAAAGTTGCAACTCAAGCTGATACAGATGCAGCAGCAGATGACACGCGCTTTGTTACACCTAAAAAACTGTTAGCTGGTGTAAAAAACCACTTAAACGCTACTGGTAATGCCCCAACGTATGCTTGCAGAGCTTGGGTGAATTTTAACGCAACCACAGGGATACCGCTTGTTTCTGCAAGTGGTAACGTAACAAGTATCACAGATAACGCTACTGGTGATTTTACAGTCAACTTCACAACAGCTATGCCAGATGCTAACTACGCTGTCGCAGGTGTAACAGGAAACGATAACGTAACAAATAACCCTGCTGCTGCTTCTATACGTGCTCAAACGGGTGCAATCACTACAACAAGTTGTCGTGTTCGTACAGCAAACCACTTTATAAACTCTGGTGCTGCTGTTTACGACATGCCGTACAACTCAGTTATTATTTTCCGTTAATTCTTCGAGAAAGCTATGAAAATTATTTATCAAACAGATGAAGGTGGTGTAGCTATCATCACCCCTACACAAGATGCTTTAACCTTTATGTCTATTGACGAAATTGCTAAGAAAGATGTGCCAACTGGTCTACCTTACAAAATTGTAGATGATTCAGAAATACCAACAGACCGAACATTCCGTGATGCTTGGACTGTAGATGAAGCATCATTAACTGATGGAGTAGGCGCATGATTCAGGTTGATATTTTAAAAGCAAAAGAGATTACGCACGAGAAGCGCAGAACAGCACGAGCAGCAGAATTTGCCCCACTGGATATTGAGGTAACCATTCCAGCAATGTCGGAGCAAGCAGAGGCTAAACGCGCAGAGATTCGCGATAAGTATGCCGATATTCAGGCGCAGATCGATAGGGCCAATTCTGTTGATTCACTGAAAAACATCATCACCCAACTTTAAACACAACAAACCAACATCAACCCTGATCTTTAATCAGATCAGGGTTTTTTATTACCAAAATTTAGGGGGCATCGTGTCTGAAACGAAGCAAGCCGCTGCAGAACTCGCAGCAACAGTATCATCAGCAGCAAGTAAAACCACATACGTTGGGGCAGGCGGTGGCTTTATCGCTTGGCTCTTATCAATAGACATTTTGCCGTGGCTCGGTTTTGCAGTTGCATTAGGTGGCTTTATTGTGAATCTGATCTTTAAGTTTTTAGAAAATAAACGTGCAGCAGAGTTGCACAGAATCAACATGCGCAAAATGATGTGTAGAAATGGAGAGTGCAATGAAGTTGATAGATAACTGGAAGCAAGCTTGGAAACTCAAGTCGGTACAAGTGGGCGCTCTATGGGCGTTTTTTTACGTCTTGATGTATGCGGCTTTTGAATTGTTGTGGCTATTTGGCTCTAACTTTCCACAGTTTTGGGCAGTAGTACCACAAGAAGTTAAAGAACTATTGCCACATTCATGGGTGCTATGGCTTGGCTTCCTAAACAATGTTTTAAGTGTTTTTTCAAGACTGAAATATCAGCCTGAATTGCATGGTGGTGACAATGAATCCAGCTCAAATTAAAAAACTCCAAAATGCAGTAGGTGTGCATGACGATGGTATCATCGGGCGTGGCACATTGACTGCGGTATTTCGCAAGCTTGGTGCTAGTCAGTCACGCGCTGAAGAACTAGGCTTGGCTGCAAATGTTCATTTCCGCACCTATGGCATCCTAGATAATTCACTTCGATTGATTCACTTCTTAGCGCAGTTGGCGCATGAGTCGGGTAACTTCCGCTACATGGAAGAAATTGCGTCAGGTGCAGCATACGAAGGGCGAAAAGATTTAGGCAATACACAGGCAGGGGATGGAAAGCGATATAAAGGTCGTGGACCAATTCAATTAACTGGCCGTGCCAATTATCGCAGATACGGTCAGCAGCTTGGCATCGACTTTGAAAACAATCCTGCGATTGTAGCAATCCCAAGTGTCGGTTTGCTCGTAGCTTGCAAGTTCTGGTTTGATAATGGCTTGAATGCTTTAGCAGATCAAGATGATTTAAGAGCGATTACACGTCGCATTAATGGCGGCTATAACGGCTTTGAAGATCGTAAAGCGCACTTAGCTAAACTGAAAAGCTGGGTGTGAAAATCCTTATGGGCAAACCCTACGCAGCGTGGCGTGTTGGGGTTTGCTGTTTTAGGATACATTAAATTATTAAAATGTGGATAAATCACCAACTATCCACAATATCACACCAGTCTTGCACCATTTTTCTTCGCTCATCTAAATTCTGCGCGTGATTATACGTTCCACGAACTGCATTCTTATCAGCGTGCGCAAGCTGCATTTCAATCCATTCTGAGCTATACCCCGACTCATGCAAAATAGTTGAAGCAGTAGCACGAAAATCGTGTGCTGTCAGTGTTTCAAATCCCGCGCTTCTTAAAGCAGCATTAATCGTAGTTTTATTCATGATCTTGGTTTTATTAAAGACAGAACAAAACACAAGCTCATCGTTTGATTGCTCTTTTTGACTTTTGAGAATCTTAATCATTTGATGACTTAGCGGCACTAAATGCGTGCGATTCATTTTGATATTGCGCTCACCCTGCTTTAATTGCTCTTGGGTTGCAGTCGGGATAGTAATAAGCTTTTTCTCAAAATCGACCCATTCCCATCTAAGCCTACAAATTTCAATAGAGCGCATCATCGAGTACAAAAGAAGCATAATTGCATTCTTAACCATTTCAGTAGATCGACTATTATTGAGCGCAGAATGAAAGCGACTCTTTTCTTCCTGCGTCATAGGTCGTGCTGTTTGCTTTGGTGGACGCTCAACGGTTTGACCAAGTGATGCAACAGGGTTTGTTTCGCAAAGCAGATTAGCAATCGCATAGTTGAATACAGCGTTTACAATCTGCCTGTTTCTGATAGCTGTAGACTCACCAGTACCATAATTCATTTGTTTAGACACGCGCTTAATCGTGTCTTTTTGCATTTTTAAAACATCATAAGGTGTGATTTTTTTAATATCTTTAGAGCCAAAAGCTGGGAATAGGTCGCGCTTAAAAGCCTTTGTTGTTGAAAGTCTAAATGATTCCGAGCGCGTATTCTTTTTTGTGTTATACCATTCAAGAGCCACATCCTTAAAAACACTTTCTGCATCCAATTTCGCTTTTATTTTTTCTTCTTGCTTAAACTTGGCAGGATCAATATTTTGATCTAGCAGCGCCTTTTGTTCTAAAACCTTTTGTCGCGCCGCAGCCAAACTCACAATCGGATACTCGCCAAGACTCAGCATAGACGCTTTACCAAGAAAGCGATAGCGAAACCGCCACAGCTTAGAACCATTTGGGCGAACCTCAATACACAGTCCTGAATGATCTGCAATGCGGTACATTTTCTCAGATGGCTTCATCTGTCTGATTTTAGTGTCATTAAGCATAGCAGTGTGAGTAACAGCGTTAGAAAAATAAGTTACTCACAATCTTACTCACAAAACCTTTTTATGTCATTTGATAGTAATTTATAATAATTTACACAAGGCAGGCGATCTATAAGAGCTAAATATTTAATTTTTATGATAATTTACAGTAGATTATAACAATGCTTCCTTTCGATCATTAAAAGCATGAGCTAACCTATTGAAAACTGAACACTTTAAGTGCTAAAGAGTCTGAGATAATTTGCTTTATTCCTGCGCCTATAATGAGAAAGGACTTTATTTTTCTTGTCGAAAAGAAGGTGGAATAAGGAAGCGCTTATCATCATAGCAAAAAATAAGCATTTTCTGCGGACTATTTATATGATAATCCCTGTTAAAGCTTATCAGCGCATTCACCAGTTCATAGATTTTCAAAGCTTATTACACATTGTTCAAGTTTGATCTGAAAGAAATGATCACTTGATCAAGCTGGGTCATTCAGCAGTCATATTTTAGCTTCACACTTATAGATAACGTAAAAAATGCGCTAAAAAGTAGCATCATGGCGCATGTTATTAGCGGTTCACGTCAGGTAGTTTGAGTGCAGCGTTTCGATAGAAAATACAAATCTGCAGTATAGATATTTTCAATCAGCTTGCTCGAAAAGAATACAGATTTAGGATTTTTAAACGATCTTATTATTTTTGCTCAATAAAAAATAAAGTGTTGTTTAATATTGTTGAATAATTTGCATTGCTCAATGAAAGTACGGCACAGCAAAATACTTGCATAGATACAGTTTGAGCTATTTTTTGATCTACAATTCAACAGAAATAAAACATAAATGCACTAAAACAGTGCTATATTTTGTAGTTTCAAATCAAATCAAATGAACAGTGCTTGAATATGGTGCAAATCATATTTCTGACAGTATAATAGCGACAAAGTAATTCTTTAAATGATGTATTCTCATACGGAATTCATGGTTTTAGCTTTGCTTTTAAAAGTTGGTATGCTAATTGCTTTATAACTGCCAACTACTAACACGCACTTTCGGGTGCAACAAAAAACATCGGAGCAAAATGAGCATGGCGAACAAGGTCCTTCAACTCATCCAAGAAAGTGGCGCAAAATGGGTAGACTTCCGTTTTACAG
>RRZU012427172.1_pt1 | contig 36336 bp, 31 predicted proteins | sample 2165561 | NCBI WGS metagenome assembly RRZU01 (sample SAMN10456909, study PRJNA506462) | wastewater metagenome | isolation source: wastewater sludge | place: USA: Moscow, Idaho | reverse complement strand
TTGGGCATGCGGGTTTGGCCGCCAACGAGGATGACGTCGGAGATGTCGCTCACGCTGATGCCTGCGTCCTTGATGGCCACTTTGCAAGGCTCGATGCTGCGCTCAACCAGATCTTCTACCAGTGCTTCGAGCTTGGCGCGGGTCAGCTTGATGTTGAGGTGTTTGGGGCCGGATGCATCGGCCGTGATGTAGGGCAGGTTGATGTCGGTGGACTGGCCGCTGGACAGCTCGATCTTGGCTTTTTCGGCAGCTTCTTTCAGGCGTTGCAGCGCCAGCACGTCCTTGGACAGATCAACGCCTTGTTCCTTTTTGAACTCGCCGATGATGTAGTCGATGATGCGCTGGTCAAAGTCTTCACCGCCCAGGAAGGTGTCGCCGTTGGTGGAAAGCACCTCGAACTGTTTTTCGCCATCCACATCGGCAATCTCGATGATGGATACGTCAAAAGTGCCGCCGCCCAGGTCGTACACGGCGATTTTGCGGTCGCCTTTTTCCTGCTTGTCTAGGCCAAAGGCCAGCGCGGCAGCGGTGGGTTCGTTGATGATGCGTTTCACTTCGAGGCCAGCGATACGGCCCGCATCTTTGGTGGCCTGGCGCTGGCTGTCGTTGAAGTAGGCCGGAACGGTGATGACCGCTTCGGTCACAGGCTCGCCGAGGTAATCTTCGGCGGTTTTTTTCATTTTGCGCAGAGTCTCGGCGCTGATCTGTGGCGGCGCCATTTTCTGGCCGCGTACTTCGACCCAGGCATCGCCGTTGTCGGCCTTGACGATTTGGTAAGGCATCAGCTCGATGTCTTTTTGTACTTCTTTCTCGTCAAACTTGCGCCCAATCAGGCGCTTGATGGCGTACAGCGTATTTTTGGGGTTGGTAACAGCCTGGCGTTTGGCCGAGGCGCCCACCAGCACTTCACCGTCTTCTTGATAGGCCACAATGGAGGGCGTGGTGCGCGCGCCTTCGCTGTTTTCGATGACCTTGGCGCTTTGGCCTTCCATGACCGCTACGCAGGAATTGGTGGTTCCCAGGTCAATACCGATGATTTTTCCCATGTTTGTTTACTCCGCAAATTGGTTGATTTGGTGTTGAAATAAGGCGGTTTTTTCGAATTTCAAGGGCTCTGATGGCTCAAGCCGTGCCCGTGCGCTTGAAAAAGCGCAGGGCAGCCTCAGGCGGCCGTAACTGCCACCAGCGCCGGGCGCAGTACGCGATCGGCAATCAGATAGCCTTTTTGCAGCACGGTCACGACGCTGTTGGGCGGCAGATCAGTGCCTTCGGGCGCAGGCACGACGCTGATGGCCTGATGCACATTGGGGTCGAAGCGCTCGCCTTGCGCCGGGGCAATAGGCAGCACCTTGTTGCGCTCCAGTGCCGAGAGCAGTTGGCGCAACGTGGCTTCGCTGCCTTCGCGCAGTTGCTCGGCCGTGGCACTTTCGACATGAAGGGCCGCTTCGAGGCTGTCGATCACGGGCAACAGGTGCTCGGCAAAGCCTTCGATGCCGAATTTGCGCGCCTTGGCCACATCTTCTTCGGCGCGGCGGCGGGTGTTTTGCATATCAGCCTGGGCGCGCAGGTAGTCGTCATTGAGTTGCTGGATTTGGGCTTGCAGCGCTTGCATGTCGGTGGCGGCAGGGGCTTCGGGTTGTATTTCAGATTGAGAAGTGGAAGGGTCGGTATCGACCATGTCGGATTCGGGATTCGAAGCGTTTTCTTGGTTCATGGAGCAGTCCAGGAAGCAGGGTGTTAAAAAGTCCAGCCAACAACAAAGCGGGCAAGCATGAAGATATATCTTGCCCGTTTGCTGATAGGCCACTATACAAACAGCTTGTTGCAGCCTGCCACAAGCGTATCAACGAGCATCAGGCAGCAAGCACTTACTCAGCCCATATGGGGCTGTTGCCGAATGTTTCAAGGATTTTGAGCAACAGTTGTTGTCGTTTTGCGTTGAACACTGAAGCAGTGTCATGCGCTTGCTGCGGATGAGCAATTGTAGGGGGATGGCATAAAAAGCAAGAGCGCCTGTGACAGACGCTCGCTGATAACAGACGCAGAGGCCTGTCAGCAAGGTTTGCGTATCAATTCCCCACTCTAAGCGTATCAGTTCAAGAAGCAGCGCATGGCGTGCAGGAACCGCCATACGCTGAACGGGCTTGATTGACGCTCAGTTCTCGGGAATCACGTGCATATGGCCTGCCGATGGCCCATGCGGATGGGAGTTCTCATGGCCGTGGTCGTGGTGCTCTTCCATATCCACCGGCACGATATTGATTTGCCCGTGGCGCACGCCGCGCTCGGCCATGATGCTTTCGCCAAAACGGCGCACCTTGGCGGTGGGGCCGCGCAACAGTGCGGTTTCCAGGCAGTTGTCGTGGTCGAGGTGCACGTGTGTGGTCACCACCACAATGTCGTGGTACTCGTGCTGGAGCTGCATCAGGCGCTCGGCCAGATCACGCCCGTGGTGGTTGAACACGTAAGACAGGCTGGCGACGCAGAATTCGGCCTGGTCGTTTTGCAGATTGACTTCAGTCAGCTTTTGGCGCAACAGGTCGCGCACCGCTTCCGAGCGGTTCTGGTAGCCGGCTTGCACCACCAGTTGGTCGAATTGCTGCGCCAGACTTTCTTCCAGAGAAATGGTAAAGCGTTCCATGGTTGACCTCCGAGGTGTGAGAGAAACTTCTAAAATCATACATCCATATTGCCCTTGGATGAAATAGTGGGCGTTTGGCGTGAAACGATCGTTCCGGAAAGTTTCCCCGATGGCGACTGGCATGCGTGCTTGCCGGCACAGACCAAAGCCGGAGGGCAGCCTGCCTCATTTTTGATGGCAACCCTGTTGGGTGGTGCGGCCACCGTGTGGCTGATTTTTTTGTGGAGAAGCGTGATGCAACAAGCACCTGAGCGTTTGACCTATCCCCGTCTGTTGAGTATTGCTGGCTCTGACAGCAGCGGCGGCGCTGGGATTCAGGCCGACCTCAAAACCTTTGCCGCACTGGGCTGCTACGGCATGACGGCCATTACGGCCATCACGGCGCAAAACACCACGGGCGTACAGGCTATTGCGCCCACCGCGCCAGACATCTTGCAGGCGCAGATCGATGCCGTCATGAGCGATGTGGGGTGCGACGCCATCAAGATCGGCATGGTCTTCAACGCCGAGAGCATGCGCGCCGTGGCAGCCAGCCTGCGCCAGTACGGCGTGCGCCATGTGGTGCTGGACCCCGTGGTGGTGGCCACGGCAGGCAGCGTGTTGATGGAAGACAGCGCGGCCGCCGTCATGCTGGCAGAGTTGGCGCCCTTGTGCAGCCTGATGACGCCCAATCTGGACGAAGCCCGTTTCCTGACGGGGCAGAGCGTGGAATCACCCGAAGACATGCGCGCGGCGGCGCATCAGTTGCTGCGCACGGGCGCAGGGGCGGTGCTGGTCAAAGGCGGGCATTTGCCGGGCGATACCATTAGCGACATCTTGGTGCTGGCCGATGGCAGCGAGCATGTGTTTGCCGACCAAAAAATCCACACCCGCAACACCCATGGCACGGGCTGCACCCTGTCGTCGGCCATTGCGGCGTTTCTGGCTTTGGGCAAGAATTTGCCGCAAGCCGTGCAATTGGCGCGCGCCTATGTGCGCGCAGCCTTGCAGGCCGGCGCAGAGGTGCAAACAGGCCACGGCTATGGCCCGGTCAATCACGGCTTTGCGCCGCAGGCCATGCAGCTGGTGCCACGCGCTTGACCAACAAAAGGCAGTCCACAACACAACCGATACAAACCAAACGGGCAAACAAACAGGCCAACAAAGCAGGCCAGCAAAAAACCGCCGCTGCGCAGAGCGCCAACGGCGGTTTTTTTACGGGCCGCTGAGCCGATCAGCGGGCGGCAGCGTTTTGGCGCAGCGCCTGTGCCAGCGCACCGATGTTGTGGCGCATCAGTTGCAGATAGGTGGGTGCCGGGCCTTGCGCACCGCTCAAAGCGTCGGAGTACAAAGCCTGTTGCTGCACGGGCACGCCGGTCTCGCGGGCGATTTGTTGCAGCAGGCGCGCGTCTTTCACGTTTTCCAGAAAAACAGCGCGTACATTTTCTTTGCGAATCTGCTGGATGATGAGTGCCACGGCACGGGCCGAGGGCTGGCTGTCGCTGTTGGTGCCCAGCGGCGCAATAAATGTCACGTGGTAGCGCGCGCCCAGATAGGCAAAGGCATCGTGCGCGGTCAGCACCTTGCGCTGCGCAGCCGGAACCGCTGCAAACTGCTGCTCAGCCCAGCTATGCAGCTGCTGCAATTCGCGCTGGTAGGCCGCCAGGCGCTGCTCGTAATGGGCGCGGCCTGCGGGGTCGGCCGCAATCAGGGCGTCAGCAATGTTGCGGGCATAGCTTTGCATGCGCACGGGGTCTTGCCAGACGTGCGGATCCTGTTCGCCGTGTGCATGACCATGCGCGTGTTTGTGGTCATGATCGTGGTCGTGATCATCTGCGTTGCTCAGCGCCGCAATGCCCTTGGTGGCAACGGCCATCGGGATTTTGCTGTTGCGCATGGCGCGTTGCAGAGGAGCGCTTTCCAGCCCCAGGCCATTGACCAGCAACAGTTTGGCGGCGCGGATTTTGCGCACGTCGGCAGGGGTCATTTGGTAGCTGTGGGAATCGGTATCGGCCGCAACCAGGGCTTGCACGGCCACGCGCTCACCGCCGATTTTTTGGGCCACGTCGGCCAGGATGCTGAAGCTGGTGACTACCGGCAGGGGCGTGTTGGCCCAAGCGCTGCCCAAGCTGAGCAGACCCGCCAGAACGAAGGTTTTGAAGAAGAATGAGAGTCGGTTTTGCATGCGATGTACCTGATGAGAATGCCTGAAAACGGTTGAGCAGGCTCTAACAAACGGGCCAAAAGTATGACACAAGCGCCGCCGATCAGGGGGGTGAAACCCTGTCGGCAGTAGAGCCATTGGGTTATGTGGAGCTCGCGCCTGAGCGATGTCGCAAGGGCTGGTGTGGGTTGCCAGGCGCTGCTCAGAAAACCCTGTCAAGAACCCGTATCGCTGGTCTGTATGCGCGTGCCGTCGCCAATGCGTTCATCGGGCTGGATGATGACGGATTGGTCTTGCTCCAGCCCGCTTTTGACTTCAGCCGCCAGCGCCGAGCGCATGCCGATTTGCACCGGCGTGCGTTGCGCCTTGCCATTGACCAGGCGGTAAGCGGCCCAGCCGTCGCCCAGGCGAAACAGGGCATTGGCCGGCACTTGCAGCACGTCATCGGCGCGTTGCACGATGAATTCCACCTCGACCCGATAGCCATCTCCCAGCGCCGCCCATTGCTGCTGCGGCGATTCCAGATCCAGAATGACGCGGGTGCGCTGCTCTTCCACCCCCAGGGCAGACACTTTGGTAAAGCCGCCCGGCTCGACCCGCGCGACCTTGGCTTGCAGCGCGCCTTCTCCGCCCCAGCGCGAGATGCGTGCGGGCATGCCAGCGGCCAAGCGCACGGCATCGCCCGAGAGCACTTCGACTTCGATTTCCAGTTGGCTGGGGTCGCCCACTTCCATCAAGGTTTGCCCCATGGCAACGGGCATGCTGCTTTCGATTGGCCGCTTGAGGATGCGACCGGCCGCGGGCGCCGTGACCGACAACACCTTGCCTGTGTTGTCGGTGCCCTCTGCGGCGCGCCCTTCTTCTTGCAACAAGGCGCGTGCTGCGGCCAGGCGGGCGCTGGCGGCTTGCTCGTCTGCACGGGCAACGCCCCATTCGGCCTGCGCGGCATCGTGACGTGTTCGGGCTTGGTCCAGCTCCTGTTTCGAGATGGCGCCGCTGGGGTGCAGCGATTGGGCGCGCTGCCAATCGGCCTGCGCCAGGCGCTGGCTGGCCTGGGCAGCGCTGCTGCGTTTGCGGGCGGCTTCCAGCTGGGCCTGGGCACTGCGCACATCGGCTTGCGCCTGGCTGCGTGCGCGCGGGTCAAGCAAAGAGCTGGCGGCGGCGTCGATTTCGGCCAGTGTTTGGCCCGCCTGCACCGCATCGCCCGGTTGCAGGGCAATGCGCCGCACGGTTCCGGCCACGGGCGCGGTAATCACGTAGCGCTGCTTGATGCGCGTTTTGCCTTCTTCTTGCAGCACCACTTCCAGCGGCCCGCGCGTGACCGTGCCGATGCTGGCCAGCTGGGTGGGGCTGCGCATGGCCAGCCAGGTGATGCCGCCGAGCAAGAGCGCGGCGGCCAGAATCATGAACGTTTTGCGTGGGGGCAGTTTTGCTTGCATGCTTTACTCACGTGTTTTGAGAACGCCGATCAAATCCAGCTGGCGAATGCGCCAGTAAACGGCCAGACCCGAGACGATGGCGCTCAGAATGGTAACCAGTGCGGAAAATGCGTAGGCCGAGGGCGGCAAGGCTACCGGAATGCGATAAAAGTCTGAGCGCATGCCGTTGGCAAAAAACAGCGCCAAGCCGTTGCCCGCCACAAAGCCCAGCGGAATCGACAGCAACACCAGCAAGGCCTGCTCGCCCAGCAGAATGTAGCTGACTTCGCCTTGCGTAAAACCCAGAATGCGCAGGCTGGCCAGTTCGCGGGCGCGCTCGGCCAAGGCAATGCGCGCCGAGTTGTACACCACGCCGAAATTGACGACCGTGCCCATCAGCACGGCGATCCAGGTGAAGATGTTGCTGGTTTTGGCAATCGTTTCAAAAAAAGAGCGGATTGCTGCCAGGCGCGATTCGGAGCTGGCCACGTAAGGGCGTCGATCCAGCTCGCGCCGCACAGCGGCATGGGATTGGCTGTCTGCCGTGAGCACCACGTTGTTGATGACGTGGCCATCGCCCAGCGTGCGGTTGAGCGCATCCAGATCCATGTAAGCGTCGATGCCCAGATAGGTGTGTACCAGTTGCGTGATGGGCAGGTGCAGCATCTGCCTGCGGCCTTCTACCACTTCGACCCAGATCCGGTCGCCCACGCCCACTTGCAGTTGCTCGGCCAGATAGCCGTTGAGTACCAGCCCGTTCGCCGGCAGGGGCACATGCTGGAGCCGGGTGTTGGTCAGGCGGTGCAAAGTGCTGTCGGTGGGTAGGCCATGGATGGCGGTGAGCTTGCGGCGGTTTTCGCTGTATAGCCGCACGGGCACGCTGCGCGAGCCTTCCACCCGGTGCACACCGGGCAGGGCACGCAATTCGTGCAGGGCCCGTTCGGGCTGGATGTCGATCAGCGTCGCAGAGATATCGTAGTGGCGCGACAGGCGGTATTCAGTATCGATCATGTAGGTGATGGCGCTGGTTTGAAACGCCGCCATGATGACGATGCCGCCCGCCAGTGCCAGCCCGACGACCGAAAACAGTGCCTTGCCGGGCTTGCGCTCCAGCTGTCGCCAGATGATGCGTGTGGGCTGCGACAGCCAGCGCCAAATGCCGATGCGCTCGGCCAGCGTGTGGCGAAAGCGATCGGGCGCAGGGGCGCGCATGGCCTGCGCCACAGGTTCGCCCGCTGCGGCATAAACCGAATAGCCGGCGCCTGCCAGCGCCGCCAGCAGACTCACGCCCGCGCCCAGAAACACCACCGACAGGTTGATCGAAAAATGCAGCACGGGCAGGCGAAAATGTTCCTTGTAGAGTTCCGTGAGATGCGTGCCCATCCACATACCCATTCCCACGCCCAGCAGGGTGCCTAAAAGGCAGATCAGCGTTGCGATCAGGCCGTAGTGCAGGGCCACCTGGTGCGTGTTGTAGCCAAAGGCTTTGAGGATGGCGATTTGGTCGCGCTGCATGCCGATCAGCCGCTTGAAAACCACATTGAGCAAAAACGCGGCCACACCCAGAAAGATGGTGGGGAACAGGCGCGCCATGGTGCCCAGTTGCTGCAGCTCGTCGTGCAAGGCGCGGTAAGCAGGCTGGTTGATGCGGCCGATGGCACCGAGCCCGCCATAGCGCGCCAGGGCGGCATCCAGCGCGTCGATCACGCTGCGCTCGTTGGCGTTTGCCGCCAGCTTGAGCGTGACCTGGTTGAAGGCGCCATCCATATTCATGGCGGCTTGCAGCGCCTGATGCGGCATCCACACGATGACGAAGCGTTTGTAATCGGGCAGGCCCGAACTGGGGTTGACCTGATTCAAAAATTCTGGCGAGGTGGCAATGCCCACGATGGTGAACCACTGCGCCCGCCCGTTGATGGTGAGATACAGCTTGTGGCCGGGGGCGAGGCGGTGTGCGTCGGCAAAGGCGTCACTGACCAGAATTTCGCCCGCCGCATCGGGCAGCAGCATGCGGCCGGTGCGCAGGTACAGTCGGTTTTGCTGAGGCTGCCCGCCATTGGGCAGCGACAGCACCGAGGCCACCACCGATTCGTCAAAACCCGGCACTTCGACCTTGGCGCCGGCAGCGATGCGCGTTTCTGCCTCGCCCACACCGGGAATTTCGCGCAGGCGATTGGCTACGCTGTTGGGCGCACGCTTGAGGCTCGACCACACGTCGGAGAAGCGGTATTGTTGATACAACCGGGTCGAGGTGCTGCGCAGTGAATCGATCGTGGCCTGCGACATCACCAACATGGCAATGCCCGAGGCAATCACCAGTGCAATGGCCAATGCCTGCCCACGCATCAGCCACAGGTCGCGCAGGGCTTTGATGTGCAGTGCTCGCATCGCCGGGCCTTGCTCCTTTACCAGCGCAACTCGCGGGCGGGTAGGCGCTCGGCATTGCGCTGTTCGCACACGATGCGGCCATCTTGCATCCACAGCACGCGTTGCGCCATGCGGGCGATGTCGGCGTTGTGGGTGATGATGATGGTGGTGGTGCCCAGTTCGGTATTGACGCGCTCCAGCGCTTCCAGCACGCGCACGCCGGTGCTGGAGTCGAGCGCGCCGGTGGGTTCATCACACAACATGACGACGGGGCGCTTGGCAATGGCGCGCGCAATGGCGACGCGCTGCTGCTCGCCCCCCGATAGCTGGGCCGGAAAGTGATCCAGCCGCTCGCCCAGGCCCACCAGTTCCAGCGCCTGCTCGGGCGCCATGGGTTGGGGAGCGATGTCGGTCACGATGGAAACATTTTCGCGCGCGGTGAGGCTGGGAATGAGGTTATAGAACTGAAAGACAAAGCCCACGTTGTCGCGGCGAAAGCGCGTGAGGCGGGCGTCGCCGGCGTTGGTCAGGTCTTCGCCGTGGTACCACATCTGCCCGGCGCTGGGCACGTCCAGCCCGCCCAGAATGTTCAGCAAGGTCGATTTGCCGCTGCCAGACGGCCCCAGCATGACGACAAATTCGCCCGCGCGCAATTCCAGATCGATGCCGCGCAGGGCATGCACCTCGACATCGCCCATGCGATACACCTTGGTCAACCCCTGTGCCCTGAAAATCAGATCCTTGTCGTGCGTTTCAGGCATACCGCTCCACTGTTGTTGCACTGCTCATGACGCGGTCATTCTGACACACGCATGCGGATGGAGCCAAACAACAACCCGACCGCCGGCGATGGTTTGGAGCCGGTATCGGGGAGGCAGGCAGGGGAACAACGGGCGTGGAGCCTGTTCAGCCATCCACATCCACATGGTGGCACGTGCGCACCAGCCAGCCGCCTTGCCTGCCGCACAGCAACGAAAAGGCGTAGGCCGCGGCGCACAGCAGAATGATGGCTGGCCCCGATGGCAGCTCGGCGTGGTAAGACAACAGCAGGCCGCCATAGCCGCAGGCCAACGACAGCGCCAGTGCCAGCCCGATGGTGCCCGCCAAGGTGCGTGCCCACAGCCGCGCAATGATGGCCGGAAGCATCATCAGCCCTACCACCATGAGGGTGCCCATGGCCTGAAAGCCCGCCACCAGATTCAGCACCACCAGCATCAGAAAAACAATGTGCCACAGGGTGCTGCGCCCGCCGCGTGCGGCGAAAAAAACCGGGTCGATGGCTTGTGCCAAAAAGGTGTGGCGAAACACACTCAACAGCAGCAAGGTGATGCCAGCCACGCCGCCCAGCAGGGTGAGGGTGGATTCGTCAATGGCCAGCACCGAGCCAAACAGCAGATGCAGCAAATCGGTCTGGCTGCCGTAGCGGCTCACGGCGGCTACGCCCAGCGCCAGGCAAGTCAGGTAAAAAGCGGCCAGGTGCGATTCTTCGCGCACGGGCGATTGCCTGCTGGCCAGACCCACGCCCAGCGCCATGGCCAAGCCGGCCAGCAACCCGCCTGCGCCCATGACCCAGATGTTTTGCCCGGCCAGCAGATAGCCCAGTACCACGCCGGGCAGCACGGCGTGGCCGATGGCGTCGCCCATCAAACTCATGCGGCGCAGTTGCAGCAGCACACCCAAAGGCGCCGTGCCCAAGGCCAGGCAGACGATGCCCAGCAGGGCGTGGCGCATGAAATCGAATTCGACAAAAGGTTGGCACAGCAGATCCCACAACATGGCTAGCCCCTCCGATCCGTGTTGTACATGGGGGCTTGACCCGGATGGTCGGGTTGCGGCTGATGGGTGGCGGGCCGTGCGTGTGTGTGACTGGCAGCTGCCGCATGCGCGGGATTTTCCAGCCGCAAGATATGGTCGAAATGGTTGTGCGCCTGCTCCATATCGTGCACTACAGCCACAATGCCCGCGCCTTTGCGGGCGCATTGCTGCAGCACCTGCAAAAGCTCGGCCGTGGTGGCGGCGTCCACGGCGTTGAAGGGTTCGTCCAGCAGCAGCATGCGCGCGTTTTGCACCAGCATGCGCGCAAACAGCACGCGCTGAAATTGCCCGCTGGAAAGCGCAGCGATGGGTTGCCGTGCCAGCGCGAGCATGCCCACCTGCTGCAACGCGGCATGCACGCGCGCCCATTGTTCGCGGCGCAGGCGGCGCCACCAGCGCAGTTCGTGCCACAGGCCCAGGGCCACCAGGTCTTGCACCAGCACGGGCAGGTTGCGATCGATGCCTGCCTGCTGCGGCAGGTAGGCAATGTCTTGTCGCCGCAGCTGCTGCCAGTGCACGCTGCCGCTTTCGCAACGCACCAGCCGCATGGCGGCCTTGAGCAGAGTGCTTTTGCCTGCTCCGTTGGCGCCCACGATGGCCCAGCTTTGCCCGGTGGCAAAACGGGCGGACTGCTGGCAAATGGCCTGTGCGCCCTGGTAGCGCACGGTGACGGCATCGAGCACGATGGCGCTGGCCGATGTTGGCAGAGGAGCGAGCGAAGGGTCGGACTGCTCTGAATGCGCAGTCGTCGTGGTGGTTGTGGAGGGCGCTGTCATCATGGTTGCACGGCGCTTAAGCCGCGGCGCATTTGAATGGCCTCGGCCACGTGCGCGGTTTCCACGCGGGGGCTTGCAGCCAGATCGGCAATGGTGCGCGCCACGCGCAAAATGCGGTGCATGGCGCGGGCGCTCCAGCCAAGCTGTACGGCGGCGGCCTGCAAAAAGCGGGCGGCATCGTCCGGCAGTTGCACGGCAGCTTCCAGCGCCTGCCCTTGCAGGGCGGCATTGGGGCATTGCTGGCGGGTAATGGCCTGCGTGCGGGCGGTTTGCACCCGTGCACGCACGGTGGCGCTGCTTTCGCCGGGGGCGGCGTGCATCAGTTCATCCGGCGGCAGGGCGGGCACTTCGATGTGCAGATCGATGCGATCCAGCAAGGGGCCGCTGAGCTTGCCCTGGTAGCGGCTGACCTGATCGGGCGTGCAGCGGCAGGTGCGCACGCGGCTGCCCAGGTAGCCGCAGGGGCAGGGGTTCATGGCGGCAATCAGTTGAAAACGCGCCGGGAAAATCGCCTGCTGCGCCGCGCGCGAAATGTGGATGCGTCCGTTTTCCAGCGGTTCGCGCAAGGCTTCGAGCGCGGGACGCGGAAACTCGGGCAGCTCGTCGAGAAATAGCACACCTTCGTGCGCCAGGCTGATTTCGCCCGGGCGGGGCGGTGAGCCGCCGCCAACCAGTGCCACGGCACTGGCCGAATGGTGCGGGGCGGCAAAGGGGCGTCGACCCCAGTCGTCTACATGGAATTTGCCTGCCAGGCTGGCAATGGCGGCGCTGGCCAAAGCCTCGTGGGTTTGCATGGGGGGCAGCAAGCCCGCAAAACGCTGTGCCAGCATGGACTTACCAGAGCCCGGCGGCCCCACCATGAGCAGGCTGTGCCCGCCCGCAGCGCAGATCTCAAGCGCGCGTCGAGCGGCGGCTTGCCCTTTCACATCGGCCAAATCGGAGTATTGCGGCTCGGGCAGGCGCGCAGCAGGTTGCACCAGCGGCAGGGCGTGGTCGCTCGCCGCTGCCGAAGTGGCGTCAATGCCCGCCAGCGCAAAATGGCGCACCACATCCAGCAGGCTGTTGGCCTGGTACACGCGCGCGCCGGGTACCAAGGCGGCTTCTTGCGCGCTTTCTGGCGGCAGCACCAAAGGGGCATCGTGGCCTTGCTGTTGCAGGGCGGCGGCCATGGCCAGCGCGCCTCGCACCGGCCGTAACTCGCCCGAGAGCGACAGCTCACCGGCAAACACATGCTGCTGCAAAGCCGCGGTGGCGATTTGGCCGCTGGCGGCCAGAATGCCCAGCGCAATCGGCAGATCGAAACGGCCAGAGTCTTTGGGCAGGTCGGCAGGCGCCAGATTGACCGTGATGCGCTTATTGCTCGGAAACTCCAGTCCGCTGTTTTGGATGGCGCTGCGCACGCGCTCGCGTGCTTCTTTTACCTCGGTGTCGGCCAGCCCCACCAGCGTGAAGCTGGGCAGGCCATTGGCCAGATGCACCTCGACCGTGACGGCAGGCGCATCCAGCCCAAGAAGGGCGCGGCTGGATACCAGAGCAAGGCTCATAAACAGGGGGCTTCAGGCAAGGCGGAAATCAATAAATCCGTACAGGGCAAGGGCGCGGCACCGTAGGGTGCAGAGCCCGCAGCGCTGTCAGGCAAAGTCGTCGTCAGGCGCGTGCCGCATGATGCGCTGGATGATAGCAGCGCTGAAGCCGCGGCTGGCCAAAAAACGCATCTGGCGGGCGCGCTCGGCGGGCGTAGTGGGCAGCGTGCCGAATTTTTTTTGCCACAGGGCGTGCGCCCGTTCTGATTCGGTCTGGGCGGCTGCGTGCAGCAGCTCCTGGCTGATATCGGCATCGATGCCTTTTTGCTGCAACACCTGGCGCAGGCGAATGTGCCCCAGGCGAGCGCTGCGCTGGTGCAACAGGGCTTCGGCCGCGCGGCGGTCGTCGAGCCAGCCTTGGGTCTGCAATTCGTCCAGCACGGCGGCAATCTGCTTGTGTTGCTGTGCCAGTTCCGAAGCATGGTTTTCGCCGGCCTCTGCATCGGATGAGGGTGCGTGCTCGTTCAGGTCATCGGTGTCTTCGGGCAGGTAGTAGCCCGCGTTGTCGGCATCCACATCAGGCTGTCCCCGAGCGTGTTCGCGTGCCTGGGCGTGTATGTGCGTGCCGCCTGCCGTTTGTGTGGCCTGTTTTGCCGCTTGTTTGACCGTTTGCGTGCGCAGCCAGCGCAGCAGCTTGGCCTGCAACTCTGCGCGCGAATAGTCGCGCAGAGCCAGCAGTTGCAGGGCTTTGTCCTTGAGGGTGGTGGCGGAAGGGGTAACCATGGCGCGAGAGGCAGTCAGATGGCTCAACGGGTTCAATCGGCGCAACCGACACTGAATACGGCAATGGGGTTTGGTTCAGAGGCAGCCGCGTCGTTGTAGCAGTTACCGCACGGCTGCCTGTTTTTTACCGATCGATCCGACCAAGCTAATTGGGCATGGCGGTGCTTACGCCTTGTCTTCTGCTGCCGTGGCAGCAGGGGCCGGGGCTGCGAGCAAGGCGATGCCCAGGTGCTCGCGGATGCGGTTTTCGATCTCGTAGGCCAAGTCGGGGTTTTCGCGCAGAAACTCGCGGGTGTTGTCGCGGCCCTGGCCGATTTTTTCGCCGTTGTACGAATACCAGGCGCCTGCCTTGTCCACGATTTTGGCCTGCACGCCCATGTCGATGATTTCGCCCAAGCGGCTGATGCCTTCACCGTACAGAATGGCAAAGGTGGCGTCTTTGAACGGAGGTGCAACTTTGTTCTTGACGACTTTGACCTTGGTTTCGTTGCCGATGACTTCGTCGCCTTTCTTGATGCCGCCGATGCGGCGGATGTCGATGCGCACCGACGCATAGAACTTGAGCGCATTGCCGCCGGTGGTGGTTTCGGGGCTGCCGAACATGACGCCGATCTTCATGCGAATCTGGTTGATGAAGATGACCATGCAGTTGGTTTTTTTGATGGTGGCGGTGAGCTTGCGCAGGGCCTGGCTCATGAGGCGGGCTTGCAGGCCGGGCAGGCTGTCGCCCATGTCGCCTTCGATTTCGGCGCGCGGGGTGAGTGCGGCGACCGAATCGACCACGATCAGATCGACCGCGCCGCTGCGCACCAGGCTATCGACAATTTCAAGCGCCTGCTCGCCGGTGTCGGGCTGGCTGATGAGCAGCTCGTTGAGGTTGACGCCCAGCTTTTGCGCGTACTGCGGATCCAGCGCATGCTCGGCATCGACAAAGGCGCAGGTGCCGCCTATTTTTTGCATTTCGGCAATCACTTGCAGGGTGAGCGTGGTTTTGCCCGATGACTCGGGGCCGTAAATTTCGATCACGCGGCCGCGCGGCAGGCCGCCTACGCCCAGCGCCACATCCAGACCGAGCGAGCCGGTGCTGACGGTTTGAATGTCCTGCACGGCTTCGCCTTCGCCCAGGCGCATGATGGAGCCTTTGCCGAACTGTTTTTCGATCTGCGCCAGCGCGGCTTGCAGGGCTTTGGTTTTTTCGGCCTGGTCGGTGATGTTGCTCATGAAAATTCTCCGTGCAGCAAGGAAGGAAAGAAACTGGTTAAATCAACATACTGTGTGTTTAAACAGTATTTTAGTGGATGGAAAGGAGCTGTCAAGCCTCGGATGCCCGTGGATTGTGCGATATGTTGCTTGTGCTCATCGTTTCTGCGGTTAAAGCAGAGCAGAAACGATGGCTAGAACCTGAGGTGCGTGATGGCGTAGATCAGCACACCGATCAATCCGCCGATGACCGTGCCATTGAGGCGGATGAATTGCAGGTCGCGGCCTACGTGGCGTTCGATTTCGCGCACCAGGTCTTCATCGTCCCAACTTTGCATGGTGCGGCGGATGTGTTCGGGCGCCAGTACGCGCAGGTGATCCGCCAGATGCCAGGCCACCACCTGCAACTGGCTGTTGAGGGCGTTTTGCCAGGCCGGGTTGTGTTGCAGGCGCTCGCCCAGGGCGGCGGCGTAGCGCATGAACCAGGCCGCCAGCACCGATTGCTCGCTGCGCAAATCTTGTTGCAGCCACTGGCGGCCATGTTGCCAGATACGCTGCACGTAATCGTGCAAAGCAGGGTGCGCGATCAGCTGGTCTTTGAACTGCTGCACTTGTTGCTGCAAGGCGGGGTCGGTTTGCAGGCGTTGCAGCCAGTTAGCCACTTCTGCGGCGTAGTGCTGGCGCAACGGGTGCTCGGGCGTGGCCAGCACGGTTTGCAATTCGTCGATCAGCGATTGCGCCAGTTGCTCGGCCAGTCTGGCGGCCAGGTCTTCGGTGTAGTCGAGCTTGTCGGTCATCCACACCAGCTTGGGATATTCGCGGCGCGCCATGGCCACCATGCGCTCGGCCAGCAATTGGCGAATGGCGGGCGTGCCGATCCATTCGGAGACTTTTTCCAGCGTGGCGTTGAGCGCGCGCTGGTGGTGATTGCCCAGCGTGAGCAACTGCATCAATTGCGCGGCGGTAGGAGCGGCGTCCCATTGCTGCAACTGTTTGCGCACAAAGGCCAGCAGCTCTTTTTCCAGCTCGGGGCTATCGAATGCGGCCACGGTGGTGGCCAGCCATTCCCGCAACTGTTGCGTCAGCCGTTGCAGATTGGCCGGGCGAGCCAGAAACTCGCCCAGCTTGTGCGCCAGGTTGTAGGCGGCCATGCGTTGCAGCAGCACTTCTTTGTCGAGAAATTTGTCGTGCACGAATTGCGCCAGGGCATTGGCCAAGCGCTGGCGGTTGCGCGGGATGATGGCGGTGTGCGGAATCGGCACGCCCAACGGATGCCGAAACAGCGCCGTCACGGCAAACCAGTCTGCCAGCGCGCCCACGGTGGCGGCCTCGGCAAAGGCGCCGATCCAGCCCCACCAGCCTTCCCGCCCCATGTAGATGCTGCACGCCAGCAGTGCCAGCGCCAGCAGCAGCGCGGCCAGGGCGACGCCTTTCATGCGCCGCAGGGCGCGGGTTTTTTCGTCGGTAGCGTGAGCAGTCATGCAAACAATCGAGTAAGTCAATACCGCCCATGCAGATGCAAATGCAGGCGGCGGGTAAGGCAATGATAGGGTGTATCGGCTGCTGGTAGGCAAGAATTGCCATGCGGTGCCGGCGGGCAAGGTAAGCGGGCGTAATCAGGGACGCATGGCTGTGGCATGGCATGCGCGCAACCGAAAGCGGCAGGCTTCTGCAGAAAAAGTCCCACGCATTGGCGAATGGCGCGCCCGCTGGTACGATCGGCCGCATCATGAGCAAAGCCGCCCCCCCTGATGTTTCGCAGCGCCGCCTGGGTGCGTTGGGCGCGCGCCTGCTGTGGGCGGCGTGGCGGCTGTTGACCTCCATGCGCTTTGCCATCGCCTTGTTGCTGGTGATTGCAGTGGCTTCGGTCATCGGCACGCTGCTGCCCCAGCAGCAGCCCTACAGCGTGTATGCGGGGTTGTATGGCGCGTTTTGGGCGGATGTGTTCGAGGCGCTGGGTTTTTTCCATGTTTACCAAAGCACGTGGTACATCCTGATGCTGGCTTTTCTGGTCGCCAGCACCAGTGCCTGCATGGCGCGCCACGTGCCGGCCATTGTGCGCGACTGGCGCAACTGCAAAGAAGATGTTGCCGTGCCTGCCTTGCAGGCGCTGGGTTTCAAGCGGCGGGCGGTGTTGCCGCATACGGCTCAGGCGGCCGCGCAAACGCTGGGGCAGCAGTTGGCCAATCAGGGCTGGCAGGTGCGGCTGCAAGAGCGCGCGCTGGCGCAGGGCAGCGGCTGGATGGTGGCCGCGCGCAAGGGGCGGTTGAATCGCATCGGTTATCTGGCCGGGCACGGCGCGGTGGTGCTGATTTGCCTGGGCGGCCTGATGGATAGCAACTGGCTGCTGCGGGCGCAAATGGCGGTGCAGGGCAAAACGCCGTATCAGGGCGCGGGGCGGGTGGCGCAAGTACCCGCGCAGCATCGGCTGGGGCCGGATACGCCGGGTTTTCGCGGCCATTTGACGGTGGCCGAAGGCCGCCGCAACGATGCGGCCATTGTTGCCGTGCAAAACGGCGTGGTGATACAGGACTTGCCCTTTGCCGTCGAGCTGCTGCGCTTTCATGTTGAACATTACCCCAACGGCACGCCCCGTATGTTTGCCAGTGATGTGGTGCTGCACGACAAGCCTGGCGGTGCCATGCTGCCCGCGCGCATCGAGGTGAACCGGCCGCTGCACCACCGCGGCGTGACGCTGTACCAAAGCGGGTTTGAGGATGGCGGCTCCCGCCTGACGCTGCGCGCTGTGCCCATGTCTGCCGATGCCAGCCCTTGGGTGGTGCAGGGCCAGGTGGGCGGCCACATCCAGTTGGAGGATGGTGAGCAACCACGCACGCTGGAAATCGACAGCCTGCAAGTGATGCAGGTGGAGGACATGGAGGTGGCAAACGCCACGGCCCCGCAAACAACGAATGAGGCGAATGATGCGGATAAGGCTGATGCTGCAAACAGCCCCAGCGCCACCAGCCAAAGTGCTGCCAGCCGCCTGATGCAGTTGCTGCGTCAGCCAACAGGCATGGCGCACGACGCGCAGGCGCAGCAGGCCTGGCAAGACATTGGCCCAAGTTTTGGCTACAAGCTGCGCGATGCGGCGGGGCAGGCCACGGAATTTCACAACTACATGCGGCCAGTGCAAATTGGCAGCCCCGCCGAAAGCGTGCCGCAATACCTGTTTGGCGTGCGCGAACAGGCCACGCAAAACTGGCGCTATCTGCGCGTGCCGGCTGATGCCGATGGCGGGCTGGACGAATTTCGCCGGCTGCGCACCGCCTTGCTCCAGCCGCAGCAACGCCAGCAAGCCGCGCAACGCTATGCGGCGCAGATCGCCCCGGCGGGCGATGCCGAACTGGCGCGGCAATTGGCGCAATCGGCCCAGCGCGTGCTGGATCGCTTTGCCGGCGATGCTGCGCAATGGCCGCAAGCTCGGCGCGACCCACACAGCGCCGCTGCCCGTAGCTTTGGCCTGGCGGGCGTGGCCGCGCTGGTAGAAAGCCAGGCGCCGCTCGATCAGCAGGAACAGTTGGCGGGCGCCGTGCTGCGCATGCTCAATGGCAGCCTGCTGCAATTGCTGCAACACGCGCGTCAGCAGGCGGGTTTGCCGCCGCTGGATATGGCGCAGTCGCGCAATCAGTTGTTCATGAGCCAGCTTGTGATCGCCCTGAGCGATGCGCCCCTGTACCCGGAGCCGGTGTGGTTCATGCTGCAAGACTTTCAGCAGGTACAGGCCAGCGTATTGCAGGTGGCGCGCACGCCGGGCAAATGGGCGGTGTACGTAGGCAGCACCTTGCTGGTGCTGGGTGTGCTGGCCATGTTGTATGTGCGCGAGCGGCGGCTGTGGATCTGGCTGGTGCCGACACAATCAGACGTGCAAGCACAGGCCGATGCGCCATCCGGCGATGCAGCGCAGGCGCTGCTGGCCTATTCGTGCGCCCGCCGCAACCATGACAGTGCGCAGGAATTTGCCCGCTTGGCGGCCAGCCTGTTGCAGAAAGGTCAAGATGACAACATCATCCGTTGAACACACACCCGTACACGCCATGCGCCCGTTGCGTTCGGGCGCACCTGCCGATGGCGCCGCTCCGGCCGGGCAGGTGTTGCAAACCATTGCGGTGCAGGCGCAGCGCCAGCCGTGGTGGCACCGCAACGCGTTCGATAGCCTGTTTGCCGCGCTGGTATTGCTGGCGGGCGGGTTGGTTTGGTGGCGCTTGCACGCCGCCATGGATGGCTACGAGCAAGCCCTGCTGTTGGCCGCCGTGCCCGCGTGCATTGCACTGGGCTGGTTCTGGCGCCCGCTGGCGCGGCTCATGCCTGTAGTAGCGTTGGGCGTGGGCGCAGCGGTGGCGCTGTATCGGGGTGATGTGCAGCGGGCGGGCCAATCGTTCGGGTTGAAATATCTGCTCTCCAGCCAATCGGCTCTGCTTTGGATGGGGGTGCTGGTGCTGATGGCCACCCTGTGCCACTGGCTCGGGATGGGTGCGCGCGTGGCCGCCGCCAAGCCTGCACCGGGGCAAGCGGGCGGTGCGGCATCTGGGCAGGGCAACGTCGCCCAGCGCATGGGCACATGGCTGGCCTGGGCAGCGGTGGGCATGGCGCTGATCGGCAGCGGTGTGCGCTGGTACGAAAGCTATCTGCTCACGCCACAGGCGGGGCATATGCCGCTGAGCAATCTGTACGAAGTGTTTGTGCTGTTTATCTGGATGACGCTGCTTTTTGGTCTGTATTTTGAAAGCCGCCGCAACGCCTATGGCCTCAACGCCTTTGTGCTGCTGGTAGTGAGCGCGGCTGTGATTTTTCTGTTCTGGTACAGCGCCACGCGGCAGGGGCAGCTGATTCAGCCGCTGGTGCCCGCTTTGCAAAGTTGGTGGATGAAGCTGCACGTGCCCGCCAATATCGTGAGCTATGGCATGTTTGCGCTGGCAGCCATGGCGGGCTTGGTGAGTTTGCTCAAAACCGCCAGCGCGCGCGCATTGTGGCTGGGGCTGGTGGGCAGCCAGGTGTTAGTGGCGGCCTTGCTGCTGGCGCTGGCCTACGGCATGGGGCTGGAGACCGCCAAACTGACGAGCCTGAGCCGCCTGCTGCTGGGGCTGGGTATCGTGTTTGCGTTGCTGATCGCCCTGCGGGGTAGTCTCAATCGGCGCACGCCCGCTGTGGCTGTGCTGGACGACGTGATGTACAAGGCCATTGCCGTGGGCTTTGCCTTTTTCACCATTGCCACCTTTACCGGCGCACTGTGGGCGGCCGAAGCCTGGGGCGCTTACTGGAGCTGGGACCCCAAAGAAGTCTGGGCGCTGATCGTGTGGCTCAACTACGCCGTCTGGTTGCATCTGCGCCTGGTCAAAAACCTGCGTGGACGCATGGCCGCCTGGTGGGCGTTGGCCGGGTTGGTGGTCGTGACCTTTGCTTTTATTGGCGTGAACATGTTTCTGGGCGGAAAGCACAGCTATGGCGAAATCTGAGAGCCGCTGAAGCCCATCACCGATCACGCCGCAGGGGCATTGGGCGCACGTTGGGCTTGGCGGTAACAACTGCTCGCTACAATGCCCGATTCTTTGACTCTCCACACAACGGCATGAAACTGATCGGCTCCACTACCAGTCCCTATGTACGCAAGGTGCGCGTTGTGCTGGCCGAGAAAAAGCTCGAATACACTTTCGAGCCAGCAAACCCCTGGGAGCCTGCGCCTGAGCTGCTGCAGCACAACCCGCTGGGTAAGGTGCCGTGCTTGCTGTTGTCCAAACCCGGTATGGCGCTGTACGATTCGCGCGTGATTGTGGAATACCTCGACACCTTGAGCCCCGTATGCCGCCTGATACCCACCACGGGGCGCGATCGGCTGGCCGTCAAAATTTGGGAAGCCTTGGCCGATGGCGTGCTGGACGCGGGCGTATTGGCGCGGCTGGAGCAGCACTGGGAAGGCCGCGAGCCGCAGCAGCGCAGCCAGGCTTGGGTGGATCGCCAGCTGGGCAAAGTGCAGGCCGGCCTGGCCGAAATGAGTCGCCAGCTCGAAGACAAGCCGTTTTGCACCGGCATCCAGTTCTCGCTGGCCGATGTGGCCGTGGGCTGCACCTTGGGTTGGCTGGATTTTCGCTTTCCGCAGATCGACTGGCGCAGCCGCTATGCCAATCTGGCCGAGCTGCACGACAAGCTGCTGCAACGCCCCAGTTTCGCCGAAACCCTGCCGGGTTGATTGGCGCGTTCTTTTCCTACGTCCTTTCATCGCAACAGCATACTGGCCCTGTCTTGCGTGCAGCCGCCTGGTTGCGGACGCAATCCGCGCACATGGCGCAAAGGCGGAGCATGTGCGGTGCGTGCGCTAGATCCCACCTGACTGACGGCGGCCAGAGGAACTTTTTTCTTTCTGCGCGCTCTCACAGTCCATATGACAAACGGCATAATTTTCGTTACAGATGCCGATCAGGCTGCGGGCATACTGTTTGCAGCCCCAACAGGCGCTCAAAAGGCATGGCTTGCGGGCTGTGCACTAGCGCTTCATTTCCAATAACAACGCATCCCTTTCGCTATGTGGAAAAAACTCAAAGCCCATCCGTGGTGGCTCGCAGCAGCCATCCTGCTCTTGCTGCTTCTGCTGTGGGGAGGCTACAAAATCTGGTTTGCCAAGCCTGCCAGCGCGCCGCTGATCACCGCAACGGTCGAGCGCGGGGATATTGAAAATTCCGTGCTGGCAACCGGCGCCATTCAGGCCTCGCAGTTGATCAATGTGGGCTCGCAAGTCAGCGGCCAGGTCAAGAAGCTGCATGTGCAGGTGGGCGATGCCGTCAAGCAGGGGCAGCTGATTGCCGATATCGACGACACCACCCAGCGCAACAATCTGCGCGAAGCGCAAGAGCAGGTGGCATCTTTCCGGGCGCAGCGGGCGGCAAAACAATCTTCGCTGGTGCTGGCGCAGCAGAATTTCGAGCGCCAGAAATACATGTACGAGCGCGATGCCGCCAGCCGCGCCGATTTCCAAAACGCCAAGCAGGCACTGGACGCCGCCCGTGCCGAAATCAAGGCGCTGGATGCGCAAATTGCCCAGCAGTCCATTCAGGTGGAAACGGCCAAGGCCAATATGGGCTACACCCGCATTACCGCACCGTCAGACGGGGTGGTGGTGTCCATCGTGACCAAAGAGGGGCAAACGGTCAGCGCCATGCAGTCGGCGCCCACCATCATCAAACTGGCCAATCTGGATAACATGCGCATCGAGGCGCAAATTTCCGAAGCCGACGTGCCCAATGTCACCCCCGGCATGCCGGCATATTTCACCATTCTGGGCGATCCCGATACCAGGCACAACGCGGTGCTCAGCAGAGTGGAACCCGGTCCCATCAACATGAGCAGTTATGAAGGCACCAATACCGACAGCTCCAGCAGCACGGCGGTGTACTACAACGGGATTTTCGATGTGCCCAACCCTGATCACCGCCTGCGCATCCAGATGACGGCGCAAGTCACCGTCGTCTTGCAACAGGCTAAAAACGTGCTCACCATTCCTTCAGGCGCCTTGAGCACCACACGCAGCGGTGGTGGACGTGGTGGCAAAGGCAGCTCCGCCGCCTCGGCACAAGCTCCTGCACAGGCGACATCTGGCGCAGAGCCGTCGGGCAGCGCAAACGTTGGCAATGCGGCAGGTAAAACAGGCAAGCTCTATACCGTACGCGTGGCCAAGGGCGAGCCGGGCAAACAGACCATTGAAGAGCGTCAGGTGCGCATCGGCCTGAACAACCGTGTACAAGCCGAAGTGCTCGAAGGTCTGCAAGAAGGCGAGCAGGTGGTGATCGGCGACTCCAGCGCCAACCAGAGTAGCGGCATGCCGCGTGGCGCAAGGATGTTCTGATGCAGGCGGTAACCACCATGTCCACCGCGGCAGCGCCAGCGCAACCTCTGATGCGCTTGCGCGGCGTCGTGCGCGAGTACCCCGCCGGCAACGAAGTGGTGGCGGTGCTGAAAGATGTGGATCTGGATATTTACGCGGGCGAAATGGTGGCCATCATCGGCCCGTCTGGCTCCGGCAAGTCCACGCTGATGAATATTCTGGGCTGCCTCGATCGCCCCACGCGCGGCAGCTACGAAGTTAGCGGCAAAGAGACCCGCCAGATGGTGCCTGACGAATTGGCGCGGCTGCGGCGCGAGCACTTCGGCTTCATCTTCCAGCGCTACCACCTCATGGGCGATTTGAGCGCCATGGGCAATGCAGAGATCCCGGCCATTTACGCGGGCGTTGCACCGGCCGAGCGGCACGAGCGCACGCGCAAACTGCTCACGCGGCTGGGCTTGGAAGAGCGCCTGGGCAACAAACCCGGCCAGCTCTCGGGCGGGCAGCAGCAACGGGTGTCGATAGCCCGCGCGCTGATGAATGGCGGCGACGTGATTCTGGCCGACGAGCCCACCGGCGCGCTGGACCAGGCCAGTGGCCAGGAGGTGATGAACATCCTCAAAGAGCTGCATGCCGACGGCCACACCATCATTCTGGTGACGCACGATGCCGATGTGGCCGCCAACGCCAACCGCATCATCGAAATTCGCGATGGCCGCATCGTGAGCGACCAGAGCAAGAGCGATGCCCAGGTCGCCAAGGTCAAAACCGATCAAGGCCCGGCGCGAAAGGAAACCTTTGCCGCCGCTTTGGGGCGCCTGAAAGAAGCCGCGCAAATGGCCATACGCGCCATGGTGGGGCATAAGCTGCGCACGCTGCTGACCATGCTGGGCATCATCATCGGCATTGCGTCGGTGGTGTCGGTGGTGGCACTGGGCAATGGCTCGCGCGAAAAAATCCTCAGCGACATTGCGAGCATGGGCACCAATACGATTGGCATTCTGCCGGGATCGGGCTTTGGCGATCGCACGGCGGGTCGCATCCGCACCTTGGTGGAGGGTGATGCCGTCGCCCTTTCCAAGCTCAGTTATGTCGATAGCGTTACCCCCGGCGTGAGCACCAGCAAAACCGTGCTGTACAAAAATGTCAGCAAAACGGTCAGTATTTCAGGTGTGGGTTCCGAGTTCTTTCGCGTGCGCGGCTATACGTTGGACCATGGCGCCCTTTTCGATACGGACAGTGTGCGCCGCCAGATGCAGGATGCCGTGATCGACCCGGGCACCAAAGAAGCCTTTTTTGCCGAGGGCGAAGACCCCATCGGCAAGGTGCTGCTGGTCGGCAGCATGCCCGCGCGCATCATCGGCGTGACCGAGAAAAAAGACGTGGCTTTTGGCAACGCCGAATCGCTCAATATCTGGATGCCTTACACCACGGTGATGGGCCGCCTCATGGGCACCAGCTATTTCCGCTCCATCACCGTGCGCGTGCATGATGGCGTGGACAGCGCAGCCGCGGAAGAGGGCATTACTGCTTTGTTGACTCAACGCCATGGCAGAAAAGATTTCTTTGCCATCAATACCGACAGCATCAAGCAAACGGTTGAAAAAACCACCCAGACCATGACCTTGCTGATCTCTGCCATTGCCGTGATTTCGCTGGTGGTGGGCGGCATTGGCGTGATGAACATCATGCTGGTGTCGGTGGCCGAGCGCACACAGGAAATTGGCGTGCGTATGGCCGTGGGCGCGCGCCAAAGCGACATCCTCAAACAGTTTTTGATCGAGGCTGTGCTGGTGTGCTTGGTGGGCGGTGTGTTGGGCATTGCTTTGGCGCTGTTGATCGGCTTTGTCTTCGACATGCTGGCAGGGGGTGCATTCAGCATGGTCATTTCCACCACCTCCATCATTCTGGCGTTTGCCTGCTCGACGCTTATCGGCGTGTTGTTCGGCTTTTTGCCCGCGCGCCGCGCCGCCCAGCTTGATCCGGTAGATGCCTTGTCTCGCCAATGATCCCGTCAATGAAAGTGTTTGCCGTGGAAAAACGCTCTTTCCCTCGCCGCCATGCGACAACCATCGCTGCCGCCTGTGCCGCAGCGCTGCTCGCAGGCTGCGCCAACACGCCGTACCAGCAACCGGCGCTCAATCTGCCTGCGCAGTGGCAACACGCGGCCGAAGGCCAAACCCAAACGGCGGCAGACGCCACCTATGGCGACCGTTGGTGGACGGCCTTTGGCGACGAACAGCTCAACACGCTGATTGATCTGGCACTGCAACGCAACAACAATCTGGCGGCCGCCGCCTACACCGTGCGCAACGCCCAACTGGAAGCGGGCAACGCCGCGGGCGACCGCCTGCCCACGCCCAGTGCCGGCCTCAATTACAACCGCAGCCGCGAACTCACCGGCGCAGAAAACACCAACCGCAGCTACAACGCCAACCTGGGCGTGAGTTGGGAAATTGACCTGTGGGGCAAGCTGGCCGCTGCCCAGCGCCGCGCCGAGTGGGAAGCCCGTGCCACCGAGCAAGACCGCCAAGCCACCGCGCAGGCATTGGTCGCCACGGTAGCCACCATTTATTGGGAGCTGGCCACGCTCAACCACAAAATTACCAGCCAACAGCAAAGCGTCACCACTGCCGCCAAAACGCTGGAGCTGGCGCAGGTGCAGCACCAGGCGGGCGCCATTTCGGGGTTGGGTGTGGCGCAAGCCCGCCAAACAGAAGCCAGCCAGCGCGCCATGCTGGCCGATCTGGAGCAGCAGCGCGTGGAAAAACGCAATGCCCTCGCCATTTTGTTTGATGCCCCGCCCGAGCAATTGCCCGAAGCGGCACACAACCCGCACCTGCCCGATCTGGCGCAGCTACCCCCTGTGCCTGCGGGCTTGCCTGCTTCCATTCTGGCGCGTAGGCCCGATCTGCAAGCGGCAGAGCAACGCCTGCGCAAAAGTCTGGTTCATGTCGATGTGGTGCGCACCAGCTACTACCCCACGCTGAGCCTGACAGGCGCGCTGGGCGGCAGCAGCACCTCGCTGTCGAACGTATTGGCCAACCCCGTTGCCACGCTGGGCGCGGGGCTGGCGCTGCCTTTCCTGAGGCTGGGCGAAATGCAACGGAATACGGCCATCGCCCGCAACAGTTACGAGCAGGCCATCATCCACTTCCGCCAAACGCTCTACGCCGCACTGGCCGATGCCGAAAACGCCCTGTCTGCCCGTACCCAGTTGCAACAGCAGTCCGACCAGCAAGCCATTGCTCTGGAGCAGGCCAAACGCGCCGAGCAACTCACCGAAGTGCAATACCGTGCGGGAGCCGTGCCGCTGAAAACCTGGCTCGATGCGCAAGAAAGCCGCCGCAGCGCCACGCTGGCCTGGCAAAACGTGCAGCTGGCACGTGCCATTAACCAAGTCACGCTGTACAAAGCATTGGGCGGCAGTGCTGTCTTACCTGCTGTTACTCCCACTGCTACAAACTAGCCATAATGCGCTGTCACCATTTTTTCGTTTCCTTGCTTGAACCATGTTGCAGCGCTACCCCTTGATTGTTTTTGACTGGGACGGCACCTTGTTCGATTCCGCAGGCAATATCGTGCGCAGCCTGCAAGCCGCCGTGGCCGAATTGGGCGGCACGCCCCCGAGCGACGAAACGGCGCGCCACGTTATCGGTCTGGATTTGCAGCAGGCGCTGCAACTGGCCGCGCCCGACGTGCCCGCCTACCGCCACCCCTTGCTGGCACAAGCCTACCGGGCGCAATACCGCAAGCACCAAGGCGACATCACCCTGTTTACAGGCGCGCACGACATGCTGCTCAGCCTCAAGGGCAAAGGCCATATGCTGGCAGTTGCCACCGGCAAAAGCCGCACCGGATTGAACGAAGCACTCGATGCCGTGGGCCTGAGCCATATGTTCGACGCTACCCGCACCGCCGACCAAACGGCGGGCAAGCCCGATCCCCTCATGCTGCATGAATTGATGGACGAGCTGAACACCGCTCCTGTGCAAACCCTGATGGTGGGCGACACTACGCACGATCTGCTCATGGCGCACAACGCCGCCTGCCCGGCAGTAGCCGTCACCTATGGCGCGCACGACACAACGGGCTTGGCCGCGCTGTGGCCTTTGTACACCGCCACATCGCTGCACGATCTGCACCAGTGGCTGCTGGCGAATGCCTGATGCGGCTGCGTGCGGCTTGCGTTCCGAGCACGGATGCTTGTAAAAGTGTCACCCATTTGTCAGCTTTGTGGTATATTGGCGTCCATGCAAGTTTCCTGCGCTTTTTATTTTTGGTTTGCCTTTCATCCAGTCCCCGGTGGACAGGAGGTTTGAGCACACCACGAAGCGCCAGACTGTAAAACCGCCGAGGACGTAAAGCCCGGCGGTTTTTTTTATGCGTGCTTTGGCATGCCCCCCTTTTGTTCGAGGAATTTCATGTCACCCAAATCTGCAACCGAACATGTCTGGTACGGCCAGCCCGAAGACAAAACCAGCCGAACAGATGACAACCGCATCCAGAGCCTGACGGTGCTGCCCCCACCCGAGCACCTGATCCGCTTCTTTCCCATCAACGGTTCACCCGTCGAGGCGCTGGTGGCGCAAACCCGCCAGGCCATCCAGAAAATCGTGCACGGCCAGGATGATCGGCTGCTGGCCATTGTGGGGCCATGCTCCATTCACGACCCCAAGGCGGCGCTGGACTATGCGCAACGCCTGGTGAAACTGCGCGAACAGTACAAAGACACGCTGGAAATCGTGATGCGCGTGTACTTTGAAAAACCCCGCACCACCGTGGGCTGGAAAGGGCTTATCAACGACCCCTATCTGGACGAAAGCTGCCGCATCGACGAAGGCTTGCGCGTGGCGCGCCAGTTGTTGATCGACATCAACCGCATGGGGCTGCCCGCGAGCAGCGAATTTCTCGACGTCATCTCGCCCCAGTATGTGGGAGATCTCATCAGCTGGGGCGCCATTGGCGCGCGCACCACCGAAAGCCAGGTGCACCGCGAACTGGCCAGCGGCCTGTCGGCGCCCATCGGCTTCAAAAATGGCACCGATGGCAACATCCGTATCGCTACCGATGCGATTCAGGCCGCAGCGCGCGGCCACCACTTTTTGTCGGTGCACAAAAACGGGCAAGTTGCTATTGTCGCCACCAAAGGCAATCCGGACTGCCACGTCATTCTGCGCGGCGGCAAAGCGCCCAACTACGATGCGCAAAGCGTGCAGGCCGCCAGCGTCGCGCTCGAAGCGGCCGGGCTGCGCCCCAGCGTCATGGTGGATTGCAGCCACGCCAACAGTTATAAAACGGCCGAGCGCCAGACCGAAGTGGCGCAGGCCATTGCCGAGCAAGTGTCCAATGGCTCGCACGCCATTTTTGGCGTCATGGTCGAAAGCCATATCCAGGCCGGAGCGCAAAAATTCACCCCCGGCAAAGACGACCCTCGCCAGCTCGAATACGGCAAAAGCATCACCGATGCCTGCCTGGGCTGGGACGACACGGCGCAGCTGCTGCAAACCCTGTCAGATGCCGTGCAGGCGCGGCGGCAGAAGAGTCAATAAGGCAAACATCATCAGCTAACAAAAAGCACAAAGGGCATATGCATTTCATGCATATGCCCTTTGTTATCGTCGCCGTTCAAGAAAACGGGCGAAAGGTGTGCGGGTGTGATGCGCCTTAGGCTGCGTTTAGATCGGCATCGGCGGGCACGATTTGCACGGCGGCAAAGCCTTCGTCGGTGCTGGGCTGTTGGTACAGGGCAAAGGCGTGGCGCACGGTGGATTCGGGCAGGCGCTTTTCAGGGGGTAGTTCCAGATTGCGTTGCAGCGCCAGTTGGGGGGTGATGTCGAGCCACACGGCAGTAGCGGGCACGCCATGTTTGTGCGCCAGTTGCAGGGTTTTTTGGCGGTGGGTTTTGGCGGGCACGGCGGCGTCGAAGAATACGGCTTTGTCGCCCAGGCGGTTGAGGTGGTGTTGCACCCAGGTGGTTTTGCCCGCACGGCTCAGGCCGCAGACGAGGTAGAGCGCACCTTCTGGCCCGACTTGGCGCAAGGCTTCGTCCAGCTCGGCATAGGCTTGCGCCCAGGCGCGGTTGGTTTCGTCCACGGGGTCGAGGTCGTAGGCAACAGGGTCGAGATAGCGGTTGGGGTCGATATGTACAGGCATGATGAAGCGATGAAAAAGGGGCACGGCGCAGATGATAGGGGTGGCGCCGCCCGGCATTATGGCAGCAGCCGGGCGGGGGCTGTGAACCGCCCCGGCCCGCATGGCTACGGCCAGATGAATGAATCAGTCACTCAGGAAGAAGAAGCCTCTTGCTCGGCGGTTTTGCCGGGACGGGGCTCTTTTTTCGGCAGCGGCTGGATGTCGAGCACGATGCCATTGCCTAGCGGTTCGGCCTTTTCGGCTTCGGCGCTGTAGTCCACGGTCAGGCGGCCGCCCTCAGTGAGGCGGCCAAACAGCAGTTCGTCGGCTAGCGCCTTGCGGATGGTGTCTTGAATCAGCCGTTGCATGGGGCGCGCGCCCATGAGCGGGTCGAAGCCTTTTTTGGCCAGGTGCTTGCGCAGGGCGTCGGTGAAGGTGACTTCGACTTTTTTGTCGGCCAGTTGGGCTTCGAGTTGCAGCAGGAATTTGTCCACCACGCGCAGAATGATCTGTTCGTCCAGCGGCTTGAAGCCGACGATGGCATCCAGCCGGTTGCGGAATTCGGGCGTGAACAGGCGCTTGATGTCGGCCATTTCGTCGCCGCTTTCGCGCTTGCTGGTAAAGCCGATGGTGGCCTTGTTCATGGTCTCGGCTCCGGCATTGGTGGTCATGATGATGACGACGTTGCGGAAGTCGGCCTTGCGCCCGTTGTTGTCGGTCAGGGTGCCGTGGTCCATCACCTGCAACAGCACGTTGAAGATGTCGGGGTGGGCTTTTTCGATTTCATCGAGCAGCAGCACGCTGTGCGGCTTTTTGCTGATTTGCTCGGTCAGCAGGCCGCCCTGGTCGTAGCCCACATAGCCGGGGGGCGCGCCGATCAGGCGGCTGACGGCATGGCGTTCCATGTATTCGCTCATGTCGAAGCGGATGAGGTCCACGCCCAGAATGTAGGCCAGTTGCTTGGCCGCTTCGGTTTTGCCCACGCCGGTGGGGCCGCTGAACAAAAAGGAGCCGATGGGCTTGTCTTGCTTGCCCAGACCGGAGCGTGCCATTTTGACGCTGGCGGCGAGAATTTCAAGCGCCTTGTCTTGCCCGAACACCACGGATTTGAGGTCGCGCTCGAGCGTGGCGAGTTTGTTGCGGTCGTCGCTGCTGACGCTGGCGGGTGGAATGCGGGCGATTTTGGCGATGATGTCTTCGATGTCGGCCTTGCCGATCATCTTTTTGCGTTTGCTGGCCACCAGAATGCGCTGGGCCGCGCCTGCTTCGTCGATCACGTCGATGGCTTTGTCGGGCAGCTGGCGATCGTTGATGTATTTGGCGCTCAGCTCGGCGGCGGCTTGCAGTGCGGCGGTGGCGTATTTGACGCTGTGGTGCTCTTCAAAGCGCGATTTCAGCCCTTTGAGGATTTCTACCGTTTGCTCGACCGTTGGCTCGACGATATCCACTTTCTGGAAGCGCCGCGACAGTGCCGCGTCTTTTTCGAAGATGCCGCGGTATTCGGTAAAGGTGGTGGCGCCAATGCACTTGAGCTGCCCGCTGGATAGCGCAGGCTTGAGCAGGTTGCTGGCGTCCATGGTGCCGCCGCTGGCAGAACCCGCACCGATGAGGGTGTGGATTTCGTCGATGAACAGAATCGATTCGGGTTTGTCGCGCAGCGCCTTGAGCACGGCTTTGAGGCGCTGCTCGAAATCGCCGCGGTATTTGGTGCCCGCCAGCAGCGCGCCCATGTCGAGCGCATAGACTTCGGCGTTGGCCAGCACCTCGGGCACAGTGCCTTCGGTGATGCGCCAGGCCAGCCCTTCGGCAATGGCGGTTTTACCCACGCCCGCTTCACCTACCAGCAGGGGGTTGTTTTTGCGGCGGCGGCACAGAATCTGGATGACACGCTCGACCTCGAAGTCGCGCCCGATCAGTGGGTCGATCTTGCCTTCTTTGGCGGCGGCGTTGAGGTTGTTGGTGTACTGCTCCAGCGGTGAGGCTTTTTCGTTGCGCTCGCCGCCTTCTTCGTCGCCCTCGTCGTTGCCGGAGCTGTCGTCTTCCTGTTTGGCGGTGTCATCACTGTCGCCATCTTTGCGGATGCCGTGGGCGATGAAGTTGACCACATCCAGCCGCGTAACGCCCTGCTGGTGCAGGTAGTACACGGCGTGCGAGTCTTTTTCACCAAAAATGGCCACCAGCACATTGGCGCCGGTGACTTCTTTCTTGCCATTACCCGTGCTTTGCACATGCATGATGGCGCGCTGAATCACGCGCTGAAAGCCCAGCGTGGGCTGGGTGTCGACCTCTTCGGTGCCGGGCAAGGGGGTGTTGTGTTCTTTGATGAAATTGCTCAACCCCGTGCGCAGGTCGTCGATATGGGCCGAGCAGGCCTTGAGCACCTCGGCGGCCGACGGGTTATCCAGCAGCGCCAGCAACAGGTGCTCGGTCGTGATGAATTCGTGGCGCTGTTGCCGGGCCTCGACAAAGGCCATGTGCAAGGTTACTTCCAGTTCCTGGGCAATCATGTCAAATCATTCCTTTCCTGACCGGCGCGGGCGAATATGGCAAATGCTGCCAGCCGCGCACAGTCTTTTTGCTGCGCCTGAGCCGCCATCGTACCGCGGGTAGCGCAAAATTTCATACTGCTGCGAAATGTGGGGGCATCATCGCCAGATTCAAGCGGGCCAGCGCAACGGGATGAAAAACAGCCTGCTGTGTCTGGGTGGCTGATGTGTGGGTTGTCAGAGGCGCTGCAGCGCGTTTATTCTGGCGCAGGCTCGAATATGCATTGCAGCGGGTGCCCGGCGCTGCGAGCGACCTCCATCACCTGGTGCGTTTTGGTTTGGGCTATGTCGCGGGTGTAAATACCGCATATGCCCCGGCCTTCTGTATGCACCTGGTACATGATGCTGGTGGCGGTATTCAGGTCTTTGTGGAAAAACTCTTGCAGCACCAGCACGACAAATTCCATGGGAGTGAAGTCGTCGTTGATCAGCACCACCTGGTACATGGCTGGTGGTTTGATGGCTTGCAGCTGGGGTTTGACCGCTGTTTCGGCTGCCCCACCGCCATCGTGCGCAGGGGTGCCTTCGGCAGGCTTGCCGGGGGTAGCGGGTGATGGCGGCCGAGAGGGTGTGGACGAGGACATGGGGCAATCAGGCATGAAAACGGTATGGCCCAAACAGGTGCAACGCCTAACGCAAGCCGCCACAGGCTCGTGACGGGCAAAGGGTGGATGACGGGGGCCGTGTTTGGCAAATTGTACTGAAGCAGAAAAATCAGGAACCCTGCTATCAGGCAAGTGCCGTTGGGCTGTAGCCCGCTTCGGCGATGATGGCCTGCAATGCCGCCGTATCCAGCGTGCTGCCGGTAACGTTGATTTGGTGCTGGGCGATATCTGCCTTGACCTGGGCGTTGGCATCCACTGCCTGAATGGCTCGGGTGATGGACTGGACGCAGTGCTGGCAGCTCATGTCGGGGATGGTAAATGCGGATGCGGGCATGGCATTCTCCTGTGAAAGAGGGGAAGGGGTTTGCTGGCTGATGCCGCACAGGTGTTGCCGGTGTGCGGCGGCAGGCGGCAAGTTCAGCTGTGCGGCGTGGTGTCGGTTTCTGTTTCGGTTACGGCGGCCCGCGCCAGCATGTGCGCCGACAGCGGCAGTGAAAGCATCAGATAAACCAGCACCAGCCCCAGACGCAGACTCCAGCTCCAGTCGGTATGCAGCAAAAATACGCCCACGCACGCCGTGGAGATGGCCAGCGTGGCCGCCTTGGTGGCGGCGTGCTGGCGCGACAGGGCATCAGGCAGGGCGTGCACGCCCCAGGCAGCAACGAGCAGTAAAACGCCGCCCACAGCCAGCATGAACAGGCCCAAAAATTGCAGAAGGGTATGGATCATGGGGCATCTCCTTGGTTTTTATCCACCAACGTGCCCAGCTTGATGAGTCGCGCCCAGCCGAGTGTGCCGATGAAGCCCACGAGAGAAAGCCCCAGCCCCACGTCGATAAAGACGGTACGTCCGGTCAGCACGGCAGAGATGATGCCGACGAACAAGGCGGTGGAAAACAGGATATCTAGTCCGATGATGCGGTCTGTATCCGTGGGGCCTTTGACGATGCGCACAATGGCAAAGCCAACCGCTATGGCGGCCATGATGACGACAAAGGTGCAGGTGATGGTGGTGGCCGCGTTCGCGTCGATCATTTTTTATCTCCGAAAAGAGTAATCAGATCCGGCTCGAACATGGTGCGCACGCTATCGACCACGCCCTGCACATCGGTGGCGTCGAGCACGTGCATGATGATCTGGCGATTTTTCATGTCGATATCGATCGCGGTGGTGCCGGGGGTGAGAGAGATCATGTTGGCCAGCAAGGACGCGCCCATTTCCGACATGGGCGTGAACGGCATGCTGACGAAGCGCGCAGGCGGCAGCGGGCGACCCAGGCCGTGGCGCAGGATGATGCGCAGGGTATCAATCCCGGACGTGATGACGGCGCGCACGAAAATCAGCAGCAGGTGCAAGGCGGCAAAAAACTTTTTCATCGTGGCAACCCTCCTGCGGGCAGCCCCAGGGTCTGGGCGGCTGCGTCGGCAAAGGCAATCAACGATTGGGGGTAAAGACTGATGAACAAAATGGCTGCGGTGAGCGTCAGCGTGGCGATCCAGGCGGGCAACATCTCGCGCGTGGGAACGGCAGCCAGTGGCAGGCCGGATTCAGCCTGTGGATGCGCCTTCCAGAAGGCTTCCATCCAGATTTTCATCATCGAATACATGGTCAGCACGCTCACCAGCAAAGCCAGCCCCATCCAGATCATTTGCGATTGGGCATAAGTGGCGCGCAATACCAACAACTTGGCCCAGAAGCCGGAAAACGGTGGAATGCCCACCAGCGCCAGGGCCGAGATGCCGAGCAGCACCCCCAGTACAGGGCGGGCGGCATACAGGCCGCCGATACGGCGCAGGTCGAAGCTGCCTGTATAGCGCGCAATCATGGCGGCGATGAGGAAGAGATTGGCCTTGGCCAGAATGTTGTGCACGGTAAAGACCAGCGCAGCGGCATTGCCTTGGCTGGTGCCCAAGGCGATGGCCAGCAGAATGTAGCCGATCTGGCTGATGATGTGCAGCGACAGAATATGCCGCATATCCCAGTGGTAGGCTGCGCCCAGCACCCCGGCCACCATGGTCAAACAGGCGATCCAGCCCAGTGCCTCGTTCAGCCATGGGGGTAGGGCGGTGACAAACACATCGCTGAGCAAGCGCAGGATGGTGTAGGTGCCTGCCTTAGTCAGCAGGCCGGCAAACAGCGCCAGAATGGATGTGGGCAGCACCGGATAGGCTGGCGGCAACCAGGCGTACATGGGAAAAGCTCCAGCCTTGGCCAGCAGCGACAGGCACAACAGCGCCAGCACCGGAGCTGCCACGCTGGGCTGAACGTGCGGCCAGGCAGCGCGCACGCCCTCGAACGACAAATGCCCGGTCACACCGTACACCAGGCTCACAGCGGTGAGCAGCATCATGGTGGCCAGCATGTTCAGGCTCATGTATTTGAGCGTGCCTTCCATGTGGCGCAGCTTGGCGCCACCACTGAGCAAGCCCAGAGCCGACATCAGCATTACCTCGAACCAGACGTAAAGGTTGAAGATGTCGGCTGTGGCAAAAATACCGCCCACACCGGCCAGCAGGCCGTGTACCAGCGGAATTTGCATGGCAAAACGTCCGCTGCTGCCTGCGGTGGCGTCGCCTGCCAGAAAGATCAGGCTGACCAGGCCGATGAGCGCTGCAATCAGCAGCATGAGGGCGCTGAGGCGGTCAATGCTGAAGCCAATGCCATAAGGCTGCGACCACACGCCGAAAGTGACTTGCAGGATTTGTCCTTGCGCGGTCAGATACACTAGGGCGGCCGCGCACAGCAGCGATGCACAAGCGCCCAGCAGGCTGAGGCTGTGCTGCAGCGATTTGCGCGGAGCCAGCAGCGCGGTCAGAGCCGCTGTCAATAGCGGCAAAAGAACAGGAGAAACAGCCAGAAAGTTCATGGTTTAGGCGTATTCCTTGTGGTGAGCCGCCTGCGCGGGCGAAGAATGGTGTGAGTCTGTGGCTGTATCTGCCGCGCCCTGCACCGGGTCGATGGATGCATGCAGGGTGCACGCATCCGATGCGGTGGGTGGCTTGAGCGGTTCAGTCGGCTCAGGCTCGGCCGTGCGCATGGCGTTGATGTCCATGCCCGAGCCGCTGCGCAGCAGCGCCATGGCCAGAATCAGCGAAAAGCAAGTCAGCGCAAAACCGATCACGATGGCCGTGAGCACCAAGGCCTGCGGCAAGGGGTTGGCATCTTGCGCGGACAACGCGGTTTTCGACGCCTGAATCACGGGCGGCAAGATGCTGCCTACCCGGCCACTGGAAAACACCAGCAGGTTGATGGCGCCGCTGAGCATCATCAGCCCGATCAGGCTGCGCACCAGATTGCGCGACAGCAGCAAATAGACGCCTGCGAACAAGGTAGCCCACATGGCAATGGCAATGGCCCAGATCATGCTGCCCCCTTTTGCGGAGATGGTTGTGCGGATGCTTGCTGGTTGAGCGTGTCATGCACATGCACGATGTGCTGGTCATGCGCGGTCGGGTGTGCGGCTTCGACAGATGCTTCCATTTCCAGGCAATCGTCGTCGCCCAGCGCGAGCAGCTCGGATGCATAGCCGCCAATGCCGCCCCAAACGCAGAAGTACACGCCCAGATCGAACAGTTGCACGGTAGAAAGCGCCAATGACCCCCACGGCATGGGAGCTTCCCACCACAGATGGCGCATGAAGCTGTGCCCGGCCAGCAGACCGGCCGAGCCCGCTGCGATGGCGCACAGCACGCCGAAGGCGGCCAGACGCACGTGCGAGCGAAAAGGCAGGTATCTGCGGGCAACGACCACGCCATGCGTGTTGCTCAACAGCAAGGTGGCGCTGACGGCCAGCAGGCCGCCGATGAAGCCGCCGCCCGGCTCGTTGTGCCCGCGCCAGTACACGGCCAGCGAAAATGCCAGAATCAGGTAATACATGGGCTTGCCCAGAACGCGGAGCAAGACCAGTCGGTGCAGGATAGTCATGGTGCTTTTCCTTCCTGGGCGGCTTCAACCGCTTCGTGTGGCAGTCGATGGATGGTGCGATGGGAAACGCGCTTGCGGATCGCTGCCAGCAGCGGCAAGATCGCCAGCAGCGACAGGAAGATCACGCTGTTTTCGCCAAAGGTATCAAAACCGCGGAAGTCCACCAGAATCACATTGACCACGTTGTAGCCATGCGCGTCGGGCAGACTGTGTTGGCCGTAGTAAGCGCCCAGTATGGCATCGAAAGGCTGGGCGGTAACGGCCAGCAGCAAACCCGTGATAACGGTGGCCGTGAGCAGGGAAACGAACAGGCGGCTGCCGATGCGATCGCCAACGAATTTGGATGCGGGCGGGTGATGGTCCACGCGCATCAGCAACAGGATGGCGGCGAGCACCGTCACCTGCACGGTTTCAACCGAAAACTGGGTAAACGCCAGATCAGGCGCGCCGCCAAACAGAAACAGAATGGCGCTGCCGTAGCCCACCAGACCAGAGGTAAGTATCAACAAAAAGCGGTGGTGCACGGCCATGGCCAGCAACGAGCCAGCGATGACGATGGCGCATGCCAGCAGCACGCCGACAGAAGGCGTGCTCCAGCTCGGCAAGATCCAGCTGCCGCTGGCGAGCATGACGATAAACACGCCC
>RRZU010307757.1_pt1 | contig 36354 bp, 22 predicted proteins | sample 2165561 | NCBI WGS metagenome assembly RRZU01 (sample SAMN10456909, study PRJNA506462) | wastewater metagenome | isolation source: wastewater sludge | place: USA: Moscow, Idaho | reverse complement strand
GCCGGCGACTGGATCGAGGCCTGGACCGTGCGCGGCCCGGTCGAAGAGGTCACCGTCACCATCTCGGGCCTGATCGAGACCCGCGACACCGCCGGCGTGTTGCGCGGCCATCGCGAAACGATCAACCCGCTGGTCTATCTGCGCGACACCGCGCTGACCAAGCCGGACGCGGCGCTGCGCGAACTGGCGATGTCCGTCTCGGGCGAGGATCCGCTGGATCTGGCCCACAAGCTTGCCGCCGCCGTCAGCGAGGTCATCGCCTATGTGCCGGGCGTCACCGAATCCGTCACCACCGCCGCCGAGGCGCTGGCGCTGGGGCAGGGGGTCTGTCAGGACCATGCCCATGCGCTGATCGCCTGCGCCCATGTCCACGGAATGCCGGCGCGCTATGTCTCGGGCTATCTGCATTCCAACGCCGATGGCACGCCCCATGACGCCGCCCATGCCTGGGCCGAGATCCATGTCGGATCGCTGGGCTGGGTCGGCTTTGACGCGGCCAATGCCTGCTGCCCGGATGACCGCTACGTGCGGCTGGGATCGGGCTATGACGCGCAGGATGCGGCGCCGGTCCGGGGCACGACCTTTGGTTCGGGCGAGGAAAGTCTGGACGTGCGCGTGCAGGTCGAGGAAATGGAGCAGGAGCAATAAGCCTGTTGCGCAGCCGCGCAGGCGCCTCTATCTGACCGCGAAACGCGAATCCTCGGAAAAAATCATGACTTATTGCGTCGGACTCAAGCTGAATGCGGGGCTTGTGTTGCTGTCCGATACCCGCACGAATGCCGGGCTGGACAATATCTCGACCTATCGCAAGATGTTCTTTTTCGAGAACCCGGGCGAGCGGGTGATCGTGGTGATGACGGCGGGCAGCCTGTCAGTCACCCAGACCACGCTGGCCCGCCTGCAAGAGGCGATTGAGGCCCCCGATGCCGACGGGACCACCTCGATCATGCGGGCCGAGACGATGCTTCAGGTGGCGACGATCATCGGCAATACGCTGAACCGCACCCGCCGCGACATTACCGAGCAATGCCGCGACCTGAACCAGCAGGCCAATGCCAGCATGATCGTGGCCGGCCAGCGCGCGGGCGGCACCATGCGCCTGTTTCTGATCTATCCCGAGGGCAATTTCATCGAGGCGACCGATGACACGCCCTATCTTCAGATTGGCGAACACAAATACGGCAAGCCGATCCTTGACCGGGTGGTGACGCCGGAAACCAGTCTGGCGGATGCGCGCAAGGCGGTGCTGCTGTCGATGGATTCGACGCTGCGCTCGAACCTGTCGGTGGGGATGCCGCTGGATCTGGCGGTGATCGAACGGGACGATTGCCGCGTCAGCCACCGCCGCCGCATCGATGAGGGCGACCCGGCCTTCATGGCCATGTCGGCGGCGTGGTCGGCGGCCTTGCGCGACAGTTTCGTCAATATCGCGATCTGAGCGGCCGGTGCAGTCCGGCCATTGTTTTCCCGTCAGGCGCTGTCCGTCAGCATCGCGCTGAGTTCATAGACCAGGTCCAGCGCCTCGCGCGCGGTGATGGTGTCGGGGTTCAGATCGCGCAGCCGCGCCTCGACCGCCGAGGGTTGCGCCCTGGCGACCGGCGCCGGGGCGGGTGCGGCGCGAAACAGCGGCAGGTCGTCCAGCAGCGCGGCGGGCCGCCCGGCGCCCTTGTCCTCGCCGCTTTCAAGCTGGTGCAGGATTTCGCGGGCGCGCTCGACGACGGCGGGGGGCAAGCCGGCCAGCCGCGCCACCTGCACGCCATAGCTGCGGTCGGCGGCGCCCTTTCGGACCTCGTGCATGAAGATCACCTCGCCCTCCCATTCGCGCACGGCGACGGTGGCGTTCTCGACCCCCGGCAGGCGGGCGGAAAGCGCGGTCATTTCATGGTAATGCGTGGCGAACAGCGCCCGGCAGCGGTTGCGGGCATGCAGGTGCTCCATCACCGCCCAGGCGATGGACAGCCCGTCCCATGTCGCGGTGCCGCGCCCGATTTCGTCAAGGATCACCAGCGCGTGGTCGTCGGCCTGATTGAGGATGGCCGCAGTTTCCACCATCTCGACCATGAAGGTCGAGCGGCCCCGCGCCAGATCGTCGGCGGCGCCGACGCGGCTGAACAACTGGCTGACAAGGCCGATATGGGCGCGCGCGGCGGGAACGAAGCCGCCCGCCTGTGCCAGAATGGCGATCAGCGCGTTCTGGCGCAGAAAGGTCGATTTGCCGGCCATGTTCGGGCCGGTCAGCAGCCAGATCGCCGGCGTCTCGCCCTCGGTCAGGGCGCAGTCGTTCGCGACGAAGGTCTCGCCCTTGCGCTTCAGCGCGCGTTCGACGACCGGGTGACGGCCGCCCTCGATCATGAAGGCGCGGCTGGCGTCGACCTGCGGCCTGCTCCAGCCCTCGCCCGAGGCGAGGTCGGCAAAGGCGGCGCTGAGGTCGATTTCGGCCAGCGCGCGGGCGGCCTGACCGACGGGGCCGGCGCGGTCCAGCACGGCGCGGGTCAGGCGGGCAAAGACCTCGCGTTCGATCTCAAGCGCGCGGTCGCGGGCGTTGAGGATGCGGGTCTCCAGTTCCGACAGTTCCACGGTGGTGAAGCGGATCTGGTTGGCGGTGGTCTGGCGGTGGATGAAGCGCGCGTTCAGGGGCGGCGCCAGCATCTTTTCGGCGTGGGTCGCCGTGGTTTCGATGAAATAGCCCAGCACGTTGTTGTGCTTGATCTTCAGGCTGGTGACGCCGGTTTCGGCGATATAGTCGGCCTGCATCCCGGCGATGACGCCGCGGCCTTCGTCGCGCAGGCGGCGGGTTTCGTCCAGATCGGCGTCATGGCCCGGCGCGGTAAAGCCGCCGTCGCGGGTCAGCAGCGGCGGCTCGGCCACCAGCGCCTGATCCAGAAGGTCGATCAGCGCGTCATGGCCGGTCAGATCGCGCGCCGCCCCGGCCAGCACGGCGATCTGGTCGTCGCCCAGCATGGCGGCGATGGCGGCGCCCTGCGTCAGCCCGGCACGGATCGCGGCCAGATCGCGCGGGCCGCCACGGTCCAGCGCCAGCCGCGACAGGGCGCGGTCCATGTCGGGGGCGCGGCCAAGCGCCTCGCGCAGGTCGGCGGTCAGGCGCGGGTCCTCGACCAGATGCGCGACGGCGGCCTGCCGGGCGTGGATTTCGTCAAGATTGCGCGAAGGGGCGCTGATCCGGCGTTCCAGCAGGCGCGCGCCGCCCGCGGTCACGCTGCGGTCGATGGCGGCCAGCAGGCTGCCTTCGCGGCCGCCCGACAGGGCCTGCGTCAGTTCCAGATTGCGCCGGGTGGCGGCGTCGATCTGCATGGCGCCGCCCATTGCCTCGCGCACCGGGGGGCGGATCAGCGGCATCCGGCCTTTCTGGGTCAGCTCCAGATAATCGGCGATGGCGCCCATCGCCGCCAGTTCGGCGCGGCTGAAACTGCCGAAACCGTCCAGCGTCTCGACGTTGAACAGGGCACCAAGGCGGCGGATGGCGGCGCCGCTGTCGAAGCTGCCCGCAGGCAGTTCGGTCAGCGCCGCCCCTGCCTCAAGCGCGATGTCCTCCAGCCGCGCGCCTTCGGTGACCAGCAGTTCGCGCGGGGCGTGGCGCGCAAGTTCCGGCGCCAGCCGCGGCAGCGGGCAGGGCATGACGCGGAATTCCCCGGTCGAGATATCGACCCAGGCCAGCGCGGAATCGTCGCGCACGGTGGCAAAGCTGGCCAGAAAGTTGTGGCGCCGCGCCTCAAGCAGCGATTCCTCGGTCAGGGTGCCGGGGGTGACAAGGCGCACCACGTCGCGGGCGACGACCGATTTCGCGCCGCGCTTCCGGGCCTCGGCGGGGTCCTCCATCTGCTCGGCGATGGCGACGCGGAACCCCTTGCGGATCAGCGCCAGCAGATAGCTTTCGGCCGAGTGGACCGGGACGCCGCACATCGGGATCGGCTCGCCCAGATGGGTGCCGCGCCGGGTCAGCGCGATGTCCAGCGCGGCCGAGGCGGCCACGGCGTCGTCAAAGAACATCTCGTAGAAGTCGCCCATGCGATAGAACAGCAGCGCGCCGGGATTGGCCTCGCGGATCGCCAGATACTGCGCCATCATCGGGGTCGGTTGGTCGCTCATGCCTGCCCTTGTGCTTTTGGGGTCGCGCCTTTCTAGGGGATGGCGCGGCCGATGCAAACACCGGGCGGGCGATACAGGCGGCGCGCGAAGAATCCCGGTGACAGTCGCGCGGCATTGCGGCATCGTCAGGGCCGGAACGATCTGCGGGGTGTGGCCATGAGGGGCTTGGTTCTTGGGACGCTGTTGCTGCCATTCGCCGGCACGGCGGATGCGGCCTGCCCGGACGCTTCGATGATGCAGAACGCCGCGCGCGGCTGGATCGCCGGCCAGCGCCTGCCCGACCCGCAGGTGCGCAGCATCGAGGACGGGCTTTGCGCCTATACCACCTTTCGCAGCGTGCTTGAGACCGAGCTGGGCGCCCCGGTGGGGGTGAAGGTCGGCTTCACCTCGAAACCGGTGCAGCAAAGCTTCGGGATCGATGCGCCGGTCGCGGGGGCGCTGTTCGCGCCGATGCTGCTGCCCGACGGCGCGCGCGTCAGCATGAAGGGCAGCCGCTCGCCCTTCTACGAGGCGGACCTGATCGCCACCGTGGGCAGCGCCGCCATCATGCAGGCAAAGACCCGCGAAGAGGCGGCGGCGGCGCTGAAGGACATCCGCCCCTTTGTCGAACTGCCGGATGTGGCGCTGCAAAAGGGCGTCCAGCCGACCGGGGCGCTGATGGCCGCCTATGGCGTCACGCCCTGGCGGGGCGTGCTGGGGCGCGGCATCGCCATTTCCGATCTGAAGGACCCGGTGCAGGACCTTGCCGATCTGACCGTCAGCCTGCGCGTCGATGGCCAGCCGGTCGATACGGCGCGGGGCGACACGCTGCTGGGCAACCCGCTGGATGTGGTGCTGTGGCTGGTCGAACATGGCGGGTATGAGCTGAAGCCCGGCTCGGTCATTTCGCTTGGCTCGCTGGGCAGCCTGCATCCCGCCCATGCCGGCCAGCGCATCGCCGCCGTCTATCGCGTCGGCGGCAGGACGATGGAGGTGGATCTGTCGCTGGTTCCCTAGCGTAAACGGGCTTGCCGGTTTCGGCAGGTCCGGAAAAAACCTTTGCTTTGCGGGCACCTGTGTCGCAAGACTGTCATTCTGCGTCGCTAGTCCGCTGTCTGTCGCGACGCGACATAAATCGAACGGGGAGTTGAGACATGAAGATTCAATCGACCGCTGCGGGCCTTGCCGCCCTGGTCGCGCTGGCTGCCTCGGGTGCGGCCCAGGCGCAGGATCTGGCGGCGCTGGAAAAGGCCGCCACGGCCGAGGGCATGCTGACCACCATCGCGCTGCCCCATGACTGGTGCGGCTATGGCGCCGTGATCGAGGGCTTCAAGAAGAAATATCCCGGCATCAAGGTCAACGAACTGAACCCCGACGCCGGTTCCGCCGACGAGCTTGAGGCGATCCGCGCCAACAAGGACAACAAGGGCCCGCAGGCGCCCGACGTGATCGACGTCGGCCTGTCCTTCGGCCCGCAGGCCAAGGACGAGGGGCTGATCCAGCCCTACAAGGTCGCCGGGTGGGATTCGATCCCCGCCGACGCCAAGGACGCCGACGGCTACTGGTATGGCGACTATTACGGCGTCATGGCCTTTGGCGTGAACACCGACCTGATCGAGGAAGGCCCGACCACCTGGAAGGAGCTGACCAAGCCCGAATTCGCCAATGCCTTCGCGCTGGCCGGCGATCCGCGCGCCTCGGCGCAGGCGATCATCTCGGTCATGGCGGCGGGCATCGCCAATGGCGGCGAGCCGGGCGAGACTTCGGGCCAGAAGGGCATGGAGCTGATGGCCGAGGTGAACAAGGCCGGCAACTTCGTCCCCGTCATCGGCAAGTCGGCGACCATCGCGCAGGGCGCGACGCCCATCGTCACCGCCTGGGACTATAACCTGCTGTCCTGGCGCGACGGGCTGAACGGCAACCCGCCCGTCGATGTCATCATCCCCGAGGATGGCGTGGTCGCGGGCGTCTATGTGCAGGCGATCTCGGCCTATGCGCCGCATCCGAACGCGGCGAAGCTGTGGATGGAATACCTGTATTCGGACGAGGGTCAGCTTGGCTGGCTCAAGGGCTACTGCCACCCGATCCGCTTCAACGACCTCGTGAAGAACGGCAAGGTTCCGGCCGAGATGCTGGACGCGCTGCCCCCGGCCGCCGCCTATGAAAAGGCGGTGTTCCCGACGCTGGAACAGCAAGAGGCCAACAAGAAGGTCGTGACCGAGGGCTGGGACAAGGTCGTCGGCGCGGCGGTCAAGGAATAAGCGACCGACAAGGACAAGGATGGCGCTGCGCCCGGCGTGGCGCCATCCGCAAGCGAACAGGGCGGTGATGAGACAGATCGGCTGGAACTGGTTGGGCATCGTGCCCTTTTTCGCCTTTGCACTGCTGTTTCTGATGCTGCCGACGATGAACATCGTCATCGGCGCATTTCAGAACGCCGAGGGGCATTTCACCCTGCAAAACCTTGCCGGGCTGGCCTCGCCACGGATCGTGGACAGCTTCATCATCTCGATCAAGGTGTCGCTGGCCTCGGCGGTGCTGGGCTGCCTGATCGGCTTTGCCATGGCGGCGGCGGTGGTCATGGGCGGCATCCCGGACTGGATCAAGGCGCCGCTGATGACCTTTTCGGGCGTCGCCTCGAACTTTGCCGGCGTGCCGCTGGCCTTCGCCTTCATCGCCACACTGGGCCGGGTCGGGCTGGTGACGATGCTGCTGAAGCAATGGTTCGGCATCAACATCTATGCGATGGGCTTCAACCTGCTGTCGTTCTGGGGCCTGACGCTGACCTATCTGTTCTTCCAGATCCCGCTGATGATCCTGATCATCACCCCCGCGCTTGAGGGGCTCAAGCGCGAATGGCGCGAGGCGGCCGAGGTGCTGGGCGCCTCGACCGGGCAATACTGGCGCATGGTGGCGCTGCCGATCCTGTTCCCGTCGCTGCTGGGGACCTTTGCGCTGCTGTTCGCCAACAGCTTCGGCGCGGTGGCCACCGCCTATGCGCTGACCGGATCGTCGCTGTCGATCGTGCCGATCATGCTGTTCGCGCAGATCCGTGGCGACGTGTTGCAGGACCCGCATCTGGGCTATGCCATGGCATTCGGCATGATCGTGGTCACCGGGCTTGCCAACCTTGCCTATGTCATCATGCGCACCCGCGCCGAAAGGTGGATGCGATGAAGCGCCTGTGGTCATGGGCCGCCATCGTCGCGGGCGGCCTGTATTTCCTGCTGCCGCTGATCGGCACGGTCGAGTTCTCGTTGCGGATGCGGCGGGGCGAATATTCGCTGGACGCCTATCGCTCGGTCCTGGCCGATCCGCAGTTCCGCGAAACCTTCGGCTATTCGGTGGTGATGGCGCTGCTGACCATCGTGCTGGGCGTGCTCCTGGTGGTGCCGACCGCTTATTGGGTGCGGCTGCGCCTGCCGCGCCTGCGCCCGGTGATCGAGTTCATCACCCTGCTGCCGCTGGTCATTCCGGCCATCGTCGTCGTCTTTGGCTATATCCGGCTTTACAACACCTCGTCGATGCTGCCGCTGACGGGCACGGCGGCGGGGACGAACCTGCTGCTGCTGTGCGGCTATGCCACGCTGGCGCTGCCCTATATGTACCGCGCCGTCGATACCGGCCTTTCGACGCTGGACGTGCGCTCATTGACCGAGGCGGCGCAGTCGCTGGGCGCGGGCTGGGTCAGGATCATCGGCGGGCTGATCCTGCCGAACGTGCTGGGCGCGGTCATGTCGGGGGCGTTCCTGTCCTTTGCCATCGTCATTGGCGAATTCACCATGGCGGCGCTGCTGAACCGTCCCGCCTTTGGCCCCTATATGCAGCTTCTTGGTGCGAACCGCGCCTATGAGCCCGCCGCCCTGGCCGTCATCGCCTTTGCGGTCACCTGGGGCTGCATGGGCCTGATGCAACTGATGTCACGCCTTCTGGGCGTCAGAAAGACCGCGAAATGAGCTTTCTCAACCTCGATCACCTGCAAAAAGCATTCGGCGCCACCAAGGTCGTCCACGACTTCAACCTGTCGGTGGACAAGGGTGAGTTCGTGTCGTTCCTTGGTCCTTCGGGCTGCGGCAAGACCACGGTGCTGCGCATGGTCGCAGGCTTTGAAACCCCGACCGAGGGGCGCATCCTGATCGACGGGCAGGACGTGACGCGGCTGCGCCCGAACCAGCGCAAGATCGGCATGGTGTTCCAGTCCTATGCGCTGTTTCCGAACCTGACCGTGGCCGAAAACGTGGGCTTCGGCCTGAAGGTTGCCGGCACCCCGCGCGCCGAGCGCGGCCCGCGCGTGGCCGAGATGCTGGACCTGATCGGCCTGCCCGATCTGGGCGCGCGCTACCCGTGGCAGCTTTCGGGCGGTCAGCAACAGCGCGTGGCGCTGGCCCGCGCGCTGGCGCCGCGCCCGCGCGTCCTGCTGCTGGATGAGCCGCTTTCGGCGCTGGACGCCAAGATCCGGGTGTCCCTGCGCAACCAGATCCGCGAAATCCAGCAGCAGCTTGGCATCACCACCATCTTCGTGACCCACGATCAGGAAGAGGCGCTGTCGATTTCCGACCGCATCGTGGTCATGCACAAGGGCATCGCCGACCAGACCGGCACCCCGGCCGAGATCTACAACCAGCCCGCCACGCATTTCGTCGCGGGCTTCGTCGGTACCCTGAACCGGTTCGAGGCCGAGGTGGTCGATGCCGCCTCGGGCCATGTCCGCATCGCCGGGGCGGGGATCCTGCTGGGCCGTGCGGTCCCGCAGGGCAAGGTGGTGCTGGCCGCGCGTCCCGAAAGCCTGCAGATCGCCGCCGAGGGCATCCCGGCCGAGATCACCGGGGTCGAGTTCCTCGGCTCGGTCCAGCGCCTGCGGGCGCGGGTCGAGGGCGCCGAGGTGGTCCTGGACCGCTTCAACACCCCGGGCGACGAACTGCCCCGTCCGGGCGTGAAAATCCATCTGTCGGCACCCCGCACAAGCTGGCTGGTATTGCCGCAATGACACAACCGTGCGTCGTTTTCGCGCGGTTACCTGTCTAAAAGGATATCTGCCTCTTAACGCTTCGTTTAGCTTTAATCGGCAACAACCCGCCGATTCGGTTTCGGGTTTTTGCAAAGTTCCGCGCAAATTTTGGTGCGGCTGTTTCTGTGAGCAGGGGTATTCATGGCGACGATTCCGGGCACCGCAGGGAACGACTCCCTTGATGGCACGGCTGATGCTGACCTGATCACGGGCGATGCCGGCAACGATACACTGAATGGCGAAGCGGGCGCAGATACCGTCGATGGCGGTGTGGGCGCCGATTTCCTTTACTGGGATGCCAATTCCGGCGCGACCGGCGTGCAGGACATCTATCACGGCGGCACCGGTGGCGAAGGCTTCGACGACAGCCCCTATTCGCAGAACGGCGGCGACACGCTGTCCCTTGGCGCGACCGGCCCGGCCAGCGGCTTTTCCGTCACCCTGACCGACGGCTTTAGCGGCACGGCGACGGATGCCTATGGCAATATCCTGACCTTCGACGGGATGGAGCGGCTGCGCACCGGCGACGGCGCCGATACGATCAATGCCTCGGCTGCGACCGGCACCGGCTATGAGGGCATCCGCATCCATACCGGCGGCGGCGACGACGTGATCACCGGCAGCGCGGCCACCGACTATATCAACGCCGGCAGCGGCAACGACACCATCCATGGCGGCGACGGCAATGACGTGATCGAGGCCGGCGCCGGCGACGACAGCGTTTTCGGCGAAGACGGCAATGACGGCATCCGCTGGGGCGACGGCAATTATGACGGCCCCATCGGCAACGACTTCTTCGATGGCGGCGCCGGCTATAACTCATTGAACGCATGGCAATATGACGCCGCCGGCAATGGCGTGAACATGGTGCTGAGCAGTGCGACCAGCGGCACCGTCGATGCGACGGGCGCTGCGACCGGGCACCTTGCCTTCCAGAATTTCGAAAACCTGCTGACCGGCCATGGCAGCGACACCGTCGATGGCACCGCCGCAGGGGCGGGCGGTTTCCGCGTCTATACCGCCTGGGGCAACGATCTGGTCCTTGGCAGCGTCGGCGGCGACCAGATCGAGGGCGGCTATGGTGCCGACACGATCAACGCCGGCGCCGGAAATGATGCGATTTCGATGACCGGCGACCTGTTCTCGTCCGGGCCCGCTTCGGGCGATACCGAATCAGATCTGCTGGTTCTGACTGACGGATTTGGACAGGACACGGTCCGCGCCTTCACCATCGCGGACTATCAGGATCAATGGGGTCAGACCATTGTCCGGGACCGGCTGGACGTCAGCGGATTGCATGACGCGGACGGCAATCCGCTGTCACTTAATGACGTCACCGTAGGGACTTACACCGCGGGGAATGGCTCTACCCATGCCCTGCTGAGCTTCCCCAATGGCGAGTCGCTGGTGCTGTGGGGCGTGGACCCCGCAAACCTTGATCGCGGAACCCTGCATGACATCGGGATTCCCTGCTTCTGCCGGGGTACGCTGATTGCGACAAATCGGGGCGAAGTACCGGTTGAACAACTTAAGGTTGATGACCTGGTGGTGACGCGCGACCGTGGATTGCGTCCGCTGCGCTGGATCGGCAGCCGGATGCTGGACTCGGTCGACCTGGCGGCGGCGCCTTGGCTGCGTCCGGTCCGTATTCGCGCAGGCGCGCTTGGCGTGGGCCTGCCGCGTCTTGATCTTCTGGTTTCACCTCAGCACCGGATTCTGGTGCGCTCGAACATTGCGCAGCGCATGTTCGGCTGTGATGAGGTGCTTGTCGCTGCAAAGCAATTGCTGGCTATAGACGGGTTTGATCAGGTCGACACGCAAGAAGTCGAGTATTTCCACCTGTTGTTCGACCAGCATGAAATCGTGCGTTCCAACGGGGCCGAAACCGAGTCCCTTTATACCGGAGCGCATGCCCTGAAGGCCGTCGGCGTTGCTGCTCGGGAAGAGATTTTTACGCTTTTCCCCGAGCTGCGCGAGACCCCCGCCACGGCCGCAAGACCCCTCATTCCCGGAGCGCGTGCACGTCAATTGGCCCTGCGTCACGCCCGAAATCGAAAGGACCTTTTTTGCTGAGTTTTACAATCTGAAGTTGAAACCGTGATGGTTCGCCAGCCGTTCTTTGCCCGAAAGGACAAGTAACGGTAAGTTAATCATTTGCCTTTAATCCCGTCCGATGAGTTGATCAGATTCGGGCGGCGATTGGCGCTGTTTTTCCCGAAATCTGCTCAGATAGCATTTCGAGGGATTAAAATGGCATTGATTACTGGGACTTCGGGATCGAACACTCTGCAAGGTACAACGGGCAGCGACACGCTCGAAGGTTACGCCGGTAACGATTGGCTTGATGGAAATAGTGGTGCGGACCTTGTCGTCGGCGGCTCTGGCGCCGACACCTTCATCTGGAATGAAGACCGTAACGCGCCGCGGCGCATGCTTGACATTTATCAGGGCAGCGACCTGGCCGAGAACTACGACAGCAATATCTATGGTCCCCTGACCGGTGGCGACAAGCTGGTGCTTGGTGCGACCGCGGGCGGCGGCGGCTTCCGGGTTTTCTTCACCGACACCGAAACGGGTGCGGCGGTTGATGCCTTTGGCAACCGCGTCAACTTCTCCGGCATCGAGCGGTTCGAGGCGGGCGCCGGCAACGACTATATCGACGGCATCAAGGCAACGGTGCGTCCCGCCCACGGCAGTGGGGGTGCGGACTATGTGCCCGAGCACGGGTTGACCCTGCTGGGCGGTGGCGGCAACGATACCATCCGCGGCAGCAACACGGTTGACGTCCTTGACGGCGGCGAAGGCGACGACAAGATTCTGGGTGGTGGCGGCAACGACCTGCTGATGTCCTCGGCCGGGAACGACTACGGCCATGGCGGCGACGGTGACGACAATATCCGCTGGGGCAACAACGGCGGCACTGCGCCGATTTACGACATCGGCCACGACACGCTGATCGGCGGCAACGGGAATGACCTGCTGAACATTTGGGGCAAAGGCGACGGGCTGAACAGCGTCGGCACCGTGGTGACATTCTATACCGCCAGTTCGGGCTACGCGACCTTTGCGCGTGACAATGGCAGCGTCCGCTTCAGTCAGTTCGAGCAGTACTGGACCCATGAAGGCAAGGATACGGTCAGCGCCGCGACCGCCAATATCGGCGTCGATGCAGGTGGCATCAACTTCAACACCCGCACCGGCGACGACCTTCTGACCGGCAGCAACGGTCGCGACACGCTTGAGGGCGGCGATCAGGCTGACACCATCAATGGTGGTCGTGGTGACGACATCATCTCGATGTATGAAGACATCTGGCGTCCCGACGCCGGCAGCGTCACGCCGGACGCCTATCGCGACGTGCTGATCCTTGACGACAACTTCGGCACCGACCGTGTCCGCGCCTTCCAGGTGGGCGATGTCAGCGGCCGTCTGGGCGACCGGCTGAGCGTGTCGAACCTGCATGACGGCCAGGGCAACCGCGTCGACGTGAACGATGTGACGGTCAGTTCGTCGAACGGCACCGCCATGCTGGTCTTCCCCAATGGCGAGCGGCTGATCCTTGAGGGTGTGAACCCCTCGACCCTGACGCAGGCGCGATTGATCGAGATGGGTATTCCTGCCTCGACCGCGCGCGCCGCGGCCCAGTCCATCAGCACGGCGAGCGCTACCGACAACGTGTACCACGATGACAGTTCCGCGCTTGCTGCCTCGACCGGCACCCATAGCGGCGCTGCCTCGGACACGGGTCGCGTGCTGCTGGGGATCTACTCGTCGGATGTGTTTGCCACCGAAGCGACCCATACCGACAGCGGCAGCAACCACAGCCATCTGAGCAGCGCGGCCGAGTTCATGTTCGGCTGAGCCAACGGCTGACGGACACGGAACCGGGACAGCATGGCGCCCGCGGCCCTAAGGTCGCGGGCGCCGCCATGTCGAGGCTACGCCTAACCGCGGCGGTCGCGGTCGCCGGCGCGAATGGCCATCGCCTTGCGCACATGGCCGGGCAGGATGGTAAAGCCCTTGGCATAGCGCATGAATAGCCGGCGCGGATTCGACAGCATCCGCCACGCCCATTCCAGCTTGACCTGCCGCACCAGTTTCGGCGCGCGGCGCTGGTGACCCGACAGGAAGTCCAGCCCGGCGCCGATCGAGGCAAAGCCGACATTGCCCAGCGCATCGCGGGCATGGATGGCGAAAAGCTCCTGCCGCGGTGCGCCCAGCGCCAGAAAGCAAAGCCGGGCGCCGCTGTCGCGGATGCGGGTGATGATCCCCGCCGCCTCGTCGCCCAGCGGGTCGAAGGGAAAGCCCGGGGCATGGGTCAGCGTGACGCGCAGGCCCGGCACGCGGGCACGCATGCTGTCGGCGGCCAGCGCCAGCGAGGCCTCGCTGCTGCCGATCAGCGCCACCGGCAGATCCAGCCGCGCGGCCTCGGCAGCCAGCGGCAGCACCAGGTCCGAGCCCGGCGCCAGCGCCACCGGCCGACCGGCGATCCGCGACAGCCAGACGATGGGGTTGCCATCGGCGCAGACCAGATCATGCGCGGCATAGGCGCGGCGGAAGGCGGGTTCCTCGGCCAGCCGTTGCAGGTGATCGACATTGATGGTGGCGATGGCAAAGCCGCGGCCGTCCTGAAGGCGCTGCCGGACCTCGGCCAGAAGTGCCGCTGAATCGTGACAATTGACTCGGATGGCATTGCCGTCCGGAAAGCTGAAATGCATGATGCGCCTTGGTCTGGCCGTATTTGCGGCAGGATGGTTTGACGGCACCGGGAATGCAACCGCCCTTGCCGAGCGTTATTGGCAGGCGGCCGCGCCACGACACAGGAGGCACGACCGTGCCGATATTCGCGCTATTGGTTCTGCTGTTCTGGCCGGTGGTGGTCGCGATCCTGTTTTCGCGGCTGGATGCGCAGCGGGCGCTGATCTGGTCGATCTTTGCGGGTTATCTGCTTCTGCCGCCGCTGATCGAAATCGACCTGCCGGTTTTCCCCGGTCTGAACAAGACCATGGTGCCGGCGCTGGCGGCGGCGGTGATGGTCTATTTCGTGGTTCGCGACCGCGACGGCGCGGCGCCTCCGATGGGGGGCTTCGTTGTGCTGCTGCTGATCGTGAACTTCATCTCGCCCATGGCGACGGCGCTGACCAATCCCGACCCGCTGATCGACGGCATCAACTATCGCCCCGGCATGAATTTCGCCGAAGGGGTATCGAACGTCATGCTGCAGGGGATGCAGCTTTTGCCGTTTCTGATGGGATACAAACTGTTGTGGACCGCCCGCGGCGCGCAACTATGGGCGGGGGCGCTGGTCGTGGGGGTGCTGTGGTACACCATCCCCATGCTGATCGAACTGCGGATGAGCCCGCAGATCAACGTCTGGGTCTATGGCTATTTCCAGCACGACTTCATCCAGACCGTCCGTTATGGCGGCTATCGCCCCATCGTGTTCCTGCAACATCCGCTGTGGGTGGCGCTGATGGTGATGACGGCCTTTCTGGGCGCCATCGCAATGGCGCGCAACGACCGCACCCGGCGCAATGTCCTGATTGCGGTCTATCTTGGCGTCATCGTGGTCCTGTGCAAATCCGCCGGCGCGCTGATGCAGGCGATGATGGCGGCGCCTTTGGTGCTGCTGGCGCGGCCGCGGCAGATGGTGCTGGGCGCGGCGGTCTTTGCCTCGATCGCGTTCGCCTATCCGACCCTGCGCACGACAAGCTGGATGCCGTTGCACGGAATCGTCAACGTCGCCATGTCGATCTCGCCCGAGCGGGGGCGGTCGCTTGAATTCCGCCTGATGAACGAAGAGCAACTGCTGGAACGCGCGATGGAGCGGCCGGTCTTTGGCTGGGGCAACTGGGGCCGGTCGCTGTTTTACGACCCCTTTGACGGGCGGCTGTCCGCGGTTCCCGATGGGCAATGGGTAATCTGGCTGGGGGCGCGGGGCATTTTCGGCTATCTTGGCTTTTTCCTGCTGTTGCTGACGCCGATCTTTGCGTTGCTGCGCGCCATGCCCCGCGACACCGGTCCCGCGGTCACGCGTGAGCTGGTCGTCCTGGGCGCCCTGTCGCTGATGCTGGCGATGAATCTGGTCGACCTGATTCCCAACGCGACGCTGACGCCGCTGACCTGGCTGACCGCCGGGGCGATCATGGGCAATGCCAACCGCCTGCGACATCGTGTCCCCGATGCCAGCAATTCGGCCCAAGCCGCCGAAGTGCTGCCGAAAAAGTCAGGCATTCCGACGGTATTATAGGTTGGTCGAAGCGGCCGGATTCGATATGCCGGTTACGCCTGCGTGTTATTAATTTATTAGACCCCTTGGGGTATTCTACCAGTTAAAGAGGGATCGTCATGGCCTTCGACCAGAACGACGTTGATGAAACAGACATCGCCATCGTGGGGATGGCGGCGCAGTTGCCGGGTGCGTCCGGCGTGGTCGAATATTGGGACAATCTGTGCCGCGGTGTCGAATCCATCCAGCCGGTTTCGCAAGCCGACCTGATCGCGCGGGGCGAGCCGCGCGCAAGGCTGTCGGACCCGAATTATGTTGCGTCGGCGGCGATCCTTCCGCATTTCGACGAATTCGACGCGGAATTCTTTGGCCTGTCGCCGAAAGAGGCGGCGATCATGGACCCCCAGCACCGCAAATTTCTGGAAACCTGCTGGCACGCGCTTGAGGATGCCGGCCATGCGCCCGAGCGTTTCGCCGGCAATATCGGTGTCTGGGCCGGTTGCGGCATGGGCAGCTATTTCTATTGGAATGTCTGCTCGAACCGCGATCTGGTCGATGGGGTCGGGCATTTCCTGCTGCGCCATACCGGCAATGACAAGGATTTCCTGTCCACCCGCGTCAGCCATGTCTTTGATCTGAAAGGTCCCAGCGTCAATGTGCAGACGGCCTGCTCGACCTCGCTGGTGGCGATCCACATGGCGTGCCAGTCGCTGCAATCGGGCGAATGCGACATGGCGCTGGCCGGTGGCGTCACCATCGAGATGCCGCATGGCGTCGGCTATCTTTACAAGGAAAACGAAATCCTGTCGCCCGACGGGCACTGCCACGCCTTTGACCATCGCGCGCAGGGCACGGTTTTTGGCAGCGGCGCGGCGGTGGTGGCGCTGCGCCGGCTGAAGGACGCGATTGCGGATGGCGACCATGTCTGGGCCGTCATCAAGGGTTCGGCCATCAATAACGATGGCGCGGCGAAGGCCGGCTACCTTGCCCCCAGCGTCGAGGGGCAGGCGCAGGCCATCGCCGAGGCGCTGGTCATGTCGGGCGTCAGCTCGGACAGCGTCGGCTATGTCGAATGTCACGGCACCGGCACCGCGCTGGGCGACCCGATCGAGGTTGCGGCGCTGAACCAGGCCTATGCGCGCATGTCGGATGGTGGCAGGCAGGGGCCGTGCCGGATCGGCTCGGTCAAGACGAATATCGGGCATCTGGATACGGCGGCGGGCAGCGCCGGGCTGATCAAATCGGCGCTGGCCGTGCATCACGGCCAGATCCCGCCCAGCCTTGGCTTTGAAAAGCCCAACCCCGCCATCGACTTTGAAGGCGGCCCGTTTCAGGTGAACGACCGGCTGGACGGCTGGCCGATCCCAGGGCCTCGCCGCGCGGGGGTGAATTCGCTGGGCGTCGGCGGCACGAACGCCCATGTCATCCTGCAAGAGCCGCCGGTCCTGCCGGCATCCGGGGAATCGGACTGGCCGTTCCATATCCTTGCCGTTTCGGGGCGCAGCAAGGCGGCGCTGGATGCGAACTCGGCGGCGCTGGCCGCGTGGCTGCGCGCGCATCCCGACGTGGACATGGCCGATCTGTCATTCACCCTGACGCAGGGGCGGCGCCAGTTCGACCGCCGCCGCGTGCTGGTCGCCGGCGATGCGGCCGAGGCCGCGGCGCTGCTGGAAAACCCCGACCCGCTGCTGGTCTTTGACCACCAGCCCGTGGGCGACCCGGCCGAGGCGATCTTCATGCTGCCCGGCGGCGGGGCGCAATATGCCGGCATGGCCCGCGATCTTTATCAGACCGAGCCGGTTTTCCGCGAATGGATGGATCGCGGCCTTGACCACATGGCGCAGGCCCATGGCACCGACCTGCGCGCGCTGTGGCTGCCCGAACCGGGCGCCGAGGCCGAGGCGGACCGCCGCTTGCTGCAACCCTCGTTGCAACTGCCGCTGCTGATGATCACCGAATATGCGCTGGCGCAGCTTTGGATCAGCTGGGGCGTGCGGCCGGTGGCGCTGATCGGCCATTCGATGGGCGAAAACACCGCCGCCTGCATCGCCGGCGTCATGAGCTTTGAGGACTGCATCGGCCTTGTGCGGCTGCGCGGCGCGCTGATGGACCGGGTGCCGGCGGGCGGCATGCTCTCGGTCCCGCTTGAGCCGCATGAATTCCAGGCGGAACTGGACGAACTGGGGCTGGATCTGGCCGCCGTGAACGGGCCCTCGATGTCGGTCGTCTCGGGGCCCGATGCGGTGTTGGCGCAGTTCGCCGCCCGCATGGCCGCGCGCGAGATCGAATGCCAGCGCATCGCCATTTCCATCGCCGCGCATTCGCGGCTGCTGGACGGGATCATGGCCGAATTCCGCGCCTATCTGGCCGGCATCCCGCTGCATGCACCGCAAATCCCGATCATCTCGAACCGGACCGGGTTGCCGATGACGGCAGAGCAGGCGACCAGTCCCGACTATTGGACATCGCATTTGCGCGGCACGGTGCGCTTTGCCGATGGCATCGCGCATCTGGCGCAGGTGCCGGGGCGGGTATTCCTTGAGGTTGGGCCGGGCCGCGCCATGCAGGCGATGGCCAAGGCCAATCCCGCTGTGGCGGCCAATCAGGTTATTTCGACCCTGCGCCACCGCGACCATGCGACCGGCGACGATACCTATTTCATGGGTGCGCTGGCGCGGTTCTGGGCCTGCGGCGGCGGCATCGACTGGGATCAGATCTGGGGCGGCGCGCGGCGCCAGCGCCTGTCGCTGCCGGGCTATGTCTTTCAGCGCAAACGCTATTTCATCGAACGCTCCAGCGCGGTCGCCGCCGATGCCGCGGATGAGCTGGCGCGGATCGATGAGCCCTCGGACTGGGGCTGGCGGCCGGCTTGGCGGCTGGCCTCGCCCTCGGTCGAGATCGGTCCCGATGGGCCGGTCGTCAACGGCACGCAAAGCTGGCTGGTCTTTGCGGATGAGCTTGGTCTTGGCGCGCGGCTGGCGGACCTGCTGCGGACGCGCGGCCAGCGCGTCGCCATGGTCACGCCCGGCGATACCTTTGCCGACAAGGGGCAGGGGCAGTTCACCCTGCCGCTGGAATCCGACCGCGAGGGGTATGAGATCCTGCTGGCCGCGCTGGCCGGTCACGACATGGTGCCGGACCGCATCCTGCATCTGTGGTCGGTGACGCAAGGCGCGCAGTTCCGCCCCGGCTCCAGCCTGCTGAACAGCCAGCTTGAGCGTGGCTTCTTTGGCCTTTTGCATCTGGCGCAGGCCATCGGTGCGGAAATTCCCGATGCGCGGCTTGAGGTGATCGCCGTTTGCAACGACGCGCTGCGCGTCGCCGATGAACCCGCGCCGGTGCCGGAAAAGGCCACCGCCGCCGGGCCGATCCGGGTGATGCCGCATGAAATGCCGAATGTCGCCGCCCGGCTGGTCGATATCCGCCTGCCCGAGGGGCGCGGCAAGCCTCTGGACACGCTGGCCCTGAACCTGCTGGAGGAGGCGCTGGCCCCCTCGGGCGCGGCGATTGCCGCGTGGCGCGATGGCCGCCGGTTCGAGCAGGGGTTGGAACGGGTCGCACTGACTGACGACGGCATGGCCGCGATTCCGCAAGGCGCCGCCTGCCTGATTACCGGCGGTTTCGGCGGCATCGGTCAGGCGATCGCGCGCGAACTGGCGCAGCGGGGCGGCGCCAGGCTGGCGCTGACGACGCGCGGGCGGGTGGATGCGCCCGGCATCCTGGCCCTGATCCGCCAGCTTGAGGCGCTGGGGGCCGAGGTTCTGGCCATTCGCGCCGATGTCACCAGCCCCGAGGACATGGCCCGCGCCGTGGCTGAAACCCGGGCGCGCTTCGGCAATGTCGATGTGGTCCTGCATGCGGCGGGCGTCATTCGCGACAGCCTGATCGCCGGCAAGACCGACGACGATGCATGGGACGTTCTGGCGCCGAAGCTGCTGGGCACGCGCGCGCTGATCGCGGCTTTGGAGGGGCATCCGGCGGTGCTGACGGTGCTGTTTGCCTCGACCTCGTCGGTGATCGCGCCGGCGGGGCAGGCGGATTACGTCGCCGCCAACGAATATCTGAACGCGGTTGCGCGCAGCGCGCCCAAGGCGCTTGGTCGCGTCGTCGCGGTCAACTGGGGTGTCTGGGCCGATGCCGGCATGGCCGCGCGGGCGATGGGGCTGGATACCGCCCTGACCCTGCCCGCGCCCGAGGGGCGGCCGCTTCTGGACGAAAGCCTGCCGATGCCCGGCGGGCGCGAGTTCCGCAGCGCGCTCAGCACCGCGGACTGGATCATCGGCGGCCACCGCACCGCCTCGGGTCAGGCGCTGATGCCGGGCACCGGCTGGATCGAACTGATCGCCGAGGCGGCGATGGAATCGGGGCTGACGCTGCCCTTTGTCATCCGCGACCTTGAATTCCAGCGCCCGCTGCTGGTGGATGACAAGGCGCTGGTCACCACCCGCGTCGGACCCGAGGGCGACGCGATGCGCGTCCAGATCCTTGACGACCCGCAGGCCGATGGCAATGTCTCGGCGCTGATCGCGCCCCTGCACGAACCAGCGCCCCCCGCCTTGGCGCTTGCGGGCGGCTGGGACATGGACGGGCAGGGCGCAGCGCTGGCTTCGGCGCAGGAAAAGCAGATGCAGTTCGGTCCGCGCTGGCAGGTGCTGCGCCGCTTTCGCCTGACTGGCGACGAGGGCGTGGCGGAGCTGTCGCTGCCACCGGAATTCGCGGCCGATCTTGACGATGGCTGGCTGGTGCATCCCGCGCTTCTGGATATTGCGACCGGCTGGGCGATGGCGCTGATCCGCGGCTGGACGCCGGATCACCTGTGGGTGCCGATGGGCTATCGCTCGATCCGGCTTTACCGGCCCTTGCCGGCGCAGGTCGTCAGCCGCATCCGTAACGCCGGCGACAACAGCGATGCGCAGGGCATGGCGCAGTTCGACATCACGCTGGCCGCGCCCGACGGCACGGTCTGCGCTGAAATCCGCGGCTTTGCGCTGCGCAAGTTGCAGGCGGCGATCGCGGCCCGGCCATCGGGGCGGGTACAGCCGGCGCGCAGCCTGTCGCCGTCCGAGCGGCGGCTGCATCACAATATCAGCCAGGGCATCCCGGCGGCCATCGGCCCGGCGATGCTGTCGCGCGCCATCTCGACCGGGTTGGCGCAGGTCTATGTCTCGTCGCTGGACCTGCGGGCGCTGATCGCCGAGGCGGCCGCGACCGAGGATGCCGCCCCCGCCGAGGGCGGCTTTGAGCGTCCCGATCTGGACAGCGATTTCGTCGCACCCGCCCCCGGCACGCAGGCGGAACTGGCCGCCATCTGGTCCGAGCTTCTGGGCATCGCCCAGGTGGGGGCCGCCGACAGCTTCTTTGACCTTGGCGGCCATTCGCTGATCGCGGTCAGGATGTTCGGACAGGTGCGCAAGAAATTCGGCGCCGACCTGCCGATCTCGACCCTGTTCGAGGCACCGACCATCGCCCAGCTTGCCGACCTGATCGAGGAACGCACCGGCCCCCGCGACATCGCCTCGGCCGAGAATGTGCGCAGCCTGCCGGATGCGGACCGCCCGAAGCGACGCTTCATCGTCGATATGGGCGGGCGCGGCGACGGCACCCCCTTCTTCATGGTCGCCGGCATGTTCGGCAACGTGATGAACCTGCGGCAACTGGCGCAGCGGCTGGGCGGCGACCGGCGGTTCTATGGCATTCAGGCGCGCGGGCTTTTGGGCGACGACAAGCCGCACGAGACCTTCGCCGAGGCCGCGCGCGACTATATCGCCGAGCTGCGCGAGGTTCAGCCCGAAGGCCCCTATCTTCTGGGCGGCTTCTCGGGCGGCGGCCTGACCGCCTATGAGATGGCGCGGCAATTGCGCGATGCGGGCGACGAGGTGGCGATGCTGGTCATGCTGGACACGCCCCTGCCGCTGCGCGAGCCGGTCAGCCGTCAGGACCGGCTGATGATCCGCCTGGGCGAACTGCGCGAGGGCGGCCCCGGTTTTGCGTGGAAATGGCTGCGCGACCGTGTCGGCTATGAATTCCAGCGCCGCGACAAGGCCCGCGCGGTCGAGGCCGAGGTCGCCTCGGAGGCGACCGGCGCCTTCCACGACCTTGCCATCGAGGCTGCGTTCTATGCCGCGCTACCGACGCTGGAACTGTCGGTCTGGGATGGCCCGGTGGCGATGTTCAGGCCGCCGCTCGACAAGCGCTGGAAGGCGACGGGCGGCCGCTGGATCAATTCGGGGCGCGATTATGTCGTGGCCGACAATGGCTGGACGCCGTGGATGCCCAGGTTGCAGGTGATCGAGGTGCCGGGCGACCATGATTCGATGGTGCTGGAGCCCAATGTGCGGCGGCTGACCTCGGTCCTGCGTGATATCTTGCGCGAGGCGGATGGTGACGCCCCGGCGCGGGCGAAGGCGGCAGAGTGACCATGTCCCTGAACGCGCAGCCCAGTCTTAATGTCGTGCTGCTGAACTGGCGCACGCCGGACATGACGCTTGAGGCGGCCGAGGCGGCGCTTTCGCAGATGGCGGGGCTGGATGCCGGGCTGACCATCGTGGACAACGATTCCGGCGATGGCTCGTTTGAACGGATGCACGACGCGGCCCAGGCGCGGGGCTGGCTGGACAGCGGCCGCGTGGCGGTGGTGCAGTCGGGCTGGAATGGCGGTTTCGGCGCCGGCAACAATTACGGCATCCGTCAGGGCCTGCCGGACGGGCGCCGGGCCGATCTGGTCTATCTGCTGAATTCGGACGCGCTGCCGCAGCCCGGCTCGATCCGGGCGCTGGTCGATTACCTTGTCGCGCATCCGCAGGCCGGCATCGCCTGTTCGCGCCTGCGCGGCACCGACGACGTTCCACATTCGACCGCCTTCCGCTTTCCCAGCGCCGCCAGCGAGTTCGAGGAGGCAAGCCGCACCGGCCCCATCTCGCGCCTGCTCAGCAAGCGCATCGTGGCGTTGCCGCAGCCCGTGACATCGGGTCGCGTCGACTGGTCGGCGGGGGCCTCCATGATGATCCGCATGGACGTATTGGACAAGATCGGCCTTTTTGACGAGGGGTTCTTCCTTTACTACGAGGAGACGGACCTGTGCCGCCGCGCCGCCGATGCGGGCTGGCAGACCCATTACGTCGTCGAAAGCCTTGTGCTGCATGTCGGATCGGTCAGCACCGGGATGAAAACGTGGAAGCGTGCGCCGGATTACTGGTATGACAGCCGGCGCCGCTATTTCGAAAAGCATCACGGCCGGATCGGCGCGCTTTGCGCGACGGCCGCCTATCTGGCCGGCGCAGGGATCTTTCGGCTGCGCTGTCTTCTGGCGTGGCGCAAACCCGACACGCCGCCGGGCCATCTGTCGCATCTGACCCGCCATGCGCTGCGCGCGCAGCCGGGTCCTGTTCATGTTGAAAAGGGTAAGCCATGACGCAATTTTCTGCGATTCTGGTGGGGAATGAATCACTTCTGCGCCATGCGGCCGAAACGCTGATCGCGCGTGGCCACCGCATCAATGCCATCGTGACCCGCAATCCCGAACTGCGCGACTGGGCGCGGGGCGCGGGGCTGGCGGTCGAGGATCAGGACGCCCCCATCCCTGATAACGCGCCGGTGGCGGACTGGCTGTTCAGCGTGGCGAACCTGTCGATCCTGTCGCCGGCGATGCTGGCGCGCGGGCAAAAGGGTGCGATCAATTTCCATGACGGGCCGCTGCCCCGGCTGGCCGGGCTGAACGCGCCGGTCTGGGCGATCATCGGCGGCGAGGCGCAGCACGGCGTCACCTGGCACATGATCGAGGGCGGGGTGGACGAAGGCGACATCCTGACCCAGCGCCTGTTCGAGATCGGGTCCGACGACACCGCGCTGACGCTGAATGCGCGCTGCTTCGCGCGCGGCGCGGAAAGCTTCGCCGATGTGGTCGCCCAGCTTGAGGCCGGCGGCCCGCAGCGGGTGAAACAGGACCTGAGCCTGCGCAGCTATGTCGGCAAGGACAAGCGCCCCGAGGCGGCCTCGGTGCTGGATTTCAGCCGCAGCGTGGCCGAGATCGGCGCCTTGGTGCGCGGGCTGGACCATGGCAGCTACTGGAACCCGCTGGCTGCGCCCAAGGTCGTCCTGGGCGACCGGGTGCTGACCGTCAGCGCCCATGAAGGCAATGAGGCCAGCCACGCCGCACCCGGCTCGGTGCTGTCCCATGACGGTGATGTGGCGCTGATCGCCGCTGCCGATGGCGCGGTGCGGCTGCGGTTCTCGGGTGAACTGCCGCCGGTCGGCGCGGTGATCGCCCCGCTGTCAGTGGCGGAACGCGCGCGGCTGACCGATCTGGCCAATGCCGCGGCCAAACATGATGGCTGGTGGCGCAAGCGGCTTGCCGTGATGAACCCGGCAGTGCTGCCGGGCGACGCGTCGGGCGATAGCCGGCGCGTGCAATTGCTGCCCGGCGCGGGGCCCGAGCGGCTGGCGCTGGCGGCATCCCTGCTGGCGCGGCTGGCGGGGCAGGTCGGCTTTGACATGGCGCTGCGTCCAGCCGATCAGCCCGACCTGACCGGGGTGGCGGCGGGGATCGTCGCGGACTGGCAGCCTTTGGCGGTCGATGCACGCAGCGATCGCAGCCTGACCGATCTGGGCGCTGAGCTGACCGCGGCGATTGCGGCGCAGGCGAAGCGCGGCTGGTTCGCCGCCGATCTGGCGCAGCGGGCGCCCGAACTGCGCGGGGCGGCGACGCCCGATCTGGCGATCAGCCTGACCGCGCGCGGCCCGGTTCCGGGGGCGGCGCTGACCGTGACCCTGACCGATGCCGGCGCCTATCTGGACCACGATCCGGCGCGGATCAGCCCGGCGCAGGCGCAGCGTCTGGCGCGGGCGCTGGATGCGGGCCTTGTGCTGCCCGGCGCGATGGCCCTGCGCGACATTCCCCTGATGGACGCGGCAGAACGGGACGACCTGCTGATCGCCCGCAACGCCACCCAGGCCGATTTCCCGCAGCTTTGCATCCACGACCTGATCGCCGAGATGGCCGCCCTGCAACCCGACGCGGTGGCGCTGGCGTTCGAGGATCGCAGCCTGACCCGCGCCCAGCTTGACCGCGCTGCGAATGCGCTGGCGGCGAAGCTGGTGCAGATGGGCGTCGGGCCGGACCAGCCGGTGGGGCTGTTTGCCAAACGCTCGCCCGAGCTGGTGATCGGCGCGCTGGCGATCTGGAAAGCGGGCGGCGCCTATGTGCCGCTTGACCCCGACTATCCCGCCGAGCGGATCGAGCTTTACCTTCAGGACAGCGGCGCCCGCGTGGTGCTGGTGCAGGACGGTCTGGCCGGGCGGCTGCCGCCGCATCAGGCGCAGGTCGTGACCATTCCGACCGACCTGCCGCATGGGCTGGTGGCGGGGCCGGAAACCCATGTCGGGCCGGAAAACCTTGCCTATCTGATCTATACCTCGGGTTCGACCGGGCGCCCCAAGGGCGTGATGGTCGAACATCGCAACGTCGCCAACTTTTTCGCCGGTATGGATGCGGTGATCCCGCATGGCCCCGGCGATGCGTGGCTGGCGGTGACCAGTCTTTCCTTTGACATCTCGGTGCTGGAAATCTTCTGGTCGCTGGCGCGCGGCCTGAAACTGGTGATCGCGGGCGAGGAATCGCGGCTGGCGGTGTCGGGCGTGCCGGCTGCGGCGCCACGCCGCGAGGTGCAGGGCGGGATGGAGTTCAGCCTGTTCTATTGGGGCAATGACGACGGCCCCGGCCCGCGCAAATACCAGCTTTTGCTAGAGGGTGCGCGCTTTGCCGACCAGAACGGCTTTGTCGCCGTCTACACGCCGGAACGGCATTTCCACGCCTTTGGCGGCCCCTATCCGAACCCTTCGGTTTCGGGTGCGGCGGTGGCGGCGGTGACGAAGAATATCTCGGTCCGTGCCGGCAGTTGCGTGTTGCCGCTGCATCATCCGGCCCGCGTGGCCGAGGAATGGGCGATGATCGACAACCTGACCGCCGGGCGCGCGGGACTGGCCATCGCCTCGGGTTGGCAACCGGACGATTTCGTGCTGCGCCCCGAAAATGCGCCGCCGCAGAATAAGCCCGCGCTGATCGAGGGCATCGACCAGTTGCGCCGGCTGTGGCGGGGTGAAAAGGTCGAATTTCCGCGCGCCGGCGGCGGCACCTTCGGCGTCGTCAGCCAGCCGCGTCCGGTGCAAAAGGAACTGCCGCTGTGGATGACCATCGCCGGCAACCCCGATACCTGGATCGAGGCCGGGCATCTGGGCATGAACGTGCTGACCCACCTTCTGGGGCAAAGCATCGACACGGTCGAGGCGCGGATCAAGGACTATCATGCGGCGCTGCGCTCGGTCGGGCATGACCCGGCGAAGTTCACTGTCACGCTGATGCTGCATACCTGCCTGGCCGAGGACCGTGAGACCGCGCGCGAGATCGCCCATCAGCCGATGAAGAATTACCTGGCCAGCGCCGCCGCGCTGGTCAAGCAATATGCCTGGGATTTTCCGGCCTTCCGGCGCCCTGCCGGCATGACCAACCCCATGGCCATCGACCTTGGCAGCCTGACACCGGATGAGGTCGACGGCATCCTTGAATTCGCCTTCCTGCGCTATTTCGAGGATTCCGGCCTGTTCGGCACGGTCGAGGACGGTATCGCCCGCGTCGAGCATCTGAAGAAGATCGGCGTGACCGAGGTGGCCTGCCTGATCGATTACGGCATCGCGCCGGAGCAGGTCATGGCCAGCTTTCCGCTGCTTGCCCGCCTGCGGTCCGAGGTGAATCCTCATTCCGAGGCGCCCGCGGACGGCGATTTCTCGATCGCGGCGCAGATCCGCCGCTGGGGTGTCACGCATCTGCAATGCACGCCCAGCATGGCGCGGATCCTTGTCTCGGACCCGCAGGTGGCGGCGGCGATGGCCGGGCTGAAATGCGTGATGGTCGGCGGCGAGGCGCTGCCGCCCTCGCTTCTGGCCGAGATCAGGGCGGTGACGCGGGCGCGGGTCCTGAACATGTATGGCCCGACCGAAACCACGATCTGGTCGACGGTGGCCGATCTGTCGGCAGGCGGCGAGGTGACGCTGGGCCGACCCATCGCCAATACGCAGGTCTATGTGCTGGATGGCGACGGCGTGCCGGTTCCACCCGGCGCGCAGGGTGAATTGTGGATCGGCGGTCATGGCGTGACGCGCGGCTATTGGCAGCGGGACGATCTGACCGGGGCCGCCTTCCGCCCCGATCCCTTCGTGCCGGCGGATCGTGCCGCACCCTGGGGCGCGCGCATGTATCGCACCGGCGATCTGGTGCGCTGGCGCGACGATGGCGGTCTGGACTATATCGGCCGCGCCGATCACCAGATCAAGCTGCGCGGCTTCCGCATCGAACTGGGCGAGATCGAGGCCGTGCTGGCCAATGAGCCGGGCGTGCGCGAGGCGGTCGCGCTGGTGCGCGAGGATGCGCCCGGCGACAAGCGGCTGGTGGCCTATGTCACCGGCAGTCCGGACCTGTGCGAGAAGAAGCTGCGCGAGGCGCTGAGCGCGCATCTGCCGGCGCATATGGTGCCGGGGCGCATCCTGCGGCTGGACCACATGCCGCTGACCCCGAACCGCAAGATCGACCGCAAGCACCTGCCGGTGCCCGGCGCGGTGGTCGTGGCGGTCGCGGGGGGGGCGGCGGCGCCGGCCATCGAGGCCGCCTCCGCCGCCTCGGTCGCTGCGCCGACCGAGGATCTGGCGCAGGCCGTGCAGGCGCTTTGGGCCGAGGTGCTTGGCGTCCAGCAGATTGCGCCGCGCGACAACTTCTTTGCCTTGGGCGGTCATTCGCTGCTGGCGATCCAGTTGCACCGGACGATGCGCGACCGGCTGTCGCTGCCACGGCTGGGTGTGACCGATATCTTCCGCTTCCCGGTGATGGCCGATTTCGTGAAGCATGTCGCAACGCTGGCCCCGGCTGCGGCCCCGGCGCCCGCAGCGCCGACGGCAGGCGTGGCGCCCAGCCCGGCGCCTGCGGTCTCGGCTCCGGTCGCTGAACCAGCCGTTGCGGATGATGCGATGGCCCGCCGCCGCGCGTTGCGCGCGCAGCTTCGCGGCGGAAAATGAACCACGGCGCCGAGGCGCTGCGCCAATCGGCGCGGCGCCTGCTTCCTTCGTGCTATGGCTGCGTCGTCCTGCCTCTGGCGCAGGTTGCCGCGCCGCTGTTGCCGCAGGAGGCGGCGGCCATTCAGCGCGCCATTCCCCGGCGGCAGCAGGAATTTGCCGTCGGACGCATGGCTTTGCGTGCGGCGATCCGCGAGGCCGGGCATGATCTTCCCCTTTCGCAACCAATCGCAATGCGGCCCGACCGCGCGCCCGATCTGCCGGCGAGCATCCGCGCCAGCCTGTCCCATGCCGGCGAATATTGCATCGCCATCGCTGCGCCGCGGGGTGGGGCAAGCCCGGGCGTTGATCTGGCGCATTGTGCCGACCCGCGCCCCGAAGACCTGGCTGCGGCGGTCATGCCCTTTCGCATGGGTCTGGACGACCCATTGCTGGCGTTTTGCGTGAAAGAGGCGCTGTTCAAGGCGCAATATCCGCTGACCGGCCGGATGCTGGATTTTGGCGATGTGCCTGTTGTGATCGGACCGGCGCGGTTTCGCGCCTGTCTTGGCCATCGGTTGATCGGCGGGCGCTGGGAAAAAGCGGTAGATTATTACCTTGCCGTCAGTCTGTGGACCGGCTGAAAAGCGCCGCCAGTTGCCGAGCGGAATCGCGGATATCGTGCCGCTGGATTACCCGCCCGCGGGCGGATGCGCCCAGCCGGCACAGGGTTTCGCGATCGCTGGCGGCGGCGACAAGCATGGTTTCCGCCAGCGCCCCGGCATCGCCGGCGGGGACCAGCCAGCCCTCGTGTCCCGGGCGGACCAGTTCGGGGATCCCGGCGATATAGGTGGCAATGATCGGGCGGGCGCAGGCCATCGCCTCCATGATGACGACCGGCAGGCCCTCGGCGAAGCTGGGCGTCACCAGCGCGTGGGCGGCGGTCATGGCGGCGCGGACGCCGGATTCGTCCTGCCAGCCCAGCAGGCGCACGGCCCCGCCCATGCCGGCGGCGGCGATCATCGCCTCGATCTGCGGGCGCAATTCGCCATCGCCGACCAGCGACAGCCGCAGTTCGGGGTTTCGCTGCCAGGCCTGCGCGAAGGCGCGGATCAGCAGGCCGAAGCCCTTCTGCTCGGCGAAGCGGCCGACGGCGACCATGTGGAAGGGGCCGTCAGGCAACGGTGCGGGGGTATCCCAGCGGCCAAGATCCAGCCCGCAATGCACGACCTGCACCTTGTCCCAATCGCCGGGTGCCGCCCAGCGGGACATTTGCGAACGGCCATAGCTGGAGACGGTCGCGCAGAACTCGGCCAGCGCCAGCTTGCCGCCCAGATCCAGCGCGGCGGTATTGTCGAATTCTTCGGGGCCGTGGACGGTAAAGCTGAAGCGCGGGCCACCCAACAGCCGCGCATAGCTGGCGACGCGGGCCGAATTGGTGCCGAAATGCGCGTGGATATGGGACAGGCTCAGCGCGCGGGCGCGGGCAGCGATGCGCGCGCCCTCGGCCATATAGATGATCTGCCGCGACAGGCTGGATTCGCCGGCGGCCGCGCGGTGGCGGGCCAGTCGCAGGGCGGCTGCGAACTGACGCGGCGTTGCGGCGGTCTGCCGCATCAGGCCGGCCAGCAGACGCCTGCCGCCGGCGTCAAGCACATGTTCGGTGCGCGCATGTTCGGCCAGATCGGCTGGGTCGGACAGGTCCGAGACATTCCCGCGCATGGCGAAGCGGTGAATCTGCACCCCCTCGGCCTCAAGCGCGGCGATTTCGCGGCGGATGAAGCTGTGCGACGGGCGCGGATAGGTGTTGATCAGATAGCCGATTCGCAGGGCCTTGCTCCGTATAGTTAAGAAAATCCCTTAGGAATGTGGTGTCAGCTTACCGTTTCGGCTGGATTACGCTCATTCATGTGTGATAATGCGCGGATAAGCATCTGTCTTTGTTGCTGCCGAAAAGTTTAAGTAGCCATTTTTTAATTCTTGGGCACTATTATCTTAACTAAGATTGGACCCATTCATACCTGAGGAGAGGACCTCTGACCGGCATATTGACCATAAGCGTTGTTGTCGCAGCCATGTGCACAGCCTTCGGGGTCTTTGCCCTTGATCTGTCGCTGTGGGGTGGGCTGCTGATCTACTCGCTCAGCGGGACGGCCGCCACGCTTTTCACAGCATGGCGGCGCTATCGCTGCATTGAGCATCACGAGATGCAAAAGGGCGGGTTGATTCAGTAGCCGGTGCACCGCAGGACAACGCCAACCGTCTTGGCGATGATCTTGGCATCCTCATGCAAGCTGAGGTCCTTGGCGTAGTCTGCGTCAAAGGTCGCGCGGGCGGCAAAGCTGCTGTCGTTGCGATCCGAAATCTGCCACAGGCCAGTGACGCCCGGACGCAGGTGATAATAATCGGCGCCGGGATAAAGCACGGCCTGATCCAGCATCATCGGACGCGGGCCGACGATGCTCATGTCGCCGCGAAACACGTTCCACAGTTGCGGCAGTTCATCCATTGAGGTCTTGCGCAGGAAGCGGCCGATCGAGGTGATGCGCGGATCGTTCTTCAGCTTCTGGGTCAGATCCCATTCTGCTTTCGCCGCGGGATTCATGGCCAGATAGTCGGCAAGGCAGGCATCCGCATTCGCCACCATCGTGCGCAGTTTCCACAGCCGGAAGCTGCGGCCCGAGCGTCCGATACGCAGCTGCGTATAGAACGGCTTGTCGCCGTGATACCAGATCGCCAGTGCCAGGATAAGAACCGCAGGCAGCACGAAGGGCGCCGCCACGACAACCAGCAAGACATCCAGCGGGCGCTTGAGGAAGCGCGCATAGAAAGACTGAATTCCGGCTGGGCTGTTGTTGAGTTCGTCTTCAGACGCTTGCAGCACCGAGGTCATCGCGTCGGCGTCGAAATCAGTGATGTGCTGCATTTCAAAACCCATTCTAATCATTACAGGTGCAGTATAGCTTTGCATTTGAATAAAACTAGAACGAATTGACGGCCTAACTAAAAGTATAGGTTTAAGCGTTATCAATGGTTTACGGTGGAAAAACGGACCCAAAAAGGCGCTTTACGTCGCGTCAAGCGTGTGACAAGACTGTGATTATGACAACGGGTCTTTGGCATCCGGTTGTGCATGGCGACATACTACAACTTATAGTTGCTGGGTTGAGTTTCTCAATCCCGGTGGAACTTTTCCATTAACCATATATCGCAATCTTTAGTTGAAAAACTATCCCGTTCATTCTGTTTCATATTCGCAATCCTCAGTTGAAAAACTGTCCTGAATATTTCATTTCATATATGAACTCTGCTTTCCCAATATGGCTGTCATCAGCAGATCCGCGATAACTCAGCGGCTTAGCGGGCGGCCAACAGGGCGTTGCGCCGCGGTGGCGACGCAGGGCTGCCACCGATGCGAGCGATCCGGTTTGTGGCTGACAGGCGGCGTGACGCCTCGCGCGATTCGCGAATCGTCAGGGGGTGACGCGTTGTCCCGGATGACTGGCGGCGCTTAGCGTCCGCGCGCCCATTCCTGCTTGTTGCGTCCGGTCCTGACCGCCAGCGCCACCGCGGCATAGACGGCGAACCCGACTGGGTCGGCGGCGGCAAGGCGCAGCAACTCGCCGCGATCAGGCCGCACATGGCCCTGACGCGCCGGAAGGTCAGGGAAAAGTCGCGCGATCTCGGCGACGCCCTGATCCTGCCTGCGGCGGACGCGGACAAGGGGCGAAAAGCCCTCGACCAGCGGCCATTCATAGGGGGCATCGACCAGGAAACGCTCGGGTTCCTGGAATTGCAGCCGCGCGAAGGTGTCGTCCGAGATGATCTGCGGAAATTCGTCCCAGCGTGCGCGCCCGGCGGCGTTTACCGCGAAAAGGCCGGCGCCGGTGACGCCCTGCGCGACGAAGGGCAGCTTTTGCCAGAACCGCGCATAGGCGCGCGAGACCGGGCTGCGCGCGGGCGCCACGACCAGCCGGCCGCCGGCATAGCGCGGTGCGCTGACGTCAAGCGTCGTGACCAGTCCCGACAGCAGGCCGGGACCCATGCGGATATCGGCGTCCAGATAGATGCGGATACCGTGGCTGGCGCAGCGGTCGCCGTGGTTCAGCGCGCCGATCTTGCCGCCCTGCGCCAGTTCCTCGACCCGCAATGTCCAGCCGCGCGCCGCGAATGCGGGCGCAAGGGCGCGGGCGCGGGCTGCAGTGTCGTCGCTGCATCCGTTGGCGACCACGATGACCTCGGCCGTGACGGCGGCATCCTGCGCCAGGATGGTGTCGAGGCAGGCGCCGATATAGCCGGCCTCGTCATGGGCCGGAATGACGATGCTGCAGGCCGTCATGTAACAAAGGGACAGGTTGCGCAAAGGCGGCGATGCGCTACCAAGATGTGGCAGCACAACGCCGCAAAATGCGGCGCATTATAGGAATACGGCCGGTTTTTGGTTGTCGCGGTCATGGCCGGGACGCTAGCATGCCAACGCCGGATAAGTCATTGGCAATTGGCCGGCGCCAGCGCCGGCATGAATTCAGCAGAGGCAGAGAGGCCACAGGTTTGACGCCCGCCACGGGAAAGGGACCGGTAACGAAACCGGGAAACAAGGTTGCGCCCGATCAGGCTCGCGGCAACGTTTCAAGCAAATTCATCCGGCGTGAGGCGGCCTCGGCCGCCGAGGATGCCGGTCACGCCAAGATCGTGGCCGAGCGTTTCGCCCTGCTGCGGACGCAGATCCTGCGCGAGATGCGCAGCCGCGGCTGGTCGCGGCTGGCGGTGGTGCCGGTGACGCCGGGCGCAGGTGCGACCTATACCGCCGTCAACCTGTCGCTGGCGCTGGCGCGGCAGCCGCATACCAAGGTGACGCTGATCGACCTTGATCTGGCCGATCCGGCGGTGGCGCAGCGTCTTGGGGTGCCGGGATGCGAGACGGTCTCGGCGACGCTGGGCACGGGGCGCGACCTTGACGGGCTGGTTGCCACGCTGAGCGAGGCGCCGAACCTTTCCGTGCTGGCGCCCGAACAGGCCGAGCCGGCGGCGGCCGAACTGTTGCAGGATCAGGTTTTCGTCGCGGCGATGGAGAAGCTGCACGAAAGCCACCCGGCCGAGATCGCGATCCTCGACACTGCCGCGCTGCTGGGTCAGGACACGGGGCTGGCCGCGTTGCCGCTGGCCGACGCCATCTTGCTGGTGGCCGACGGACGGGCGGGCACGGCCGCCGACATGACGGAATGTGAGCGTCTGCTTGTGGGGATGCCGCCGGTGATGGGCGTCGTCCTGAACAAATCCGAAGACTGAGTAACAAGACTGCGTAACAAGACAGGGTTCATGAGTTGGGGCCGATCCAATCCTTCCAAGACCTGACGGGCATGATCTGGCGGCGCCTGCCGCTGGTGCTGACCATCGGGCTTCTTGGCGTACTGATTTCCTTTTATCTGATCGTCTCCTCGCCGCGCATCTATGAGGCCTCGGCGGTGATCCAGCTTGACATGCCGGCGGCGATCGATCCGGCCAGCGACAGTTCGCTGCCGGCCTCGCGCCGGGTGCAGCTGATCGAACAGCGCCTGATGGCGCGGCAGAACCTGCGCGACATGATCAAGCGGCTGAAGCTGTTCGCCGACACGCCCGGCCTCAGCGAAAGCCAGCAACTGACGGCGCTGCGCAGCTCGACCCGGATCGACAGCATCACGGCGCCCGGGGTCTCGGTCGATTCGCGGCTGTCGCTGGCGGCCATCATCATCACCTCGCGCGCGGAAACCCCGGCGACGGCGGCAGCGATCGCCAACGATTTCGCCGACAGCCTGGTGAACCGCGACCGCGACAACCGACAGGCGCGTATCAAGGAAACCCGCGATTTCCTGACCGCGGAAGAGGTGCGCCTGAACGATACCCTGGCCGTGCAGGACCGCAAGGTGGTCGAGTTCAGCGCCCGGAACGAGGATTCGCTGCCGACCTCGCAAGAGTTTTTGCAGACCGAACTGGGCCAGTTGACCGAGATGGAAACCACGCTGGACCGCGACATCATGACCTTGCAGCGCGAAAGGCTGGCGCTGGAGGCGGGCGGCACGGTCGAGGTGCGGGCCTCGGCCTCGCTGGTCCAGCAGATCCGCGCGGCCGAGGTCGAACTGGCGCAGGCGCGCCGGACGCTGGCGCCCGATCACCCGGAAATCAAGCGGCTTGAGGATCAGCTTGAGCGGCTGAACAGCGGCGGCGGCAGCAGCGGCTCGGACGTGGCGCGCCGGCAGATCGAACTGATCGACGCCCAGCTCAAGCAGTTGAATGGCGACAAGGTCGGGCTGGACAGCCGCCGCGCCGAAATCGACAAGGCCCGCGCCCGCGCCCCGCAGGTCGCCCGTGAGCTTGAGGAAATGACCCGCCAGCAGACCCGCATGCGCGACCGCTATGGCGAGATCTCGCGCCAGTTGGCGCAGGTCGAGGCGCAGCAACTGCTGATGGACAACGATCAGGCCGAGCGCTTCGTCCTGCTGGAAGGCGCGGTGGCGCCGGAATACGCGGTGCTGTCGAACCGCAAGAAAAGCGCCGTGCTGGGCGTCGGCATCAGCGGCGCGCTGGCGCTGATCGTGGCTTTTGTCATGGAAATGCTGAACCCGGTGCTGCGCAACAGCCGGCAGTTCACCCGGGCGACAAAGACGCGGCCGGTGATCTCATTGCCCTATCGCAAGACGGCGGCGGATATCGCCCACAACCGGCGGCGCAATATCTACATGATCGGCCTGCTGGTGCTGGGTGCCCTGGTGACGCTGTGGCTGGTGGGCCTGTTCCCCGGCCTGCCGTCGCCCGGCGTCGCCCCCGCGCCGACCGGCGGGGTCGGCTGATGGCCGAGGAAAGTCCCGGCGCCACGACCGAGGCGCCAAGCAAAAGCTTTGCCTCGCGTGCGCTGAGCAGCGGGGCGCTGTCGATGATGAATTTCGGGGTCGGGCAGGCGATGCGGCTTGCCTCGAACCTGATCCTGACGCGCATCCTCAGCCCCGAGGATTTCGGCCTGATGACGCTGGTCACCAGCTTCCTGATCGGGCTGGCGATGTTCAGCGACATGGGCTTCGGCCCCTCGATCATGCAAAGCAAGCGCGGCGACGACCCGGTGTTTCTGGACACGATCTGGACGCTGAAGATCATCCGCGGCTTCCTGATCTTTGGCACCGCACTGGTGATGGCCTGGCCGCTGGCATGGTTCTATGACGCGCCGCAATTTGCATGGATCTTTCCGGTCGCGGCCAGTTCGCTGCTGATCGGCGGCTTTTTCCCGACGCGGATCGATTCCGCCGCGCGGCACCTGCAACTGGGCCGGCTGACGGTGATCGAGCTTGGCAACCAGCTTATCGGCATCCTGCTGACCATTGCGGCGGCGCTGATCCTGCAATCGGTCTGGGCGCTGGTCTGGGGCAATGTGCTGGGCGCGGTGGCGCAGCTTGTCACCTTCCGGCTGTTCCTGCCCGGCCATATCAACCGCCTGCGCATGGAGCCCGAGGCCCGGCACGAGGTGATGAAATTCGGCAAATGGATATTTTTCAGCACCATTTGCGGCTTTCTGCTGTTTCAGGGCGACCGGATCATCCTTGGCCGCGTGCTGACGCTGGACCAGCTTGGCGTCTACAATATCGGCCTGTTTCTGGCGACGGTGCCGATGATGCTTGGCTCATCCATCGCGACGCGGCTGTTCATTCCGATGTATCGCCAGCACCCGCCCGGCGAAAGCGCCGAATACCGGCGCGTGCTGACCCGGACGCGGGCGGGGCTGTCGGTGCTTTTGCTGTCCGCCGCCATCGTGCTGGCATGGGTCGGGCCGTGGCTGGTCGATGCGCTTTACGACCCGCGCTATCGCACCGCCGGCGGCATCCTTGTCGCCATTGCCTGCATCCAGATGATCATGGTGATCCCGATCAGCTATGAATATTCGGCGCTGGCGGCCTCGGATTCGCGGGGCTTCTTCATCATGCAGTCCAGCCGCGCCGGCATCTATATCACGCTGGTGGCGCTGGGGGCCTGGGCGTTCGGGCTGCCGGGGCTGCTGGCGGGGCAGGCGCTGTCGCAATTCCTGTGCTATCCGGTCACGGTCTGGCTGGCGCGGCGGCATCAGGCCTGGGATCCGCTGCACGATCTGATCGCGGCGTGTATCGCGCTGACCGCCGCCGGCATCTCGCTGACCGTTCACGAGGGCGCGATCCGCGCGGCCCTGTTTCCCTGAGCAGGCGTTTTTCCTCTTTCGATCTGTCGGCGCATGGCACTATCCATGGGATGACGACCTGAGGGAGGACATGGCCATGAGCGACGATCACACACCCCGCAAATCCCGCATCACGCGGGAAGAGGCACTGGCCTATCATCTGGAGCCCCGGCCCGGAAAGTTCGACATCGTCGCCTCGACCCCGATGGCGACGCAGCGCGACCTGTCGCTGGCCTATTCGCCCGGCGTCGCCGTCCCGGTCGAGGTGATCGCCGAGCGCCCCGAGGCCGCCTATGACTATACCGTCAAGGGCAACATGGTCGCCGTCATCTCGAACGGCACGGCGATCCTTGGGCTTGGCAATCTGGGCGCGCTGGCCTCGAAGCCGGTGATGGAGGGCAAGGCGGTGCTGTTCAAGCGCTTCGCCGACGTCAACGCCATCGATATCGAGCTGGACACCGAGGACCCGGACGAAATCATCAATGCCGTCAAGCTGATGGGGCCGACCTTCGGCGGCATCAACCTTGAGGACATCAAGGCGCCGGAATGTTTCATCATCGAACAGCGCCTGAAAGAGCTGATGGACATGCCGGTCTTTCACGACGACCAGCACGGCACGGCGGTGATCTGCGCCGCCGGGCTGATCAACGCGCTGGAACTGTCGGGCAAGAAGATCGAGGACGTGAAGATCGTCCTGAACGGCGCCGGCGCGGCGGGCATCGCCTGTCTGGAGCTGCTGAAATCCATGGGCGCCAAGCATGACAATTGCATCATGTGCGACACCAAGGGCGTGATCTATCAGGGCCGCACCGAGGGCAT
>RRZU010759130.1_pt1 | contig 36359 bp, 39 predicted proteins | sample 2165561 | NCBI WGS metagenome assembly RRZU01 (sample SAMN10456909, study PRJNA506462) | wastewater metagenome | isolation source: wastewater sludge | place: USA: Moscow, Idaho | reverse complement strand
CTTGTCCTGATGGCCGATGCGGCTCTTCGGGGCTTAAAGCACGGCGCGGTCCACCGGGCGCGGGTTGCCCGGCTTGGTGGGGTCGAAATGCGGGCCGGATGCGGCCAGAAGATGCACGCCATGCGCCGCCGCAAGTTCGCGGTGCAGCGCGTCGCGGGCGGGTTCGTGCCGGGCCACCTCGTGCAGGGATGCCTCAAGATCGGCGGCGATGGCGGGGCCGCCAAGCGAGGCCAGCTCCATCGCGCCATATTCGGGAAAGACCAGCAGATCGCAATCGGCGGCACCCGCGACCCAGGCCCCGATCTTGGCGCGATAGGCGTCGAAACTGTCGAGCCAGTCAAAGGGATAGGCGGCGGCGGCGATCCTGATCAGGCGAGTCACAGCGATTTCATCCAGAATTGCAGGGATTTGCGGGTCTGCGCCGCCTCGCCGATATCCTTCCAGTCGAACCCGGCAATGACCCCCGGCAGCGGCGCATAGCCGCGCTTGCGCCAGAACCCGTCCAGCGGCCGGTATTCGGCCGGGCGCAGCGGGTGATCGGCGGGTCGGATCACGCTGCAAAATGCGCTATAGCGGCGTCCCAGGGCGCGGGCCTGCGCCTCGCGCCCGTCGAAAAAGGCATGGCCCAGCCCATGCCCGCGATATTCCGGCAAAAGCACCGATTCCGCGCAGTAATAGATCTGATCCAGCGGCTCGGCACGGGTGGCGAAGGCGGCGGCAAAATCGCCCGCGTGATGCTCCATCGGGGCGCCGGTCGCGGCGCCGACCATGCGCGTGCCGTCATAGGCCGCGACGACCACCGCGCCCGGCGACTGATAGGCGGTCAGGTAATCGCGCTCGTAATCCACGTCGCCATCGTAAAGATAGGGCCAGTCGCGAAAGACGGCGATGCGCAGCCGCGCCAGATCGTCCAGCGCCCCGGCCACGGCATCGCCGGTCAGGATGCGGGTGGCGATCATGCGGAAACCTGTCGCATCCAATCGGCGAGGTTGTAATAGGTGGTCACCCGCGCGATCTTGCCGTCGCGGATGGTGAAAAATGCCCCGGCGGGCAGGATATAGGTCTGGCCCCGCGCCTCGGGCAGGCCCTCGTCTGTGGCAAGATAGGTGCCATTGACCACGAATTCCGCCGCCGCCCGGTCGCCCGTCTCATTGGCGAAAATCACCATATCGGTCAGGGTTTCCTTATAGCTTCTGGTCATATGGGCGTTGAATTCGGCGAATTTTTCCTTGCCACGCCGGATGCCGCCTTCGTTGACGTGATGTTCGATCCCGTCATGCAGATAGCTCAACATCTCGTCGGTACGCCCGGCGTTGAATGCGGCGTAATAGGCGGCGATCAGGGTCTTGGTATCCATCGGCGTCTCCTTGCTTTGGTCCGGTCTAGCGCGGGGTGGGGCGCGCGTCACCTCGGTCATTGGATGTAGGATTAACCCTTCTTCAATCCTGACGCATTATTCCCATCCCAAGGGCGGTGGTGTAGCCAAGGGGGATGATCAGGGAAGAAAGGCGATGACCATGCCCGACCAGATGCCGCCGCGACAGATCGACTGTTTCAAGGCCTATGATGTGCGCGGCCGGTTGGGCAGTGAACTGGATACCGATGTGGCCTATCGCATCGGCCGGGCCTTTGCGCAGGTGCTGGGCGCGCGCGACGTGATCGTGGGGCGGGATACGCGCGAAACCTCGCCGGAACTGGCGGCATCGCTGATCCGGGGGCTGAACGATGCGGGCGCCAATGTCCGCGACCTCGGCCTTGCCGGTACCGAAGAGATGTATTTCGCGACCGCCCATTTCGGCGCCGATGGCGGGATCGAGGTGACGGCCTCGCATAACCCCATCGATTATAACGGCATGAAGCTGGTCGGACGCGGCGCCGCACCGCTGGACCCCGAGGGGGATTTTGCCCGGCTGGCGGATCTGGCGCGGTCGGGACGTTTCGCCGCGTCCGAGCGGCGGGGCGAAACCCACGATTTTCCCGAAGCGCGCGCCGCCTATGCCCGCGCCATTGCCGATTTTGTCGATGTCTCGGCGCTGCGCCCGCTGACCGTGCTGGTCAATGCCGGCAATGGCACGGCGGGGCCGACCTTTGATGCCATCGCCGCGGAACTGGCCGGGCGCGGCGCGCCGCTGCGGTTCATCCGCATCAACCATGACCCGGATTCCAGCTTTCCGAACGGCATTCCAAACCCGCTTTTGCCCGAAAATCAGCCGATGACGGCGGATGCGGTGCGTGCGCATGGCGCCGATCTTGGCGTAGCCTGGGATGGCGATTTCGACCGCTGCTTTTTCTTTGACGAGCATGGCGGCTTTATCCCCGGCGAATATATCGTCGGCCTGCTGGCCACGGCGTTTCTGGAAAAGCATCCGGGTGAAAAGATCGTCCATGACCCCCGTGTGGTGCTGAACACGCGCGACATGATTGCACGGGCGGGCGGACAGGCGGTGCAGGCGCGCACCGGGCACGCCTATCTCAAGCGGGCGATGCGCGAAGAGAATGCGATCTATGGCGGCGAAATGTCGGCTCATCACTATTTCCGCGACTTCCATTTTGCCGATAGCGGCATGGTGCCCTGGCTTCTGGTGGCCGAACTGATGGGGCGTCAGGGGACCAGTCTGGGCGCGCTTCTGGCCGAACGGATGCGGGCCTTTCCGTCCTCGGGCGAGATCAATTTCCGCCTTGACGATCCCGGCGCCGCGATCGATCGCGTGGTCGCGCGCTTTGAACCCATGGCGGTGGCGCGCGACGATACCGATGGGATCAGCCTGGAATTCGGGGATTGGCGTTTCAACCTGCGCCGCTCGAATACCGAGCCGGTGGTGCGGCTGAACGTGGAATCGCGCGGCGATGCCGGGCTTGTCGCCACCCGGCGCGCCGAGATCGAGGCCCTGCTGACCGCCCCCGCCTAGCCGTCGCCGGGCACGGCCGGGGGAACGCGCAGCACCGCCTCGTGATAGGCGATGGCCTCGTCGAGATTGTCGAATAGGCTCAGATGGCCGCGATCCAGAACGGCGCCCATGTCACACATGTTGCGGATCATCTGCATCGAGTGGCTGACCACGACGGCGCCGGAATTGGCCATGCGGTCGCTGAACACGCGCTGCGACTTGGCCCGGAAATCGGCGTCGCCCACGCTGGTCACCTCATCGACCAGATAGGTGTCGAAATGGATGCCCATGCTGGTGCCCATGGCCAGCCGCGACCGCATCCCCGAAGAATAGCTTGAAAACGGTTGGTGGTAATGCTGGCCCAGCTCGGCGAAATCACCGACGTAATCGACCAGCTCGTCGCTGTCGACGCCATAGATGCGGGCGACGAAACGCACATTCTGCGCGCCGGTCAGTTCCGGGTGAAAGCTGCCCGCGAAACCGACCGGCCATGAAATCGTGCCATCCGACAGGATCCGCCCCGAGGTCGGTCGGATCGTGCCGGCGATCATTTTCAGCAGCGTCGTCTTGCCCGCGCCGTTCCGTCCCAGCAAAGCCACCGACGCCCCGGTCGGAAACACGGCGTTCAGCCGGTCCGCGACAACCGTCCTTCGGCCTTTCAGCCGATAGGTCTTGGTCAGGTTTTCCAGCACGATCATGACTTATTGGCGGTCGCGGATGCTGTAATAGACGAGGATCAGGATCGACCAGCCGGCCAAGAGCATGCCCATCACCATGAACAAAAGCCAGGGGCGGTCCGGTTCGGTCGAGCTTTGCGCCACCTTGGGTTCGATATGGGCGGCGAGATAGCGCGATTTGCGCTGCGCCTCGGCCAGCGCGGCCTCATAGGCGATGCGTGCGCCGCGATAGGCGCCCTCGGCAAATTCGCGATCCACCGCCAGCTTTTCGTATTCCGCCATCAGCTGCGCATAGCTTTCGCCGGCGGGGCCCTGGCCTTCGGCGCCGAATTTGCCGCGTTCCGTGTCGATCAGACGGCGCAGCGCGTCGATCTTTTGTTGCGACTGGGTGACGCGGTGGTCGGTGGGGCGGGCATTGTCCAGCAACAGGTCATGGGCCACCAGCGCCTCGGCCAGCTGGGCCTGAAGACCGCTGAGCACGCCCATCTGGCCGGCCAGATCGGCCTCGGGGTCGACGATCTGCGATTTCATGCGGAACGCGGTCATGGCCTGCCGGGTCTTGGTCAGCTCACCCCGGGCCTTGTCCAGCTCTTCCTTGGTCAGCCGGGTGGTGTCATCGCGGGCAATGGCCGACAGCTCGTTGATCTTGTTCGAGCTTTCTTCGAACACGGCGGCCGCGATCTGTTGCGCGTCCTCGGGGGTGAAGGCGCTGACCCGCAGCGTGATCAGGCCGCTGGTGGTGTCGTTGAGCACCTTGACCTGACTTTGCCAGTAATCGGTCAGATCCTCGATATGGTCCTCGGGATTGGCGGCAAAGATGAAATCGCGCGGCCATTCGCGCGCGAACATGGCCTTGATGTTCAGCCGGGCGTCGATCCGTTCGACCATGTCCTGGCTGCGGATATATTCGTAAAGGATATCCGTGTCCGAGGCGCCGCCCGTCCCGCCGGCCAGCCCACCAAGCCCGCCAAGCAGGTCGATCGAGGGGGTCGATTCCTCTTTGCGGACCGAAAAGCCGACGCTCGAGACATATTGATCGCTGGCCCGCGCCCAGAGATACCAGGCCCAAAGCAGGGTCGGCAGCACCACCAGCAACAGGAACGACCCGAGCATCAGCCAGTGCCGGCGCCGGGGATGCGCGACGCTGACGGTCGGGCGGACCGGGATTTCGGGCGGCGGCGGATTCGCGGGAACCGGGCGCGCCGCAGGCTGGGCGACGGCCGGCTGTGTCATCGGCCGGACCGGTATCGGCTGGGCCTGCGCGCGCGGCGCCGGCGCGGGTGCCGGATTGGCCTGCGCCGGAGCTGCCGGGGCAGGGGTGGGTTTCAAGGCCGGCGTGGCAACCTGTGCCGGTGCCTGTGCCGGCTTGGGCTGAACGGGCTGCGGCTTGGCCGCGGGGGCGGCCGTCGGCGGCATGGTGGTCGCAAGTCCCGGGCTGCCCTGAAACGGGCGATTCGTCCCGCTTGGCGCATGGGCATCGGCGGGGTGGGGCGTCGGTCTGGCATCGGCCAGGTCTTGCACGCCGGGCTTTTGCTGGGCCTGATCTGCGGCCTTGCTGCCGGTCGGTTGTGAAGGAGTGCTCACCGCAGTCGCGCTTTCGCTGGTTTACCTTTTCGGCGCAGTTGTTACATATTGCCGGGCGCCAAGACCAGCATTTGCGTTCACATGTCCGATATCAACCTAGCACGACGCGCCCCGCAACGGCCCTATCGCAACGGACCACGCTTTCGCATGGCCCGCACGGTGGTCGCATTGATGCTGCGCGAGATCGCCACGACCTATGGCCGTTCGGCCGGGGGCTATGTCTGGGCCTTGCTGGAACCGATTCTGGGTGTCGCCCTGTTGTCGATCATTTTCAGCATGGCGTTCCGCGAACCCAGCCTGGGGACGAACTTTCCGCTCTTTTATGCGACGGGCTTCCTGCCTTTTGCGATGTTCAACGATCTGACCAACAAGGTCGCGGCCTCGGTGCGCTATTCGCGGCCGTTTCTGGCCTATCCCAGCGTCACGTTCATGGACGCCATGCTGGCGCGGGTCATTCTGAACGCACTGACGCATACCACGGTGATCGCGATCGTGCTGTCGGGGATCTTTATCATTTTCCAGCTGCCGGTCGTGGTCGACATGATGTCGATCTTTGAATGCCTGGTCATGACGACGATCCTTGCGGTCGGGGTCGGAACCTGCAACTGCTATCTGATGACGGCCTTTCCGCTTTATGAACGCGCCTGGGGCATTGCCACGCGGCCGCTGTTCCTGATGTCGGGCGTGTTCTTTCTTTACGACCAGATGCCGGCAAAAGCACAGGATTTTCTGTGGTATAACCCGATCCTGCATTGTGTGGGGCTGATGCGGCGGGGGATCTATCCCACCTATGACGCGACCTATGTCAGCCCGGGCTATGTCTTTGGCATTTCGATCGTTCTGATCGTCTTTGGCCTGTTGATGCTGGTGCGGAACTATCGCAACCTGATGGAACGCTAAAGCAGCAGGTCGCGCTCGCTGATCTGTCCGATCGATCCCAGCCGCAGGGTCAGATCGACATGACCCGTCCCATGCAGATCGACCTCGAGCACCCAAGCGGTTTCGCGGGTCCAATAGGCGCGCACCTCGCCCCCTTCGCCATCGGCCGAGAATTGCGCGCCGCGAATGAAGCTGAGGCCCAATTCGCGCATGTCCAGAACATCCTCGCCCAGCCGGAAATCGAGAATCGAATCAAAGCCGCCGTCAAAATTCTCGGCAGCGCGGAACAGGAATGTATCGACCCCCGCGCCACCGGCCAGCCGGTCATTGCCGGCCCCGCCGTCGATGATGTCATCGCCATCGTCGCCGCGCAGGACGTCATCCCCCGTGCTGCCGCGCAGATAGTCGTTGCCAAGGCCCCCCAGCAGGCTGTCATTGCCCGCCTCACCGTTCAGCGTGTCATTGCCGGTGCCGCCATAAAGCATGTCGTCGCCGGTGCCGGCCTGTAACACGTCATCGCCGGCATCGCCGAAAAGCGAATCATTGCCGCCAAAGCCCAGGATGGTGTCGTGGCCTTCCCCGCCAAGAAGGATGTCCTGACCGGCGAGGTCCCAGACGGTATCGTTGCCGTCGCCGGCGGTCACCGTGTCGTTGCCGGCCCCGGGAACCATGAAATCGTTGCCGGGACCGCCATCGATCCGGTCATTGCCGGTGCCGCCCCAGATCGAATCATTGCCCGCCTCGCCATAAATGCTGTCGTTGCCGTCATCGCCCAGAATCGAATCGTTGCCGTTTCCGCCCTGGATCGAATCGTTGCCGCCGCCCCCGAGGATGCTGTCATCGCCGTCCTGGCCCATGAGGGTGTCGCGGCCCGATTCGCCCGTCATGAGGTCATTGCCGGCGCCGCCGCGGACATGATCGTCACCGAGATGCCCCGACAGGGTGTCGTGGCCATTGCCGCCATCCACCGTGTCATTGCCGTCGCCGCCGCTCATGCGGTCGTTGCCGTCGCCGCCGTCCATGCGGTCACGCTGGCCGCCGCCATCCATCACGTCGTCGTCATAGCTGCCATACATGGTGTCGTTGCCGTCACCGCCGCTCAGCGTGTCATTGCCGCGACCGCCATGCAGCATGTCGGTCCCGGTGCCGGTGCCCAAGCGGTCGTTGCCATTCCCGCCCCACAGCGTGTTGTTGCCGGAATAGTCCAGCATCTCGTCGTCGCCGTCTTCGCCGATCAGCAGGTCGTCCCCATTCTTGCCGTGCAGCGTGTCGTTGCCGGTATCGCCCCTGAGTTCGTCGCGGCCGTCGCCGCCGCGCAGGAAATCGTTGCCAGCCCCGCCATGCAGAATGTCGGTGTCGCGGTCCCCTTCGAGGAGGTCGTCGCCATCGCCGCCAAACAGCGTGTTTTTGCCCGCGCCGCCATACATGGTGTCGTTGCCGGTGCTGCCATGCAGGAAATCGTTGCCCTTGCCGGCATTCAGAAGATCGTTGCCGCCATCGCCGTAAAGCGTGTCATGGCCGATGCCCGAATAGATGGTGTCATGATCGCTGCCACCATAAAGCTTGTCATGGCCCATGTCGGTGCGCATCAGATCCCTGCCGCCGCCGCCCCACAGGGTGTTGTCGCCGGCAAAATCCAGCATCTCGTCGTCGCCGGCCTCACCGACCAGAATGTCGTTGCCGTTCTTGCCGTGGATCGTGTCATTGCCGATCCCGCCGTTCATATAGTCGTTGCCATCGCCGCCGCGCAGAAAATCCCGGCCCGCGCCGCCGCGCAGCACGTCGTTATCGGCGTCCCCCTCCATCGTGTCATTGCCGTCGGCGCCGTGGATGGTGTCGTTGCCATCGCCGCCGCGCAGATAATCGCCGCGCTCGCCGCCCAAGAGCAGGTCGCGCCCCCCCCGCGCCACGACGGTCGAGCCATAGCGCCCCGCGCTCAGGGTGTCGTTGCCTTCGGACCCCATGATGTTGGTCCACATGTTGGGGGGATTGTAATGGGCGATGGGAAACAGCGAATTGTCGAAATTCCCGGCCTGAAGCGTGCTGCCGTCATGGGTGTAAATCCAGATGACGCTATTGCCGTAAAAGATCTTGATGCCATCGGCCTGTGGTCGAAAGGTCAGCTGGCCGGTGCTGCGGATCATGCCCAGAAGCGACAGATCCAGCCGGTCCACGCCCAGTTCGAAATCGTTGATGATGATCCGGCCGTTGACTTCGCGCGCCACAAAGGTGTCGGCGCCGTCGCCGCCGCTCATCTGCACGGGCGAATTGCTGGCGACCAGCACGTCATCGCCCGCGCCGCCCATCATGCCGGTGGTTTCGGCCCCCGCCTGCATGACATCGTTGCCGGTGGTGCCGTGTTGCCAGCGTTCGCCGACGATCTGGGTCAGGCCGACCTGACCGGGATCAAAGACGAACTGGGTGATCCCCTGTTCGGTCTGCGAGCCGACAAACAGCACGATCCGTCCGTCGATGACGCGCGCCGACAGGCTTGAGACATCCGCCATCGCATAGTCGAGCGTGTCCGCCAGACTGGTCAGATGCATCAGCCGGCCGTCGGGCAAAAGCGTGAAGACGCTGATCCCGTCATCGCCGCCACCGGCAAAGATGAAGGCCCGCCCGTCCACCGTCACCGCGTCCAGCGCGGTCGTTCCCCGGAATCGGGTCGTCAATTCGTCGATGATATGGTCCGAAGGCAGCAATTCCCCGGCATAGTTCAGCCGCAGCGTGGTCAGCGACGAACTTTGCGACGAGGCGACGACGACATAGGTGACGCCGTTCATCTCGATCGTGGCGAGGTGGCTGGGCTGGTTCAGGCCCAGACCGCGATCCGCCCAGAGCATCTGGGCGCCGCCGATCGACCCGTCCGCGCGGATCATCTGTGCGGCGATGTAATTCCCCAGCGCCGAGGTCGAGATGATAAAGCTGCGATCCCCGACGGAGGCCAGTTGCAGGTCGCTGATCTCGGTCCCCTGCATGCCCGGTCCCCAGGGCAGCGAGGAACGCTCGACAAAGCTGACGCCGCCATTCTCGCCCACGCGCCAGACATCGAATGCGGTGCGGCCGTCGCGCACGGTATAGATGAAATTGCCCAGCGGGGTTTCGAACTGACCGAGCAGGCTATAGGCGCCCGAATCCTGAAGCTGGGCGGCCGCGCCAAAGCGGCCATCCGCCTGCAACAGACGTCCCATTCCGGCGTCATTGGTCAGCCCGATCCCGAAGACCGAGGCCCCATCCGCCAGATCGACGATGGCGACCTTGGGCTGCCCGCCATAGCCCACCGAGGGGGAATAGGCCCAATTGTCGATCATCTGGATCGGCTGGTCGGGCGAAGTGATCTGATAGGCGGCAAGGCCGCCGCCGATATGGGTCACGCTGTAAAGCGTGTAACCCACTTGTCCGGCAAAGGTTTGCAGGTCGGTGATGTTGGTCACAAAGCTGGCCGATGGCCCAATATATGTTGCGACGTGACGATAAGTTAACATCCGAAACGGCCTAATTATTCCTGTTGCACGTTTCAGGGTTACGCTTGGCCTCTTAAAAATAGCCTTAAGATGGCCGGCCCGACATGACTTTCCCCGGGGCATTTTAACTATCGGCGGCTTGCCCCCCGGCGTTGACGCGAAGCTTGTGCAGCCTGCCGAGTTCCTTCATATGCAGTCTCCGTGAAGCAATCCGGTTGATGCAGATGCAAATTCAAAAGACCTCGTTGCCGGGCGTCCTGACCCTTTTGCCGCGACGGTTCGGCGACGACCGGGGGTTCTTCGCCGAAAGCTGGAACCGCAAGACCCTGCGCGATGCCGGGCTGGAACTGCCCGAATTCGTGCAGGACAATCATTCGATGTCGGGCGCGGTCGGCACGCTGCGCGGGCTGCATTTCCAGGCGCCGCCGCATGCCCAGGGCAAGCTGGTGCGTTGCGGGCGGGGCCGGCTCTTTGATGTCGCGGTCGACATCCGCAAGGGCAGCCCCAGCTATGGCCAATGGTTCGGCGCCGAGCTCAGCTTTGAAAACGGCCTGCAATTGTGGATCCCGGCCGGTTTCCTGCATGGTTTCGTGACCCGCGTGCCGGATACGGAAATCATCTACAAATGCACCGACCATTATGCGCCGGAATGCGATGGCAGCGTGGCATGGGACAGCATCGGCATCGACTGGGCCCTGCAAGGGGCGCCGGTGCTGTCGGGCAAGGATGCCGCCGCGCCGGGGCTGGCCGATTTCGACAGCCCCTTCACCTATGACGGCCCCTTTGAATACGAGGCACGGCTATGAAGATCCTTGTGACCGGCGGCGCGGGCTTTATCGGCTCGGCGGTGGTGCGGCTGGCGGTGCGTCGCGGGCATGAGGTGGTGAACCTCGATTCGCTGACCTATGCGGCCAATCTGGACAATGTGGCCCCGGTGTCGAACAGCCCCCTTTACAGCTTTGTCGAGGCCGATCTGCGGGACCGCGCATCGCTGGACCGCGCGCTGGACAGCCACAAGCCCGATGCGATCATGCATCTGGCCGCCGAAAGCCATGTCGACCGCTCGATCGACGGGCCGGGCGATTTCATCGAGACCAATATTACCGGCACCTATAACCTGCTCGAGGCCGCGCGCGCCTATTGGACGCGTCAGGGCCGCCCCGAGGGGTTCCGCTTTCACCACATTTCGACCGACGAGGTGTTCGGCTCGCTGGGCGAGACGGGCCAGTTCACCGAGGAAACCCCCTACGATCCGCGCAGCCCCTATTCGGCCAGCAAGGCGGCTTCGGACCATCTGGTGCGGGCATGGCATGAAACCTATGGTTTGCCTGTGGTTCTGACCAATTGCTCGAACAATTACGGGCCTTATCACTTTCCCGAAAAGCTGGTGCCGGTGGTGATCCTGAACGCGCTGCATGGCCAGCCGATCCCGGTCTATGGCGATGGCGGCAATGTCCGCGACTGGCTCTATGTCGAGGATCATGCCGACGCCCTGCTTCTGGTGCTGGAAAAGGGCGAACTGGGCCGCAGCTACAATATCGGCGGCGAGAACGAGGCTAGGAATATCGACCTTGTGCGCACCATCTGCGCCGAGATGGACCGCCTGCGCCCCGAGAATGCCCCGCATGACCGGCTGATCACCTTTGTCACCGACCGGCCCGGTCATGACCGCCGCTATGCGATCGACCCGACCCGGATCCGCACCGAACTGGGCTGGCGGCCCTCGGTCACTGTCGAAGAGGGGCTGCGCCGCACCGTCGAATGGTATCTGGACAATCAGGCATGGTGGCAGCCATTGCTGTCGCGTCAGGGTGTCGGCGAAAGGCTGGGCAAGGCATGAACGGGCTTCTGGTCTTTGGGCGCAGCGGGCAGGTGGCGACCGAGCTTGCGCGGCTTGCGCCCGAGGCGCGCTTTCTGGGCCGCGACGCGGCCGATCTGACCGATCCCGAGGCCTGTGCCCGCGTCATTCGCGACAGCGGTTGTGCGATGGTCATCAACGCCGCTGCCTATACGGCCGTGGACCGCGCCGAAACCGATGCGGACATCGCCCGCGCGGTGAATGCGGATGCGCCGGCCGCGATGGCGCGCGCCGCAGCCGCGCTCGGGGTGCCGTTCCTGCATATTTCGACCGACTATGTCTTTGACGGCTCGGGCACGCAGCCCTGGGTGGAAACCGATCCGACCGGCCCGCTTGGCGTCTATGGCGCGACCAAGCTGGCGGGAGAACGGGACATTGCCGCCGCCGGCGGACAATGGGCCGTCATGCGCACCTCATGGGTGTTTTCGGCCCATGGCGCGAATTTCGTCAAGACCATGCTGCGGCTTGGCGCGGAGCGCGATGAGCTGCGCGTCGTCGCCGATCAGCATGGCGGCCCGACGCCCGCAGCCGATATTGCGCAGGCCTGCCTGACCATGGCAGAGGCCATGCGGGCCGATGCGTCGCGGGGCGGCATTTATCATTTCTCCGGCGCGCCGGATACCAGCTGGGCCGGTTTTGCGCGTGAAATCATGGCGCAGGCCGGGCTGTCCTGTCACATTGTTGATATTTCGACCTCGGACTATCCGACCCCGGCCCGGCGGCCGGCCAATTCGCGTCTGAACTGTGCCGCCATCTCGCGCGATTTCGGCATTGCGCGCCCGGATTGGCGCGCTGGCCTTGCGAAGGTCCTGCAGGAGCTGAACCAATGACCAATCCCGTCACCCCCGTCGTCAGCGCAACCGGACGCAAGGGGATCATTCTGGCCGGTGGATCGGGCACACGGCTTTACCCGATCACCATGGGCGTGTCCAAGCAGCTTTTGCCGATCTATGACAAGCCGATGATCTATTATCCGATTTCGGTGCTGATGCTGGCCGGGATCCGCGAAATCGCGATCATCACCACCCCCGAGGATCAGGACCAGTTCCGCCGCCTGCTGGGCGATGGCGGGCAATGGGGGCTGCGGTTCGAATATATCGTGCAGCCGTCCCCGGACGGGCTGGCCCAGGCCTATATCCTGGCCGAGGATTTTCTGGCCGGCAGCCCGTCTGCCATGGTGCTGGGCGACAATATCTTTTTCGGCCACGGCCTGCCCCAGCTGCTTGACGCGGCGGATCGGCGGCTTGAGGGGGGGACCGTGTTCGGATACCGGGTCGCCGATCCCGAACGCTATGGCGTGGTCGCATTTGACGGGCAGGGGCGCGTCAGCTCGATCATCGAAAAGCCCGATGTGCCGCCTTCGGATTATGCGGTCACCGGGCTTTATTTTCTGGATGGCGATGCGCCGCGGCGGGCGCGTCAGGTCGCGCCCTCACCGCGCGGCGAGCTGGAAATCACCAGCCTTTTGGAATCCTATCTGCACGATGGCCAGCTGACCGTCGAACGGATGGGGCGCGGCTTTGCCTGGCTGGATACGGGGACCCATGCCAGCCTGCTGGATGCGGGGAATTTCGTGCGGACCCTGGAGCAGCGTCAGGGATTGCAGACGGGCTGCCCGGACGAGATCGCCTTTAATCAGGGCTGGATCGACGCCAACGCGCTGCGCGAGCGCGCCAAGAAATTCTCGAAAAACCAATACGGCCGCTATCTGTCGCGGTTGCTGGGATAACCCGGTCCCGACGCGGGTCCGGTCGGGGATGCGGCCTTCATCCCGCCACGATCCCGCAACCGCCCCATGAGCGCCGCAGCGAGAACGACGGCGGTGCCCTTGCGGGTTTGCCGGTAAAGCCGCATCGCCAGAACCTCGCGCAGCGCCAAAGGTCCCGACGCATTCAAGACCTTGCCAAAGCGCTGCAACAGCGCTGCATTTTCCGGCAGCAACAGATGTGCGACCGGCTCCAGCGCTGCCTGATTGCGGGCCAGCCAGCCCGCATAGCTGCCGCCAAACAGCATCGACAGGCGCGAGGCTATCGCCCGTGTGGTGTCATTGCGGCCAACCATATTGTCGGGATGCTGACGATAGAGCAGCACCTGCGCCCGGTCGCGCATGATGGCCGCGCCCGCGCCCGACAGCAATTGATAGGCCCACCAGTCATGCGAAACGACCCCGGCGGCAATGGCCGCAGGGGCGGCGGCTTGCAACAGCTCTACCGCGAAATGGTTGGCAAGAATGGTGTTTCCGGGAAGACAGGCCTGGATCAGCGCGTTGCGAAACCGGAACGGTCCGTGGAAATGCGGGGAAGGGGCAAGCGGTTTCAGTTGCTCGTCGCAAACGGTCGTTCGCCCCGCATAGATCGCGGCTCCACGCTGATGCGACAGAAACTCGACACCTCGTGCCAGCCGGTCGGGATGCCAGACATCGTCCTGATCGGAAAAGGCCAGCCAACCCTTGCAATCTGCCTGTTGCGCAAGATGCAGAAAGTTTCTGGTCGAACCTTGGCGGGGCCCTTCGATCAAGCGCACCTGTCCGGGCGGACGGGATCGGGCAAAATCCTGCACGATCCTTTGGGTGCCGTCGGTCGATCCGTCATCCGATACGATCAGCTGCCAGTTGGTGACGCTTTGCGCGGCAAAACTGTCAAGCTGTTCGCGGATGAACCTTGCGCCGTTATAGCTGGCCAGGGCGATCGTGATGGGTGGGTGCAACGCAGTCTCCTTCCGGCCCCGCGCAACTATACCCTTTACGTCCGCCCGGCCAGAGGGCCTTATTGATCTTGCCGGCCAATATCTTCGATGAGGATGCGCTGAACTGACGGCCCTCCTGCCTTCTGGCCCGCGGCCAGAAGTGAATTGCGCAGCCGCTGCAAGCTGGGCTCCGAGGTGAAGTTGCCATCAAAGCCACCGGTATTGGCCTCAATCATCAGCGCCGCCAGTAGCGCGTCGCGCAGGCGGTTTTCCTGCGCCTCGATTTCGGGCCGGGCCGCGGCAGGCATTTCGATGCTGAGCGTCAGAACCATGATTGCGGTGGGTGCACCATTGCGGATGATCGGGACGAAGAACTGGTTGGGAAATTTGAACCAATCCAGCTCGCCCCCCTCACCGCCCTCTGCCTTGGCCGTTTCGGATCCGGCGGATCCATGATCGGTGGCGCCAGCTTCCGCTGCATGCTTGTCCTCGGCCGCCGCATCTGCTCCTTCGGCGACGGCATGCGAGTCTGCCGACTGGACTTCACCCGCCGTCTTTTTGGCATGCAGCATATCGCCGCCTATGGCCCCGCCGACAAAACCAATCAGCGGGATGATCAACATCAGGATTTTCTTGATCATTTCCCGACCTCAATAGGGAAGAAGGATGTCTGCGACCTGCTGACCATAGCGCGGTTGCTGCACGTCGCTGATCTGTCCGCGGCCACCATAGGAAATGCGGGCGCCTGCAATCCGGTCATAGGCGATTTCGTTCCGCCGCCCGATATCCGAGGGACGGACAAAGCCGCTGACTGTCAGGACGCGGACCTCATAGTTGATGCGGACCTCTTGCGTCCCCTCGATGCGCAACACCCCATTGGGCAGGCGTTCGACCACCGTAGCAGCAACCCTTAAGGTTACCTTGTCACGGCGCGAGATATTGCCGCTGCCTTTGAACGTCGAGGAACCTTTGGCCTCTGCCAGATCGTCCATGCTCGCCCCTTCGGGAAGTATGTCATTGATCCGTTGCGGCAGCCCGGCCATTTGTGGGATGTTGACCTTGTCCGAGGCACTGCGCGTTCTGCCCGAGGTGTTTTGCATTTCGGCACGGTCGTTGATTTCGATCACGACGGTGAGGATGTCCCCGCGGCTCGAGGCCCGCCGATCCGCAACCAGCGAGTTCTGCGCCGTCGACCAAAGCGATGCCGCGCTGTCGGGGCGATCGGGCAATTCGGACGCGCCATAGCCGGAAGAGGTCATGGCCTGATATTCCACGCCGGTTTCGGGGGTGGTCATATCCGGTACCCGGCCAATCTGCGATACCCGTCCGCATGCAGACATAAGCAGCATGACGGAAATCGTACCAACGGCGCGACAGGAGCGGGAGTTCAAGAGGCGGATCATGTGATGTCCTTCAGAATTGTTCGACGACAACCGTGCCATCGGCCGCGATACGTCCCGATACCGTTACGCGCGATGCGCTGTTCATGACGCGGATCACCTCACCGATACTGCCGGCACCCAGGGCGCGACCCTCGGCCTCGATCCGGAGCGCGGCTTTCTCATATGCAAGCGTGACGATCTGATTGCGCTTGACCGCCGTCGGTGCGGTCAGGTGGGCGGCTTCGATCCGGCGGCCTTCGTAAACCATATTGCGAAGCTGCTGGCCGACCACATGCGAGATCTGGTTCGGGCCGGCCGGATTGTTATCTTCCGACAGGGCGACATCTTCGGGCATGATGATGGTCCCCGCGGGCAATGTGCGCGATGCCACGACTGATCCGGCCTGGGCCAGACCCGGCAACAAAAGCAAAGCGATCAGGACGATTTTCATCAGCGCACCTGTACCGTCGTGCCCAGCATTTGGTCGGCTGCGGTGATGACCTTGGAGTTCAACTCGTAACCCCGCTGCGCCTTGATCAGTTCGGCGATCTCGCGCACGGGATCGACCGAGCTTTCCTCGAGAAAGCCTGCGCGAATGGTGCCGAGGCCCTCTTCGCCTGGGGCCGCGACCTGTGGGGCGCCGGAAGCCGTGCTTTCAAGGAAAAGATTCGAGCCGATTGCCTCTAGGCCCTTTTCATTGACGAAATTGGCGAGCGTGATCTGGCCGAGGTTTTCGGGCTCAACCCGGTCGTTGAAATAGGCGTAGACCTCCCCGTTGGCGTTGATCGCGATTGAACGCGCATCCTCGGGAATGGTGATGTCCGGGACGATCGGATAACCATCCGAGGTCACGACCTGTCCTTCGGCCGAGCGCTTCAGGCTGCCATCACGGGTATAGGCCGAAATGCCCGACGGCATCGTGACCTCAAGATAGCCATTGCCGTCGATTGCGACATCCAGATCGCCGTTGGTCTGACTCAGCGAACCCTGACCCAGCATGACGGTGACTGCGGCGGGCCGCACGCCCAGGCCAAGCTGTACACCAGCCGGAACCATGGCGCCATTCGTGGCGGTGATCGTGCCAGGGCGGGTGGCCTGTTGATATTGCAGATCGGCAAACTCGGCGCGGCGTGGGTTGTAGCCGGTTGTCGACATGTTCGCGAGGTTGTTCGAGATGACCTCGACGCGCATTTGCTGCGCGCTCATCCCGGTCGCTGCGATTTGAAGTGCTCTCATGTTCCTGTCCCCATTTACCGGGTGAGTGACGTGATTGTCATACGGATGCGTTGATCTTCTTGGTCGAGAAAGCTCTGGCCCAGTTCATAGGCCCGCTGAACTTCGACCATGCGAGAGATTTCGAGCACCGGATCGACGTTGGATTCCTCAAGAAAGCCTTGGCGGACCGTGCCCTCATCCAAGGGTTCGACCGCGCCGCCGGGATCGAAGAGTGTTCCCGCCTCATGACGCAGGTCGGATGGGTCGGGTTCGGCAAAGATGCCGATCTGGCCAATGGGATTGCCATTGGCCGAGACGGTGCCGTCGGTTCCGATGCCGACGCTGCGGGCATCCGCGGGAATGACAATCGGGGCCTGGCCGTCATCCAACAGCTGATAGCCATCGGGGTTGACCAGCTCGCCCTCGGCGTTGGGCATGAAGGCCCCGGCACGGGTCAGACGGTTGCCCTGTGGGGTCTGGACCATAAGGAAACCTTCGCCATCAATGGCGACGTCATATTTGCCGTTGGTCTGGGTCAGCCCGCCCTGTTCCAGATCGACCATGCGACCGCGGCCATTTGCCATCGAAAGGGTTTCACCGCGCCGATCCAGCGGCACCATGTATTCCGAGAAAACGACACCTTCGCGACGGAACCCGGTGGTGTTCGCGTTGGCGATGTTGTTGGCGATGGTGCGCATTTCGCGCATCAGGCCGGATTGACGCGTCAACGCGGCATAGATTGCGTTATCCATGAATCATGACCCCGCGATGCGTGGCAGGACCTGATCAATGAAGAACCCTGCCAGAGTTGCGGTCATGAAGCTCATGCTGACCCAGAAGACGACCAGCATCAGCCCGATCTTCGGGACAAAGGTCAGCGTCATTTCCTGGACCGAGGTCAATGCCTGAAACAGGCCGATGACCACGCCGGCCACCAACGCGACGATCAACAATGGCGCCGACATCTTGACGGCGATCCAGAGCGCCTGTCGCGTCATGTCGAAGATCAGGTTCTCATCCATGGGCTTTGCCTTAGACCGGCATCCGCAGGATTTCTTGATAGGCCTCGACCACCTTGTCACGGATGGCCACGGCCGTTTCCAACGCGACCTCGGCCTGGGCGATGCTTTGCACCAGTTCGTGGGTGTCGCTTTTTCCGGTCATGGCGCCGGTCGCGGCGATATCGACCTGGTCCATGACCTTGCTGAAATCGGCGGCGGCGGTGGTCACACCCTGGGGCAATCCCTCGGCGGGGGCGACGGCCTGGCGGGCGCGGTCATAGGCGCTGGCAGCGATGCTTGAGGTAATCATGTGTGTTCCCTTTAGCGGCGGATCAGATCGAGCAGCGAGCTGCTCATCTGACGGGATTGTTCAAAGACGCGCAGATTGGCCTCATAGCTGCGGCTGGCTTCTTTCGCGTCGGCGATTTCGACGACCAGATCGACGTTCGAGCCGTCGTAATATCCGTCCTCTCCGGCCATCGGATGGGCGGGGTCGAAGACGCGCGGCAATTCGCGATCATCATATCGGGTGGGGCCGGGCGCGACGGCGCCGGTACGGCGGCCGAAGTCCAGTTCCTCCTGGAATGCGACCGTCTTGCGGCGATAGCCCGGCGTATCGGCATTGGCGATGTTTTCCGAGATATGGCGCAGGCGCACCGATTGCGAGCGCATGCCCGAGGTGGCCATATCGGCTGCGGACAGGTTGTCGGTCATGTCATGTCCCCTTAACTGCGGCGCCCGATGCTGGTGCGGATCATGGTCATCGCCGAGCGTGTCACCGCCAGCGAGAGTTCGAATTCACGTCGCGCCGAGGCGGTCCGAAAGATTTCCTCTTCGAGCGAGACGGTGTTTCCGTTGGGCGCGGGCTCACCGCCGGCATCCTGAATTCGTTGTGCGCCGCCCCAGCTGATGCCGGTTAGGTGTCCGGGTCGTGTGGCCCGCATTTCGGCCGAGACCTGCGAACGATAGGTGCTGGCGAAATCCGAAAGGTCACGCGCCTTGAAATCCGGCGTGTCCGCATTGGCGACGTTCTGCGCGATCAGCTTCTGGCGCTGGACAGCATGGTCCGTCAGCGCCTGTGCCATCTGCATCGTTCCGATTCGGTCAAACATCGAGGTTCTCCTCAGTTCCGATAAACCCGGTCTTAACCCCAATAGGTTTAGAAACCCTTTCGAGGCACAGGCGTGCGGCGAAACGGGAAAGTCGGAATGGATAAAATGCAGTCAATCGCGGCCCGTATGCGGCAGGTGCGCATGGCGCGACACTTTGGCCGGGTCTGCGCCATCAAGGCGGGCACGATATGGGCCGAGGGGCTGAACAGTCACGCGTCCCTTGGTGATCGTGTTTTATTTTCAATGGGTTCCGAAAACGATTTGACCGGGGAGGTCGTGGCGCTTCATGCTAAAGAGGCGATCATCCTGCCCGAAGGGCCGATGGATGGCCTGTCGATCGGCACCCAGGTTGAGCTGATTTTCGCGCCTTCGCTTGCGCCTTCGACCTCATGGATCGGGCGAATCATCGACCCGTTCGGCCGGCCGCTCGATGGACGTCCACTGCTTGCCGGCGGCGAAGAACGGGGATTTCGACCACCGCCACCGCCGGCGGCCGGGCGCAACCGGCTGGGCGCGCGTCTGAATACGGGGCTTGCGGTGTTCGACACGCTTTTGCCTTTGGTGCGCGGCCAGCGGATGGGGCTCTTTGCGGGGTCGGGGGTTGGCAAGTCGACCCTGCTGTCATTGCTTGCGCGCGGGGTCAGCGCGGATGTCGTGGTGATCGGCCTGATCGGGGAACGCGGGCGCGAGCTGCGCGAATTTGTCGAAGAGGTGCTGGGCGAAGAGGGGATGGCGCGTTCCGTCGTGGTGGCCGCGACCTCGGACCAGTCGCCGCTGACGCGCCGCCGCTGTGCATGGGCGGCGATGACCGTGGCCGAATATTTCCGCGATCAGGGCAAGCATGTGCTGTTTCTGGCCGATTCGATCACCCGCTTTGCCGAGGCGCATCGCGAAATCGCGTTGTCGGCCGGGGAAAGTCCAAGCTATCGCGGCTTTCCGCCCTCGACCTCGCAAATGATCATGTCGCTGGCTGAACGTTCTGGGCCGGGCGCGATTGGCAGCGGCGATATCACCGCGATTTTCAGCGTTCTGGTGGCAGGTTCGGATATGGAAGAGCCGGTCGCGGACATTCTGCGCGGCGTGCTGGACGGGCATGTGGTGCTGGACCGCGCGATTGCCGAGCGCGGGCGTTTTCCGGCGGTGGATGTGCTGCGTTCGGTTTCGCGATCACTGCCGAATGCCGCCAGTGCCGCCGAGAATGAGCAGATCGCGCGCGCGCGTTCGCTTCTGGGCACCTATGCCGAATCGGAGCTGATGATCCGCGCCGGGCTTTACGCGCCGGGATCGGATCAGCGTCTGGACGAGGCCGTGCGCATCTATCCGGCGCTTGATGCCTTTTTTGCCCGCAGCAGTCCGAATGCGCGACAAAGCTTTGCTCTTTTGGCCGAGGCGCTGGGCCCGTCCCCCATGCGTGCGCCGATTGTGTGAGGCAGGAAACATGTGGGTGGGCGCGCCGCCAGAGGGGCCGGGACGCGATAGGGGCGCCTTATTGGCAAAGCCGCCAGCCGCCCTTGCGGGCCTTGATATCCAGATGCAGGTGATCGTCATGGGCGGCATTGGCGCCGGGGCCAAGAACCGTGGTGAAATGCAGGCAGGCCGAGGCGCGGGCGGCTCGCTGGAACGCTTCGAAGAGATCGCCGCTGTCCTGTCGCGGCTCGATGCCCACACGGGTGCCATCGTCAAAGCGAAAGGCGGCGATGTCGAAGGCGTTGCCAAAGGCATGCTCTGACATTTTCTCGCCCCTGTCGCCGATCGTGGCACGGCATTGATAGGTCGATCCGGGTTCCAGCGCGGTCAGGCGCGGCTGGTCGGGCAGCATGCTGGCGGCGGGACGCACGAAATCGCGCAGCCAATGCGCCAGATGCCGGGCCGTGTCACAGCGCATTCGGGCGCCGCCGTCGATTTCGATCCCCGGCAGCGGGCGGCGCAAAAGAATCGGACGGGCAATGCCGCAATCGGGGTCCGCAGGGTCGGCAACCGGGGCGATTTCGTCAAAATCCGCCCCCAGAAGCGTCAATTCCAGCAGGCAGGCGGCATGATCGAAATCGCTTTCGCGCAGCATTTCGGGGATGGGGGGCGTTGCGGGATCGAGTTTTGGGCCCTGAACCGGGTCGGGTGCCGGTGGGTCATTCCGACCGGCCGGCGGCGCCGGGGCATCCATGCCCGCGCCATCGGCGGGCGGGCGATTGTTCTCTAAAGACGGCTCGGGATGGGTCGGGGGGCGCGGTGCGGGGCGTGCCTCGGCTTTCGTTTCGGGACGCGCGGCGGGGGCCGCCTCCTGAGCCAGCGCCGCGAAAGGAAGCGTTGCAAGAATTGCCAGCACCAGCGCCCGCATCACCCTATCTGCCGCTTTGCGGAAAGGGTGCTGCCGCCGGTTGCGTCCCGGGCAGGGGCGCGGTCGGGTGCAGTTCCGCGTCCGAGGGGTATTCGGGTTCCTCGCCCTCGACCACGGGGGCCTGGGCGGGGACCAGCGGTTCGGTCGAGACGGGCGTCGCGGCTGGAACCGTGCTGGCCGTCACCCCCGCTTCGGCCAGCGAGGCCGCAAGGGCGTCGACGGGTGCGGTCGCCGGAACCGGCGTGCCCGGCGCTGCCGTCGCCACTTGCGGCGGCACACGATCCCCGCGCGCCGGGGGGCGCGTCGCCCCGATCGCCGCGCTGCGCGCCGTGCCGGTGACGGTGGCCGCAACCGTGACGCCGGTCACATCGGCGATGCTGACGCCCGGATCCAGAAACTCGACCGTGGTGACCTTGGCCTTGACCATATGGGCCAGTTCAGAGGCGTCCCAATTGGTCAGCCGCACACAGCCATGCGACTGGCTGAGAAACAGTTTCGAGGGGGTCGCGGTGCCGTGGATGCCATAGGTCGGCTCGCTCAGGTCGATCCAGACATTGCCGACCGGGCCATTGGGGCCGGGGGGAATGGTCAGCACGCGATCATTCTCTCCCTGCTTGAAATTGCGTTTGGGATTATAGGTATAGGTGGGATTCAGCGCGACGGCATCGACCACATGATTGCCATGCGGCGAGGGCGTGTCGGCCGATCCGACCGTCGCGGGATAATCCGCCACCAGCCGGCCCTTGGCGTCATAGGCGGCGACGCGGCGGGTTTCCTTGTCGACGATGATTCGCGTGACCGTGGCGCGGATCGGCTTTGCCGGAAGGGTGACGTGAATGGTCTCGCCGGGCAGAAAGCTTTTCCCCGGGTTCAGCCGGGTCAGGAATTTGTCATCCATGTGAAAGCGCTCGCCCAGCTTTTCCAGTATGCTGGTATATCCCTGCGAGGTCATGCGCGCCTTGTCCGCGTAATCGGCGGGGATATTGTCGACCAGGCCATAGGCGTCGTCTTCGGTGATCGTGTATTCCGAAATCAGCGGCGCCCCCGCATAGCCGTGCAAAAGGTCCCAGACGGCGTGATCCATCCGTCCCGTCATCGGCAGTCCGGCGCGGCGCTGAAACGCCTTGATCGCGCTTTCGCTCATGCCGCCGCGCCAGCCATCCACTACCCCCGGCGAAATCCCCGAGCGATCCAGCAGGATCTGGACCTTGGCCGTCAGCGCCGATTGCCCGGGCGGCAGATCGCCGTCGCGATATTCGGCGCTTTCGATGGCGGCCGGGGTGATCGCGGCCGCTGGTTTTTGCGCCGCAGAGGCCGGGGCGGCCGGATCCGTCTGCGCCCAGCCGGGGGTCGCAAGAAATAGCGGCGCCAGATTCAGCGTCAGGGCGGTTGCCGCCATGGTCAGGCAAGAGGGCACGCTGGCGCGCGGACTGTTCGGGAACATGCTCGGGTCGTTTCTTGTGATCGGTTATATGCGCAGAATTGACCCCTTGCGGGCGGCAAGGCAAGCAATCTGCGGTCAACTCGTGTTGAGATGGGCTATAGCTCGGCCGAAAAACGGTGTCCGTGCGGGAAATAACGTCGCGACAGCGAGACGGGCATATTGTCCACCCAGTCCAGCCGTTCGGCGACCAGCACCGGTTCATCCGGGGTCACCGCCAGCGACCGGGCGATAAAGCCGTCCCCCGCGATCGCCGCACCCATCGACAGGCTGGCGCGGTTGACCGGGATATGGCCCAAAAGCCATTCGCAGGGGCTGATCTGTTCGAATTCCTTCGGATTCAGACCGGGCGTGGCATAGGTGTTGATCCAGCGTTCTTCGCAACAATAGGGCCGGTCATCGGCGCGAAACAATGTGCGGATGCGCAACAAAGGTTCATCCGGGCGCAAAAGCATGGCCTGCGCGACCTCGGCCGGGGCGGGACCTTCGTGATGTTCCAAAAGCCGATAGCCATAGCGATGGCCCGAATTCTCGATCTCGCGCCGCAAAAGATAGCGCACGGCCTGAACATTGGGATGTTCGGTGACCCGAGTCCCGACCTTGCGCCCCCGTTCCAGAACGCCGCTATTGGCCAGATATTGCAGCGCGCGGTTGACCGTTGCCCGCGCGCAGCCGAATTCCGTCGCCAATGTGGTTTCGGTCGGAATCAGCTCGCCCGCCGGCCATTCATTGCTTTGAATGCGCGACAGTACCTCTTCCTGCACGGCCTGCCAGGTCATGTGGCGACGCTTCCGCGACTGTTTTTGCGCGGAGATGGCGTTGGCGACTTGTGCAGGAATTTCAATCATCAGTTCTGACGCGATGCGGTAGGATTGCAGAGGAACAGCTGAAAACAGATAGGATGCGGTAAGCGGGGGTCTGAGCCCGTTGATCGCATGCAAGTAAACTTTACGGTTCAGTTTTGGGCGCGAATGGTGGTTCGCGTCAAGGGGTTGTGTCACAGAGTGCTGCGGCAGAGTTGACATTCCTGTGGCCGGGCCGGACAACATGCCTGTTCAAACGGGGTATGCATCGTGTCGGACGCGTCGACTTTTCGCGGGCAAGGCGCCTCCGCCACGGCCTGGACCGTGCTGGTCGCGATCAGCCTGTGCCATATGATCAACGACATCATGCAATCCATGCTGGCCGCGATCTATCCGCTGCTGCGACAGGAATTCGCACTGTCATATTGGCAGATCGGGTTGATGACATTCGCTTTTCAGGTCACGGCATCCTTGTTGCAACCGGTGATCGGGGCGGTGACAGACCGCAAGCCGATGCCGAAATCGCTGTCCATCGGCATGGGGTCGACCTTTTTCGGGGTGCTGCTTCTGGCGCTGGCGCATGAATATTGGGTGCTGTTGGCCGGGGCCATGCTGATCGGGATCGGTTCGGCGATATTTCATCCCGAAAGTTCGCGCGTGGCGCGCATCGCCTCGGGGGGGCGGTTCGGTACGGCGCAGTCGCTGTTTCAGCTGGGCGGGAATTTCGGGACCGCGCTGGGCCCGTTGCTTGCGGCCTTTATCGTGGTGCCGCTGGGGCGACCATCGGTCGCACTGTTTTCGGCGGCGGCGATGCTGGGGTCGTTCATCCTTTGGCGGGTTGGAAACTGGGCCGAGGGGCGTCGGCGGGCCGGCGGGCCGCGGGCCGAGACGGCGCTGAAGCTGTCGCGGCAGCGGGTGATCTGGGCCATCGTCGTGCTGGCGCTGCTGACATTCACCAAGAATATCTACACGGCCAGCATTTCGAGCTATTACACCTTTTTCCTGATCGAGAAATTCGCGCTTACGACGCAACAGGCGCAGTTGATGCTGTTCCTGTTTCTGGGCGGCATGGCCGGGGGGGTCATGCTGGGCGGGCTGGTCGGAGACAAGGTCGGGCCGCTGAAGGTGATCTGGTTTTCGATCCTTGGGATCCTGCCCTTCACGCTGGCGCTGCCGCATGTCGGGCTGGCGGCCACCGGGGTTCTGACGGTGATCATCGGGTTGATCCTGGCCTCGGCCTTTCCGGCGATCGTGGTCTTTGCCCAGGAGCTTGTGCCGGGGCGGACCGGGCTGATTGCCGGGATCTTTTTCGGCTTTGCCTTCGGGATGGGCGGGATCGCGGCGGCGGTGCTGGGCGTTGTCGCGGATGCGAAGGGTATCGAATTCGTCTATCAGATCTGTTCCTATCTGCCGCTGATGGGGTTGTTGACGATATTCCTGCCCCGGATCGCGCGGGGTTAGGATGGCGCCGGGGCGCTGCCCCGGACCCCGGGATATTTGGACATGAAAGAGGGTGGGAGATGAAAGTCAGGCCGATCACGGCAGAGGCGTTCGCGCCGTTCGGTGAGCTGTTGATGCCGCGCGCGCAGCCGACGAAGATGATCAATGCCGGGCGTTGCGAGCGCCATCATGCGTTGGCCACGGTCGAGCGTGGTGATGGCGAGGCGATCATCTCGATCTTTCGGTCCGAGCCGGTGCGCCTGCCTTATGAATGCGCATTGTTGGAACGGCATCCCTTGGGGTCGCAGGCATTCATGCCATTGGGGCCCGATCCCTGGTTGTCGGTCGTGGCGCCGGATGAGGGCGGGCGGCCGGGGGCGCCGCTGGCCTTTCTGGTTCCGGCCGGGGTCGGGGTGAATCTGCGTGCCGGGGTCTGGCATGGGGTGTTGACGCCTCTGGATCGGGCGGCGGATTTTCTGGTCGTGGATCGCGCGGGCGAGGGCAACAATCTTGAGGAGGTTGCCATATCGCCGGTGATCATCGAGCCATGAGCGAGCCCGATCTGACGCTGGAAGAGGCGGCATGGCGTGCCGGTGCGCGTATCGTGGCCGGGGTCGATGAGGTGGGTCGCGGTCCCCTGGCGGGGCCGGTGACCGCCGCCGCCGTGGTGTTGGCCGAAGGCGTCGATCTTTCGGGCCTGAACGATTCCAAGAAGTTGCCGGGAAAACGTCGGGAAATTCTTGCTTTGCGGATTATGGAAACCTGCGATTGGGCGGTTGGCCATGCCAGCGTCGAAGAGATCGAAGAGCTGAATATCCTGCGGGCTTCGCATCTGGCGATGTGCCGGGCGGTGTCCGGGTTGCGCAAGCCGCCCTGTCTTGCCCTGATCGACGGCAATATGTTGCCGCGCGATCTGGCCGTGCCGGGGCAGGCGGTCGTGGGCGGGGATGGGCGTTCGCTGTCTATCGCGGCGGCATCGGTGGTGGCCAAGCTGTTGCGGGATCGCATCATGGAGGATTTGGCGCAACAGCATCCCGGATATGGCTGGGAGGCGAACGCCGGATACCCCACCAAGGCGCATCGTCAGGCGCTGCTAGATTTGGGCGTGACCCCACATCATAGGCGCGGCTTTGGTCCCGTCCACAAGATATTGTGTAAAGATAGAACCGCAACTTCTTGATTCAAAAAAGAATTTGACGGCGATTCGGGTCTGAATCATCATTGGGTCAAATCAAATCGGCAACCAAATAGCCGAAACCCGAGGCAGTGATGACCAAGCTAGACACGAATTCCCGCGCTGCTGCGCGAACGCTTCCGCTTAACCAGATCCTTGCGGGCGATTGCATCGAGATCATGAACGCGCTGCCTGAAAACAGTGTCGATCTGATCTTTGCCGATCCGCCCTATAACCTGCAATTGAAGGGCGACCTGCACCGGCCGGACAATTCCAAGGTCGATGCGGTGGACGATCATTGGGACCAGTTTTCAGGCTTCGCGGCCTATGACCGGTTCACCCGCGACTGGCTGGCGGCGGCGCGGCGGATCCTGAAGCCGAACGGGGCGATCTGGGTCATCGGCTCGTATCACAATATCTTTCGTGTCGGCGCCGAGTTGCAGAACCAGGGGTTCTGGATCCTGAACGATGTGGTCTGGCGCAAGGCCAATCCGATGCCGAATTTCCGCGGCAAGCGTCTGACCAATGCCCATGAGACCATGATCTGGGCCAGCAAGTCCGAAGGCGGCAAATACACCTTTAACTATGAGGCGCTGAAATCGCTGAATGAGGGCGTGCAGATGCGCAGCGACTGGGTGCTGCCGATCTGTACCGGTGGCGAGCGGCTTAAGGACGCGGAAGGTGCCAAGGCGCATCCGACCCAGAAGCCCGAGGCGCTGTTGCACCGGGTTCTGATCGGTTCGACCAATCCGGGTGACGTCGTGCTGGACCCGTTCTTCGGCACCGGAACCACGGGGGCCGTGGCCAAGATGCTGGGCCGCGATTTCATCGGTATCGAGCGTGAGGCCGCCTATCGCGAGGTTGCCGAGAAGCGCATCGCCCGCATCCGCAAGTTCGACAGCGAATCCATCGCCACCACCAAGGCCAAGCGCGCCGAGCCGCGCGTCCCCTTTGGTCAGGTGATCGAACGCGGCATGCTGCGTCCGGGCGAAGAGCTGTTTTCGATGAACAACCGCTACAAGGCCAAGGTCCGCGCCGATGGCAGCCTGATCGGCAATGACGTCAAGGGCTCGATCCATCAGGTCGGCGCCGCGCTGGAAGGCGCGCCCAGCTGCAACGGCTGGACCTATTGGCATTTCCGGCGCGAGGGGCGGATGGTGCCCATCGACATCCTGCGTCAGCAGATCCGCGCCGAGATGCAGGCCGATGAGGGCCGCCCCAACTGAGTTTCGCCAGGTTCCGGCCTGATGCGAGCTCTGGCGCGGCCGGGACCGCCTTGCCCCGTTCTGCGGTCCGACCGCAGGGCGGGGCCTTTTCATGTCCGGGGGGATATGGGATGACGGGGCCATGACGCATCCCTATTCAGATCTGGCCGCGACGGCATTCTGGCGCAGCGGTGTGGCCGAGGCCGATCCCGCGGCGCCCGTCGACCTTTACCGGCCGAAATTCGTGCTGGATGCCGATGCGGCCATCGCCACCGCCGGCAGTTGCTTTGCCCAGCATGTCGGCCGCGCGTTGCGCGGGGCGGGAATGCAGGTCCAGGATGCCGAACCGCGCCCGCGCGGCTGCCCGCCGGTCGTCGCCCGGGCCTATGGTTACGGCGTCTATTCCGCGCGATACGGCAATATCTATACGGTGCGGCAGCTGGTGCAGCTCATTGGCGATGCGATGGCCGAACGGGTCGATCCGATCGATATCTGGGCGCATGAGGGGCGGTTTTACGATGCGATGCGCCCGACGATCGAGCCGGGCGGCTTTGCCACGCTGGACGAGGCGATGGCGCTGCGGCTTTCGCATCTGCGGGCGGTGCGGGGGCTTTTTTCGGAAACCGCATGCCTGATTTTCACGCTGGGCCTGACCGAATGCTGGTCCGATCGCGACACGGGTCGGGTCTTTCCGACCTGTCCCGGCATCGTGGCCGGCAGTTTCGATCCGGCGCGCCATGTCTTTTTGAACCTGCGCCATGCCGAAGTTCTGGCCGATCTCGAGGCGGCGCGGCGGATGTTGCACGCATTGAACCCCGGGATGCGGATGGTTCTGACGGTGTCGCCGGTGCCTTTGACGGCGACGGCGGCGGGCGGGCATGTGCTGGCGGCGACCATGCGTTCCAAGGCGGTGCTGCGGGCGGCGGCGGATGAATTTGCCGCGACGCATGAGGACGTGGATTATTTCCCCTCATACGAGATCGTCACCAATCCGGCCGCCCGGGGGCGGTTTTTCCGCCCCAATCTGCGCGAGGTCACGCCCGAGGGGGTCGAGGCGGTGATGAGCTGTTTTCTGGCGGCGCATGGTCTGGCCATTCAGCCACGGCCACGCCCGGCGGCGGTCGCGGCCAGCGCCTCGGAACAGGCCGAGGATGTGATCTGTGAAGAGATCCTGCTTGAGGCGTCGCGCAAATGACGCCACGCAACGTGCTGTTTCTGGGCAATTCGCATACCGCAGCGCCCCGGATCGCGCTGCGCGACGATCCCGACCGCTGGCCGGGATTCGCGCCCGATGTCTTTGCCATGCCGGGGCACAGCCTGATCGCGCTTGAACTTGATGGCCGCACATTGGTGACCCCCGATGACGAGGCGCGGCGCAAGATGGTCTATTACAACGGCGTGCCGGATCTGCCGGTTTCGGGCTATGACGCCTTTGTGGTGATCGGCGGGCTGGCCTTTCATCAGCAGGCGATCCTTCAGGAAACCCATCGCAGTCTGGATTTCCCCTCGGCCCGGCGGGACGGGAATTTCACCCCGGTTTCGACCGGCTTTGTCGACGCGCTTTTGCGCCATCAACTTGAACATTCGCCGGCCCTGCGCATGGTGCGCATGCTGGCCGGGCTGGATCAGGGGCCGGTCCTGTTTCTGGATCAGGTTCTGCCCTCGACCGAATGCCGACAGGATCCCGATCAATATGGGGCCTATGTCGCGCTGGCCGAACGGGGCGACGCGGCCGATTATCGCGCCCGCTATCTGCGTATTCTGGAACCGCTGCTCGCGGGGGTGGCGATCCATCTGCCGCAACCGGCATCGACGATGGTCGCGGATGCCTTTACCGCGCCGGAATGGATGCGCGGCTCGATCAGGATGCAGCCGCGCCGCGACGTCCCGCATGAGGCCAGCGATTATGGCCACGCCAATCCGGCCTATGGCCGCATTCAGGTCGATCAGATCACCGAGGCCCTGGCCCGGTTATAGCGAACCGCGCGGCATCGGATTTTCGCCGCGATTATAGGGTTTCCAATCCTCGATCTCGGGATAGAAGCGGTTGCGCCAGGCGCGGACGCGCGGGTTCATCCGACGCCGCCACAGCGGCGGAACCATCGCCAGCGTGGCCATGACCGGATAGCCGGCGGGAAGCTGCGGTGCCTCATCCTCGGCATAGGTTTGCAACAGGGGGAAACGCCGGTCGGGTTTGTAATGGTGGTCCGAATGGCGTTGCAGGTTGATCATCAGCCAATTGGTCACGGTATGGCTGGAATTCCAGCTGTGGCACGGCCGGACATGTTCATATCGCCCATCGCCAAGATGCTTTCGGGTCAGGCCGTAATGTTCGACGTAATTGGTCAGCTCCAGCTGCCAGACGGCGACCAGCGCCTGCCAGCAGAAAAGCGCGACCCCGTGCCAGCCGCCGATGGCAAAGGCCAGCACCAGCATCGCCAGTTGCAGCGCGGCGAAACGCCAAAAGGGGTTGCGCCGGTCCCATGGCTTGCGGCCGGCCCGCGCCAGCCGGCGCGTTTCGGCATGCCAGGCGCTGCCGGGGCCGTGGATCAGAACGCGCAGGAAATAGCGCCAGAACCCCTGATTATAGCGCGCGGAGACCAGATCGCGCGGGGTCGCGACCCAGCTGTGATGGACCAGCAGATGTTCGGATCTGAAATGCCCATAAAGCGCCATGGTCATCAAAAGATCGCCCAGCCAGCGTTCCAGCGCGTTCTTTTGGTGCATCAATTCATGGGCATAGACGATGCCGATCGTGCCCGAGGCGATGCCGATCCCCCAGAACAGGCCCAGCTGTTCGGCCACGGAATAATCGCCGCGCGTGACATGCCAGATCGCCCAGAAAACCAGCACGGCCTGTATGGGAAACCACAGGATGGTGATCAGCCGGTACCAGAACAGCTGATTTTCGGGGGTTTCGGGATCGGGGTTTTTCTCGTTCAGGCCGACCAGAAGATCCAGCAGAGTGGTCATGTACCACGCATATGAAGGGATCAGGATGAACCACCAGCCGCCCCAGAGGGTGGCCAGAACCGCGACCGGCACCATGCCCAGCGAAAGCCAGAAGGGCAGTGCATTGATCAGGCGGGCAGGAAACGGGGTCTGCATGGTGGCGGTGCCGTCCGGTGGCTGGGTCCGATCCGACTATGGCGGAACGGAAATGAATAAGACACTAACAATTGCAAAAGAATCTGCATCGGATCGCCCTGTGCCGTCCTGGCGACCAAATGTCGCGGCGGCGGATCACGGCTGTCGGGCCAGGTTCCACGCTTTGCGCATCAATCCCGGCAGGGCGTCGGGCCGGAAATCCCGCAGCGCCATCAGCCGGCCGCGCGTCGCCGGTCCGGTCAGAGGCGCGGTCATCACCGTCAGATCCAGCGCGAAATGGGTAAAGACATGGCGCACCATGCCGATGTCGCGCCATTCGGCCGGCGCGGGGGGCGGCAGATCGGATCCGTCCCAGCCCGTCGAGGGAAAGGCCAGCGTGCCGCCAAGCAGCCCCTTGGGCGGGCGGGTCTCGACCAGAACGGCGTCCTCGGCAAGACCGATCCAGACCGTGCCCAGGCGCAGGGGTTTGGGCTTTTTCAATGCCTTGCGGGGCAGTTCTGCGGCGATGCCCTGTGCGCGGGCGGCGCAATCTTCCAGCAGCGGACAGATTCCGCAGGCGGGGCTGCGCGGGGTGCAGATCGTCGCACCCAAATCCATCATCGCCTGTGCGTGATCGCCGGGCCGCCGCATCGGGGTCAGGGTTTCGGCCAGCGCGATCAGCTCGGTCTTGGCCGCCGGCAGCGGTGTCTGGACCGCGAAAAGCCGTGCCACGACCCGTTCGACATTGCCGTCGACCACGGTTTCGGGGCGGTCAAAGGCGATGGCGGCGATCGCGGCCGAGGTATAGGGGCCGATCCCGGGCAGCGCGGCCAGATCCCGGCGCGTATCCGGGAACCCGCCCATTGCCGCGACCGCCCGCGCACAGGCCAAAAGATTGCGCGCGCGTGCGTAATAGCCAAGCCCCGCCCATTCGGCCATGACCTGTGCGTCGCTCGCTGCGGCAAGATCGTCAACGCTGGGCCAAAGCTCGGTAAACCGTTGGAAATAGGACTTTACCGCCGCGACCGTGGTCTGTTGCAGCATGATTTCGGACAGCCAGACGCGATAGGGATCGGCCGCGTGCCCCGCGTGCGGAGGCACCCGCCAGGGCAGGATGCGGGCATGGCGGTCATACCATGCGCGCAGCTTTTCCGGGATCACCTTCGGGTCACGCAATTTTCAGCCTCATCTCTCTGGTGTCTGGCGGCGGGGCGGTCCAGACTGCATCGAACCGCAACCAGACGCGACAAGATGGCCCAGAACACTGTCGATCCTCAAGCCCGGCGCCGGATGCGCGGTTTCGAAACCGCCGCGCAGCTTGTGGCGCAACGCGTCCGGGCCGCCGGCGAAAGCCGGGGTTTCGCCGTGGCGCGTCTGTTGACCCATTGGGAAGAGGTCGTCGGCCCCGAAATCGCGGCCCATGCCCGCCCGGTCAAGATAGCCCATGGCAAGGGCTTTGGTGCGACGCTGACCCTGTTGGTTGCCGGTGCCCGCGCGCCGCTGATCGAGATGCAGCTGCCGCGCATCCGCGACAAGGTGAACGCTTGCTATGGGTTCAACGCGGTGGCACGGATCGTTCTGACCCAGACCGCGCCGGTGGGCTTTGCCGAAGGGCAGACGCCCTTTACCGGCGGGCCGCGCCGCGCGCCGCCCGCCGATCCCGCGCAGACCGCGCGCCTGCGCGGACAGGCCGAGGACATTGCCTCGGGCTTCGACAATCCAGCGCTGTCGGCCGCGATGCGACAGCTTGCGCTGAACATCCTGTCCCGCCGGGACATCAACGACCGAAAGGCCAATCCATGAAGTTTCAACGCCGCACCCTGATCGCCGCAGCCATGGCCGCGATGACCGCCTCGACCATTCCCGCATTCGCGCAAGAGGCCAAGCCCGCAGAACCCGCGCAGGCCGCCGAGCAGATGCCGGAAGGCAAGGTTCTGCCCGATATCGCCTTGGGTCAGGAAAGCGCCCCGGTCACCGTCATCGAATATGCCAGCTTTACCTGTAGCCATTGCGCGGCCTTCCACGACGAGAACCTGCCCAAGCTCAAGGCCGAATATATCGATACCGGCAAGGTCAAGTTCATTCAGCGCGACGTCTATTTCGATGCGGTCGGGCTGTGGGCCGGGATTCTGGCGCGCTGTGGGGGCGATGACAAATATTACGCCGTCTCGGACATGATCATGGGCGAACAGAAGACCTGGCTTGCCGCCAGCGATGGCGACGGCATCGCCGCCAATCTGCGCAAGATCGGCGCCAAGGCCGGCATGACCGCCGAACAGATGGACGCCTGCTGGAACGACAAGCAAAAGGTGGCCGATCTGATCGCGACCTTCCAGAAGAACGCCACCGCCGACGAGATCGAGGGGACGCCGACCTTTATCATCGCCGGCGAAAAGGTTCAGAACCAGCCTTGGGAAGATCTGAAAAAGATCATCGACGCCAAGATCGCCGAGGCCGAAAAGAAGGGCTGATCGCAGACCCTTGCCGCAAAGCGCAAAACCCCGGCCATGGCCGGGGTTTTTGTTTTCGGATCAAGGTATTAAAGGCCAAGCGCGCTGAGGCGTTCATCGAGCGGCGCGGCATCCTCCAGCATCAGCCGCACCGGCAGCGCCAGCACCTTGGACCGAAAGCCGCGCGGCATCCGGGCCGCGTCCTTTTCGGTCGTCACCATCTGGACGCCGGCCAGCCGGGCCTCGGTTTCCAGCCGGGTCAGCAGCTGCGGGGTAAAGGGCTGATGATCCTCGAGCGCCTCGGCGCGCAGCAGCTCGGCGCCCAGCCCGCGCAGCGTGGCGAAGAATTTCTCGGGGTGGCCGATGCCCGCAAAGGCCATGACGCGCAGCCCCTGCCAGTCCATGCCGGTCTGCAACGGCTCAAGCCGCCCGCGCAGATGCGGCAGGGACAGGTTCGTCCCCCAGCTTTGGGCGAATTGCGCCTGTGCGGCAGGCGCGCCGATCGACAGCAAAAGATCGGCCCGGGCCAGCCCCTGTTCGACCGGTTCGCGCAGGGGACCGGCGGGCAGGCACAGCCCGTTGCCAAAGCCGCGCGCTGCATCGACCACCACTAATGACAGGTCATGGGTCAGCGCCGGATCCTGAAATCCGTCATCCAGCAGGATTGCCTGGGCGCCCGCCGCCACCGCCGCCCGCGCACCCGCGACACGGTCATCGGCGACCCAGACCGGCGCGAATGCCGCCATCAAAAGCGGCTCGTCCCCGACCTCGGCGGCGCTGTGGCGGGCCTCGCTGACCTGCAACGGGCCCTTTTCGCGCCCCCCATACCCGCGCGAGACGATCTGCACCGCGATCCCGCGCGCCTGCAACATCTGCGCCAGCATGATGACGGTCGGGGTCTTGCCGGTGCCGCCGGCATTGATATTGCCGACACAGATCACCGGCACGCCAACCTTGGCGCGGCTGCCACGGGCCAGCCTGCGCGCGGTGGCGGCGGCGTAAAGCGCGCCCAGCGGCGCCAGAAGCCGGGCCTTGAGCCCGGGCGGGCGGAACCAGAAATCCGGGGCGCGGCGGCTCATGCGCGGTTCTCCATCGCGTCGATCACGGCATCGGCGATGCGGCGCAGCACGGCGGCGCCGCCGGTGCTGACCGACCAGGCATTGCCGGCCAGCATCGCCGCCTGATCGGGGGCGGACAGATCGACCACGGCGCGCCGCAGGGTCGTTGCATCGACCACCGCCCTTGCCGCCGATGCGCCATCCAGCTGGGTCCATTCGGCGGCATGCGCCTGGGTCAGCGGGCCGTGGATGATCGCCGATCCCAGCGCCGCCGCCTCAAAGGGGTGGCGGGGGGCGTTGCCCGGCCCGGGCAACAGCGTGCCGCCCATGAAACAGACCGGCGCCAGCCGGTACCACAGCCCCATCTCATCCGCCTCATCGGCGATCAGGACGTGATCGTCGGGTTCGGGATCGCTGTCTTCCGAGCGCAGCACCGCCGCCAGATCCAGCGCCGCGATCTCTTGTTGCAGCGGCTCCAGCATCGCGGGTGGCAGGTCGGCGATGATCAACAGGGCGCGGTGATTGTGATGCAGCGCGGCCTGATGCGCGGCCAGCACCGCGCGGGCCTCGGGCAGGGTGGGGGCGGCGGCCAGCCAGACATGCCGCCCGCCGAGGATCTGGGCCAGGGCCTGCCGCTCGGCCTCATTGGCGGACAGGGGCGGCAGGGTCGCGGTGATCGGGCCGGTCAGCTCGATCCGGTCGGGCAGGGCGCCCAGCTGTCGCGCCGCCGCGCCCGCGGTCAGATCCGGGGCCAGCACGCGAGTGATCCGGCTCATCAGCCCGCGATTGATCGCCCCGCGCCAAAGGCCGCGCCCCGAATAGGCGCTGAGCCGGGCCTCGGACAGGATGACCGGCAGACCGGCCTCGTTCATCCCCGAAATCAGCGCCGCCGGCAGCTGATCGCCCATCAGCAACAGCAGGCGCGGCGCGGTCGCGGCGATCAGTTCGCGCATGGCGGCCGGATCGCGGGGCAGCGGCATCCGGGTCCAGCGCAGATCGGCGGGGATCGATGCCGGGTCGGGGACCGCACCCGTAAAGGCGATGCGCATCCCCGGCCGGCGCGCCAGCATCGCGCGGATCAATGCCCCCAGCTGCGAAGGCTCGTCGCCGCGCTCGGACAGATGGATCAGCACCAGCGGCCCCTCGCCCTCGGGCGGGGCGAAACCCTGATCCTGCCCGTGCCCAAAGGCCGCGCGGCGGCGCAGATGCAGCCAAAGCGCCAAGGATGAGGTCGCGTCTGCCGGCGCCATCTTGGCCAGACGGCGTTAGCCGCCCAGTTCCTCGGTCGGGCTGACCTCGCGTTCCTCGTCGCGCAGGCGATGCAGATGCGCGATGAAATAGCGGGTATGGGCGCTGTCCACCGTCCGCTGTGCCTCGGCTTTCCAGGCGGCATGGGCGGATTTGTAATCCGGGTAGATGCCGACGACATGAATATTGTCGGTATCCCGGAATTCCGTCCGCGACGGGTCGATCAGCTCACCGCCGAAAACCAGGTGAAGGCGCTGCGTCATCATATTCTCCTGCATATCGCAATCCGGCGGGAACCTAGCCGAGTGGCGGCGGCGAACCAAGGTGAATTGTTTAAAAACCGCAGAGCATCGCGTTTGCGGCGAATCACCGGCCAGAGTAAGCAGGAATCGCCGACAGAAAGATGATCCCGACCGGCCCGAACGTGGTGGTAACGGCCGGCCGGGTGGCAGGAAGGGGACGAACCGGTGCGCCCTTTCTTGCCGGTTTTCTGCGATCGTGGGTGATCCGCAACGGGTTGCCCACGATCTTGGCCGGCTTTGTGCAAGGCGACGCGGGCGACGGGACCACGGCCGTGGTTCGGGCCGCAAAAACGCGTGGGCCGCCGGGAAAACGGGTGGGAAAACGTGCGGGAAGGCGTGCCGGGAAACTGCATGACGCGCCGTTTCGGCCCCATGCGCGGGCTTTGGCGTTCGGTGGGCATTTCGGTCGACAGGCGGATCGGGCCGGGTTCCGGCCCCACGGGATCGCAAAGCCGGAGGATGGTGCGGGCGGCGGGACTTGAACCCGCACAGGCTTGCGCCCCAGGGAGTTTAAGTCCCATGCGTCTACCAGTTTCGCCACGCCCGCGCCGGGATTTGGCTAGCTGCCGGACGCGCGCTTGGCAAGTCCGCTCTGCAAGGCCGGGCCGGCTTTCCTAGAAGCTGCGCGTCGGGCGGTCAAAGACCTTGCGGCCCATGAGTGAGCCGACCAGATCGACCATCAGCTTGGCGGTCCGCCCACGGTCGTCCAGAAACGGGTTCAGCTCGACCAGATCGAGCGAAGTCATCAGCCCGCTTTCATGCAAAAGCTCACAGACAAGATGCGCCTCGCGGAATGTGGCGCCGCCGGGGACGGTGGTGCCGACGGCTGGCGCGATCGACGGGTCCAGGAAATCGACGTCCAGACTGACATGCAAAAGGCCATTCGCGGCCCGCACCCGGTCCAGAAACTCGCGCAAGGGCGCGACGATCCCGCGCTCATCCAGCACGCGCATGTCATTCATGGCGATGTCATACCGCAACAGGGCTGCGTGCTCGGCCGGATCGACGCTGCGGATCCCGAACAGACAGATGCGCTCGGCCGGGATCGGGGCGGGAAAGGGCGGAAAGGCG
>RRZU012268364.1_pt1 | contig 36364 bp, 34 predicted proteins | sample 2165561 | NCBI WGS metagenome assembly RRZU01 (sample SAMN10456909, study PRJNA506462) | wastewater metagenome | isolation source: wastewater sludge | place: USA: Moscow, Idaho | reverse complement strand
GACGAAGTCGGTGGACCCGGCAGACGGCTCCACGGTCAAGGCGGGCAACAAGCTCACGTACACGATCACGTTCGACAACTCGGCCGGGAAAGCGCCTGCCGCTGTCGACGTGCAGGACGCGCTGTCCGGTGTGCTCGACGATGCGGACCTGACCACCGCGCCGACGGCGTCCACGGACGACCTGACGGTTTCCGCGGTCAGCGGCGGGACCTTCACGGTGACAGGTTCGGTTCCGGCGGGCAAGACGGTCACGGTGACGTACGCGGTGACCGTCAAGCCTGACGGCCAGCGCGGCGACGACGTGGTGCTCAACGCCGTGATCAGGCCGGGGGCGCGGACACCCACCGAGTGCGACAGTGGTGATCCGTTGTGCACGATCCAGCCGGTCAACACCCCGTCGCCAGCCGTGTCCATCGACAAGTCGGTCGCGAGCGTTGACGACGTCAACGCCAACGGCGTGACCGACGCCGGAGACCGGGTGACCTACGGGTTCGTGGTCAAGAACACCGGGCAACAACCATTGACCGACGTCGTTGTCACCGACCCGCTGCTGTCGGATTCGCCGCTCACCTGCGAGTCGGACCACCTTGCCGTCGGCGCGTCCATGACGTGTGAGGGTCCGGCGTACACCATCACGGGCGACGATGTGGCCCGTGGAGTGGTGCGCAACACGGCCTCGGTGAAGGCCTCCTCTCCAGGTGGAAAGGTCGGTGACTCCGACGTGGCGCTGGTGGACCCGGGGACTACTCCGACCGTGTGGCAGCGGTTGGCACAAACCGGTGCTGGCGTCGGACCGTGGTCGCTGTTGTCCCTGTTGGCCGCAGCGTTGGGCATCGTTCTCATTCGTCGAAGCAGGCAGGCCTCGCGCTCCTAACAGCCGGGCAATCACCGGCCCCCGCGCGAACAGGCGTTTCCGCGGGGGTCGGTGCTTGTATGACCATTTCCGAAAAGTGTCGGTGATAGGGAAGACAGGCCGATTACGCGACGCTACTGTGGCGTCACAGGTTCACCTGGGAACGCGCTGAATGGCTGCGTGAGTCGCCGACAAGCAGGGATGCTGAATCTCACCGGTTCGAGATCGGAGTGCAGACATGAGTGAAATCCATCTGACCGATGAAGAAGCCGCGCACGACCGAGGATTTTTCGGTCAACCGCGAGGGCTCGCGACCCTTTTCAATGTGGAACTGTGGGAGCGGTTCAGCTACTACGGGATGCGCGCCATCCTCCTGTACTTCCTCATCGACACGGTCGCGAACGGCGGGCTGGGTCTCAGTGAGACGGACGGCACCGCGGTCGTCACCATCTACGGTTCGGCGGTCTACCTGCTGAGCGTGCTGGGTGGCTTCGCCGCCGACCGCGTGATCGGCGCGGCTCGCTCGGTGCTGTGGGGCGGCGTCGTCATTATGGGTGGCCACGTCTTGATGTCCATTCCCACGGCGTGGACGGCCTGGGCCGGCATCGTTTTCATCGCGATCGGCACGGGGCTGCTGAAGCCCAACGTCTCCACGATGGTGGGCGAGTTGTACGCGTCCAAGGACCCCCGTCGCGACGCCGGTTTCTCGATTTTCTACATGTCCATCAACATCGGTTCGCTCGTGGCACCGATTGTCGTCGGTTCCCTGCGATCCAACTATGGATACCACGCTGGATTCTTCGCTGCTGCCGTCGGTATGGCCATCGCGCTGGCGGCCTATGTCGGCGGTCGCCAGGCGTTGCGCGGAGCAGGTATCGAAATCCCCAATCCCCTCAGCGAGAAGGACCGCCGCCGGGTGCCCATGTTTGTGGGACTCGGCATCGTCGGATTCATCATTCTCGTGCTCATCGCCGGACTGTGGCGCGACCAGGTGCTCCTCCAGGTCGTCGACGCGATCACGGTGTTGTCTGTCGGTGCGCCGATCTTGTACTTCGTCGGCATGTTCCGCAGCCCCAAGGTCACCAAGCCGGAACGTTCGCACCTGTGGGCGTACCTGCCGATGTGGATCGGCGCCATGCTGTTCTGGATGATCGCCGAGCAGGCCTCGGGCAAGATGGCCATCTTCGCCGCCCAGGACACCGTTACGCACGTGGGTGCCACCCGGGTCGACCCGGAGTGGTTCCAGTCCGTCGGTCCGGCCGCGATCATCATCCTCGCGCCTGTGTTCAGCTGGATCTGGCTCAAGCGCGCCGGCAAGTTCCCCTCGACCCCGATGAAGTTCGTGCTCGGCGTGCTGTTCGCCGGTCTGACGGCCGCCATCATGTCGTGGGCATTCGGAACGTACTCCAACAACTCCGCACCCGTGACGATCCTCATCGTGGCCTTCACGGTGCAGTCCATCGGCGAGTTGGCCCTGTCGCCCGTCGGATTGTCGACGACGACTCGACTGGCGCCCAAGGCCTTCACCAGCCAGGCGCTCGCCTTGTGGTTCTTGGCCAGCGCCGCCGGGCAGGCAATCGCCGCGCAGCTGATCGACGCGATGTCCGCTCTGTCCAACGCGCAGTACTACGCCGTGCTCGCCGGGATGACCCTCGGCTTCACGCTCGTGTTGTGGATGCTGGTCCCGTGGATCAATCGGCACATGGCAGACACCGCGGTGGACGCCTAGCGGGTCGCGCGGATCGGGCTGTGGCTAGGTGTCGCGGCGGCGTCGGGTAGCCTGAGTGCATGCCGAAGATCGACGCGCCCACCGTCGCGCAGCACCGTGCCGCCCGCAGGGAGGCGCTGTTGGAGGCGGCACGTCGCCTGCTGAGTGAACCGGGGCGGTCCGAGGCTCCCGGCATCGGGGAGATCGCGGAGGCTGCGGGAATTTCGCGCCCGGCGGTGTACTCGTACTTCGGGTCCCGCGACGATCTGCTGATCGCTGCGGTGCATGACGCGTTCCCGACGTGGGTTGCGTACGTCGAGGAGGCCATGGCGGCCGCGGCCACGCCCGCTGATCGGGTCTTGGAGTACGTGGACGCCAACCTGCGGCTGATGGCGCGTGGCGATCACACGGTCGTGCAGATCGAGGCAACGCAATCGCTCACGCCCGGCAAGGTCGCCCACGAATCGATCCGGATCCCGCTGACGCGCGCACTGACCGAACTGGGCGTTGACAAGCCCAACAGGATCGGTGAACTCATTCAGGCCGTCGCCTTCTCGGGGGCCAAGATGATCCAGTCAGGCATCGCTCCCGCCGAGGTCCGCCGCATGGTCCACGGGCTGCTCGAGCCCTACCTGCGTGACGTGGACGCCGCTCAGCGGTCGGCGGACTTGGACGGCTCGGGGTCGGCGGGTCGGAATCCGCGCTGACGCGCTGCGGGCAAGCTGAAGCGGATCACGAACCCCAACAGCGTCCCCGTCACCGCCAAGACGGCGATGAACAAGGCCACATTTCGCACGGTCATGTCCGGTTGCGGACGCTGGTCGCTCGGCAGCGGCGGAGTGACGGGCGCGGGCGTCACCGGCGTGGACGTCTCCTCGCTGATCGCCACGGTCAGGGCCTGGTACGGGTTGACGATTCCGTAACCCATTTGCTTGTCGGGGGTGCTGCCTGCGGGTGGGTCGGCGCTGATTTCCAGCCGTCGCCGCACCTCGGCCGGGGTGAGGTTGGGGTACTCCTCCAAGATCATGGCAACGACGCCGCTCACGAGCGGGGTCGCGAACGACGTGCCTGTCACCTCGCCCGTGTCGTAGGCCAGTCCCGGTGACTTGCGGGACGGCAGCAGGGCCATGATGTTCTTACCGGGAGCCGCGACGGTGATCGGCATCGCTTTGTCGTATTGGGACTCCGCGACCGCGGCGTCTGTCTGGTCGGTCATACCGACGGCGATCACCCCGGGGTATGCAGCCGGGTACGACGGACCCGAGGACCCGCCCCCGTTGCCCGCTGCCGCAACCACGACGATCCCCGCTGCGATCGCGTCGGCGATGGCGCTGCGGTACGTGGCGTCGTCATTGGGCGCAGACTGGGAGATGTTGAGGACATCGACCTTGTCGGAGATGGCCTGTCGCACGGCCTTCACGGTGGGGGCGATGGGCTCCAGTTCGCCTTCCTTCACCTCGCTGAGCTGCAGGGCGCGATACGCCCGCACGGTCACGTCCGGGGCGATTCCGGAGAAATTGGCGCCGGAGGCATCCGAGCGCTTCGACGCCAGCAGCGACACGACCTTCGTCCCGTGCGAGCAATCCAAGGCGCTGCCCGCGGTGGTCTTGTCCGTCCCGGCGAAGTTATAGGTCGTGACGCGAGGAGCGGAGAAGTAGCCCATCTCGATGTTGTCGACCCCGGTGTCGATGACGCCGACGGTGACGCCCTTGCCGGTCGCGATCTTCCACGCATCCTCGGGTGCCAGCCGGGTGATTTGCCAGGCCTCGGTGAGTGGCTCGCCCGTCTCATCGTCGTATTCGGCGCCGCTGGGTGGGTTCCAGTAGTTGCACTTGGTGGAGTCGAACTTGGTCGCCTGGGCATACGCGGGACTGACGGCCGATCCGACCACCATCAGTGCCGCCGCGACGGCGCCGGCGAGCCGAGAAGACCACTTCACGGACCCAGGGTAACCGGGGGTGGGGCCTTGCTGGTGGGGCGTCCTTACCTACGACGTTGGTAACAGAGTGATAGCGAGGACTCATTGGGGGAGGTGAGGTGGTCGAATGGGTGGCTACTGTTAGCCCCGAATGTGCACCGCCCTACGAGGGCGCCAATGTGAGGAGGGAACCGTTTGCTGGCGCGGTATTTGACCCTCCTGAGGGACCAAATCATTCGCCTGTTCGACCGAGACTGGACTCGCTCCCCTCGGGTGGCCATGGGTCTCATCGTGGGAGCGACACTGGTCACTGCCTTGATCGGGTTCGCCGGACCGTCCAACGTCGTTTTGACGCTCGGTCCGCGGGACAGCCTGCTGCCCCCGTGGTACCTGCCGACGGGCACGCTGGTCCTTCCGGACTGGGTTTTGGTCGCCGCCTTGTGGGCGGCCATCATCGGCGGATCGATTGGGCTGTGGATGGCCCTGCGCGCCATCCGCGCCGGGTGGCGTCCGCGTCACCGCAGACTGTTCGGTCTCGGCGTCGCGCTCAACGTCCTCACCGGTCTCATCCCACCCATGACGTCGGCCGATGTCCTCATGTATGCGGCCTACGGACGCGTGCAGGTTCTCGGCGCCGACCCGTACACCGTCACGCCGGCAGACATCTTCCGTCAGCAGTACGACCCGGTGCTGCGATTCACCGAACGTCCGTGGCAGGACACGCCCAGCGCGTACGGACCCATCGCGTCCTTCACGCAGTACCTGGCCAACGTGCTCGGCGGCGACAGCATGCACGACATCGTGTTTTGGCTACAGGTTTTCACCGTCGTCTCGTTCCTCGCCGTCGGCGCCATCACGGTGAAGCTCGCCCACGGGGAGAGCGCCACCCAGGCACGGGCCGTGCTGCTGACTGTGCTGAACCCCTTGCTGATATGGGCCGTCGTCGCGGGCGGGCACAACGAGGCCCTGGCCGTCGCCTTCGGGGTCGCCGGCCTGTACTTCATGCGCCGAAACCCCTTGCTGGCCGGGGTCGGGATCGGCCTAGCGGGTTGCGTCAAGGTCACTCTCGTCTTCTACGGGATAGCCATGGTCTGGGCCTACCGGCGGGAGTTGAAGAAGCTCGGGCTGATGCTGTTGGGCGTCGCGATCCCCTTCACCATCTGTTACGGCCTGCTCGCGCCAGACGCGCTGTTCGCGGCTTCTCGAAACACCGGGTACGTCGCGTCCGGCACGTGGGCGTCGTGGGTGCTGGGGTGGTTGTGGGCACTGCTCGGTGCGGCGACCGCCAAGACCTTGGTGTCGGTGCTGTCGCTGGTGCTGTTCGTCCTCGTCGCCGTCGCCCTCCACCAGATCCTGCCGTGGACAGCGGTGGTCGGCATCGATCCGCAGGACGACCCCCGGAAAGACCCGCTCACGGTCGCCGTTCGGACCGCGCTGGTGCTGTCGGCCGCGTGGCTGTTGACCTCGTCGTACTCGTTGCCGTGGTACGACCTCATCGTGTGGGTGCCGCTGGCGATCGTTGCCCCGACGGCCCTGGTCGGCGTGTTCATCTGGCGGGGCGCAGCCCTGTCGGTGGCGTACGTGTCCAGCCGGTCTGTCGACATGGACCCCAACGTGTTGTTCGTGTCGAACTACCTGCGTGACGCGGTGAGCCCGACCGTCCAGATGTGGCTGCTGGCGTTCATCGGCATGTGGTGGGTGATCGACCGACCGGCGCGCCTGATGCGTCGACGTTCGCAACAACGCATCGGGCGGACCCGACGTCCGAACGCGTCGGCCACGTAGCTCCCGGCACGGCGAATCCCCCACCCAATACAGTTGGCTGCATGGCGAGAGCGCGCAAGCGTCCTGGCTGGTATCCCGATCCCGAGGAGGCCGCCAGGTACCGGTGGTGGAGTGGCACCGGGTGGACGCCTGCGCTCGCCGATTCCGCAGAGGCGCCCCCGGCCCCGCCCGGACTGCCCGAGGTGGCGCCTGGTCGTCGATTCCCGTGGATCGTCGCCGTCATCGGGGGCCTGGTCGTCGTCGTGCTGGCCGCGCTGACCGGCATCGGGTTGGTGACTCCCTCCCGGTGGCCCACCATCCCCTCCCCATCGGCGGGGACACCCCAGACCGTTGAGGCCGTCTGGTCGGGTTCCACCGACTGGGACCGGGCAACCTTGACGGTGACGGCGCTCGAGGGACGCTTCACGATGCCCTCGCCCAACGCGCCGTGGACTCTCGTCGACTCGTCCTGCAAGGACTATGAGGGGTTGTACGCGTCCGCGTGCGCGTTCGGGGACTCCTCGTTCACCCAGATCGGTCCGAGCAGCGATCCGAAGACCACACCGCCGCTCATCATGGTTGGCGTCCTCGAACCGGACTGGGTGGGGGCTATGAGCGTCAAGCAAGCGGCTAGCGCGGTGATGGAGGAACTCAACCGTCGGATCCACAAGATCGACGGCGCCGAGTACACGGAGGACTCGGTCAGCGCGGACACGTCGAGTTCCCCCCTGGAGGCGGCGATCGGAAAGGCGACCGTCTCCTTCGACCTGGACGGTGTGCACCACGTGCGGCAGATGACGTCTCGCGTCATCGAGGTCTACCCCGGGGCGATGGCGGGCGTGATCCTTGTGACCGACGACCTCATGACCCCCGCGTCACGCAGCGTCGTCACGACGTGCTTCGAGCGTGCGCACGCGACATAGCGCAGCGGCGTGAAAAGTCGCCCCGGGCGGCAGCGGTGCCGACGCTAAGCTTGCGCGCGTGCTCGGCTACTTCGGTCCCAAAGGGACGTTCACGCACCAGGCCCTCCTCAGCATCGCTCCCGACGCCGAGGTGGTCCCGCTGGTGACCGTGGCCGAGGCCCTGAACGCCGTTCGTTCCGGCGAGGTGGACGCCTCCTTGGTGCCGATCGAGAACTCGGTCGAGGGCGGTGTGAGCGCCACGTTGGACGCTCTCGCCATCGGCAAGCCGCTCATGATCACCCGCGAGGTGTTGCTGCCGGTCCAGTTCTGCCTCGCGGTGCGCCCCGGCACCTCGATGGGTGACGTCCGTACGGTGCTCACGCATCCGCACGCCGCCGCCCAGTGCCGCGCGTGGGTGGCTGCTCACCTGCCGGACGCGGTCGTCACCGAGGGGGGCTCCACGGCGAGCGCCGCTGCCGAGGTGTCCAACGCCGGGTCGCGCTTCGATGCGGCGATCTGCGCGCGTGTGGCCGCCGACCTGTACGGGCTGGAATGCGTCGCCGAGGACATCGCAGACAACGGTCTCGCCGTCACTCGTTTCGTGCTCGTCGGTCCCGCCGGTCCGCCGCCTGACCGGACCGGGCGCGACAAGACGACCGTCGTGGCGTACATGTACAAGGACCGCCCGGGAGCCCTCTTGGAGATCCTGGAGCAGTTCGCCGGACGCGGCGTCAACATGTGCCGCATCGAATCGCGGCCCACCAAGGCCGCGCTGGGCGACTACTGCTTCTCCATCGATGTCGACGGGCACCTCGCCGATCCGCGCATTCGCGAGGCCTTGAAGGGTCTGCACCGCGTCTGCAAGAAGGTGGTCTTCCTCGGATCGTACGAGCGCGCCGACGGCGTGATTCCGTCCGCGCGCCGGGGTTTCACCGACGAGGACTACCACTCGGCCGACGTGTGGTTGCAGCGCATCGACCCGTCGGCGCCGTCAGAATAGACGCCCGCTGGGACGCCCAGGGCTCCTGCGTGAAGCGCGCGGCCGTCACGGCACCTTGACCTGGAGCGCCCCGGGGACGATTTCAGCGGTGATGTGGGTGCACGTTCCGACGGTGTCTCCGTCGAGTTGGTAGTCGACGGGGTTGCCCTCGACCTCGATGGTCACCCGTTGTCCGGTGATGCGAACGAGTTCGTCCGGATCGTCTGCGCCCGAGATCACGCGCCCGGCGATCCGCGCCCAATCCGCGACCCCGCGGGGTGACGCGACAACGACGTCCAGGACGCCGTCGTCCGGCAGGGCATCGGGCAGGAGTTGGATCGCGCCGAAGACGGTGCCGACGTTGCCGACCAGCACCATCGCCGCGTCAGTCTGGATGCTCGACTCGTCATCCATCGTGATCGTGGAGGTGAACCGTCGCGAGGCCAGGGCCTGCGGCGCGGCCAAGACGTACGCCGCCGGTCCGACGATCCGTTTGAGCTCCGAGTTCGTCGCCGCCATCAAGGCGGCGTCGACCCCCATGCCACCCATCACCGCAAAGTGCGTGACGAAGACGTCGTCGGCCGTCAGGCGGACCAGATCGATCGTGCGTTCCCTTGAGCCGAAGGCCACGGCGATCGCGTCCTGCACGTCCAGGGGAATCCCGAGGTTCCGCGCCAACAGATTGCCGGTCCCCAAGGGAATGATGCCCATCGGGATGTCGACGTCGGCCAGGGCCGAACTGACCTCACGGACGGTGCCGTCGCCCCCGGCTGCGACGACCAGCACGGGTTCGCGTCGCAGTGCCTCGGCGACCAGGTCGAAGGTCGTCTCGCTGGGTGAGGTCTCCCGCCAATCGATGCGCAGCCCCGCCCGATCCGCCTCGTGGGTGATGGACTGCCGCAGGCTGGTCCAGTTGGTCACCTTGGTGGGGTTGACGATCACGAGGGCTCGTACCCGCGAGGACGTGGCACGACGCGGAAGAAACTCGGGGCGGATGTCGGCCACGGTCACCACCCAGATGGAGAGGGTGACGCCCAGCAGCAGCCCGCCGATGAGGTCTGACAGGTACCCGGCGCGGATGAACAACTGGTCGATGGTGACGACGGCCACGAACAAGCCGCTGACGACCGCCACGCCGCGCCGGACGTCGCGCGATTGGCGCGTCGCGGCCGCGAGCACGATGGCCATCGTCGACACCGTTCCTGCGGCCGTCAGGGTGGAGCAGGGGTACGACGCCCCCAGAATCGTCATGAGCCCCATCGCGTCGGACGGGCGTGGCCGCGCGACGATCGCCATGACGACAAGGTCCATCGTGCCGCTCGTGAGCGCCGCGATGATCGCCGAGACACCCAGGCGACGCAAGCGGTGGCGAATCATCCAGGCCCCGCCAATGACGAGCGACAAGTACTGAATCCCCGGCCAGGTCAGCAGCGTAATCGTGCCGGCAATCTGACCGGCCGGTGACGTCATCGCGGGTGGCGTGAACCGGACTGTGGCGTCGAGCTGGGTCCACGCTCCTTGCCCCAGCAAGACCGTCCACAGGCAAAAGAGCAGGAGCGTAGACATCGCGGGCGCTGCGCGCTTGAGCGATATCGCGTGCAAGGGGGACCTCCCGAGGATCAGCGACCACTATGCCACCGGCACCACGACGCGCGTACGGAGTAGGCTGACGCCGTGATTGACCCGTCTGCCCTTCGCACCGATCCTGACCGCCTTCGCCGTGCCCAAGAGGCTCGTGGTGAGTCGGTTGAGCTCATTGATGACCTGATCGCCGCCGACGAGGCGCGTCGGTCGGCCGTGCGAGCATTCGAGACCTTGCGCGCCGAACAGAAGCTGCTCGGAAAGCAGGTTTCGCGCGCCGCCGGGGAAGAGAAACAGGCCCTGCTCGCGCAAACCAAGCGGCTCGCCGCCGACGTCAAGGAGGCCGAGGGCGTGTCAGCCGCCGCCGATGCGGCCTTCACCGAACTCATGGCGCAGGTCCCCAACCCGGTGTTCGACGACGTCCCGCGCGGCGGGGAGGACGACTTCACCGTGTTGGAGACCGTCGGCAGCCCGCGCGACTTCGAGGCGGAAGGGTTCACTCCCCGCGACCATCTCGAACTGGGGCAGATGCTGGGCGCCATCGACATGGAGCGCGGCGCGAAGGTGTCCGGCTCGCGGTTCTACTACCTCACCGGCCAGGGCGCGCTGCTGGAGTTCGCCCTCATCAACTACGCCATTCAGAAGGCGACCCAGTGGGGCTTCACCCCCGTGATCCCCCCCGCGCTCGTGAAGCCGTCCGCCATGGAGGGCACGGGCTTCCTCGGACAGGCCGCACAAGACGTGTACCACCTGCCGGCCGACGACCTGTACCTCGTCGGGACCTCCGAGGTCGCCCTGGCTGCCATGCACAGCGGGGAGATCCTGGACGCCGACACCCTGCCCCGGCACTACGTCGGGTACAGCCCGTGCTACCGGCGCGAGGCCGGTTCGTACGGCAAGGACACCCGCGGCATCTTCCGGGTCCATTGGTTCGACAAGGTCGAGATGTTCGTCTACTGCGACTCCGCCGATGCCGAGGCCGAGCATCAAAGGCTGCTGGACTTCGAGAAGGAGTTCATCGCGTCCCTCGAACTGCCCTTCCAGGTGTTGGAGGTCGCCGCCGGTGACCTGGGGTTGAGCGCGGCTCGCAAGTACGACTGCTACGGCTGGCTGCCGACGCAGGGCAAATACCGCGAGATCACCTCGACGTCGAACTGCACGGAGTTCCAGGCGCGACGCTTGAACATCCGCACGCGCACGCCCGACGGTGTCCGTTCGTTGTCCACGCTCAACGGGACGCTGTGCGCCATGACGCGCACGATCATCATGATCCTCGAGAACCATCAGCAGGCCGACGGTTCCGTCCGCGTTCCCGAGGTCCTGCGGCATTACCTGGGGACCGACGTCCTGAAGCCCGTCTGAGCACGGGCAAACTCACTGCGAAAGGCTCTCATGGCGTGGCGTCCGCGCTTGGTTGCGCTCGACATCGACGGCACCATCGTGGATCACGATGGCTTTCTGCCGCCCGAGGTCGCGGCGTCGATCCGTCGTGTGCTGGCCGCTGACGTCCCCGTGGTCTTGGCGACCGGACGCAGTTGGCACGCGACGCAACCCATCTTCGACGCCTTGCAGTTGCCGCGCGGCCCGGTCATCACGTCCAACGGCGCCGTCCAGGTCACCTACCCTCCCGCCGAATACTCGCGACTGAAGACCTTCGACGCCGAACCGGTGATCAAGAAGGTCATCAAGGCCCACCCAGACGTCCTGCTGGCCGTCGAGGTCCTCGGCAGCGGGTACCGCGTCAATGCGCCGTTTCCGCCGGGTGACCTGGACGGGCAGATCGACGTGGTCCCCGTCAGGGAGCTCGCACGCCAGCCGGTGACTCGCGTGATCGTGCGCGACCCGAACGCCGACGAGGCCGAGTTCATGGCCCTGACGCGCAAGATGGGGCTGCATGGCCTGCAGTACTTCGTCGGCTGGAGTGCCTGGCTCGACATCGCGCCGGAGGGTGTCGACAAGTCGACCGCCCTGTCCGATGTTGCGGCCGACCGTGGAGTGGACCAACGCGACGTCCTGGCGCTGGGCGATGGTCGCAACGACATACAGATGCTGCGCTGGGCCGGGCGCGGGGTGGCATTGGGCGATGCCCCCCACGAGGTCCGGGAGGCCGCCACGGCGGTCACCGGGTTGTTCGACGACGGGGGTACGTCGGCCGAACTCGATCGTTGGTTCGGGTAGATGTCTGCGGCAGAGTCCGACGAGCAAGCACCGTCGGTGGTGAAGCGGCTTGCTGTCCGTCACGGCGAGAAGCTCCGGTTCGCGGTTGTGGGCGTCGCAAACACGGCCCTGGACTTCGTCCTGCTGTTCGTGTTCGTGGCCCTCGGCGTCAACCAGTACGTCGCGAACTACCTGTCGACCGGGTTGGCGATGGCCTTCAGCTTCGTCATGAACCGGCGCTTCACGTTCCGCTCGGACGGGAACAAGTGGCGCGAGATCGCGCCCTTCATTCTCGTGACGGTGACGGGCATGTGGGCCATCCAACCGGCTCTGATCTGGGTGGTGACGGCCGGGTTGAGCCCCTTCGTGTCCGAGTCGTACGTGGTGTTGTTCGCCGCGAAGATCATCGCGACCGTCGGGTCGCTGGTCTGGAACTACGTGCTGTACTCCCGCGTTGTCTTCGGGAAACGTCGGCGCTGACGGCCCGGTGCTGGTCGCGGCGGACACGAGCGCATCCAGTCGCCCACCCGTCGGACAGCCCGTCGCGGTCGGCGGTGGGGCCTTCGCCCCGCTCGCTACAGTGTGGCCATGGGCAATGGCCTGATCTCGTACGTGTTTCCCATCTACAACGAAGAGGGGAACATCGCGCTCCTGCACGCGACGATGAGCGAGCTGGTGGAGCGGTTGGACTACGACATCGAGTTCGTCTTCGTGAACGACGGTAGCCGGGACCGTTCACTGCAGTTGCTCATTGACCTGGCCCGAGCCGACGCCCGGGTTCGAGTCGTCGACCTGTCACGAAACTTCGGCCATCAGGTGGCGGTCACGGCGGGCGTGGACGCCGCGTCCGGTGACGCGATCATCATCATGGACTCCGACATGCAAGATCCCCCCGAGGTGAGCCTGGAGCTCATCGAGAAGTGGGAGGAAGGCTACGACGTCGTCTACGCCCAGCGCCGCACCCGACAAGACGGGCTGTTCAAGCGGGTGACGGCGGACGTCTACTACCGCGTTTTGAGGAGCCTGTCGGAGATCGAGATCCCGCGCAACACGGGAGACTTCCGCCTCATCAGCCGCAAGGTCGCCGACCAGCTCTTGCACTATCGCGAGCATGATCGGTTCTTGCGGGGCATGATCAGCCACGCGGGATTCAGTCAGACGGCGGTCGTCTTTGACCGGCACGCCCGACATGCGGGTGAGACGGGCTACCCGCTGACGAAGATGATGAAGTTCGCGACCGACGGGATCATGGGGTTCAGCAGCAAGCCGCTGCAGCTCATCACCCGCGTCGGGTACGTGTTCTCGGCCCTGGCCCTATTCGGAGCCATCTACGCCCTGGTGGTGCGACTGTTCTTTCCGGAACAGGCCGTCGCCGGTTGGGCGTTCACCGTCATCGTCATCTTGCTGGTCGGGGGGCTGCAACTGGTGATGATGGGAATCATCGGGTCGTACGTCGGACGCATCTACACCGAAGTGAAGAACCGACCGCTGTACGGCGTGCAGGACACATACGGATTCCCTGTACGCAGTGGGGGGTTTTCGCTGGATGTGGCGGAGATCACCAACACCGCCGACTCTCAGATCACGCCTCCAGGAGCGTGACGCCGCTGGGGGGCGGCGAGATCGCCCGAGACTTCAGGCGATCCGCCGACGCTTGCGCGGCTGGCTTTCGGTGACGACTGCCGCGTAGGCGTCGAGCACCTGATCCATTTCGGGAAGGGGCGCGGGGGCCGGCTTTGTGGCAACCGCAGCGGCGGTCCGTGCCTTACGCATGTGGCGCTTCACCGTGGACAGCGAGCATCCCAAACGCATCGCGATGGTCTCGAGGGACTCATCGGGATTCGCATTCCGAAGACGGACGACCTCATCGTGATCGACCTGGCGATGGGGAGCCGTGACTCCGGCGAGGGTGTCGTAATCCTCCGACGCGACTCGAATTCCAAGCCGACTACGGATTTCTTGGCGCTGCTTTCCCGTTGCGCCACCGGCGTAACCCGTCACGTCATAACGAACAACGGCGTCGTACAGGCATTGCTGCATGTTGGGGCATTGCGCGCAGAGATTCTGCGCCTTGCGGGTCATCATTAGAGACCGGCGCCGCTCCTCAACAGCGGCACTAGCGGGCGTGGGCTCCTCGACCAACGGGTGCTGGTAAAGGGCGGCGAACTCGACGCAGGGGGTGCGGCTGTCGATCGGGCTCATCGCGGACATGTTCACTGCTTTCGGCTCGGGGTCAGGACTCGCATTCGACGTGTCGAGGGACCCCTTTCGTTCCCTCGTCTTTTGGGCTTTTCAAGGATGGCATCCCTTGCATGCAAGGGGATGCACATGGCATGGGCAGCCCTACCCGAGTGCTCTTGAGGCTGAGTACCCGGGCGTCGTGAGTATGCGTACTCACCCATGCCTTGTCCACTGTTCATACGACAACCAGCATGCCTCGCCAATGCGACAGGTCGCAAACTGAAGTGTGGATGACCGAGTGTTAGGGCCGACCCGATACCCTTGCGGACGACGACCAGAGAGGCTCGAGATGGTCACCTCGTTCAATCCAGAACCGAACTTCCTGCAGAAAATGTCCGACGGGACGGTGAAGCAGTTAAATCCGTTCACAGGAACGGAAGTTTGGACGGTTCCGGGTCGAAGTCATCGCCCTATGGAAGTCCAAGGACGAGAGTCGCATCCCCTGTCGATCGAACAGGCCACGGCGTACTGCACCTTTTGCTCGACGCGGTATTTGGAAACGCCGCCGGAGAAAGCGCGGGTTGTCCAACGGGCTGACGGCACGTGGGCGACGCTGACCCGCACGAAGGCCGAAGAACTCTTCGAGACCATTGCCGAGTTCCGGCGGATCCCCAACCTGTTTGAAATCCTGTCGTACGACTACTGGCACCAGAACTACGGATTCGAACTGCCCGAACGAATCGCCGACCGCAAGCAGGCCTACCTGTCGAGCGATGAGGGGCGTCGCCACGTGCAGGCCGTCGTCGCAACCAAGCTGCGGGCATCGGGACGCTCCGACGAGGAGATCGCCGCCATGTCGGTCGAGGAACAGCTCACGCACGCGTCGGGGTTCTTCGGTGGCGGACATGACCTGATCGTCGCTCGTCGTCACTTCGTCGACGGCGCAACGACCGACACCGAGCTGGCGTCGTCGGGGACGCTGACGGTCGAGGAGCACAGGCACTTCATCGACTTCACGGTCAGCGCCGTCAAGAGCCTGTTCCGCGTCAATCGCTACGCGCGGTACGTCGCCGTGTTTCAGAACTGGCTGAAGCCCGCGGGCGCGTCCTTCGACCACCTGCACAAGCAACTCGTCGCCATCGACGAGCGCGGCGTGCAGAACGAACTCGTCTTGGCCCGTCTGCGCGCCAATCCCAACATCTTCAACGAGTTGGCCGTCAACTACGCCAGCTACAACAACCTGGTCATCGCCGAGAACGACCACGCGATCGCGATCGCCGGGTTCGGCCACCGGTACCCGTCGATCGAGATCTGGTCCAAGAGCGAGCACTCCGACCTGTGGGATCAGGCCCCCGAGGAGATCGCGGGTATGAGCGACATCATTCACGCGATGCACGCGGCCACCGGCACCGACGTCCCGAGCAACGAGGAGTGGCACTACCGCCCCGTAGACACCGATTTGGCGATGCCGTGGCGCGTGGTGCTGAAGTGGCGGATCTCGACCGTCGCGGGGTTCGAGGGCGCAACGAAGGTGTACGTCAACACGATGGATCCGTATGCGATTCGAGATCGCGTTGTTCCGCGATTGTTCGCATTGCGTGACCAGGGCCGGATCGCGCACATGAGGATCGCAACCGAGGCCGAGTGCCGTCCGAATCCGCTGCGATATCACCGAGCTTCGCAATGATGTTGCGCAGATCGAGTGCCGCACTCCACGACATGACCGTCGTCGAGATGGGGACAGGTTGGTCCGAAATGCCAGCATGGGACAGGCTCGTGTGCTATTCAAGTGCCAGCCCAGTAGGGGGGTGATCGGTCGATGAGAGACGGAGACAGGCCCGGGCGAGGCGGTTCGCAGCAGGGAATGCGAAGGCTCGCCCCATCCGCCGTGCCACCAGCACCGAAGCCCGTTGGACGCCGACTCCTCCCCGACCCCGAGGAGGCCCCTGAGGTCCCGACGGGCAGGCGCGCGTTGGGTGCTCCCGAGGCAGGCCACGAGCCAACCCAGATTCTCGACAGCGTCGACGTCCCGCCACCACCGCCGCCTGCGCCAAGGGTGTGGCAGCGCGATGTCGACATCCCGCCACCACCGCCCGCGTCGACCGCATGGCAACGCGAGGCAGACGTACCGCCGCCGCCCACCGGTCGTTGGCAGCCAGAGGCTCAGCCACCGCCCATGGCGCCGCCGAGCGCGTGGTATCCGCAGGCCGATCCGCCAGCCGCGCCAACACCCGAGGCCGAAACCGACGCGTATCACGGCCTGTTCGACGATCGTCCCTACGGACGCGCGACCGCCCCGTACTTCAGCGATCGAGAGAGCGCGGAATCCGATCTCGACGTCGAGCAGTACTCGGCGCCCGAACACGTCGAGGCCGATGACGAGGTGACCGTCATTGAGGCCCCGCCTCCTTCGCGAGGCCGGGGCGCCCGCTCAGCTCGCAGCGTCGTTGACGACGAGGCTCAACCGGTCGAACCTCCGGCATCGCCTGGCCCGTGGTCGCGTGGACAGGCGATCATCGCGGCCCTCGGTCTCATCCTGCTCGTTGCGGGCGCCGGGATGACGTTCACCGGTGTGGCCGCGCTGGTCTCGCCGAAGGCAGGCGCTCCGATCACCCTCGGCGAACTCATCACCATGGGCGGATGGTGCCTGTTCGCCATCGCCACAGCCATCTGGCACACGACGACGCATCGACTCGCCAACGAGTTCGAACCCAAGACGGTCGCGATTTTTGCTGGAATCGTGTTGGTTTTGGTGGCCGTCGGGCTCCCGTTCCCGAACGTACTCGTCACCGTCCCCGCCTGGATGGCCTTTGCCGCCGGGGGCGCGTGCCTGCTGGGCTCGGCCGCCGTCGCATTGATCGTGCGCGTCATGGGTCGGCGTCACCAACGCCCGACATCCGGCTCTCGACCACGTGTGGAAGAGCCCGTTGACGACGGGGCTCCGCGCCGCGGCATCGCCTGACTGGGCACCCTGAAAGGGCGATATCGCTCATGGCGGACAATCTCGGATCGCCCTCCTCTGGTCATCACCCCTAATCTGGGCATGTGTGGGAGTACTACGCGCAACCGGAAGGGCTCCGACTTCCGTTCCTTTATGGGTTCACGCGCAAGGAGGAAGCAGAGCTACGCAATCATGCGTGGCAACTGCTGCTGCGCGGCGAATCCGACGGTGCGCTGCTGAGCGAATACGCCGAGGAGACGCTGGACTTCAATCTCACCGACGCCGAGGTCGATGAAATCACCGAGTTCCTCGTGGCCGCACGGCGCAAGCAACAAGAATCCTGGGACGAAGAGACGTGGAACACGCCCCTGTCACGGGCGCTGGCCTCCCTGGAGCAACACAACATCTTGTCCCGGGAAAACTTCGCGTGCTGCCTGGACTGCTCGTCCCAGGAGATTTTGGACGAGTTCGACGGTTCCCGTCCGTGGATCGGGGCCGTGTACTACCACGCCGGCGACACCGCCAACATCATCGAACACGGCTTCGGTCACCTGGCCTACGGGGTCCGGCTGCCAGCCTTCTTCACACCCCAGGACTGGGCAGCGATGTCCGGCGAGGAGCAGCAGAAGTCCTACGAGGAGCTGACCACGTCCATGGTCAAGCAGGTCATCCTCCCGATTCTTCTCGACCACGGCATCAACGTGGAATGGAGCGAGAACATCGTTGACCGCCTCAAGCTGACGAATGTGACCTACTTGGCGCGCGTGTAGGCGTCGCGACAGACACGGCTGCGCGCGTTGTGCAGGTCGTCCCGCGAATAGTCCGCTGCGCGCTGACGCGTGTCGCGACGCGTATTGTGCTCCCGACCTGAAAGGGAGTGCGATGGCTTGGTGGAAGCTTCACGGTGACGGAACGGTGGAACCGGGGGCTGTTGTCGCTCCCCATGAGCGCCTGAGCTGGGGCCGGACCGTCGGACTCGGGGCGCAGCACGTCGTCGCGATGTTCGGCGCGACGTTCGTCTTCCCGCTCCTGATGGGTCTCAACCCGCAACTGGCCGTGATGATGTCGGGTGTCGCCACCTTGGTGTTCCTGTTCGTCGTCAACGGGCGGGTCCCGTCGTACCTGGGTTCTTCGGCCTCGTTCGTCGGTGTCGCGACCGCGATCTACGGGGCGGGCGGGAACCCCGCCGACGTCACCGGCGCGATGCTGTGGGTCGGCGTGCTGCTGTTCATGGTCGGCCTCATCATTCACTTCGCCGGAGCCGGGGTCATTCACCGGACCTTGCCGCCGATCGTGACGGGCGCCGTCGTCATGCTGATCGGGTTCAACCTGGCGCCGGTCGTGGCCGGGACCTACTGGCCGCAGGACCAGTGGATCGCGCTCATCGTCATGATCGTGGTCGTCGTCTTGAGCGTCGCCGCGCGCGGGTTCATCAGCCGGATCGCGATCTTCTTGTCGCTCATCATCGGGTACGTCCTCAGCTGGGTCGCCGACATGGTGTTCGGGCAGATCACGTCGTTCTCCCCGTCGGCCGGGGAGGTCACCACGCACTGGCGAGTCGACTGGTCGCAGGTCGCGACGGCCGACTGGGTGGGGTTCCCTCCCATCACCGACCTCACCAACTGGCAGTACGGCGCGGCGACCAACGTCGTCGGGTTCCACCTGCCGCAGTTCAATCTCGGCTTCATCCTCGTGGCGCTGCCGGTCGTCATCGCTCTGATCGCCGAGAACACCGGACACGTCAAGGCCGTCTCGGAGATGACCGGCGCCGACCTGGACAAGTACATGGGACGCGCCATCGCAGCCGACGGCGTCGGGTCGATCCTGGCGACCGGCGTCGGTGCCGGGCCGACCACGACCTACGCCGAGAACATCGGGGTCATGGCCGCCACCAGGGTGTACTCCAGCGCCGCCTACGTGGTGGCCGCGATCATCGCGATCTTGTTCGGCTTCTCCCCGAAGTTCGGGGCAATCATCTCGGCCACGCCCGGCGGCGTGCTGGGCGGCATCACCGTCGTCTTGTACGGCATGATCGGCCTGCTCGGCGCGAAGATCTGGAAGGAGAACCAGGTCGATCTCGGGAACCCGCTGAACCTGGTCCCGGCCGCCGCGGGCATCATCATCGGCATCGGTAACGTGACGCTGCAGTTCAGCCCCACGTTCACCCTGTCGGGAATCGCGCTCGGCACGATCGTCACCGTCGGCGTGTACCACCTGGCGCGCTGGCTGGCCCCCGACCATCTGAAGGCCGACGACGCGGGCGGAACCGTCCTCATCGTCGACCGGCCCGGCATCTACAACGAGGATGAAGACGAGGGCCCCGCGCCCAAACGCAACCGCTAGCGTGAACCCCGTGTCGCAGCACAGGCGAGCGGGGTGGCTCCGCACCAGCCCGGCCGTGCGCATGGGGGTGTCCATCGCCTTCGCTGTCGGCGTGTAAGGGGTGTCGTTCGGCGCGCTCGCGACCGCCGCGGGGCTCAACGTCTGGCAGGCCTGTGCCTTGAGTTCGCTGATGTTCACCGGCGGCTCGCAGTTCGCGTTCATCGGCGTCATCGGTGGTGGGGGAACCGGGGCCGCCGCCTGGGCGGCCGCGTCATTGCTGGGCATCCGCAACGGCGTGTACGGCATGCAGATGAAGGCCCTCCTCAAGCCGCGGCCCGCGATCATCCCGCTGCAGGCGCACCTGACCATCGACGAGTCGATGGCTACCGCCACGGCCCAGACCGACCCGGACGAACAGCGCCGGGGGTTCTGGACCGCCGGCGTCGGCGTCTTCGTGTGCTGGAACCTGTTCACGCTCGTGGGGGCGCTGGCGGGCAACGCCCTCGGCGATCCCCGGCAGTGGGGCCTGGACGGGGCTGCCGTCGCGGCCTTCCTCGGGTTGGTGTGGCCGCGCCTGACCGACCGAGACCCCATCGCCATCGCGGTCGTGTCGGCGCTCGTGACGATCATCGCGATTCCACTAGTCCCGCCCGGGATTCCCGTGCTGATCGCGGCGGCGGTCACGGCCGGGGTGTGGGCGGTGCGCCGATGGGGGCGCCGGGAGGTGACGCCATGACCCTGTGGACCTGGGTGGTTCTGACGGCCGCGTCGGCGTTTCTCATCAAGCTGTCGGGGTACCTGCTGCCGCAGTCTTTCCTCGACTCGCCGCCGGTCACCGAACTCGCCACGACGCTGACGGTCGGACTGCTCGCGTCGCTGACCGTGCTCAACACGGTCGGGTCCGGTCAGGGGTTGTCGGCGGATTCGCGTCTGCTGGCGCTGCTGGCTGGGGCTATCGCTTTGAAGCTGCGCGCGCCCTACATCGTCGTCGTGCTGGTCGGGGCGCTGTCCGCCGCGGTTGGACGACTTCTCGGACTGCCCTGATCGCACCTCACCGCGGCGACGTGCGTCGCGCGAGGAAGGCCGTCACGGCCTCACGGTGGTCGGCGGCGGCGCCGGACTCGATTTGCGTCTCGGCCTCGAAATCCATGGACGTCAACAGATCGTGGACGTCGGCGTGCGCGAGGTTCCTCTTGACCTGCTGCAGGGCGTACCGCGGCCCGTCGGCCAGCTGCCTGGCGAAGGTCATCGTCCAGTCCATGAGTTCGTCCGGCTCGACGAGCCAGTTCAACAGACCCCATGACAGGGCCTGCTCCCCGGCGATCTGCTCGGACAGCATCAGCATCTGGCGAGCCCGTGCGCGCCCGACGATGTGGGTCAGCAGCCAGGTCACGCCGAAGTCCCCGGACAGCCCGACACCGGTGAACGCCGTCGTGAACAGGGACTTCTCGCTGCCGACCCGCAGGTCGCAGGCCAACGCGATACCCATCCCGGCCCCGGCAGCGGCTCCCGTCACGGCGGCAATCGTGGGCTTGCGGCAGGCCGTCAATGCCCCAACCGAGCCCCGCTGCACATCGCGCAGCCAGGCCACTCGGGCGGGATCGGGGACCGTCGAACCGTGATTGATTCCCCCGTCGGCGGCGAAGGCCACCAGGTCACCGCCCGCACAAAAGGCCTTGCCCGCGCCGCGAAGGACGATTGCGCCCACGCCGTCGTCGTCATCCCACATGGACAAGGTGGTCGCCATCGCGGCGACCATGTCGTCGGAGATGGCGTTGAGGCGATCGGGACGGTTCAACGTCATGACGCCCACACCGTCGACGACCTCCGTCAGCAGGTCACTCATGCCTGCATCGTGACACGCCGGGTGCTTCGGTGGGCGCGCTGCCGCACACGCGGGTCGACAACCGCTCACCCCCAGACCGCGTAGGCCCCCGAGTGCCCGGTGAGGAAGACCAAGGTCACGCCCGTCACGGCTGACATCACCACGATGACGACCCCGAGCAGGCGCAGCGTCCGGGCGCGCTTGCGAACGAGCTCCGGGTCCGGCTCGTCGGCGGCGCGGTCGAGCATCCAGTCCGAGACGAGCAGCAGGCCGAGACCCATGGCCACCGCGACGGTCGGATAGATCAGGGCGGACCCGTACCGCTGGTGATCGGCGAGGATTGGCGGGGCTGCGGACAGGCTGCGCAGCAGGTCCCCGCCCGACGTCGTGGCGAGGACCACCGCCACCACGGACACGACCGCGAACACCTCGATGAGCATCCCGTAACGCCGGCGCCCGGCCGACCAAAAGGCGACGACGAGGGCCCCGATCATCGTGAGGGGCACCAGCACGACGGCCGCGTGTACGACCAGTGGGTGCAGCGGAAGCCCGGCGATGTCCATGGCTGCATGGTAGGGGCAAACGTCCACCTTCCGACGGTCACCGACCGCGTCGTGACTGACCCGTCAGTAGCCGTTTTGCGAGGATTTCGGTTGGCTTCGCCGCATTGTGGATCGCTACTCTCGCACGATGGACTTGGTTGTGCTGCGTGACGACGTGATCGAACTCACTGTTCCCACGGCAGAAGACGTACCTGCGATCACGAGCGCCTGCCAGGACCCTGACAACGCCCGATATACGACTTTGCCGTACCCGTATTCGAGCGATGACGCCGTGAGTTTCGTCACCGAGATGGTGCCGGAAACGTGGGCGCACGCACACGGAGGCATCTGGGCGATCCGCCGCGAGGGCGTGCTGGCAGGGGTGATCGGGCTGCATCCGCGGCAGCGTGGCGTCAGCGAGATCGGGTACTGGATGGTCCCCGAGTTCCGCGGACAGGGCATCATCACGCGCGCCGTCGGGCTGGTCGTTGAGCAGGGTTTCGCGGTCGGGCTGCACCGGATCGACTGGCGCGCCGTGGTCGGCAACTGGGGATCGTGGAAGCCCGTCTGGGCGCATGGGTTCCGCATCGAGGGCGTGCTGAGGGAGTCCATGCCCGACAACTCGCGCCCGTCGTCGCCGCCGCGGGACGCGTGGGTCGGTGGGTTGCTGTCGAGCGACCCCCGGACCCCGGTGGGCGACTGGCGCGGTCCGGAGGCGGGGTTGCCCGCCCGGCCCGATGCGTCGCGCCCGATGGACCTCGTGCGGCAGTTCCATGACGTGTACGACGTGCCGGTCGTGACCACCGGCGCTGACGTTGACGTCTCCAATCTCGGCATGCGCATGGCGCTGATCGCCGAGGAGTTCGCAGAACTCGTCGGGGCGGTCTTCGGCCCGGCGGCCGAGGGCGTCGTGTTGCAGGGGTACGGGGACGCGGTGGCCTATGACGACGAGAAGCGCGACACGGTCGCGGCCGCCGACGCCCTGGCCGATCTCGTCTACGTCGCCTACGGCATGGCGCTGGAGACGGGCATCCCGCTCACCGAGGTCCTGGCCGAGGTGCAGCGCTCGAACCTGTCGAAGCTCGACCCGGACGGCAAGGTGCTGCGGCGGGCCGACGGCAAGGTTCTGAAGGGTCCTGGCTTCCGCGAACCCGACATTGCTCGGGTGTTGCGAGATCACGTAATCGGCTGACCCCCCGCGAAGGCGCTGCTGACCTCGGTAGGCTCAACGAATCGACTGTCGAGGAGGCACAGCAACATGCGGGTGGGGATTCTGACAGCAGGCGGGGATTGCCCGGGTTTGAACGCGGCGATTCGTGGCTTTGGCAAGTGCGCGATCGGCGCGCATGGCATGGAACTCATCGGGTTCCGCGACGGTATTCGCGGCTTGGCCGAGAACCGCACGATGGCGCTGGACTCTGCCGCGCTCTCGGGCATCTTGACGGTCGGCGGAACGTTGCTCGGCACCAGCCGCGACAAGGTGCAGCGCATGATGGTCGACGGTGAGTACCGCGACATGGTGCCGACCATCGTGGAGAACTACCAGAGCAACGGGCTCGACGCCCTCGTGATGCTGGGCGGCGGCGGCACGGCCAAGAACGCCAAACGGCTGTCCGATGCCGGGCTCAACGTCTTGACGCTTCCGAAGACCATCGACAACGACATCGCCATGACCGACACGTCGTTCGGCTTCGCGACGGCCATCGAGATCGCCACCGAGGCGGTCGACCGGCTGCACTCCACGGCGCACTCGCATCACCGCATCATCCTGGCCGAGATCATGGGTCACCGTGCGGGTTGGTTGGCGCTGGGCGCCGGTCTCGCCGGTGGTGCCGACGTGATCCTGCTTCCCGAGATTCCCTACTCGATCGATTCCATCGTCGAGACGATCGAGGCCCGGTCGGCGCGGGGGTCGCGGTTCTCCGTGATCGCCGTCGCCGAGGGCGCGCGCAGCATCAAGGACGCGCAACAGATCGCCGCCGCACGCGCGTTCCGCGCCGAGGCCGACTCGCCGGAGGGCAAGGCCGCTGCCAAGAGCTACCTCGCGTCGGTCGAGGACTCTCATCGTGAGAACACGTTCACGCTCGCTCGCGAGTTGGAGTCGCGTACCGGTCTCGAATCGCGCGTGTCGATCCTCGGCTACGTCCAGCGCGGCGGCACCCCGTGCGCGATGGACCGGCTGTTGGCCACCCGGCTCGGCAGCGCTGGTGCCCAACTCGTCGCCGACGGCGAGTTCGGCGTCATGGTGGCGGCTCGGGGCGAGGACACCGCGGCCGTGCCGTTGAGCGAGGTCGCCGGACAGACCAAGTACGTTCCGCCGGACCACTCCTGGGTGCAGGCCGCGCGTCAGGTCGGCACCGGACTCGGCGACTGACCGTAGCCCCGCCGCACGCGGTGGGCCGGAATCGTGCCTGCCCACCGCCATGGATAATGAGGCATGCCTTACGACCGTGAGTTCGCGCAGCGTGTGCGCGACGCCTTCGCGCCCATCGAGGTCGAAACCAAGCCGATGTTCGGCGGCCTCGGGTTCCTCATGAACGGGAACATGGCGCTGGCCGTGATGGGCAAGGGCGGGTTCATGATGCGCGTCCCTCCGGCCGACGTGGACAGCCTTGTTGGCCCGCACGTGCGGCCCATGGAGATGCGCGGACGTCCCATGACCGGTTGGGTGAAGGTCGACGACGAGGCAGTCCCGACCGATGAGGACCTGCAGCGTTTTGTCCGGCTCGCCGTCGAAACGACGGCCGCCGTCCCTCCCAAGCGGTAAGCGACGCCAGTCGACCGTCGGCGGCTCGAGGTCAGTGCTCGTTCTTGATGACGAAGTACGACCCGCGGATCGTGCCGGCGAGCTTGGATTTCTGCCGCGCGAACTTGAAGGTGCTCAGCTCGTCCGGAACGTCCATGCCGTCGGAAAGCTTGAATCCGACCGCTCGTTTCCCCTTGTCGGCGAGGGTGTAGAGCACGTTCACCGACAGGCCGCTCTCGTAGAACACGTACGCCCAGCGAATGCCCTCGACCTCGAACTCGGTCGCCTCGAGCGCGGGGGACGCGATCACGATCCCGCGCTCCTGCGACAGGACCTCGCTCACCCAGGCGACGGTGTCCGCCGCGTCCGCCGCCGGGTAGGTCACGAAGACGTGGTCGTACTTGTTCTTGAAGTAGCGCGCCTCGTTGGCCCGCAAACCGGCCAAGGCGTCCACGACGGGGGACGATTCCAGGCCCACGGTGGAGACATTGACGAAGTCGACTGTGTAGCCGGGCGCATCGGAGTTACTCACGTCGGTCAGGCTAGTGCTTCGGGCAAACTGTGCGGCTGAACCAGGGGTCCCAACCAGGGGTCCCTGATGTCTGAATTTCTCCGCTTCTTGAACCCTAAACTCGCTTACGATGTGGCGATGCGACTGTGGGATCCGGTCACCGGAACACTGGTTGGAGAACGTACCGAGCACGGCGGCCCAGTGTGGGAATTAGCGACCATCCCCGACAGTGACGGACGGACGCTGCTGGCCGTCGGTGGCAACGATGGCGCGGTGCGCCTGTGGGATCCGGTCGGCGGAACACCTGTGGGGGAACCTCTTGCCGGTCACCCCGGTCCAGTGTGGGCGTTGGCGGCCGTTCCCGGCCCCGATGGGCACGCACTCCTTGCCACCGGCAGTGCGGACGTTCTCGTGCGGCTGTGGGATCCGGTCACCGGTGCGCTCGCGGGGGAGCCCCTCGCTGGTCATACCGGTCGCGTGTGCGCGTTGGCGGCCGTTCCTGGTCCAGACGGGCGGACCCTGTTGGCCTCCGGCGGTGTCGATGCCACGGTGCGATTGTGGGACCCGGCCACTGGCTCGCCGGTCGGTGAGCCTCTCATCGGTCACCCCAGCCCCGTGGAGGCGTTGGCGGCCGTTCCCGGCCCGGACGGGCAGATCCTGCTCGCGTCCGGCGGGAACGACGGCACCGTGCGCTTGTGGGACCCGGTGACCCGGACGCCCGTCGGGCAGCCAGTCACCGGTCACGACGGCGCCGTGTGGGCGTTGGTGGCGGTGCCTGGTCGTGACGGACGAGTGTTGCTGGCCTCGGGGAGCGATGACGGGGCGGTGCGGTTGTGGGACCCGGCCACCGGGGACGCGGTCGCGCGACCCTTTGCCGGCCACGGTCGTCCAGTGTTGGACGTGGTCACCGTTTCCGGGCCGGACGGGCGCGAGCTGTTGGTGGCCGCGAGCGACGACGGAGCGGTGCGCGTGTGGAACGCGGTGACCGGCCAGCTTGTCGGAGCGGACGGCAACGACGTGGCGACGGATGCTCACAGCGACGTTCCGATCGCCGATCTCGGCACACCGATCTGGTGCCTCAGCGCACTGCCCGACAGCTGTCTTGCCGTGGGTTTGGTCGACGAGTGGGCGATGCTGCGCCTTCCGTAGGGGTGATCGCTACGCTCAGGCCGTGAGTGATGTGGTTCCGGGAACGGTCTTTGCCCAATGGGATGAAGACTGGTCGTTCTACTCGCTGCGGCAGGTGTGCCGGGTCGATCCACCATCGATCACGTGGCTGACCCTCGACTGGTTCTCCGCTGAAGTGCCCACCGACCTGTCCGGTCTGCGTCCGCTGCCACAGGATCGGTACTGGTACCGGGGCCAGCCGGAGTACCTCAGCAGTTCCGAGCCCATCCCTGCGGACTGGCGTGAGCTGGGTGTCACTGCGCCGCTGATGAACCAGGAGCCCACGGCGTACGGGTCCATCGCCCGCCCGTCCGCGGCGTCCTACGAGCGTGCCTGGCAGTCCCACGACCTGCGGGACCGGGAAGCCTTTCACGCAGGGTTGCGCGACGGGGGCAGCGTGGACATCAACGGGGTCGCCGTGAGGACGTCCACATCGATGATCCGCGGCGAGTCTTTGTTGGCGACGCCGGAGGAACTGGCGCAGCTGCCGTGTATCAGGCACGTCATTGTCGATGTGCAACCTGCCGACCTGCCCGGCATCTTGCGGGTGTGGCCGTTCCTACGGACCGTCACCGTTACAACTCCCATCCCCGTGCTGGATCTGCCCAGTGGGGTGCAGGCGTTGACCCTCGAAGAGGGCGCCTCGCCCGACATGCGCGTGTCCGGGGCGGTGACGGAACTGACCACAGACCCGTCCCACCTGATCGACATCGCGGGACTTCACACGTTGCGGATCGACGGCGTGACCGACCTCGACGTCAGCGTGCTCGTGCCCAAGTACCCCCATGTGCGTCAGCTCACCCTGAACGGGGCTCCCGGGCTGGTGTCTAACCTTGACGCCCTGGCTGGGTTGCCCGCACTGCGCGGCCTGGAGTTGCGCAATGTGTTCGGATTCCACCAGATTCCGGTGTTGAGCGGGCTGCGCCGCCTGGGGGCGGTGAGCATCTCCCGCAAGGCGGGCGCGCAGGCGCGCAAGGACTACCGACATCTGAACCCAACGGTGAGCAAGCTGCGGTCCACGGGTTGGCTGGAAGCCAACATCGACAACCCCTTCCGCGACTGGCAAGGGTCACAGCTCGTGCCTCAGCGGTACGCCCGTGCGGCCTGGCGCGCGTACGCCGGTCATCGCGCAGCGCTGCGGCAGGTGGCCGCTACGGCCGAGGCAGGCTCGTCGGCAGAACAGACGCGATCCGCCGTGGAGCGGGAGATGGAACAGGTCGCCGCCGAATTCAACGCCTGGGACAAGCGGACGGGGTGGATCGAAACCGATGAGCGAGAGCAGATCTGTGCCGTCTACGAGTCACTGCTGGGTGACGTGTTCGATGCCGACCCGTCCCTGGTGACAGCGGGTGTCGAGGCACTCGACGCCTCTCGAGAGTGGTAGGCGGAGGCCCCGGCATGGGCTGTGTCGGACAGCGGGACGGCAACGCGCCGCCCACTCGACAGTCGTTGTCGGGCGGGCGGCGCGTAGTGGCGTTTACACCGTGTGTTGGACGACTTCGCGAATCTCACGCATCAGGGCCTCCCACTGCTGGGTGTCCATGTCGATGCGTTGCACGCGGGCGATGGGAAGGAACTGGTCGACGGCTTCGCGAACGATTGCTACGGCCTCGTCGTGAACGGTCGAGGCGACAGTGGTAGTCATTGCATTTCTTTCTCGCTGGGTGTGTCCGCAGTCGCGGAACTCTGCCTGTTCCACAGTAACCGACCACACCAGGGCCCAACGGAGAATTTGTCGTCTGTTGACCCGCGGGCGCGTGGAGTTGCGGCCTGAGGGGCACATCGCGCCAGGATTTCGCTTCACAGTGCGGGATTAGATGTCCGTGATCTGAAACGACTTGCCGATGACAAGGCGTTGAGCGAGAGCGCACAAACTGAGCACAGACAGACCCGCAAAGCCGTGTTCGCGCTGGGCGTTATCAGACTGTGACGTTCCGGTCGGTCTAGCGTGTCGCGGTTACCGAGTCGAGCACTTCTGCCAAGACCTGCGCCACACCGTCGTCATTGTTGCTACCGGTGATCCGGTCGGCGGCGGCCAGGGCCTCGGGGTGCGCGTTCGCAACAGCGATGCCGGTCCCGGCCCACTGCAGCATCTCGACGTCGTTGATCCAGTCGCCGAACACCATCACCTCGGACGGGTCGATGCCTTCGAGTTCGCACAGGGTGCGCAACCCCGTCTGCTTGGTGACGCCCTCGCCAAGGATCTCGATGAACGGTGCCCCGGCGTCGGTGACGGTCACGCCCGGCACGTCGAACGAGGTCGCCAACTCGTACAGTTCGGGAATCGTCCACCCCGGTGCCCGCGCGACGAGTTTGACGGTCGGCTCGGACAGCACGACGTCCAGCGGCGCCTCGGGGACGCCCTGGTCGCCGCGGTCGTGGTCACCGGGCAGCATGAGCGCCGGGTACCCGATCTCGCCGAGCAGCACGCGTCCGATGTCGCGCACCGCCGCGACCCGCAGGGTCGGAACCTGCTCCTTGAGGCGTCCGATGATGGCTCGCATCGGTTCGACCTGCAGTTCGATGGCGAAGCGCACCTGCTCCTCAGGGATCGTGACGGCGATCGCCCCGTTGGCCGACAGCACCGTTCCAGCGAAGTCGAGCTGCCGCAGCACGCGCGTCATCGAGTAGAACTGCCGTCCGCTGGCTGGCACGAACATGACGCCCGCGTCGATCAGGGCGTGCACCAGGCCGTACGTCTGCTCGCTGATGGTCTTGTCGGACCGGAGCAGGGTGCCGTCGAGGTCGGTGGCGATGAGCCGGATCACGAGGAGGCCTCCATGTAGCGACGGCCGGAGAACGCCCGGCCGAGGGTGACTTCGTCGGCGTATTCCAGGTCTCCACCGACCGGCAGCCCGCTGGCGAGACGCGAGACCCGCACGCCCATGGGGAGCACCAGACGGCTGATGTACGTCGCCGTCGCTTCGCCCTCCAGGTTGGGGTCGGTCGCCAAGATGATCTCGGTCACGACCCCGTCGGACAGGCGTTGCAGCAGTTCGCGGATGTGCAAGTCGGACGGTCCGACGTTGTCGATGGGACTGATCGCCCCGCCCAGCACGTGGTACAGCCCACGAAACTCGTTGGTGCGCTCGATGGCGGCGACGTCCTTGGACTCCTCAACGACGCAGATCGCCGACCGATCACGCCGGGAGTCCGAGCAGACCCTGCACAGCGAACCCTCGGACACGTTGAAGCACACGTCGCAGAACCGCGCCTTCTCGGCCACCTCGGTGAGCGCGTCGGCGAGCCGCGCGATGTCGGCTCGGTCGCTGCCGAGGATGTAGAAGGCGATGCGCTGTGCGCTCTTGGGTCCGATACCGGGGAGACGTCCGAGTTCGTCGATCAGGTTCTGGACGGGGCCTTCGTACAACTCAAATGCCCATGTCGGGAACGGCAGGCATGCGTGCCGCGGCGACCTGTTCTGCACGGGCGCTGGCATCGCGGTACGCCGCGACGATCATGTCGCCCAGGGCGTCGGTGTCGTCGGGGTCCCAGGCCTCGGGGGAAACCTTGACGCCCACGAGTTCGCCCGAGCCGGTCACCTCGACCGTGACGAGGCCACCGGCAGCGCTGCCGGGCACCCGCATCGCGGCGAGTTCTTCTTGGGCCGCCATCATCTGGGCCTGCATGGCCTGGGCCTGGGCCATCAGGCCTTCCATGTCGAATCCTTCAGGCAACATGCGGTGTTTCCTCCCGGTGTCTGTGTCGGGTTGATCGTACCTGTCGGGTGTGGTGACCCGAGCCGGGACGCCTCACTCAGTCGCGTCCTCTTCACCGATGAACTGCGCGCCGAGCTGGGACGTCAGCAGTTCATCGCTGGTCGGCATCTCGTCGTCCACGTCGATGTCGTTCGGGTTCAGGTCTTCTTCGGTGACCTGTTCGGGGCTGGTCGCCGTCTCGGCCGACGCGCGAGCCTCGGCGATGGCGGTCCGGACGGCCGCAGCCGCCTCGGAGCGCGCGGGCTTCGGGGCCGGGCTCGGTGTCGGGGCGGGCTCGGCTACGGGAGCGGCCTGTCCGCCGACGGTCACCTTGAGGTCGACTCCCAGGACCTCCACGAGGGCGTCGCGCAGAACCTGGTCGCTGCCGCCGCGCCCGAACGAGTCCCGCGCACCGACGTTGGAGATGTCGAGGCTGAGGACTCCGTCGCGCACCTCGGCCACCTGGGCATTCTGCGACAGCAAGATCCACGTGAAACGCCGGCGCTTCTTGACCTCGGCCAGCACCTCGGGCCACCGGTCGCGCAGGCCCGCCGTCGACAAGGCTCCCGTGGCGGCCGGTGCTAGGGTCGGCGAGGCAGCCGGTTCGGGCTGGTTGCGGCGACTGTCCAGCGGCACGACCTTGGCGGGTCCCTCGGCGCTGGCGGCCGGCTTGCCGACCGGGCGAGGTCGGCGCGTTGAGCCGTCGTCGTCTCGTCCGTTCGGACGGACTGGTGCGGGATCGTCGCCGGTGGGTCGCCGTCGGGTCGCATCGGAGTCTGGACGGCGAGGCTCCTCGTCGTGCTCGGAGCGCCGGGCGGCAGGCGCCTCGGGTGGGCTCGTCGTGTCGGCGGGGGAGGGCACAGGCCGCACTCGAGCGCGCTGGTCCGGTTCGGGAGCGGCGACGGCGGCCGGGACCGCTGCGGGCGCCCCGACAGGTGCCCCGCCGGGCATCGCGAGGCGACGCTCGAGCCGGTCGAGGCGGGCGTGGACGCCCCGGTCGTTGACGTCGGCGCCGGGCAGGAGCACCCGCGCGAGCATGAGTTCGAGGTGCAGACGCGGGGCCGTGGTGCCACGCATCTCGGTGAGCCCGGACGCGATCACCTCACCGGCACGAGTCAGTTCGCCCCGGCCCAGCCCCGCCGCCTGCGTGGTGAGGCGCTCGGCCTGGTCGGCGGACACGGCAATGAGGCCGTTGCTGACGGCCTCGGGGACCGCCGAGACGATCAGGAGGTCGCGCATCCGGTGCAGCAGGTCCTCGGCGAAGCGACGCGGGTCTTGCCCGGCGTCCATGACCTTGCCGACGGCCGCGAACACGCCCGCGGCGTCCCCGGCAGAGATCGCGTCCACCGTCTCGTCCAGCAGGCTGTCTGGGGTGAACCCCAGCAACCCGGTCGCCTGTTGGTACGTGACGCCCTCGCTGGACGCCCCGCCCAGCAGTTGGTCGAGCACCGACAACGAGTCGCGAACCGAGCCGCCGCCCGCGCGCACGACCAGGGGGATCACGTCGTCGCCGATGGCGACGCCCTCGCGGTCGCAAACCTCGGTGAGGTACGCGCCGAGCACCGGCGGTGGGACCAGCCGGAACGGGTAGTGGTGGGTGCGCGAACGGATCGTGCCCAGCACCTTGTCGGGCTCGGTCGTCGCGAAGATGAACTTGACGTGTGGCGGGGGTTCTTCGACGACCTTGAGCAGGGCGTTGAAGCCCTCCTTGGTCACCATGTGCGCCTCGTCAATGATGTAGATCTTGTAGCGGCTCGCAACCGGCGAGAAGAAGGCGCGCTCGCGCAGGTCGCGGGCCTCGTTGACCCCGCCGTGGCTGGCTGCGTCGATCTCGATCACGTCGACCGTTCCGGACCCGCCCCGGCCGAGGCCGACGCAGGAGTCGCAGACACCACAGGGGACCGGCGTCGGTCCCTGCACACAGTTCAACGCCCTGGCGAGGATGCGTGCCGAGGTGGTCTTGCCGCACCCGCGAGGGCCGGAGAACAGGTAGGCGTGGTTGACCTTGTTGTTCGTCAGGGCCCGCTGCAGCGGTTCGGTGACGTGACCCTGCCCGATCACCTCGTCGAAGGTCTCGGGTCGGTACCGCCGGTACAGCGCCAGCGGGGCCTCGGGGCGCGGCGACGGTCCCCCCTGTGGGGACGTCACTAGGTCATTTGCTTCCGCAGGGGGAGCCGCTGGGGTTTGCTTCGGGTGGGATGTTCGCGGCGTGTTCGCACCCGGGGGGATGCTCGCATCCGCGTCGGATTTTCCGATTCCTGCCGGCGCCGCCGGGTCGTGCCCGACTGAATCACCCGCGGTCGGTGTGCGCCCGGCGGTGTCTGCAGTCGCGTCAGGGTCGTCGAAAAGCCCAGGACCGTCCTGCTCGTACAGTTCTGGTTCCTCGTCGAGGAACTCTTCGGGACTCTCGATCACACACCCAGCCTAGAGGTCATCACTGACGCATCGAAAAGGCCGCCGCCTACAGGGATTTGGGGGCTCTCCGCGCACCCGTCAGAGCTCGCTTACCCTTGCTGCCTTCCGGCCCTGGGGGAGTTGGGCGGGATAAACGCCGCGCGGAGAACCTTGGTTCAGCATAGGGGATCGAGCAAAACGCCGCATGTCCACGGTCCGGCCCCGCATGTCCAGGGTCCGACCCGGTCCGTGCGGGGATTCTCGGACGCCGCCGTTGGGCGCGGCTTCGACCTGGGTGGCAGAACCAGGACCGAAAGGTGCTGCGTCGAATCAACCACTTGCTCGCAGACATCACGCGCAACGGCAACGACGGCATCGGTAAACCCGAGCCGCTGCGTTTCGACTCCTCCGGGTACTGGTCGCGCCGGATCACTGACGAGCACCGATTGGTGTGCAAGGTGGTCGGCGACGAGGTTCGCATCGCCGCCTGTCGCTACCACTACGCCTGAGTGACCGTCAGCCCATCACCACCCAATCCGTGCCATGTCGATGCGGGCGCGCAGCAGGCACAGTTGGTCCCACAGCTCGGCGGGTACCCGGTCACCGAACTGCCGGAAGTACTCCTCAGTGAGGTCGGCCTCGACGTCCCACGCGTCGGGATCGAGGGCGAAGATGCGGGCCAGGTCGTCGTCTGAGAGGTCCAAGCCGTCAACGTTGAGTTCGCCGTCCTTCGGCAGGCGCCCCGAGATGGCGTTGTTGAAGCCCACCTGACCGGCGACGCGCAGCATCGCCCACTCGACCGCCCGCGAGTTCTCCCCGAAGCCGGGCCACAAGAACTTGCCGTCTGGGCCCTTGCGGAACCAGTTCACCTGGAAGATGCGCGGGGCCTTCGTGCCCATCGCCGCGCCCATCTCCAACCAGTGACCCCAGTAGTCGGCCATGTTGTAGCCGCAGAACGGGACCATCGCGAACGGGTCGCGCCGCAGCTTGCCCACCGGACCCTCCGCCGCGGCGGTCTGCTCGGACGACACCGTCGCCCCGATGAACACGCCGTGCTCCCACGAGAACGCCTCGGCGACCAGCGGCACGTTCGTGGCGCGGCGACCGCCGAACAAGATCGCGTCCACCGGGACCCCGCCGGGCGCATTCCAGTCGTCTGCGATCGTCTCGGCCTGGTCGGCGGCGACGGTGAACCGTCCGTTGGGGTGCGACGCCGGTGTCGGGCTGTCCGGCGTCCAGTCCTTGCCTTGCCAGTCGATGAGGTGGGCGGGTGGCTCGGGCGTCATGCCCTCCCACCACACGTCCCCGTCGTCGGTGAGGGCGACGTTGGTGAAGATCGTGTCGCGGCTCAGGGCGTGCAGGGCGATGGGGTTCGTGGACTCGCTCGTGTACGGCGCGACGCCGAAGAAGCCCGCCTCGGGGTTGATCGCGTACAGGCGTCCGTCGTCGCCGGGACGCATCCAGGCAATGTCGTCGCCGACCGTCTCGGCCGTCCAGCCGGGGATCGTCGGACGCAGCATCGCCAGGTTGGTCTTGCCGCAGGCGCTGGGGAACGCCGCCGTCAGGTGGTAGACGCGGCCGTCGGGCCCGGTCAGCTTGAGGATCAGCATGTGCTCGGCCATCCAGCCCTCGTCGCGGGCCATCACCGAGGCGATGCGCAGCGCGTAGGCCTTCTTGCCCAGCATCGCGTTGCCGCCGTAGCCGGAGCCGTACGACCACACCTCCAGCGTCTCGGGGAAGTGGGTGATGTACTTCTCGTCGTTGCAGGGCCAGGCGATGTCTGGACGGGTCACGCCCGCCTCGTCCACGAGCGGGTACCCGACGGAGTGCACGGTGGGGACCCACCGTTCGCCCGCGTCGATCAGGTCGAGGATCTCCGTCCCCATGCGGGTCATGATGCGCATGTTGAGGACGACGTACGGGGAGTCCGTCAGCTCGACGCCCAGTTTCGTGATCGCCCCGCCGACCGGGCCCATCGCGAAGGCGATGACGTACATGGTGCGTCCCCGCATTGACCCCGCGAACCGCTCGGCGAGGGTCTTCTTCATGTCCGTCGGGTCCGCCCAGTTGTTCGTCGGACCCGCGTCGGCTGGGTCTTGCGAGCAGATGAACGTGCGAGCCTCGACGCGGGCGACGTCGGACGGGTGGGATCGCACGAGGTACGACCCGGGCCGCAGCTCGGGATTGAGGGGGATGAAGGTGCCGTCGGCGACGGCCTGCGCGGTGAGGCGGTCCCGTTCGTCCTCGCTGCCGGTGACCCAACAGATCGTGTCTGGGCGGGTCAACTCAGCTACCTCGGCGACCCAGCGACGAAGGTCGCCTTGGGGCGCGTCAGGGAGGGTGGTGGGGATGCTCGTGGTGTCCAGAGTCATCGGTGTCTCCGTTGATCGAGTGAAACTATTGTCGTCACTTGGTCAAGGGGGCGCACGAATGCGCGCCGAAGGTCCCCTGCGTGGGTTGATCTTTTTTCACGGGGCGGGCGGATCTAGGGCGCTGGTCGGTCGAAGGCAATATCGGTTTGGCCCTCACCGGGCGCACGCGGTAGAATCCTTACTCGTTGCGTTCGTAGCTCAACGGATAGAGCATCTGACTACGGATCAGAAGGTTGGGGGTTCGAATCCCTCCGAGCGCGCCACTGGTTGCAGAACCTCGCAGGGCCCCGCTGATGCGGGGCCTTTGTCGTTGTGGGGGTGGGTTGTCCCCGTCCGAGTCGCTTCGAATGTCGGGGCCCTTGTCATGCACAGTCAACGGACAGTGTCGCGACCTGCCGCGACGCCGCCCCGTGTGCCACTCTTGTTGTGCAGCACGGCGATGGCGATGGACACCGACGTCCAGCCACGGGCTGCAATGCCAGAAACGAAGGAGTTACACGATGGCAGCCAAGATTCTCCTTGTCGGCAGCGTGATGATGGACCTCATCCTGCGGTGTGAGCGCGCCCCCGAACCCAGCGAAAGCGTCCTCGGGCACGACTACCGCAACGCGCCAGGAGGCAAGGGAAGCAACGCGGCGGTGGCAGCCGCACGGTCCGGCGCCCAAGTGTCCGCCTACGCGAGTGTCGGCAAGGACTCCAACGGCGAGTACCTGCTGGACCGGTGGAAGGACGAGGGCGTCGACACCAAGCACGTCCTGTTGCGCGACGGGAACACCGGCTTCGTCGCCATCACGCTGGAGGACAACGGGCAGAACCGCCTCATCATCTTCCCCGGCGTGAACATGCAGACCCCGCCCGATGAGCTGCCCGGTGCCTTCGCCGACGACTTCGACGCCGTCCTCATGCAGTTCGAGATTCCGCGTGAGACCAACAAGCGCGCCATCGAGATCGCCAACGAGAAGGGCGTCATGACCGTCCTCGATGCCGGTCCCGCCAGCAAGGAGGCCCTCGCCGGGCTGCCGCCGGTCACCGTGTTGTCGCCCAACGAGACCGAGACGAAGGTCCTCGTCGACATCTACCCCGGCGACGACGAGACCTGCCGCCAGGCCGCCCAGAAGCTCATGGAGATCAACGGCTGCAAGTACGTCGTGCTGAAGCTCGGCGACCGCGGCTCGTACATCTACGGCGAGGGCATCGACGAACTCGTCCCCTCCTACAAGGTCGATCCCGTCGACCCGACCGCCGCTGGCGACGCCTTCACCGGAACCCTCGCCAAGGCCCTCGTCGAACTCGACGGTGACATCGTCGCCGCCGCCAAGTACGCCAACGCCGCCGGCGCCCTCACCGCCATGAAGCTCGGCGCGCAGCCCTCGCTGCCGACCGCCGCCGAAATCGACGCCTTCCTCGCAGAGCGCGCGTAGTCGTCCCTACACACAGCAACGGGGTCCGTCCGAGTGGGCGGGCCCCGTCTGCGTCTGGCCTCGCCTTTGGTGTCAGTCCGTCGTGGCCTGAAGGCGGCGCACCATCGGAAGGTCCGGCTTGGACCAGTTGAGTCCGTGCAGCTCGTCCGTGGTGACCCACCGCAACTCGTCATGATCGGTACTGCTCGTCGGCCTCGGTCCATCGAGCGTCGCGGCGAACGACACGAGCCTGATCAGACGCCCGTCCACCAGCGTCACGTCGTCGCCCAGCTGCTCGCCAACCACCACGGTGACGCAAAGTTCTTCTGTGATTTCGCGGGCGAGGGCTGTCCGAAGGTCCTCGCCGACCTCGACCTTCCCACCTGGGAACTCCCACTGTCCG
>RRZU010885201.1_pt1 | contig 36395 bp, 27 predicted proteins | sample 2165561 | NCBI WGS metagenome assembly RRZU01 (sample SAMN10456909, study PRJNA506462) | wastewater metagenome | isolation source: wastewater sludge | place: USA: Moscow, Idaho | reverse complement strand
GGCTGCGTATATGGCCTGCAGCACCAGGCCCGAGCAGTCGTAGCCGAGCTTGTAGGGGCCGGCCCCACCCCAGGCGTAGCGGGAGCCGCGCTGGTCGAGGGCGTACTGGATCATCGTGTTGGTGCGTTCGGAGGCCCCAGCGGACGTGGAGAGTCGGGGCTTCTCCTGGAAGGCGTCGATGTCGAACGGGTAGCCGGTGTCGAGAGCATCCCAGGTGGCTTGGTCGACGTTGCCGGTCGCGGGGAGGCCGTGCTGCTGCTGGAACTCCTTCACCTTGGCCTGGGTCGCGGAGTCGTAGGTTCCGCCCTTGGACGTGGGTGCGTCCGTGCCGAAGTGCTTGCGGATCAGATACACCCGGGTGCCGTTCCATCCTGCCTTGATGGTGACCCCACCTTGCACAGGAGTGATGGTGCTGGTGTAGCGCATGGCACCCTTCGCCGGCTCCGCGGCGGTCGTGGTCTTGGCCGTGGTCATCTTGGCCGTGGTGGCCTTGTTCGTCGTGCTCTTGACCGCTGCAGGCGTCGTCGACGCCTTAGGCGCCGCTGAGGAGGGAGCCGCAACCGTAGGCGTCGGCGTCGACGCTGGCGAAGGCATCGGCTCAGGGAATTCCTCCGCCTCCGCCAGGACGGGGGCAGGGACCGCGCTGCTGGGCACGCCGACCAGGGGCTGTGCCGTGAGGGAGTTGGCTACGGCACCGCCAATGACGCCCACTGCAACAACGGCAATTCCTGCGGTGGCCGCGATTCGAGGCAAAGAACCCCGCGTGAATGGCATGACGCCTCCAACCAAGTAGTAAGTCCTAAAGCATTATGCCTGGAATTTTCGCTGCACGCGGTAGGGCTCGTGGGTACGGGAGGTGGCCTGGCAGCACGCTGAGCCGTCAGGCCGCCTCCGGCACTTCCTCACCGGCGAAGTCCTGGCGGTTGCTGGCGGATGACAGGGGGCGGCGCGTCGACGGGGTTGGGTGCCTTGCCAGGGCCAGTTGCTCGGATGCGATCAGCAGCTTGCTGAGCGGCCGTCTTGGCGGGCGCAGCCGTCTCGGTAGGGGCAGCCGTCTCGGGGATGAGCTCTTGCTGATGTTGGAGAGCCAGTTGCGTCTGAACGGTCGTGTAGCGTTCCTGGGCCTGTTCGAGGGCTCCCGCGTGAGGGAATGGCTTCCCGATCAGCGCCTCGGCATTTGTGAGGGTTGTCTTCGCCTCTTCTGCGCTCGTGGTCAAGCGAGCCGTGAGCGCGGGGATACCGTTCTGACTCATGTTTTCCAACCGAGTGATGAGTCCTCGGTCGGCCTCCCCGTAGAGAGAAGCAACAGTCGTCGAGATTTGAACCCCTTCAACGTCTCCTAGTTCCCAGACCAGCCGGATCTGCCCGTCGGGCATCCCCGCCTTCTGCGCCAAGACGATGGGGTGCCCCCCAAGGGTGCCGATGGTGCGAGGGCAAGGGGCATAGTCGCGGATCGCGCGCTCAAGGTATGCAGTGGCGTCAGCTCGGGTCGAGATGGTGGCGCGGGGCGTAGCCAGGCGAAACTCATCACCGGCGGTTGGAACTGTACGTTCGGCAGCCTCGGCAAGCACTGGGAGGGCGACGCTCGCACGGTCGAGCGTCTCGATGGCGCTGTCTCGCTGGAAGACGAGAGATCTCTGCGATTGCTCGTGTGCTCGCTCCAGGCGCCTGAACCGTTGTAGATCCTTCTGGGCGGTTGCCTCCTCCAGGAGGAGTGGGTTCCCCGAGAGCACAGCCTTCGCTTCAGCGAAGTTGAACACGTCCTGGCCGACGTCGCCTTCCATCTGGCGGGCGAGGTCGTGGCCGCCCATGACTTGGTCGATGAAACGGGCCTTGACTTCGAGGAGTTGCCACATGAAGGCGTCAAAGGTTCCCTCAGCGACAACCTGGGTGATCTCGACCTCTGGGTTCTGATTGCCGTTCCGGATGATCCTGCCGTGGCGTTGGGTCACGTCCGCCGGCCGCCATGGTGCATCGAGGTCCATGAGGTGAACGGCGCGGTCTTGGATGTTCGTGCCGACGCCCATCTTCTCGGTGGAGCCGATCAGGACACTCACGTCGCCAGTGCGGCAGGCAGCAAAGAGCCTCGCTTTCGCTGCGTCGGTCTTCGCTTCGTGGATGAATCTGATGCTCGCCGCGGGCATCCCTCGTGCGACAAGCTGCTGCTTCAACTCGTCGTACACGTTCCACTCCGTCGAGGGTGTCCCCAGGTCGCAGAAGACGATCTGAAGACCGCCGGGGGTAGGGCTCGGGCCCTCGCCCTTGATGTAGACGTTGTCTCGGGTCTTGAGCCAGACGCGGTGCAGTTCATCGGCCGCGGCTTGGATCTTGCCTCCGTCGATCGCGCCATAGTTGGGGTCGATGAGTCTGAGGTCGAGCGCTGCCTTGCGGCCATCGCTTGAGACCTTCAGCATGTTGTCTTCGTCTGGACGGACCTGACGTGCCGCGATCCGGTCAACACGCTCAGTGATCTTGGCCAGATAGTCCTTCAGCTCCGGGCTGGGGGGAACAACAACGAGGCGGGGGTCACGCCTGCCATCTGCCCGCATGGCGATCTGAGGACGTCGGAGATGCGTTAGTTCTGCTGCAGTCTTTACGTCACCGAAGGAGGCGAACATGGTTCGCAGTTCCGGAAGGTTGTTGAACCTTGCGAATCGTGACTTGAGCTTGAGCTTGCCCGCCACGTTCAGCTCGAAGTCAGTGGTGACTTCCCCGAACGTTGCGGCCCACTCGTCGAAGGAGTGAAGCCCCGCCTTCTCCAGGCCCTCAGGGTCCAGGTAGCGTTGCATGACCCACATCTCCGTAACAGAGTTGGCGATCGGAGTGGCTGTGGCACCCGTGATGACGCGGTTGCCGTGCCCTTGACGGAGCCAATCGACTTTGGCGAAGAGGTCCATCGCCCGCTGTGACCCGATGATCTGAGCGCCGGGGATCGCACTCGTGGTGCGGAGGTTCTTGTAGTGGTGAAGCTCGTCGACCACCAGGTAGTCGATGCCAGTTTGCTCGAAGTGCAGTCCTGGATCGCTGGGTACGTCCCTGATGGCTTTCAGCCGCTCCTCGGCGCGTTGGATCTGCCGCTCTTGAGCCTTCACGGATGCGCGGTTACCCGTCGCCTTGATGTTGTCCAGCCTCTCCCTGGCTTCGCTCATCTCACGGTCTTGGAAGGCTCTCTCGTTCTCAGGGAGGAGGGAAAGCCGTTCGAACGCCGTCCTGGTGAGGATCACCGCGTCCCAGTCATTTGCTGCGACGCTGGCCACGAAGGCGCGTCTCTTGTCGGCCTGTAGGTGGTCGCTGCTGGCGGCCAAGAGGCGGGCCTGGGGATAGAGCTGTGCCCATTCGCGGCTGAACTGTTCAAGCATGTGGTTCGGGACCACGACGGCGGGCTTGTTGATGAGTCCCAACCGCTTGAGTTCCATGGCGCCGATGGCCATCTCGGCGGTCTTTCCGGCGCCGACCTCATGGAACAACCCCACGGAGGGCGAGTGGATCATGCGGGCCACAGCCGTGCGCTGGTGAGGATATGGCTGGAAGGTCTTCGTCAACCCCGGGAAGGTCAGTGCCTCCCCCTCGGCGGTGAAGTCGCGGAGCACGGTCGAGTTGAATCGGCGGTTGTAGTCGGCGGCCAGTCGAGCCGCTCGAGCAGGGTCTTCCCACACCCAGTCCTGGAACCGCTCGGCCATGACGTTGGCCTTCTCCACGGCAGCTTCGGTTGCGACGGGGTTGAAGATCCTTTGTGCCGATCCTGGCTCTATTGGATCGGTGACGATGATGGCCCTCTGCTCTAGCAGATGGTGCATGATCTTGCCGGCGGGCATGCGTTCGGTTCCCCACTCGCCCGTTGCGCGGATTCCGTAGTCGGCCCGTTCCACTGTCCAGCCGATGCCGGGGACGTTGGTTACAGCGGGTCCTCGGCTGCCCAGGATGTGCTGGAGGAAGGCCTCGTGATCGGATGCGGGGATCCAGACCGCGCCGATGCGTGGCGTGATCTCGCCGGGCTGCAGGTCGGCAGGGACGACCGCAGCTAGGGCGTCGACGTTGCGCTGCCACTCCCCCGCGCTGTCCGCCCGGGCAGCCGCCAACGCCTGCTCGTACTTCTCCCGCACGTTCCCTGAGCAGTATTCAGCCCTGGTGACCCATTGGTCAGATACAGGGTCGATGTAGATGCCGTCCCCAAGTTCTGCGATGACTTCGTCTCGGCTCACGCCTTCCAGGCGCGCAATCTCGTCCAGGTCGACTCGCCCATGGGTATCGAGAACCACTGCGAGGCCATCTTGAGCGTTGTCAACGCCAAGAACAGGCTGCCGTGGCAGGATGACCCGCTCGCGGAGCAAGGTTGCCGGTTTCGCCGTTTGGGTCCCGTCGTCGAAGACCTCGATCCCCCACAGGAGCGGCCCATACGGGTCATTGCGGAAGTGAGCTACGGCGGAGGGGGTCCGCCGGTTCACGATGGGGTCGCCAGTCTCCTCATCGATCTTCTTGGTCTGCGTGATGTGTGCTCGGTTGATCGGCCCGTAGCGTGCGGTGTAGGACTCCCAGTTGGCCGCCAACTCGGATCGAAGGACGTCGAGTGCGGGCGTGTCATCCAAGCTTGCGGCCTCCATGCTGATGAGGAGGCGCACCTGGTCGCGCATCGCGATGAGTGCCCGCACCTCGTCGGCATCACTCTTGAAGACCTTCGCGGGGACGAGCAAGCCGTCTTGGACCCGAGCGAAGCCATCTGGCGTGGCGACCAGCAGGCCGTCGATCTCGTCGGACGGTGCGGGAACGTAACCCGCAGCAAGGTGTTCCTGGGGGGTCCGCGGGGTCATCGTCAGCCCGTGGAGCCGAGCCTCCTCCGCCGCTTGTTGCAGGACGTGGCGGAGCTGCTCGGGTGCGGTCGCGGGATCCCCTGCGACCTCAAGACTGGGTATGCCATGCAGCCCGACGTCGATGTGCTGGCGGCCGAGCACGTGGGAAGGGTGGTCCAGCCAGTACTCGTTCAGTCGGGTGGGTTCTTCTCCCCCTTGTCGGTTCGGGACGTCAAGCGTCAGTGTTCGCACCCACGAGGGCTCATCCCGGCGTGGGGCGGCTTCCCGCCGGCGAAGGATGAGGAGATCCGTCACCGCGTCGGTGCCAGCAGTCCTGCGATGGGCGCCCGTAGGCAAGCGCACAGCCGCCACGAGGTCCGCCCGGGCGTACATCTCCCGCCGCGCGGCCGGATTCGCCGCGTCCATGGTGTAGCGCGAGGTGAGGACCGCGACCATCCCTCCTGGTCGCGTCATCTCCAAGCTCTTGACGATGAAGTGGTTGTGCATCGTGAGCTTCTGCGGGTTGTAGCGAGGATCGTGCAGCACCGTGTCCGCGAAAGGGACGTTTCCGATCACAGCGTCGAAGTGACCTGAAGGGAAGCGCGTGGACGCAAAGCTCTCCGCCCGAATATCGGCATCGGGGTACAGCAGGGCGGCGATTCCGGCCGTAATCGGGTCCAGCTCCACCCCCACCATGGAGACCCCGCGAGGGGCGGCGCCGATGAAGGTCCCAGACCCGCAGCCGGGTTCCAGGACGCTGCCCCCGGCGAAGCCAAGCGACTCGAGGCCCGCCCACATCTCAACGACGATGGACGGCGAGGTGTAGTGGGCGTTGATCGTGGTGCGGCGAGCGGCGTCGAACTCCCCATCCGACAGGAGTGCGTGGAGTTCCGCACGTTGCGCGTCGAACTCGGGGCGGTCCGCATCGAAGATCTGAGACAACCCCTGAGCGCCCCATCCGCCCCACTTCGCCAGGATCTCCTGTTCACCTGGCGTCGCACCCCGGCCCTCCTCTGTGATGACACGGAGGGCACGCAGTGCGGCAAGATTCGCCTCGATCCGAGCCTTGGCGCCTGATGGTGCCATCACTGAATCGCTCGTCACGGCGAAGCGGGAGGCGGGGGTCATTCCAGTGGAATGGGCCGCCTCCCGCACCGTCGTGCCGACGTCCAGGACGGGAGCCGCGTCCACCTGCGCACGGCCGCTGGGTGCAGCGTCGCCGCTCGTCAGCGTGACCGGATCATCGGGGGTCTGTTCCGGGCGGCCAGCGGAACCGCCTTGGCCCTCATCCAAGAGGCTGGGTTGGGCGCCAGAAGCCACCGAGGTGCCCGCAGATGCGACGGAAATTGCGGGTGCGCTCGTAGGGGGCGCCGCCCTTACCGTCGGGGTCGGCTCAGACCACCAATCTTCTAGGCTCGGCTGGCTTTCTGAACGTCGCGCCATAGGTCAATCCGCCTTTCGGGAGAGCGATTCCTGGCGGTAACGGTAGCCTCATGCCCGAATACACGGGCGGCCCGGAAACTCCTCCCTCCTCCCGAGCAGAGCGACACCCGACCGATGAAGTAGTTAAGCTAACAGGATGAAGCCGAAGATCTCCCGCCCCCTGGTCACGTTCGCCCTGCTTGGCTTGCTCGCACTGACGGGCTGCTCCGCCCCTCCTGACGCCAGTCCAGGCAACGTTCCTGCCACCGCGGTGCTTGAGACCGGAGACCCAGAGGGGCCAGTGACCGAGCCCACCTGGGATTCCGCCTCCGAAACATCGGCGGTGCGAACCGCACAGAACGCGGTGGCGGCATGGATCAGCACTTCTGATCCGAATGAGAGCCTTTGGAGGGGCCGGCTCAGCGCATGGCTGGCACCTGAAGCCGCCGAGTACTACTCCGACGTCGACCCTCGGAATATCGCTCCAGGCTCTGTGACGGGGGGAAAGCTGATCAACACCGACGGATCGGCGGCCCTTGCAATCGTTGAGGTCACCACCACGGCGGGGACGTATGAGGTCCTCCTTAACCGATACTCAGGAAGCGAGCCGTGGAAGGCGCAGCGCATCACGGAGGCGCAGCGATGATCCGCCAAGCTGGCATCGCGGCCCTGGTCTTCATCCTGCTCATCGGCGGCGGGTTCATGGGCCTGTTGCTCTCTCGCCCGCCGATCAGTGCAGACGCCTCGGGCAGCGGGTGCTCCGCGCCAGGTGTGAGTGTGGACACTTCAAGCCTGCCGGACTCGATTGGCGTGTGGAGCAAAGCGCAGCTCGCGATCGCCGCAGTGGTGATCAACACCGTTTCCCAACGGGGTGGCGACCGCTGGCTACAGCAGACAACGCTGGCGACTGCGATGAAGGAGTCTTCCCTGCAGAACATCGCCCACGGAGACGCTGTTCGCAACGACACGATCGGCGTCTTCCAGATTGGGCCCGAGCACGGGGCGTACGAGGATCGAATGAACCCGGCTTGGGCCACGGGGAACTTCCTGGACCGCCTCTTCAAAGTGCCTGACTACCGGAGCCTGACGCCTACCCTCGCAGCCCACAAGGCACAGCGGAACAAGGATCCCAACGCCTACGCCTCCATGTGGGATGACGCCGGTGCGGTGATCGACGGCCTCGGCGCGGTGCGGACTCTCAGCAGCGTGCAGACGGCCAGGACCTACCAGCTCGGGGCAGTCAAACCGGCCACGCAACAAGTGGCGAACAGCGTCGGAACGCAGTTTGGGATCACGAGCGCGTACGGCTATCGGGCTCCAGCAAGCGAAAAGTGGGACCCCGCCGGTCATCCTGCGGGGTTGGCGATCGACTTCATGATCAACGACATCCCCGACGGGAAGAGCGTCGGCGATCGTCTGGCATCGTTCCTCATCGCCAACGCACAGGCCATTGGCGTCAAGTACATCATTTGGCAGCAACGCTCCTGGACTCCGGAGCGGGGGGAGTGGAAGCAGATGGAGGACAGGGGCTCCCCAACGCAAAATCATCTAGACCACGTGCATCTCTCCCTGGACGAATCCGCCACCGGGACGGTCCCCCAGGGAGACGCGACAGCTTGCGCAGCTAGCAGCGAGGGCGACCAAGGAACGAGCACGCCCGTCACAAGCGGGTGGGCGCAGCCCATCCTGGTGAAGCCTGGGACCCGCAGCTTCGGGCCCCGAATGCACCCGGTGCACCACGTGATGAAGATGCACGAGGGCCAGGACTTCGGCGCTTCGTGCGGCACCCCCATCTATGCCGCCAACGCCGGAACTGTGACGTTCGCAGGCCAGCGTGGCGGGTACGGCCATCTCATCATCCTGGACCACGGCGGGGGTGTGACGACCCGCTACGGGCATATGTACGCGAACGGACTGAAGGTGAGCGTCGGCCAAAAGGTGACCGCTGGCCAACGCATCGCTGACGTCGGATCAGACGGGACCTCGACCGCCTGCCATCTGCATTTCGAAGTGCGTACAGCAGGGACCGCCATTGATCCCATCGCCTTCCTAGCTGGCCGGGGAGTTACGTGGTAGGCCAGACCACATCGAGATCTTGCGGCAAGGGCACACCCGCATCCCCCCGCGCCTCGCGGCTCGCATCGTCGAGGGCGGTCCCAATAGCCCACGGCTCGGAGTCGTCATGGTCGACTGCTTCTCCAGGGAGGCACCAGTCGTTGAGGATGATCTCGTCCGCCGCGAGCTGCGCCTGCCGGATACGGCCGATCTCCAGGGCCGAGTCTCCGCCAGGATTCGGGCCCGCATCGACCATGGTCGGCCAGAGTTCACTCCAAGCCGCCTCTGCGTCCGCACCGAGCTGCGAGAAGAAGGCCTCCGGATCCTCCATCGCTGCGACGCGCTCTGGCGCGTACTCAACGAAGGCCTTCCGTGCCTGCTCTCCAAACCGATTCATGAGTCCTCCTCGTCAACAACGCTAGCGCTCATTCCAGTGGAATGAGTCAGGCTCCTCCCCGGTCTTAACTGCAACGGTGAGCCCGTGGATAGATGGAACGTCCCCGTCCTTACGCCTTCCAGTGCAGCTATGAGCGCGTCCGCAGTGAAGCTCGACAACGTCACCCCTGGATGAGCCCGTTGCAGGTCAACCACCAGGTGGCGCACCTCGTCCGCCAACCCTGCAGGCAACTGGGTGGAGAACCGCTCCTTGCTAACGCTCACGCGTGCACCTCTTGCGCACTCGGCAAGAACCAGTCGAGCACCGCCTCGTAATCGGTGGTGACCTTGTGCCGAGGCTGGTACAGGGGCGGCGGCTCCCCATGTGTGTAGGACTCAGGGACCATGGCCGCTCGCCTCACCGAGGGGGACACGAGATCACCGTAGGTGTGCGTGAGCAACGCGAGGACGTCACTGTAGATGCGGCCGCCACCGACGCCAGGGACCATGCAGGGCACGATCCCGCAGAACTCGAGGGTGGGGTTGTACGCCTCCCGAACGACGTCAACGGTCGCAATCAGGTCACTGATGCCGTCGCTCTCCTTGAGTGTGGGTTGAGTGACCGTCAGCACTCCCTGAGCTGCCACAAAGGCGGCGATCGTGATGACGGAGATGAACCCCGGGCAATCGATCAGCACAATGTCGGCGTCGGCCGCAGCGAGCGCGAGACGAAGCCTCTGCTCACCGCCCGTGGTCGCGGTCAGGAGAACCGGGACATCGTCCAACCCAACACCGCCCGCCAGGACCGTGATCCGCCCCTCTTCAAGCGGGCTGGCAGTCACTGCCTCTGCAAGGGGGATCCTCCTAAGGAGGACGTCGGCCGTGTTGAACTTGACCTCAGAGGGATCGATGCCCAGCCAGCGGGTCGCATTGGCCTGCGCGTCTGCGTCAACGACGAGGACGCGCAGGCCCCGCGCTGCACAAAGGGCAGCCAGCGACACAACTGTGGTGGTCTTTCCCGCCGACCCCGCCGCGTTGGCAATGGCAATGATGCGTCCGGTCATCGGTCGTTCTCCTTCTCCTGGGTCTTCCGAAACTGTGCGATTGCCTCAAGCTCGGTGGGGGATGGCTCGTAGCCCACCACCTTGATGAGGTCCTGCAGGTAGTCAAACTCGGGTTCCCCGAGCGCAACGTATCCGCCAAGGCGGGCATCGAGCGCATACAGATAGACCCACCACGCGACCATTACCCGGTCAGGTGCCGAGGACAAGGAAGCAAGGTTGTAGTACTCGATCCTTTGCGCGGGATGCCTCTCCGCCCACCTGGCGGCAGCCAGTTTGCGCGGCTGCGCGTCGACAATCGTGTCGAACGCAAGCATGACCATCGCTTCCCTGAGTCGAGCAGCGGACGGCTTCACGTCCAGCAGCTCCTCCAGGAACGGCCGACGTTGCTTCCGCGTCTTCGCACGCTCGCGGGCGCGCTGCTCGTCTGGGTTCTGGACTGATCGTTCCGTTGAGCGCCTGTAGTAGCCAACCCCCACACCAGAAGGGCTAGGTGCGACCACGAGGTCACCCGCAGCCGCCAAGGCAGGCAGTGCCGCCTCGTCGTACACCGCGTGGGCATACGGCCGCTGGAACTCCACTTCAGGGCTGCCGACGTAGGGAACGCCTAGCGTCGCAGCCACTTCCTTCGCCTGACGGGCCGATTCCCGCTTGCGGATCTCGCTCTTAGCCGCCTTCGCAAGTGCAGGGAGCTGCAGGTCCCATCTGGCCGTGGCGTGGGGACCTTCTGCGGCCTCCCCTTCCCCCGCAACAACCACCAAGTCGCCTCGGTCCACTGCCTGCGCCACAAGCTCACCGGTGCGTTCGACGACAGCGTCGTCCTCCTTCAACAGGTTGAGTCCCTCGATCACCGGATACAGGCCGACCTCGATGGCCACCTGGACGCTGTCCGGCAACCGGAGCAGTTTCAGCCGCTTCGTCACCTGGCCTTGTGAGACGCCGGCCGCTGCGGCGATCGCAGCATGGCTCAGGCCCTTGTCCGCCTTGCGTTGGTATGAGATCGCCTCCTGGATCGGCGTCAGTTCGAGGCGCTGAAGGGCAGTCGCCAACCGAACACCGTCAGGATCAGACGCAAGGTCGTCCCGCACGAGGACCGGCACCAGGCCCCCACCCGCATGAATGGCCGCGACCCGCCGACGGTCACCATCCAACGTCACGTAGTCGGCGTCGGTCAATGACCCGGCATACTCCGGGTGGTCCGCCACATACGCCGCGAGAGAGCAAACCGTCAGCGGATGAATCAGTCCCTGCGCCTGGATCGAGGATGCAAGCTCCTCGATCTTCGTTGTCATACGCGGCGCCGGGTTTTCCGGGTTAGCCGCGATCCTTCCCACATCGACCTCGACGACACCCGACCGCGCCTGCTTCAGCGCAGTGACCAGCCCCCCGCTCCGCTTGGACTGCCCGCCCAGCGCCGCATCCTCAGGTAGTCCTCGTTTGCGTGCCACCATCGTTCGCCTCTCTGTAAACGCCTGCATTACTGGCATTGTATACATTATGGGCAGTCGAGGACAACACCCCTGGCGCACTTGGACGCTCTAGTTGTTGTTGCGACGGCGGGATTTGATCTGGATGGCCCGCTTCAGGCTGTCTGCATCGGCGCAGATTCGCTGCTCATCCAATGTCCACACAACGGTCTTCCCCTTGCGTGATGAGTCCGGGGGGAGGGAGGCCGCCAAGTAGTGCGCCTGCTCCAGCTCGTTCACGTGGAAGCGGATGGACGCAACAGCGACGTCCGGGATCTCCCGCACCAGCTCGGCGGTGGTGGCAGAGCCTCCCATGTCCGCGAGGGCGGTCATGATGCGCAACTTGATCGCGTTCATGCCCAGCACGACGAGCCCCCCCAACGCGGGAGGGAGTCTGAGCGGGACGACCATGCGAGGCACGCCGTCATTCTGACATCTAAGACCTGTCGTGTCTGTCGCACTGCTACCCCCGGGATGGTCATCGAGTCACTAGATGCTAGTTATGTTAGCTTATCCGTGATAGATTGTAGGGGTCGTTCGTCGAAACCACACACGTGGCACATCTCCGTCCGAGGTGGCCGTTACCATGTGAGCGTTTTGGGCGTCGACGCCCTGATTCACCACCCCTGGCGAGAGGCTTTGAGATGCGACTCACAATGACGCTTCGACCGGATCGTGCCGATCTGCGGCTGGGAGAGGAGTGCCTAGCCAGCGCAGATCCGAGCTTCCCGCGAGCAGCGCAGAAACAACTGCGTGAAGCTGCGATTCAAGAAGCTCGGAAGCTCGGGAATCCGATCCTTGTTGAGACTCATGGCAAGGAGGGGATCATCACCCTCCTTACGGTCACCCCGGAAGGCGAGTTCCAGGCGGCCAGGCCTGAGGATGCCCCCGCGGAACTGAACCTTCGCGAGGATTCGCCCGAAGAAGGGCGTGTGGCAACTCCCCTCGAAGGGGCCACCCCGGCACTCCCACTGAGCGGCCCTCAGGCAGAGGGCGAGCCGAGTGGGGGGGCGCCTGATCGCGGAGTCGGGGAAGCCCGCCGGAACGGGCACGAGCACGTGATCGAAGTCCCTCTCGCGGACCTCCTGGAGAGCGCGTCGCACCCTGTGGCGTCCGGTCAAGGGCCTGACGTGAACCCGTTCCGGTCGTCGGCCATGGCGATGGGGTTGGGCAGATCGGGCGCTGGGCGTCCCGCACGAGGACCGCTGACGATCATGGTTGCGAACACAGCCGGGGGGAGCGGGAAGACGCCCACTGCGATCGGCGTGCTCTCGGCAATTGCACACCGCCGGGGGGGAGACGTCGCGCTCGTGGACCTTGATCCCACGGGAGACCTGGCGCGGCGCCTTGGAGCCAGCCCGGCCTCGACCATCTTGGATCTGCTCGGTCGGCTCTCGGACCCAGATCTTCCGAGCCCCACTGTGGCCGAACTCCACGACCTCATGGTCTACGCCGACGCAACCAAGCTGTGGGCCGTCCCGGCTCGCACGGCCACTGTGGACAAGCGCGCTGCCGACGGGGTCGTTCAGCCCGAACTCTCGGCCGGGGAGTACGCCAGTGTGCACTCGGGGCTGGCAACTGCCTTCGGTGTCGTCGGCATCGATGCAGGCAACAACGATGCGGGTCGAGGCTTCCTGGAAGCCCTGAAGCACACCCAGCAGCTTCTGATCCCCCTCGGCTGGGACCAGAAGACAGTCGCAGCGGCCTTGAATCTCTTGGCCAACATCCACGAGACCGGATTCGCAGACCTTGCGAATCGGGCGATCATCATCGCCACCACTCCGCCGCGCATCTTCCCCAACCGTCGGCAGCGCCAACGCGCACTAGACACGTTCACCTCACACGGTCTCCAGATCATGGAAGTGCCCACCGATCTCCACATCCATGAGCGCGGCGCCATCTCTTGGGAACGGCTGCGCCCCGCCACTCGCAAGGCCTACACCGCGATCGCAGACGAAGTCCTCACTCGGGCCGGTTTCTGAGCCATGACGAACCCCTTCCAAGCGGACGCCGACGCGTGGCAGCGCATGCGCGATGCCAAGGGGCCACGTGCCGTCCGCATGTCTTCACTGGTCAGTGGCGTGCTTGTCGCGCTGATCGTGGGGGGCGGCGGGGGAGCGCTCGCCGTTCAAGCACATACGTCGGCGTCGACGCCCACGCCCTCATCCCAGATGACCCCTACCGCAGCGGATCCCACCCCAACACCGTCAGACGCGACTCCACTTGAGACCGCAGATCTTGAGCCAACGACGGAGGAGGCTTCTCCCGCTGCCGAGCAACAACCAGCGAACCAGGAACCCGCTGCGCAGCCCACCACCGTGGTCCGCGTCACCGTCCCCGCTAAGACCACGAAGGCCGCCGCTCCCGCACCCGCCGCAACGACCAAAGCTGCAGACCCTACTCCAGCAGCAACGGCAGCACAGCGAGCACCCGCCATCACCAAGCCCTCCATCAGCGGCCTGACCTGCGCACGGTCGGGAGACCGCCTCGTCGCCTCCGCATCCATCTCAACCGGCAACCAGCCGGTGACCGTCTCATGGACAGTCGGCGGCGTGGCGTCTGGAGGAGCAAAGCCAGCCAGCACGTCTCGTGTCTCGGCATGGTCGACCGGGAAGTCCAACGCGTGCACTCTGACGATCAGCACGAGTGCCGGTACCGACAACGCCTCAGCATCGGCGTAAACGAGGAGCCCATCAGCATGCCGACCAACAGACCGACAGGTGGCTACCGGCCCGTCCCCCTGGGCACGGTTCCCCTGTCCCTCCAGCCGGGGACCGCTTCAGGGGTGGGGCGGTCCCCGGCTCTTCCACCGACGCCCAAGCCGCTGCCCAAGAAACCAGCAGAGGTCGCGGCCACCTTGGCCGAGGCAGGCAAGAGCGGCGCCCTCTGGGTATCCAGCCTTGATGGCGGAGTAGGACGAACAGCAGTGGCCCTCATGCTGGCGTCTCTACTGGGCGCGCCTGGCGACGTCCGGGCCTTCATGGATCTCAACCCCCTCAGCGGTTCCAAGACGCCGGCATGGGTTGACCAAGCCCCAGAGCAGGATCCGACGACTTGGGCATGGGCTGAGCCTGGCGCTGCAGGCTTCCGCTACCTGGCTGGCCACGTCAAAGACCCTCAGCTCGCTGGCATCGCCGGCGAATTCGACACCCTCGTCTACGATCTTCCGGCCCGCATCATTCCACTGGAATGGGCGGGGCGACCGGTCATCGTTACGCGAGGCGACGAGGAAGCACTCACCCGCATAACCATGCTCCTCAGCGAGTCGGCCTCCCTCACCGTGCCGATCGTCGTGGTGAACGAAGCCGTCACCCAAGAGACCACGAAACGTGCCCGACACCTGACGGTCGGCATGGCCGCGTGGGCACGGGTCGTGCACCTGGCCAGAGATCCCGCTCTCCACCGAGCCCCCTGGCTACCCCAGCACGCCGCAGCTAGCACCAAGCTCGCAGCGGCCCAGATCGCAGCAATCGTCAACGAAAGGAAACCCCAATGAAGAACCATATCCGCACAACTCTCCTGACGGCCTCGCTCACCGCCGTCCTGCTGGCGACGCCAGCTCTTGCCCGGGCCGACAACCCGTTCCCACGGCCGTCCTTCAGCGCCGACTCCCCAGGCATGGGCGCAATCCAGAAGCTGTTGAACATGATCTTCACCTACGGGTTCGTCGCCACGATGATCGGCGCCCTCCTGAGCGTCCTGGTGCTGGTCTTAGCTGGACCTCTCGGCTTCCCCCAAGGGACCCGCGTGGGCAAGGTCGGCCTCCTGGTCAGCCTGGGCGGCGCTCTCGGGCTGGGGGCCCTCTGGGCGATCCTCGGCTTCTTCTACAGCGTTGGTTTGACGTTCTAACCCGTCCATCCCTGACTACCGGAGAGTGCCATGCTCAACGTTCTGCGGCGCCGCTGGATCCTTGCGATACTGGCGACGATCGTCATCGTGCTCGTGGTCGCGTTGATCGGCTATTTTTGGCCGGTCAAGTCCACCCCCACACCAGCACCCAGCGCCACCACCCCCGGAGCCACGTTGTCTCCCCTCGACACCACCCCCCTGGTGACTGGAACAGCAACCGCAGGCACGGGGGGAACAGGCGTTGGCCCCGGAGGTATGCCAACGGGCTTTCCGCGCACGCTGGATGGTGCTGCTTCCACGGCTGCGGCCTGCGCAATGTGGGTATACGAACCAACCGTTGACACAGCGGAAGGTCGGACGGCGCTGGCCGATGCTTGCGCGACCCCTGAGCATCGGGCTCGCAGACTCTTCAGCTTCGAGACCGGGGCGCGGATTCATAAGCTCTACGGCCCCGACGTCCGGGACCAGTCAGGCCGCGGCGCATACGCAGTGACCAGCACCGGCGACGATCGGGCCACCGTCTTTCTGTGGACGCCGGTCTTCTACCCAGGTACGACGAGCCTGGGGATCGACTATTCCGTGTGGGGTGTCACGACCTTCTCGATGGTGTGGACGACGCAGGGATGGAAGATCGATCAGCCTTCGCAGCAGGCTCTCGACCTGTACGTCGAGAGCCCTGTACCCGCTGACCCGTGGGGAAACCCCAGCGCTGCCGACAAGGCTGCTCGACTCAGGGACCCAGGACGGTGGGTCGTTCGAACAAAAGACACGGCGCTCTCGCCCGACGACTTCGTCAATGCCCCCTGGAAGGAGTTCGCGAATGCGACACGTTAAACGGCTCCTCACGATGCTCGTCGTTGTCTTAGCCGTAGGGATCGGGTTCAGCGTTCCTGCCTTCGCTGATCCGACGTCGACGGGGGCCACTCTGAAGACACTGACTCCTGAGCAACGGGTAAAGCTGGCCCAAGATGCCTGCGCCGAGGCTCCCGGCGGGTGGGCGATGTTCGACTTTGCCAGTCCCCGCACCATCTGCGAGAACACGATCAAGCTCGTCATCGAGCGTGACGGGCAGGTGACCGCAGCCACCTTGTGCGGCGCCCTGACCTTCTCGGACCAAGACCTCATGAAGCAGTGTTCAACGGTGGTCCAACCTGTCGTCGCGGCAGCGCAGCAGGCGCTTGGAGCGATCGCTGAAGGGATCAACGAAGTCGCGGAGTGCGCCCCGGGCGTGGTGACCGGCGAATGGTATGAGTGCGTCAGCAAGAAGGTTCATTTGGGCCTTGCACAGGCAGCCAACGACACGTGGAGCCTTCTGGGTCAGACGGTGACGCGGGACACCGCCGCGATCTCGATCTTGGATCTCACAAGTAACACGGGTTCCGCAAAGGCGTTTCGGGAGGTCTACATCGACGTTGCAACATTGTCGATGCCCATCGCCTTGATCGCGGGACTCATCAGCATCATCACTGCCACCTTGCAGCGGCGCGGTCGACCACTCTGGAACATGCTGTCCGGGGCGGTCATCTTCGGGCTGTTTTGGGCGGGTTCCCTGACCTTTGCCGCACTGGCCCTGAAAGCCGGGGACGGCTTGGCGCTCCTCCTGGCCGGTGAGAACGGTTCGAAGCTCCAACTCGACCAGGGCGGCATGGCCAGGTTGATGGATTCTATGACGACCGCCCTGCCGAGCACCCTCAACACAGGGAACCTGATGTGGCTGGTGATGACCGCAGTTCTCTTTATTGGGATCCTGGTCCAGATGGTGATCCTCGCCCTGCGTGAGGTGTCGTTGCCCTTGATTGCGGTCGTGATCCCGGTCGCGCTTGCACTCCAGGCGGGACCCGAGGCCGTCCGTAAGGCACTTCCGCGACTAGCGGCCGCGTTCCTCACGATTGTTGTTGCGAAGCCGCTGATGGTCCTCGCGCTGCGCCTGGCGAACGCCTTTCTCCAGGCGGCACTAGACAAGAACCCCACCTCCGCTTCCACGGACCTGTGGCCCGCACTTCTGGGAACCGTGACGTTGTTCATGGCGCTCTTCTTCACCGGTGCGATCTACAAGCTGTTCAACCTCGCCACCAGCGAGGCGGGGCGACGAGGCGGAGGAAGCCTCTTCAACCTTGGTCAGAGCGCCGCGAATCTTGGCGGCGGAGGTGGAGGGGGCGGCAACATGGCGCAGCAGGCAGCCACGGCCAACCGGCTTCAGTCTGGCTCGGCCGCTGCGGGTGGCGCCAAGGCCGCAGCGGCAGGCGGTGCGGCTGGCGCGCTCCCGGTCGTCGGCCTGGGCATCGCGGCGGTTGCAGGCGCTGGTGCAGCTATGCGCGGAGTTGTTTCTCAAGGGGCCAGCGCCGGCGGGGCTCTTGAAGACGCTGAAGGCGTCACGCTCCCCCCGATGCCTCCGCGTCACGGGGGCGGATCAAGCGATGGAAGTTCGCAAGTGCCGCCCCCGAGTCACACCCCGTCCGTTCAGACCCCAGCAGGTCAGAACGCGGCAGGTCGACCCCCGGCCCAACCGGCCCCCGGTTCAAGCGGCCAGCCCGCGCCACAGGCAAAGGGGAATCCTGAAGCCGCCACTCCTCGAACGCATGTCTCGCAGACTCCTCCGCCGCCCCCTCCACCTCCGCCGCCAAGCCCCGGCTACAACCCGACGTTCTCTGAGAGGAAGACGAAATGAGTAACCAGATCATGGTCCGCATGGGGCCTCGCGAACAGCGAGGGTTCATCCTGGGTCTTCGCATTCCGCAAGTGGTCCTCCTCGTCGCCGCCGCTGCCATGCTCGTCCAGATGCTCAACACGCCATGGCCTGCGGCCTTGGCGTGGGTGGTTGGGATCGCGACCACGCTCCTCGTTGGGTTCGTGCCCTGGAAGGGGCGCACCCTGGATGAATGGGTTCCTGTCTTCTACAACTACCTCGTGCAGCGGGCAACCGGGGAGATGACCTACATGGGAGGGGTCTATCGCGACGCAGAGCCCGGCTCGCTTCTCCTGCCGGGGAACTTGGCGCACTTGGAACCAATCGTCTATGTCGCAGGGAACGGGGAGGAGGTCCTCGTCATCAAGGACCCCCTGACGCTGCGGTACACCGCGGTACTTGTTGTTGAGGGATCTACCTTCCCGTTGCTGGACTCGGCCCGTCAGGCGGCGCGGGTGGTGGGGTTCGAGCAGCTCTTGGCGCAGCTTTGTGTTCCCGGCAACCTGGTGAGCCGGATTCAGATCTTGGAACGAACGGTGCCTGACTCCGGTGAAGCCATGCAACGTTCCTATGCTCGTCGAGGCATTCAAGATGGGCAGTACGCCGACCAGGCCTACAGGGAGATCCTTCGATCGGTGCCGGACGTCCTCCAGAGCCACGAAAGCTACGTCGCCGTGTCTATCGACGGTCGCGCCGCCAAGGGCGACATTCGCGCGGCGGGAGGTGGTGACCAAGGGGCCGCTGCCGTGGTCTTCCGAGAACTGCGGGGCGTGGCTGACAACCTCGAACCGGCTGGGGTCCGAGTACTGGGCTGGATGCCTCCGCGGCTGTTCGGCTTCGTCTGCAGAACTGCATTCGACCCCGAAGCACGCGACGTCCTGGAGTTCCGGGGGGGTGGGTCTCGTGACGACCGCGGCGGTGACGCTGGCCTTCCTGCCGGCGTCGACCTCGGCGCCGCTGGCCCGATTCGCGCCGAGAACGCATGGAGCTTCTACCGCACGGACTCGGCCTTCCACCGGGTGTGGTGGGCACAGGAGCTTCCCCGGCGTGAAGTACCTGCTGGCTTCCTGTGGCCAGTCGTTCTCTCGACGGACGTTCCGCGCACGCTGAGCATGGTCCTCGAGCCGCGGGACCCGGCCACAGCACGGCGACGTGTGGGGTCGAAGGCCAGCCAGCAACAGGGTGATCAAGCGTTCCGCCAGAAGCTCCAGCGTCGGACTACGGCCCAGGAAGCGACTGAGGCCTCCGAGACGGCCCGCCGCGAGTCGGAACTGGTCTATGGAGCGGGCATGCCCCGCGTAACCATCCTGCTGTCGACGTCGGCCAGCTCGTTGGCCGGACTCGATGCTGCGTCGAAACAGATCGAGCGCGTGGCGCAGCAGTCGTCTCTCGAAATCATGCCGCTCCACGGGGAGCACGACCAGGCGTTCGCCTGCGCCGCTCTCCCGCTTGCACAAGGGCTCAGCGAGAGCCGCATCCACCTGTAGCCCATTCCACTGGAATGACCCCCAGCTCGAAGGAAGAACGATGGAACGATTGAGTCGAGAAGCAGTTCGTGCTCGCGCTGCGTGGAGCCGCTCCCGCACCCCGTGGCGGCAGGAAGGCACTCCTCGGGTCACTGACCTTGCGGGGGCGACCTGGGACGTCGCCCCGCTCGGCCGAGGACCTGCAGGACGACGAGGCGGGCGCGTGTTTCACCGGCTCAACCTGGCCGCTCACGAGGAGACCACGACGCAGCTCGCAGGCCTGTACCCGTTCCTTGCTGGCCCCGGGCTGGGGGCGGAAGGCGCCTACATCGGACGGGACCGTTACACGCAATCGGCCTTCATGTACAACCCGTTCGCGCTGTACGAGGCGGGGATCCTCTCCAACCCCAACATCTGGTTGGGAGGCGTGATTGGCAGTGGAAAGAGCTCACTGCTCAAGTGCATGAGCCTGCGCTTCGGCGCGTTCGGGATCCGCACCATGAACCCGTGTGACAACAAGGGAGAGATGGTGGCCATGGGCCAGGCTCTTGGGTGGACAACGGTGACGCTCGGCCCAGGGCACGCTGCGCTCTCACCTCTCTACGCCCCCCCGAAACCGGCGGGATGGAAGGAGGAGGACTACAAGGTGCGCATGGAACAGCACCGACTCCTGCTGCTGACCGCCCTCGCAGAGACAGCATCAGGCCGCCCGCTGACCGCCTGGGAGAACCTGCTCATCGAGCTGGCACTCGAAGAGGTCACCCGAGCCGATGGAGACGTTTGGCGGATGCGGCAGCCATCGCTCTCCGATGTGGTTGAGGTCATGATGGAGCCGACCCCAGCGATGAAGGAGCAGATCCCATCGGAGTTCGCGGCCGAGATGCTGCTGGAGAGCCGACCAGTGGCGCTGCGGTTCAGGTCCATGGTTCGAGGATCCCTCCGTGGTGTCTTCGATGGGGAGCCGGTTGGGATGGACCTGGATACGCCGGGTCTCGTCATCGACATCTCTCGAATCCGGACGTCGGAGGCGGCTATGGCTTTGACCATGACCTGTGGGCAGGCGTTCTCGGACCTGTTGCTGTCGACCAGCGAGCACCGCTGGCTCAAAGTGTTCGATGAGGTCTGGAGGCAGATCCGCTACCCGGCCATTGTCAAGCGCATCTCTGAGGGGCAGAAGCTATCCCGAGGGGATAGCCAGACCGCTGGCTCAGCCACCGTTCTCGCGATGCACCGCATCACCGACATGACCGGGGCCACGGCAGAAGCGCGGGAGTCAGCGCTGGGACTTCTTGCCGACACATCAACGCGGATCGTCTACAACCAGGCGGCCGATCAGATTGACGCTACGGCTGCGGCCCTGGCGCTGACCGATGTGGAAGCCTCGCTCCTCCCGACGTTGCAGCGAGGCACAGGACTGTGGAAGATCGGAGATCACTCTGCCCTGGTCGACCACGTCGTCCTTCCCGATGGCATGGAGTGGCCACTGATCCAAACGGACTCCCGAATGGTCGACGGCTACCGAAGCACCGAAGATCCAGACGCCGCGATGCTCGCTGAGTTCGCCGGGGTGGCTGACTGATGTGGAAGTGGTACACCGCTAAGGACCGTCGCGAGGCGGCACTGTTTGTGCTGGTCCTGGCCGTCCTAGCGGCTCTCGTGACAGCGGCGTCGCTCGCCCTGCCAGCGATTGTGTTGGCGGGCGCCTCCCCATCCCCTGAGCTCTTCTCCCGTGTGTTCGAGGCGATCGCCGGCAATCCGGTCGAGGGGCTCTGGCCGGGTGTCTCGCCTGTGCTCTACTGGGGACTGACCGGGGTATGTTTCCTGGGCGTCGCCGCTGGAGCGGTCTTCTTCTCCCGTTGGCTTTGGTGGGTCGCGCTGATGCCCGTCGGCGGCGGATTCGCCGACAGAGCTGAGGTCGAGAGAGAACTGTCCGAGAGCGCCGCCCGCAAGAAGACGAAGGTGCTGCGCCCAGATCTGCGCACCTGGCGTGCACGCACCAGCGTGGCGCTCGAGGGCCTCGCCCTCCCCATGGGGCGAACGCCGTGGCGCGCGCCACTATGGCTACCGCTGGAGAACACGTTCGGGGTCTTCGCACCCACGCAATCGGGGAAGAGCTTGATGGTTCTCATCCATTACCTGCTCGCCGCGCCAGGCGCCTGCCTCACGACCTCGACCAAGCAGGACTTGTTCCTCCTGACGGCACTCGAGAGAGAGCGTCGGTCTCCGGGGCAGGTTGCCGTCTTTGACCTGACAGGTCAGGCTCCCTGGCCTAACCGGGTGCGCTGGAACCCGATCGATGGATGCTCGGATCCGCGCGTGGCCTATCGCCGGGCGGAGAATCTGCTGGCGTCGACCGCCAATGAAGGAAGTGAGAATCACGCCTTCTTTGTGCGTAACGCCACCGACGTCCTCGCAGCAAACCTCCTGGCGGCAGCCCTGGGGGAGGTTCCCCTGGAGAGGTTCGTGCGGTGGTGCCAAAGTCCTGAGGATGCTGAGCCTGCGCTGATCCTGGAAGGGCACCCCGAGCACTCGATTCAGCGGCACCAGTTGATGGAGGCCCAGGCCCTCGTTCCCGAGACGCGAGACGGCATCTGGGCGACTCTCCGTGACGGAATCGCTGCGTTGACTGACGCAGCGGTCATCGAGGCCTGCCTCCCACGCGCTGGGGAGGAGCCCTTCAACGCAGCAAACTTCCTTCGCCAACGAGGCACCGTCTATGTGCTGGGGTCTGAGGCCGACGCTGCCCGTCAGGCGTCTCTCATCACTGCGTTCGTGGAGCATTTCTACGAGACAGCGAAGCAGGAGGCACTGAGGGATCGTGGAGGCAAGGAACGGCTCACTCCAGCGCTCGTCTGCGTGCTGGATGAGTTCACGAACATCTGCCCCATCCCCAGCCTCCCGGACACAATGTCGGACAGTGCTGGCCGCGGGATCGTCACCGCCTGGGCTGCTCAGTCACGCTCACAACTGGAGACACGCTGGGGGCCCCGGAAGGCTGAGGCGCTCCTCGACAACACGACCGCGCTGGCCATCTTCGGGGGTCTGAAGTCGGAGTCGAGCCTGAAGTGGGCGTCTCTCCTGACGGGAGAGAGGGACGACGAGAGGCGATCTCACACCAGCAACGGCTGGCTGGACACTCGCAACTCGATCAACACCGGACTTCAGCGTGAGAGCGTCCTCACCGCTGCTCAGATCCGCGAGATTCCCCGCGGCCGCGCGTTGCTGGTCTTTCGCCACATGCGTCCTTTGATGGTGCAGTGGATTCCCGGCTGGGCCCGAGCTGACTGGCGCAAACTGCAGGCCGACGCCGCCACGCTGAGAGGTCGTGGTCATCTGTCCAGCGACGTCTTGGCCGACGTCGACCTTGGAAAGAGAGACACGCAATGACCAACGACGATGCTTCGTCCCAGGTGGATGAGCGTCTGGATGACCTCGATGAGCGAGTTACTGCGACCGAGGATGTCCTCAGGCCGCTGCTGGATCGGTTCCCAGAAGCATTTCGTGAGGGTGCACCGCCCTCAGTGCCGTGGCGGCTTAATCCGGTTCCAGACCCACTCGATCTCGTTTCATGGATCGACTACTTCAACTACGTGTACCACCCGGCCTCCGCAGGCATGGGTCATGGCGTGATCCCCCCGTGCTGGGAGGATCACCCGGGCCTGGTGGCGGAGATCGGCACTCTCTACCGCACATGGCGGGCAGCGTTCTACGACGAACCCACAGAACCAGAAGGAGCCCAGAACTGGCACGATCGGTGGCTGCCTGGCTTCATGGCGAGGCGTTCACAGTGGATCGACCGCAAATGCAACGACGGACAATGCCCCAGGCGATCTCAGCGGCCCGCGCCCTGATGGGCCGCAACACCAACAAGCCCACGTTACGGGGCCGGCCTAGCTAGACACGAAGGCGACCCACCACAAATCAGGTGCATCCCATGTCCTCACTTGGGTGGGATGCACTTCATTCGCGTGCCTCGCTCGCAAGGGATTACAGCGATAGCTCACACCCCTAATGAGCTAGATTAGCCAGTAGGTTATGGGGCTGCTATGGTGCCATCGGAACGCCACCCCCAGCTCGTTCCAACACCCTTCATGAAGGAGAACCTGTGAAAGCAACACAACCCCGACGATGGGTCGCGGGGATGGTCTGCGTCGGGCTGGCGACGCTGGGCGTCGTGAACGCCCCAATCGCATCAGCAGAGCCCTACTCGGTTGGCTTTTCGGTGTCGTACGACTCGGCGACCGATCCGAAAATCGGAGTGGACACGAAGGCGACCATTGGCACATTGGACGTCCGCCCAGGATCCGACGGAAACCGGGTCATCTGCATCAGTTCGGGGTTCAACGACCCCAAGACCTTGACGGAGGCAGGTGACCGAGAAGACCCCCAGTTGGCGGCCCTGTTTCACCTGAAGGATGAGGAGGGGAAGACCCTCATCAACACCAGCGATCCGGTGACGGCGGCCGCGCTGGCGGAGTGGACGAAGCGTCGCCTTGACGACCACCCCGCCGAGGTCGACCTGGCGTGGCAGGCATTCAAGGAGCAACACCCCGACGCAGTCGCGCCTGTGGAGGCGAAGATTGCCGCCCTGGGCGAGTACGCCAGCAAGTACACGGGGAACTACACCGCGGACCCGGCACTGAAGCTGTCAGGCACCTCTGGGTCGGTGAGCAGCCTCGGCGTGAAGAGCGGCGCGAACTGGCTGGCAGGATACGACCTCAGCGTGACGCTCAGCGGACCGGCCACCTTCGAGAATGGCTCTACGGCCTGGAGAGGGAAGACAACCGATAGCCCATCCAATCTGCCGATCAAGATCACCGGGTTGGGCGAAGTCACTGTCTCGCAAAAGGTCACCGACCTCCCCGGCAAGTCGTACCGGTTCTACGGGGCATCCGACTTCCCCGCCAGCCGTCTGCAGAACATGGTGTCGGTGAACCCCTCCTCGCTCGAGGCTAACGGGACCACGAAGGCCAGCGTCGAGGCCGTCAAGCCGCAGCTCTCTTCCAGCGTGGGGGCGAAGGTCTACAAGGCGGGAGAGACCGGCAAGGACACCGTCCGGATCACGGCAGGCGTCCCCGGTACCACCGTCCCCGTCTCGGCGGTCGTCTTTGGTCCCCTGCAGGAGGTGCCGTCGGCGGTGGCCGCTCAGGCTCCCAAGGACACACCCGTGTTTGACACGGTGACTAAGCAGGTCACGTTGGACAGCAAGGGCGAAGCGTCCGTGGAGTTCACCGCCAGCAAGCCGTTCAAGGCGGGAGCCTACGTTTGGCAAGAGGCGACCGCAGCAGCGGGCATCATGGAAGCTGCAACGAGCACGTACGGACGCACGGCCGAGACGTCGATCGTTCCGAACATCGAGGTCGCGACTCAGGTCAGCAATCAGGCCGCGACGGTCGGCCAGGAGCTATCTGATGCGGCAGAGGTCAAGGGGCTCATCAAGCTCGATGGCGTCAAGTACGTGCTCAGCGGAGCCGCTTACGGGCCGGTCGCCCCGATCGACGGCAAGTGCACCGGCGTCGACTGGACGAACGCTCCCATCGCAGCGCAGATCGAGCAGCGTGAGCTGACGGAGAACTCCACGCTGTCCGGCCTGGGTAAGTTCACCAGCAAGGCCGCCGGCTGCTACACGTACGGCGAGTCGGTGGCGATCTTCGTCAATGACAAGCTGGTGAACCAGGTTGATCATCCCCTCGGCCTCGCCACGCAGACCTCCCTCGTCTCAGCTCCTCAAGGCGGAGACGACAACGAAGGTGGCGGAGACGCCATCGACTCCGGGGAGCCGTTTGCCCTGACCGCAGGATCGCTGATCGTTCCTGGCAGCATCGTCGCTGGTGGGCTGTTCCTCCTCCTCGGCGCGGGTGTGGCGACCGCTCGCGTGGCCACTCGCAAGTGAGCTACGAGTAACCCCATGGTGGGGGTGATCCTCAAGTGGGATCGCCCCCACTTTTCAATCGCCTTAGGCGATCCTCGGAATCGATGGAAGGGATATGCAACATGAAACGCGCAAACATCATCGCGTTGCTCTTGCTCTCACTGGTCATGGTGCTCGGCGGCGGATGGTGGCTCCTACAGACGATCTCCAGTGCCGAGGCACCAGCCCCTCGCCCCGCCACAGAGTTCATGCTGCCGGCAGATGAGGTCCCGGCAGCATCAAGCGACCTCGAAGCCGCAGGCGACGTCGACACCGAGGCGGGCACACAGGCAATGAGCCCGGAGGAGATGGCCCCCAACCACCTCCTGATCCCGGCGTTGGGCGTGTACGCCCGAATCGTCGACGCGGGCCTCGTCAATGGGACATCGCACGTCAGTGGTGATCCAGTTAGGAAGCTGGATCTTCCGGCCGCCATGCAGGTAGCACGAGCAAGAACCGCCGCGACAGTCACGCAGAACGATGGAACGCTGCTGGTGGCCGGACACGTCTCCTCCAGAGGGGAGAAGGGCGCTCTAAACCGTCTGGTAGATCTCCGAGCAGGGGAAGTCTGGTACGTGACGGACGGCGCCGGAAATAGAGCGGCCTTCAAGATGGTGGGAGTGGGCGAAGCCACTGTCGCGAAGAAGGAGCTTCCGAAGGACATTTGGGCATCCACTGGTCAACGACGTTCAGTTCTGGTGACATGTGGCGGCAAGGTGGTCGACACGCCTCAGGGCAGATTCTATGAGTCCAACGTGCTCGTCTACGGCGCGCCAGTGCCGGAGCTTTCGCTCATTCGATAGCGCTGAACCTCGCCCACCTGGAAGGGGCCCGATCCGAGAGACACCCGTCTCCAGGGTCGGGCCCTTTTTCATGCTGCCAGCCCTAGCGCCAATTACGTACCAAAACGAGTACGAGCCTGGCGGCGGTGAAAAGCCTGCACCAGTGCCTCAGACGCCGCCCTCGTGCACCAGGTCGTCGACGTCGACGACACGCGCGTGGCCGGCGGCGAGCGGCGTCGCGGATCAACCCCAGTGGCCCTCCATGGGCCGATGAGGCCCTGGCCCGTTCCCAGGGCTCCACGTGCCTGCACCAGGTCGCTGAGGGGGCTCAGACGCCCGCCCTCGTGCACCTGGTCGTCGACGTCGACGACACGCACGGCCACCACGTCATCACTGGGGTGCCACATGACGGCTAGAGGGCCCGTCGAGCGGCTTCGCGTGAAACCCCTGCCCGGAGTGCCAGGCTGCGGCCAGCGGCCCTCCATGGGCCGATGAGGCCCTGGCCCGTTCCCAGGGCTCCACGTGCCTGCACCAGGTCGCTGAGGGGGCTCAGACGCCGCCCTCGTGCACCAGGTCGACGCGTTCTTGGCCCGACCCGCTATAGCCCACGGCGCGGGCCCTTGTTCTCCTGGCGGCCGTCGCGCTGCTGTCCCAGTCGCGGCGAGCGCTCAGATGCCTGGCGGTCCTTCGCGGTGGGGTTGCGCCGACGCTGCGCCAAGATGCGTTCCCGGGCGCCGGCGGCCCGCTCGCGGGCCTGCTTCAATCGATCTGGCTTCGGGGCCGCTGGCGGATAGAGCCGTGCTGTGGCGGCCGATACCTCGGAAGCCACAAGGGTCCGAGCCCACTGGTCATTTCCAAGGCCGGCGGCAACCTGCTCACTGAGTGAGGGCCAATGGGCTGGGGGTGTCATAGCGATGATGCTGGCGGCGTTTCGGGCGGCATTCACGATGATGGGCGCCTCCCGGTCGTCGATGCGACGATCAGAGTTCAAGATCTGGTTGATGAGCGCACCAGCGAGAAGAGGCTGGACTGGCGTTGAGCCGGGATCCTCGACGTCGAGGCTGTGGCGTAGGGAAACGCCTCCATCCCGCTGGTACAACTCGGCAGGATCCTTGACGGCACTGGCCGGATTCTTGAAGTCGACCAGAAGCGGGATGTACGTATCTGCCCCGGCGGCCGCGAGTGACCAGAAATCGGCATGCGAGGCCTTGATCCCGGCCTTGTCAGTGTCAGTCGTAACCCAGACCACACCGTTAGGGCCAGCATCCGCGAGTAGATCGGCCTGTCGATCGGTGAGGGCAGTTCCCATCGGGGCGACCCCAACCACGCGCCCCTCACCAGCCATGGTCACGGCGATCGCGTCGAAGGCGCCCTCGACACGGGTGGGGATCGCTCCCTGGGCCAACTTGTCCGCGTTCTCCGCCAGCCCGAGCAGCAACTCTCCCTTCCTGAACGCCGCTGTCTCCTTGGTGTTGATGTACTTGGGCGCATCAGCTCCGGGGGCAGCCCGGCCGGTGAAGCCGACCAGTGCGCCATCGAGATCCCGAACACCGATCACGACGCGGTCGCGGAACACATCCACGAGTCGCTGGCCGTCCTTTGTGCGCTGCGCCAGCCCTGCCTCAACTAGTTCGAGATCCGTAACGTCAGTCGTCGCCCTCAGGTGGTCGACGAGGCTCGTCCATCCACCCGGCGCATATCCGATCGTGATCCATTCACGGTCGGTCAGATCCTCCCCGAACCTCGCAGAGACGTACTGTGCAGCGCTCGATCGCGGGTACTGCGCCGAGTAGAAATCGGCGGCCGAATCGTGGAGCTCCACGATCCGCTCCCTACTCGTGTGGTGGGCGACGGCCGCAGGTTCTTGCTCGATCCAGACCTGGGAGGGCTCCCTCTGGGCCGCCATGTCCTCAGGGTCAGGAGGCAGATCATCATGCTCTGGGGGAGCCTCGACAGCAGCGATACCCGACGTGCGTGGGCCATGGTCCTGGAGGATCTGCGCATCCTCCGCTGCGACCAGCCGCTCAATCGCCGCTCGCTCAAACTCGGCCGCATCCTCATCTTCAACGTCTCGCTCAGCGAGGACGTCACTAGCCGGGGCGCTAACGAGGCGTTCCACACGCCACGCCAAGACGTAGGGGACGTCACCCAGTCCCACGCCCTTCTCCAACTCCCCGTCCTGCAGCACGCTCTTGCCCAGGCGCAGCGCAAGCTCTTCAGCGTCCTGCTGGAAGTCCTTTGCCGCCCGATCAACGGCGGCCACAAGGGTCGGCCACGCACTCGACCGCATCACCTGTGCAGCAGCATCCGGGGGCAGCGTCGAAAGCAACGCGTCCGTCCAGGCAGGCCGCAATCTCGCCTGCCCAACAACACCGTGCTGAGCTACAGGGGCCAGCTCGGGGACGAGCCTGAACCAGAGAGCCCCTGCTGGCTGCTCGACGGGGAGCGGGCCGGACTCCATCGCCTTTGCGAGCAAGTCAGGCACGGAATGCCCTGCCTTCTCAGCCAGATCGAGCCGATGGGCCACGACCCGCCAGAACGGATCCTGGACGACGTGCGCATTCTCCTGGCCCAAACCAGAGAGCCAGTCCCCAGCGGGCTCCACGACTGCTCCGAGTACCTGGGTGACGCGATCATTAAGCGCCTGCTGGTACCGCCTGGCGCGCTCCATGGGTACCGATGGCCCCAACAATGAGGGATCCTGCGGGTCGACCTGCGCCCAAGATCGCCACACCGCGACCTCACCGAGCAGCTCTCGCTGATCAGCAAGGGGCAGAGCCCACTGGGGGAGATCCTCCTCCCGCATCGCGACGAACTCCGCGTGAATCTCTCTTGAGAACCCGGCCACTCCGTCGCAGCGGCTCGTCAGATATGGCCCCCAGAGCGGGTGTTCCGCGAGAGGAACTGGGACGCCCTTCAACCATGGGAGAGGACCTGGAACGTCAGTCTTCCCGGAACTACCTTCGAGCCTCCAATCCAGAACGGCAGCCTGGTCCTTGGCACTACCCAACTCGCGCTCTCCGATGGCGGCGGACAGCGCCACCACGGCATCGCCGCCACTGATCTCGATGAGGGATAGCGATCCGAGCAAGGCATCCCAACTCGGCTGATCCGTGAGTCCAGGAAGCAGCAGCTCGGCCGCAGTGGCGATCGCCTCACGACGCCCAGCGCCAACTTGGGACAGCGCCGCGACGTTGAGAGCGTCCCCAAAGACCCGCGCTTCCCGGGGAAGCAGCGTGTCAGCCGCATTCTCCACTCGCGCGAATGTGGTTGCCGAGTACTCAGCACCGTCCCTCCCAACGACCTCACTGAGAACGTCAAAGGCGGCCTGTGGTGACAAGACTGTTGGAGCAATCTCCGGCGTCTCCGAGCTTCCCGCTGGCGCAACATAGACGTGGGATTGGAGCCGGGCTCGGCTCATCGCCACATAGAGCTGCTGCCGCGACTCCGTGCCCGACACAGCAACGTGGCATGTATCGACGGTGGCCCCCTGGGCACCGTGGATGGTGACCGCATAGCCAAGATCCACGTGCCTTCGTACGTAGTCCTTCGGAAGGTGAAGGCACTTCCCCGAACGTTGATGAACGACGTCCATCGAACCATCCCCGCCAACCGACTGCACCCGCCAGCGGTCGCCGTTGCGGACGAAGTCGTTGGCACTGAGCCGCAGACTGCGGTCATTCTTCCGGGTCACAACCAGGTCACCGGCAGACGCACGCAACCCCGACGATAGAACAACGGAGTCCCATTCCCAGCCCTCACATTCGGCAAGCCGCTGGCTCCGCGCGAGATCGTTCAGTTCGTTGACCGCCACCCGCGTAGAGGCCAGCATCATCGTCTCGTGACCGGCAAGCCGATCCGAACTCCAGGCGTTGAAGACACTGGAAATGAGGTCGGACTCCTCTGTCGCGTGGACCCGCTCCCTGTCGAAATAGAACCCCAGCGCTGTGACATCGCCCTCACGCAACGCGAGGGTTGCTGCCGCCTCGGCGGAGTCCTTGAACCTCATCAGTTCAGTCAGGGAGGCGGCACCGACCTGGTTACGAATGTCCACCAGAACCCCACCAGCCGCGACCGACGCAAGCTGCTGATCGTCCCCAATGAGGCGAACGCTCCCACCCTTTGACGCGATGTAGCCGATCGCCTTGTCGAGTTCAATCGTGCTGGCCATCCCGGCCTCGTCGATGATCACCAACGTCTTCTCGTCGATGTCCCGAGCCCACACCGGTGGCTCACCTTGGTCCAGGCTGTACGTGAGCGAGGCGAGAGTGTCTGCCTTCGCGCTGATCGACTCGCCCAGCTCTGCGGCGGCTACTGCAGTCGGAGACAACCCGATCACTGCACCGCCGGCTGCCTCCCATGCCCGCGCCAGGACGGCCATCGCGGTGGTCTTTCCTGACCCAGCAGGCGCGAGGCTGAGGTGTACGCGCAGGCCGCTCGTGGCCAAGTCGCGGACCAGCAGCTCTTGGGAGGCGTTGAGCTTCTTGCCGGAGTCGGCGGCCTCCTGCAGGGCAAGCGCAACGTCTGCCGCGTCAACCTTCATGGCGGATCTGTCGGTCGCGGCATGAACGATCCGCTGCTCCGCAGCCCAGATCCTCGGCGTGGTGAAGGTCTCGCTGAGAGGCTGTGAATATACCGAGGACCCGTCCGCGCGGCGAAGCAAGGAAGGCTCCTGAACAGGATCAACCCGACCTAGCCGGAGCGCGCGACTCGAACCAACGGCCTCATCAACTAGGCGCGCAACCGCTGCGTCAACAGTGTCTGGCGCTAGCTCCAACTCCCGGATCATGCGCTGCGCCTCGGCGATCACGTGGACCGGTTGGAACCTACTCCTTCGCTCTTCAAGGCGATCCAGCAAGGTATCAGCCAGTCCTGGCAGGTCATCCGCCAAGAGCTGCCTGGTCCTCACTTCACGGGAATCCATGACCGAGAGAATCATCGCGTCGACGTCCATCTCCGAACCGAGAACCCCCGCTGCCTCATTGCGCCACGTGGCCCTCTGCTCGCCCAGCGAGCGGTGTTCATGCTTCGCCTGCCGCGTCTCGAGATTGGCCTGCTGCGCTAGTGCAATGCCCTCCTTGGGGGTTGGCAGACGACCATGCGCGGAACGGAAGTCCGCAACCAGTGACGCCTTCCGTTGCTCGATGTCCCGCCTCCTTGACGACCACGCATCCGCCAGACGCTCATCAACACCAGAGACCTCCCGGGTTACCAGCGCCCCGTCGCGGTCCTTCCTGCGCTCCTCAAACTTCAGTCCCAAGTCCCGAGCCAGGAACCTCTCCAACGACGTGTTGTAGTGCTCCGAAGCCCCCACAAACGCCTTGTAGATCACGCTCCCATGCAGGGCGAGCCAAGCCCCATCGTCCTCAGCCTGCACCTTGTTTGACACCGCCACATGGGTATGAAGGTTGGGATCACCAGCCCTGCTATCTCGGTGCTGGAACATCGTTGCCATGAGCCCGCGTGTCGCGATCACGCGGACACCACCCGCCCCTCGGCGCGTAAACGAGGCGTGCCCCTCGACCCACTCCATCGTCTCTGCAACTGCGGCGTGGTGAGCGCGCTCAATCGCCTCCGATACCTCCCTCGGAGCGATCGCCCAAAGCGTCGAGACCGACTTCACTGGCGTGAACGTCATGTCGTACCCCGCACAAACCTGGCTCTTCGGCCGCGTGTTGCGTGCCACGAACGCCGAGAGTTCTTCTTCACCAGACACCGGACGACCCTGTTCGCGAAGGAACATCTCTCGTCCGACCTGGCTACGGATCTCCGCCCGAACCTCGTCCGGAACCGAGGCGTTACCTCGCCGTCCTTCAGCCACGTTCCAGGCCGTGAACCGGCGGGCAACCTCTTGGAGGAACTCAGGAGCGGAAGTCTCACCCTGCACGAAAACCCGACCGATCTTCGACGCCTTCAGGGCAGCTCGTGCGTCACGTCCGGCGCCGAGCGCTGCGGCTTCGATCGCTTCAGCATCAGGGTGGCGCCCCTCACCAAACAGTGCCTTCATCTGGGTCTCGCTGACTACATCGTCTGCACGGACGCTTCCCAAAGCACGCAGCCCAGACCCCCACCACCGCCCCGGAGCTTCACCCTTCTCCGAGTAGTAGTCGGCCAATGAACCCCGACCAAGCTCGGTGCTATCGGACGCCGCAGTCTGCCGGGGTCAGGTACGTGTACCCGTTGCCCGCAGTCAGCTTGTGCAGCGTGCCACTCACGCGCTCAGGCTAGCAGCGATCCAAAGTGCAAGACGTGTGTGGTTATCGAAGGGTGCGCGGCGTGGTGAATCGCGGCAGCGGTGTTAGGTCAGAGGGAGTGCGAGGGTTTCGCTCTCATGGGGTGGAGTTGCGAGACGGGTGGATCAGCTAGATTAGTTAGCAACGTCGAATTGAGAAGGAGGACCGATGCACATTGAAGACGGGCGGTGGGCGCAGCTCACCAATCCCGAACGCGACACTTTGGCGAGAGAGATCCGGAACTACGGCCGCATGCGCGGCACCGTTCCCTACGACGAGTTTGAGCACCGCGCCGAACTTACGTCCGACCCCACATACGCCCACGACTGGGCGCGGATCGAGGAACGACTGACGAGGGAACGTGCCGCCCACTACTCGGCTCTCGAAAAGGCTGCGGCTATAGAGGACCCCTATGGGTCTCTCGCCGCAGATGTGGAGGAGACCGGCCGCGTCGATCTTGCCGATCGTGACCGGCGCAGGCTTCTGAAGGAGGCGCTCGACGACACCGGCTGGGCGCCCGACGATGCGCCAAAGGAGTTGCGAGGAATCCTCAGGGCGCTGCACGATGAGGAAGGTCCCAAGGTCGATGTCACGCCCATGGCACGAGCACGAGCAGCGCGGGAACAGCTGGCACCACGCCAGACGCGTAAGCCGAACATGTTCGCTGAGCAGACACGCCAAACTCAGGCACCCCGAAGAGGCCTGACCAACTAGAGGAGAGACGCACATGGTTCGCAACAGCACCGCCACGAGCGCACGCACACGGGCGCGCGAGGCACACGCACGACAACTAGCCGAACGCCGCAACAACGATCGCAAGGTAGAGGAGGCCGCAATCGCGTTCTACGAAGCGTCAGATCGCGCCGAGCAGGCCCGCCATGACCTCGCGGCCGCCGAACGAGACCAGGCGACCTCAGTTGCACGACTCGGAGACCTCGGCCAGAACGTCTCCGAGGTCGCCGCACTCTGTGGGATCACCCAAGGCGATGTTCGAACGCTGCGAAAGCTCAACCAGACCGAGCAGGGCCCAGAAGGGTTGCTGGACCTACACGGGCCCGACGACGACTCCCCCACCCCGCCTCCGGCCCTTGCATCGGAGGACTCCGCCGCACCGGCGTCGGAAGATTCCAGCGCGACGGCATGGGCCGCCACCAGTGTGAACGATGGACCTCAAGAGAATTGAGGACGCCATCCTGGATGAGGGCGTGGTCGCGAGGTACCACGCCCTCATCCATCCACACCCAACCGCCTCGGGATGCTGGGTGTGGCTCGGGGCGCTGAGCGCTCAAGGCAGTGGGCGCTTCTGGGTGCGTCAGGGTCACGTGATGGTGGCGCACCGATTTGGCATTGCTCTTACGCGTGGTGTGACTGCCCTGGGCACCCTTCAAGTGGCACACCAGTGCGACGAAGCCTGGTGTCAGAACCCGGAGCACTGGGAGCCCGCGACTGCACGAAAGAACACTGTTGACTGGATCGTGCGACGCCAACGACTCGGGAGCCCTTTGCGGGACACTCGAGGTTCGTTAGGGCGAGCCAAGGCGGTCCGCCTCGCTGCCCGGACTGGAGGTGACGTCGCGGCGGCTCTCCAGGCTGGCGCACCCGAACTGGACCGCCTCCAAGACGCACTCCCTGGCATCGACTAGCCACCTCACGGAAGCAACTTGCCGAGTATCCATGAGCCCAGGTCCGCTCCCGCGCTCTTAGTGAGGTGCTTGAGGCGAGTAAGACCAACCACGAAACGGTCTCCCGTCACGAGTGACGACGCCACCATTGAATGTCGCACCATCGAAGTCGACCCGGCCGCCTTTGTGCGTCACCTCATCGAAGGTGACGGAGCCGCCACTGAGCTCCGCATAGGCGAAGGTGACGGAGCCGCCATTGAACTCCGCATGGTCGAAGTCGATGGAGCCGCCACTGAACTTCAACCCGATGAAGCTGACGAAGCCGCCACTGAACTCCGCCGCGTGGAGGAGGAGAGAGCCGTCACTGAACTTCGCCGCGTCGAAGGTGACAGAGCCGCCACTGAACTTCGCGAAGCTGAAGAGGAACATGCCGCTAGTGAACGTCGCCTTGGTGAAGTTGACGGCGGAGCCAGGGGTGAAGTGCGCTCCCGTGAAGTCTCCGCCGTCGAAGGTGGCTCCGGTGAAGTCGAGGTGGTTGCCGCACCAGGTGGTGGGGTTGTTGGGGTTTTGGAGGTGGTCGCGGATGATGCGGATGATGGTGAGTCGCACTTCACGGTCGGCGGGCCGGTAGGTGCGGGTGATGGTTTCGCCGTCGATGGTGGTGGTGCGGGTGGTGATGTGGTCGTTGCTGGTTTGAGGGTCGTAGGGCAGGCGCAGGTAGCCACACAAGACGTCGATGCACTGTTGGCGTCGGTCAGGGTGTTTGTCGGCGAGAGTGGCGAGAGCATAGGCGCCAGCGATACGGACGGCTGGAGCATCACTGCCGAGTTGTTCGGCTGCTGCGGCGAAGTCGGTGCCGAACTGGTTGTTTTCGGTGGCTCGTTGTTTGCGGTAGCTGACGACCAGAGCGATGATCGCGCCAACACCGGTAGCGACCGCGGCCGCGTAGGTGAGGCGCTGAGTCCACGTCATGGGCTCGATGTAGAGGAACCCCCACGGCGTCTCAGGTGTGGCGAGGGATGAGGCGACCCCGGTGCCCCACAGCACAGCCAGGGCCACGAGGAGAAGCCCAAGACCGGAGAAGAGCCCGGCGGCTGGCAGTGAGAGGCCGTCGAGCAGCCGCTTGAGCCATGAGCGATTCTTTGGTTGTTGAGCCATGTTTTCCTCCTGGCGCGTTAGAACTTCTGGGTTGGGGGCAAAGCTGAACATGGCCGGGGACAAGCGCGGCGCGCGTTGCCTATGCGTCGAGTCCTTCGCCGAGGCGAAGTGAGGGGATCTCGTTGCGGATCACTCTGCCCACCACGGAACGACTCAGGCCGGTCGTCTCTGCGATGGCGTGTTGTGTTTCCCCGTTCGCAGCCATGGTGCGGATTAGGTCGTGTTGTCGGGAGGTGACTTTCGTGGGTCTGCCCAGGTGCTTGCCCGCGTGGCGTGCGCGGCTGATGGCTGCGTTGGTGCGTTCGATGATGAGGTCGCGCTCGAAGGCGGCGCACGCTCCCATGAGGGCGTAGGTGAGTCGGCCTGCGGCGGTGGTGGTGTCCATGCTTTCGGTGAGGGACCGGAACCCGACACCACGCCGACCCAGATCATCGAGGGTCGCGATGAGATGAGACAGGGACCGACCGAGCCGGTCCAGCTTCCACACCACCAGGACGTCGCCAGCCTCGAGCTGGTCCAGCAGTGTGGTGAGCCCGGGCCGGTCGACGCGGGCACCTGACGCATGGTCAACGACCAGGTGCGCGGCGTCGACGCCGGCACGTTGGAGCGCGTCGACCTGGAGGCCGGGATCCTGGTCGGTGGTGCTGACCCGCGCGTATCCCCACACAGTCATCGGTTGGTGTCCTCTCGGTCCGGAACTCTGCCATGGTGACGGTTCCGGACCATGGTCTCACTGGACAGGGGTTTCGGAGCATGCGGTACCGCTGAGGATCCAAGGTCGCGTCGACGTCGACGGCGGTGTCGGTAAGGGACCGTTACTGGACCAGCGCTACCGCCGGATCATGTCGTGCATCGCAGGATCAAACCCACCGAGACGGCCACCGCACACGCGGCGATCACAGCAGTCGCAACAGCTAGGACGCTCTTCAGGTTCTCTCCGGCCGATCGCCACCAACCAGACGGGGGAGGTTCGACGATCTCCCCTTGCTGTGAATCGGCGTTCCCTTGCGCGGTCATTGCGCGCCGACGGTTGCGGGCGGACTTCCCCGAAACCACGGCAACGGCGCTAGGGCGTCGGCTGGTGGCCTTTCTCCGCTCGCTCACAGGTTTTGGTTGATGATGTGCTGCTGGGTGCTGGCCGGGATGGGCTGCACGCTGGTGTCGTGTAGGCGGCGTTGGTTGAGCCAGGGGCCTTCGGCGTACTTCGCCGGCACGTAGCCGACCTGGTCGTCGACGATGACACGCAGCCAGTCGTGGCCAGCCGATGGCGTGTCAGCCAGCACCACGAAGGAGTTGGCTGGGATGACCCGAATGATGCTGCTGGAGCCCTCTGGGGTGTGCCGCAGCGCTGTGTCCGCGAACACGCGCGCATCCCGGGTGGCTTGGAACGTCGAGGAGGGCGAGGGCGTCGACGGAGACACCAGTTCAGGTGTCGGCACAGAGAGCGCAGCGAACGCGGGGGCCGCTGCCAAACACACGCTCAGGGCCGCGGCGGCAAGAATTCTCACTGCTCGGCTGGTTT